>ERZ827168.1901-NODE-1901-length-26477-cov-3.550564_pt1 | contig 26477 bp, 30 predicted proteins | sample MGYA00519868_ERZ827168 | MGnify/ENA primary metagenome ERZ827168 (study PRJEB31778, sample SAMEA3449271) | human gut metagenome | biome: human gut; feature: human-associated habitat; material: faeces | place: United Kingdom | collected 2010/2012 ...
AAGGTTTACTGGAGGTAAATCGAGAAATTTGCATGCCGCAGATGGCGGAAAAGACATCGCCCGACGCGCCGCCGAGTTGTGCGGTGGTGCCTTAGATAACCTCAAACAGCTCGATTCGCTCGCCGTCCGGGCCCTTGAAGAAGATGTTCTTCACGCCGCCGTAAATCCAGTCGCAGTGATTGATTTCACTGTTCACAAACTCCATGCGGCGCGCCTTCAGCTTCTCGACGATCTCCTCGATGTTGTCCACGTCCAGCGCCACATGATCGATGTTGCCCGCGGGCATGCGCTCGATTTCCGGCTTCTCAATCAGCTCCAGCACGCAGGTGCCCGCGCGCAGGAACGTCAGATGCGAATTGCCATTACGGAATTCGTCGGTCTTTTTGAAGTCGAGCAGTTCCTCATAAAACCGTACTGAGGTCTGCGCGTCGCGCACCTTCACACCGATATGATGCAGTCCCTTGATTGCCATGGTTCATCCCTCCGTTATTTTTTCTTATCATACCACATTTTAACGTGAATTCGCAAGCGCAAAAAAGCGATTCCCTTTATAATTACCGCAACGGACGGCATCCTCGGAGCCGCACCCGCGCAGGTATTTCCGGTTTCCCCTAAAAAACGTAGGGTATCCCGCATGGGAACCTGAACGGAGGTATTTCCATGAAGCACATGAATCTCAGGCAGTTCGTCATCACGTCTCTGTTCGTCGCGCTCACGCTCGTTCTCGGCTTCACGCCGCTGGGAATCATTCCGCTGGGCTTTATCAACGTGACCATTTTGCATATTCCCGTGATCATCGGCACGATCCTGCTCGGCTGGCGCACCGGCCTTCTGCTGGGCTTCTTCTTTGGACTGACCAGCACCCTGCGCGCCTTCGGCATTCCCACGCCCGCGTCCGCGCTCGTTTCCACGCTGATGAGCGCGTCGCCGGTTTTCGTCGTCATCATGTCCATGCTGCCGCGCCTGCTCGTGCCGGTGGTTTCGCATCTGGTCTATCGCCTGATTTCGTCCGCGCGCACGCATCTGAACGCGCCCGCGCTTTCGAGAATCGCCGATTCGCTGATCTTCGCCATCGCCTTTCCCGCGGTAGTTATCGCTCTGTACGCGCTGAAGGCGCTGCCGTTCTGGCCGGCCGCCGGACTGTTCACCCTGTTCGCGGCGTTTGAGCTTCTGTTCGCCGCCCGCACAGACAACGCCGCGCTGACCATTTCCGCCGTCGCCGGAACGCTGACGAACACCATCTTCTACCTCGGCCTGATGCTCTTGTTCTACCATCTCGCCGGGCTGGACACGGCCGCCATCCTTACCCTGATCACCGGCACGGGCATCATCGCCGGCGGCACGGAAGCCATCGCCGCGGCCGTCCTCACAACCCCCGTCATCTCCGCGCTGAAGCGCGTGAAAACAAACGCATAATGGGAGACGCTCAACCATGATACTGACAATGGACATCGGAAACACCAACGTGAAAACCGCGCTGTTCGACGGAGACAGCATGGTCAGCTACTGGCGCGTTTCCACCAACCGCACCATGACCAGCGACGAATACGGCATGCTGCTGCTCAACCTGTTCCACCACAAGGGACTGGAGCCCACGCTGGTAACCGGCATCGTCATCTCCTCGGTCGTGCCCACGATCAACTACACCATCGAGCACATGTGCCTGACGTATTTCGGCGTCACGCCCATGTTCGTCATGCCCGGCATCAAAACCGGCATCCACATCAAATACGACAACCCGCGCGAGCTGGGCAGCGACCGCATCGCCAACGCCGTGGCCAGCTATGAGCTGTACGGCGGGCCGTGCATCTTCATCGACTTCGGAACGGCGACCAGCTTCGGCGTGGTCTCCGAAAAGGGCGAGTTCTTAGGCGGCGCCATCTGCCCCGGCCTGAAGGTGACCGCGGACGCGATCGTCGACCGCACGGCGAAACTGCCGCGCTTTGAGCTGATCAAGCCCCCGTCGGTCATCGGCAAAAACACCGTCACAAACCTGCAAAGCGGCATCCTGTACGGCCATATCGGCCTTGTGAAATACCTGATCGGCCGCATGAAGGAGGAGCTTCAGCAGGATTGCCGCGTCATCGCGACCGGCGGCATGGCCGTGCTCATCCGCGAGGACGCGCCGGAAATCGACGTGCTGGACGGTCTTCTGACGCTCAAGGGTCTTCGGCTCATCTATCAGAAAAATCAGTAACGCCTTATAGCCAACGCCGCGGACGCATTGCCCGCGGCGTTTTCGCATGCGAAAAGCTCCCTCCGGAGAAGGAGCTTTCGGGATCTATCCTTATGATTACTGACGCTTGGCCGCGTAGCACTCGCTGCAATAGATCGGACGGTCGGACTTCGGGATGAACGGCACGCGGGTGGGCTTGCCGCACTCAGCGCAGACGGTCTCATACATTTCGCGCTCGCCGGAGCCGTTGTTACGGCTCGCCTTGCGGGCATCACGGCAGGCCTTGCAGCGGGTGGGCTCGTTCTGGAAGCCCTTCTCAGCGTAGAAAGCCTGTTCGCCGGCACTGAAAATGAATTCCTTGCCGCAGTCCTTGCATACCAGCGTCTTGTCCTCGTACATGGAAAATTACCCCCACATTCGTAATCGGTCGTACAAAGTCCGGCTGACCTGGTCTTTGCCCCCACACTCGCCGGCCGGAGCTTTCGCTCATACGCCTTCGCGCCCCACTACTGACCCTCTCAGCATCGCCGTGCTGGCCGGACTTACTTCTAAGCCGCACCATGCTCGCCGGGACTTTGCCCGGTTTACGTGGATCGTTTTGCCTGCGACTGGCATCGACTTTCAACCACAGACCCGTCTTCGTACAACCTCGGATATTATACATGATACGCCTTCGTTTTGCAAGCGTTTTTTTACTTTTCTTTTACTGTACGGCCAAAATAATTCGTTTTTGTTGAATGGTATCAGCCTTTTGCCGAGAATTTCTGACAAGCTGTCAACAGGAACCCGCTTGCCCGCGCTCTTTTCTCCAAAACAGCACAGTTTTATCCCATCCAACCGCGCTTCCGACGCTCAACGTCAGCCCCTGTCTTCGTCCGTCGCCGCGCGTTTCTTTCTCTCCGTGCGCGCCAGCGTCAGCACGTATACGCGTCCCGCTCCGGCTTCCGCGAGCGCCTTGCGGCACTGGGATACCGTCGTGCCGGTCGTGCGCACGTCGTCGATGAGAAGAACGGTTTCTCCGTGCAGCTTCGCCTTCGCGCGAATCGCATCGGCCAACGCCTGTCTTCGCGCCGCCCCGCTCTGCTTCGCCTGCTGTCGCGTAAGCCGTGCTCGCCGGAGGACATTCCGATACGGCATATCGGCCCGCGCGGCAAACGCCTTTGCGAGCCGCGCCGCGTGGTCGATGCCGCGCTCGTTTCGGCGAATCCAGTGCATGGGGACGGGCTGGATGAAATCGCAGCGCGGGAAGCCCGCGGCCTTACAGGCGCGCAGCATCTCATCCGCCATCCAGTCCTCCATGCGATATACGCCGTGAAACTTGAACCCGCGAATCAGCTGCCTGACCGGCGGCTCATACGCATAGGCCGCCGCGGCAGAAAACGGCGAAGACCCTCGCGCGCCGCAGGCCTCCGTGCAGTAGCGGCAGGCGGTGCAGGGAATGATATCCATGCCGCGAATCACGCCGCCGCAGGCTTCGCACAGTTCCTCCCGCACCAGCGCCGTCAGATACAAAGGCTTGAGCTTCGCGTAACAGCTGGCGCACAGCCAGTCCCTGTCGCTGCCAAGCTCGCTTCCGCAGCCCTGACAGTTCGCCCTCGGCGCAAAGAGAAAATCCAGCGCCGCGCGCAGAAGCTTCACCGCGCGCCTCCCATGGCCTTGAGCCGTTCGGCCAGCGCGCTGTAGCGCCGTGCGATATGGTTGTTGTTCACCATGGCGCGCACGCAGTCCTCGCGCCCCGTGATCACCACCAGCTTTTTTGCGCGCGTGACCGCGGTATACAACAGGTTGCGCGTCATCAGCATCGGCGGGCCGCTGACCAGCGGCAGCACGACCGCGTCGAACTCGCTGCCCTGGCTCTTATGTACCGACATGCAATAGGCCAGCTCCAGCTCCTCCAGCACGTCCTCGAAATATTCCGCGCTGCGTCCGTCGTCAAAGCGCACGGTGAGCGTTTTGTCCTCCCGGTTCACATCGGTAATGAAGCCGATGTCCCCGTTGAACACGCCCTTGCCTTCCTCGTCGCCGCGCAGCCAGCCGAGCTCGTAGTCGTTTTTCACCTGCATCACCTTGTCGCCAAGGCGGAAAATCGTCTCTCCGCGCGTCAGCTGCGGCTGTCCCTCGGCGGGATTCAGCGCTTCCTGCAAGCGGCGGTTCATCTCGTACACGCCCGCCGCGCCCTTCTTCATCGGCGTCATCACCTGTATGCCGTGCAGCACATCCAGCCCGAAGTAGCCGGGCAGGCGCGTTTTCACAAGGTTCAGCGTGCTCTGCGCGGCCTGCTCCGCCGTCTGCATGCGTTCAAGGAAGAAGTCCGTCCCCTTGCGGTTGACGATGGGCATTTCGCCGCGATTGATCCTGTGCGCGTTCACGACGATCGCGCTGGCTTCCGCCTGCCGGAAGACCTCCGTCAGACGCACCACGGGCAGCACGCCGCTGTCGATCAGGTCGCCCAGCACGTTGCCCGCGCCCACGGACGGCAGCTGATCCTTGTCGCCCACCAGCACCAGCCGCGTTCCGGCGCGAACGGCGCGCAGAAGCGCGCGCATCAGGAAGATGTCCACCATGGACATTTCGTCGACGATGATCGTCTTCGCGTCCAGCGGATCGTCCTCGCATTTTTTGAACTTTTCTTCGTCACCGCTGTATTCCAGCAGACGGTGAATGGTGAGCGCCTCCGCGCCGGTCGTTTCCGACATGCGCTTGGCAGCACGCCCCGTGGGCGCGCACAGCTCGATTTTGCCCTTCGGCGCGGCCAGATGCAGAAGACTGTTGATCAGCGTCGTCTTGCCGGTGCCCGGCCCGCCGGTGATCACCGTCACGCGGCGCGACGCGGCTATCCGAATCGCGTCCTTCTGCCGATCGCTCAGCCGCATGCCCTTCTCGCGCTCGAAGCCGGCAATCGCGTCGTCCGAGATTTCCTCGCCCGCGTCATCCCCGCTTCCCTGCAGCCGCAGAAGGCGCGCGGCGACGTCCGATTCCGCTTCGTACAGCCCGCGCAGGTACACCGCGTCGGTTCCGCCCGCTTCCTCGCAGATCACGTCGCCCTTCAGCGTCTGAATCGCCAGCGCGCGCTCGATCAGCGCCGCTTCCACGTTCAGAAGCCGTCCCGCGTCGCGAAGCAGCACGTCCCGGGGCAGATACGTGTGCCCGCCACCGTTCACCGCTTCGTCCAGCACGTATTTCAGGCCGCATTGCAGCCGCTGATCGTCGTTCAGACGCACGCCCATCGACAGCGCGATTCTGTCCACCGTCTGAAAGCCCACGCCGCTGATTTCGTCGGCGAGCCGGTAGGGATTCGCGCGCACGATCTCGGCGGTGTTCGCGCCGTAGCGCTTGAACACGCGCATGGCAATCGCGGGCGTGAAGCCCAGCCCGGTCAGGAACACCATGGCCTTGCGGCTCGAGCGCTGCTCGGCGAACGATTCCGAAATCTGCTGCGCGCGCTTCTCGCCGATGCCGTCGACCTCCATCAGCCGCCACGGTTCGTTTTCCATCACATCCAGCGTGCGCACGCCGAATTCCTTCACCAGCAGCTTCGCCGTCGCCGGACCCACGCCCTTCACCACGCCGGAGGCCAGATAGCGCTCCACCGCGCTCTTCGTGGCCGGGTCGATGCACTCGTAGTCGCTGCACTTGAGCTGCTTCCCATAGTCGCGGTGCTCCGTCCATTCGCCCTCAAAGCGCGCGCATTCGCCTGCTTCCAGAAAGGGCAGAACGCCCACCGCCGTGAACGCCTTCCCCTTTTCCGGCTTGACGGTCAGAACCGTCCAGCCGTTTTCCTCATTGCGGAACACGACCTCGTCGACCAGACCGTCAAGTATCGGCATCGTATCCCTCCGTCATCGGTTCCGCCGTCTGCGTTTGAATCGTTTCTGCTTCCTGCCGGTAGGTCTGCCGGTAATAGTCCAGCAGAATCGTGCTCGCCCAGATCATCGCGCCCAGCACCAGAAGCAGCGCCAGCGCGACCAGATAGCTGACCGCGCCGCGCACCCTGTGCCGCGCGGGCAGAGCGTGCCCATCCGTCTTTAAACGGTTTTCCACCGCGCGCAGAATGGTGCTGTAGTCCGGCGCGATCGGGGAGGACGCAATCTCCCTGCGGCAGATGGCCGCGATTCGTCCCTCCGCCCCGCTGCCCGCCCGGCGCAGCGCGGTTTTGCGCGCGGCTTCCAGCGTGCGGCGCACATACGCCGCGCTTTTGTCCATCACCAGCGCGATTTCCCGTCCGTTCATGCCCAGCCCATAGCGAAGCATCACCGCGCGGCGCGTATCGTCCGCTTCCAGCACCAGCCAGTCGTACAGCTCGTCCGTCTCGTCGATTTCGCCGGACAGGCAGGCGAAAAACGACTCGCCGCGCCCTTCCTCCAGTTCCGCCAGCGCGTGGCGCTTGACCCGTTCCAGATCGTCTCCGCGCCCATCGATCATCGCGCTCACAAGCGCCCGCTCGGCCGCCCGCTCGCTGCCCGTGATCGCGCACGCCGCGTAATACATGCCCCGATAAGAGTCGCGGTATCGCTGCGCAATCTCCTTCATGGGAATCGTTTCCTTTGCGCTCATCGCTTTCCGCGCCCCCTTCCATTCCTTTGTTTTTGAACCACGTCGCCCGCCGCCGCGCCGGCCAGCGAGAAAAACGCCGTCAGCAGCACGGGCCCCGCCGCCGGCGCGTAGCCCAGCGACACGAGAAAGCCCGCGGCCGTCGCCGCCAGCGGCGGCAGGATCCAGCCGAGATACGGGTTCACGCCCGCGCGCACAATGCGATAGGCCGTATACGCGCCCGCCAGCGGCAAAAGCCCATACGTGGCCGCCAGATGCAGCCAGCGCACCGGCCGGACAAGCTCCGCGCCGAGCGCCAGAAAAAACACAATCGCTCCCTGCGCCGCCAGCCGCAGCGCCATGCGTTTCCGGTTTTTCATGCTCCCTCCGCATATTTCCGTCTGCTGCTACACATTATAACATGGATTCCCGCTTTGTAGCAAGCACAGGCATGCGCGATTCGCTTCTATAAGAAGAAAAGCATTCTTATAGTCTATTCAAGATTTCGCGCCCCACGTGTATAATTACAGTATCTTAATAGAGGGATGCAGGTGAAATTATGAATTACCTGGGGTTAGGCAAGCGAATTCGTATGTATCGCCGTTCCCAGCACATGACGCAGGAGCAGCTGGCGGAGCAGTGCGGCATCTCCGTCTCCTTTCTCGGTCACATTGAACGCGGCACACGCAAGGCCAGTCTCGAGACATTGGTAGCCCTTTCCAACGCGCTGCGCGTTTCCCCCTCGATGCTGCTTCAGGATTCGCTGATCGTTCCGGACGATCCGTTTTATCCGAGTCTGCGTCAGCGCGAGCTGATCAACGAAATCTCTCGCGTGATTCTCGAAAACTACGACAAATAGGATTCCGCGTTGACAGTAGCCTCCTTCGGGATTATAATGGAGCCATCCTGAAAATCCCGGAGGTTTTTTATGTCTTCTCTCAGAAACCGCCGCCGGAGCCTGACTGCCGGCATCTGCATCGGTCTGTTTCTTCTGCTGATCATCCTGCTGAAAACGGTGGACGTGCGTCCCATCGGCCCCATGTCCTCCTCCGTCGGTCTGGCTGCGCTGAACGACGCGTTCAATCGCGTCGCTGGTCGCCATGAGGGTCTTGAAAGGGTCTCCGACCTTCTGGGAAAGCTGGCGCTGCTCATCGCCGCGGGCTTTGCCTGTCTGGGGCTCTACCAGCTCGTCACGCGCAAGAGCCTGAAAAAGGTAGACGCGGATCTGTTCGCACTGGCCGGACTGTATGCGGCGCTCGTACTGGTGTACGTCTTCTTCGAGAAGTGCGTCGTCAATTACCGACCGCTCATTCTGGATGAAGCGAAGGGAATGGAGCCCTCGTTTCCCTCGTCGCACACCATGCTTTCCGTGGTCATCTTCCTCTCCGCGGCCTATGAGGTGCGCCGCCGCCTGAAGGACGTAACCATCCAGAAGCCCGTGTGCATCGCGCTGGCCGCGCTGTGCGCGGTTACGGTGCTGTGCCGCCTGTTCTCCGGCGTGCACTGGCTGACGGATATTCTGGGCGGCCTGCTCATCTCGGCGGCGCTTCTGAGCCTGCACCGGCTGGCCGTTTCCCGCTTCGCGCGGAAAAAGCGCGCGAAAAAGGCGGCTGCGAAAAAAGCGCCCGCGAAACGCGCGGAGGTGCGCAGGTGAACGGAACGCTGGCGGAAATGCATTGCACCATCGACGATATGTCGCCAGAAGTGCTGGGCTACGCCACACAGGCGCTGTTTGAAGCCGGCGCGCTGGACGTGTACACGATTCCGGTTTACATGAAGAAAAACCGCCCCGGCATCCTGCTGACCTGCGTATGCCGGGAGGCGGACGCAGAAAAATTCGCCGCGCTTCTTCTGAAGCACACGACCACGCTGGGCGTGCGCAAAACGGTCTGCGAAACCTTCGCCCTCGACCGCCGCATCGAAACCGTCTCCACGCCCTACGGCCCCCTGCGCGTGAAATACGCCGAGGGCTACGGCGTTACGCGCGCCAAGGCGGAATACGAGGACGTCGCCCGAATGGCGCGCGAAACCGGCCGCAGCCTGACCGACATGACGGACGCGCTGACGCCCTATCTGCACGGCGCGGAGGAGAAAACCCCATGAAATTTCAATCCCTGCTGGATGAATTTGTACGCGACGCCCGCCAATGCTTCGGAGAAGCGCTGACGGGCGTGTATCTTCATGGTTCGCTGGCGCTGAACGGCTTCAACCCCGAAAAGAGCGACATCGATCTGATTCTCATCACCGAAACCGCGCCGTCTGACGCGCAGAAGCGCGCCTTCATGGATCGCGCCGTGCTTCTGAACGAGCGCGCGCCCGCCAAGGGACTGGAGTTCAGCGTCGTCGAGCGCCGGTACGCGAACCCGTTCGCCTACCCCACGCCCTTCGAGCTGCACTTCTCGCCGATGCACCTGCGCCGCTACCGCGAGGATCCCGACGGCTATATCCGCGGCATGAAGGGCACCGACGCCGATCTGGCGGCGCATTTTACCGTGATCACCCACGCGGGAATCGCGCTATATGGCGCACCGGTCGCGGACGTGTTCGGCCCCGTACCCCGCGCCGCCTATCTGGACAGCATCCTTGCGGATGTGGAGAACGCCGAGGCGGACATCCTCTCCGACCCGATCTACTACGCGCTGAACCTGTGCCGCGTGCTGGCGTTTGCCCGCGACGGCCTGTGCCTGTCCAAAGCGGACGGCGGCCGATGGGCGCTGGAACGACTGCCTGAGGAATGGCATCCGCTCGTCTCCGAAGCGCTTGTCTGCTATGCGTCCAGCCAGACCATGCGGACTTCCGCGGAAACGCTTGTCCGTTTCGCCGGAACATTGCTGCATCTCATCCGCGAAGCCGCATAAAGGCCGGAGCGCCCGGCGCGCTATTCCTCCGCGCAGCGCTGAATTTCAAGCGCCGTGCGCGTGGAGTCAAACAGCATCCGCTGCGGGAACACGGTCTTCTCCCCACGAATCTGCCTGATCAGCTCGGTCAGGCAGGTTTCCTTTACCGCGGGCGCGGTAAGCAGCCGAAGCTCATCCCGACCCGCCTGCGCGAGCAGGAGCTTCTCCGCGCCCAGCGCGCACTCGATCATGCCCTTCTCGCCCCAGAAGCTGAATCGCCAATAACTCGGCAGGCGGAACGCCGTCGGCGCGGGCGCGGAATAGCTCACGTCCGCGATCAGCCCCGCGCCGTTTTCGTATTCGCCCATCAGCTGCGCGCAGTCCGGGAACGAGGGTTCTTCGCGCGCGAATGCGTTATACTGCCGGGCGCACAGCGTGCGCGCGTACGAAAGACCGGTAATCATCGATGCCGCGTCCAGCCCGTGAATGGCCAGATCGTTGAACGTGCCGCCATGCAGCCGCCTGTCAAAATACCACAACGGCCGCGTGCCGTAGTTCAGCGGGTGCTGTCCCGTGAAATTGACGGCGTGAATTTCCCCCAGCTCACCCGAGCGTACCAGATTTCGCGCCAGACGCAGGGCGGGATCGAAGCGCAAATCGAGCATGCAGCCCACCGCGAGGTTCTTCTCCCCCGCCAGACGCTCGATTTCCTCCAGCTCCTCCATGCGCGTGCACAGCGGCTTGTCGCTCAGCACATGCCTGCCCGCCTTCAGCGCCCGAATCGCCTCCTGCCCGCGCGCGCCGTACGCGTCGCCGACGGCGACGATCTCCACGCTTTCGTCGTTCAGAAGTTCATCCAGCGTAGAATAAAACGGCGCCTTCAGCCACGCCTTTGCGGCGGCGCGGCAGCCCTCGTCGTCGTCCCACGCGCCCACAACCCGCACGTCCGGATTTTCCGCGCACAGCGCGTACAGAGCCTTGATATGGGCATGCTTCAGCCCGCAAAACGCAAGATTCATATTTCTTTCCTCCATAAACGCATTTCGGCTTCTGCCCCTCATTATAGCATAGTCCGAGCCCATATAATGTAAAAAGATAGAGGAAGCGGCAAAATCCGTTGACGGAGACCAGACAAAAAATTATAATTCGAACTGGTAGAATTTATCAGGGACGGTGGCTATCCATGAGAAAAAGCGGCGTGCTTCTGCATATCACATCGCTCCCCACGGCGGGCGGAATCGGTACGCTGGGCGCGGACGCCTACGCGTTTGTGGACTTTCTGAAAAAGGCCGGTATGTCGGTCTGGCAGGTGCTGCCCATCGGACCGACGGGATATGGCGAGTCTCCCTATCAGAGCCACGGCACACATGCGGGCAATATCAATCTGATCGACCTGAATTTTCTGGTGCGCGACGGCCTGATGAAGGCCGAGGACGCAAAGCGCTTTCAGGCCGGCTCCTCCACCGACTTTGACACCGTGAAGCGTCTCAAGCGCGAGGGGCTGCACCTGTGCTTTGAGCAGAACTTCAATCGCATGGAAGCAATGGTGGACACGTTCACCCAGTCGCATAAAAACATCGACGACTTCGCGTTCTTCATGGCGCTGAAGGACTACTTCGGCGGCCGCATGTGGACGTGCTGGCCGGACGTCGCCATTCGCATGCGCGAGGAGGGCGCGATGGCGCACTACCGCCGCATCCTGCGCGACGAAATCAATTTCCACCGTTTCACGCAATACGTGTTCTTCACACAATGGTTGTGCCTGAAGGCCTACGCCAACAAAAACGGCATTCAGATTTTCGGCGACATGCCGATTTACGTAGCCGAGGATTCCGCCGACTGCTGGGCGAACCCGAATATCTTCCAGCTCGACCGGGATCGCCGCCCGCTCAAGGTGGCGGGCGTGCCGCCGGATTACTTCTCCGAGGACGGCCAGCTGTGGGGCAACCCGCTGTACGACTGGAAGGCGCTGCGCCGAACCGGCTTCGAATGGTGGATCGACCGTCTGCGCACGGCGGGCGAGCTGTACGACATGGTGCGCGTCGACCACTTTATCGGCTTTGCCAACTATTATGCCATCCGCGCCGGCGCGCCCAACGCGCGCGTGGGCAAGTGGGAAAAGGCGCCGGGACGCCGCTTCTTCTTCGTTGTGAAGCGCCGTCTGCCGGAGCTGAACATCATCGCCGAGGATCTGGGCGTCGTTTCCAACCGCGTGAAGCGCCTTCTGCGCTACTGCGGCTTCCCGGGCATGAAGGTGCTGTGCTTCGGCTTTGATTCCGACGCGACGAACCCGCATTTTCTGGGCAACATCCGCGAAAACTGCGTGGTGTACACCGGCACGCACGACAACGATACCACCCTCGGCTGGTGGGAAAAGGCCTCTGAAAAGGTGCGCGCCTTCGCCCTTGAGAACCTGCCCCAGTGCGACTCCATCTGCGACAGCATGATCGAAGCGGCGCTGGGCAGCGCGGCAAACCTGTGCGTTCTGCCGATGCAGGACATTCTGCATCTTGGCAGCGAAGCGCGCATGAACACGCCCGGCACCGTGGGCGGCGGCAACTGGATGTGGCGCATGCAGCCCGGCGTGCTCACGGACGAGCTGGCCGCGCGTCTCCACGAAATGAACGACTTTTATGAAAGGACTCCGTCATGATACAGGCAAAAGCAATTCTCCGCGACGCGGAGCGCATTCTGCTCGCGAAACATCAGGTATCTCTGGATGAAGCGACCGCCCCGATGCTCTCCGACGCGCTCGGCGAGGCCGCGATGCTGGCCATCGGCCCCGAATGGACGAAAACGACCCGCGCGTTTCAAAAGACCCGTCAGGCGCACTATCTGTCCGCCGAATACCTGATCGGCCGCATGGTATACGCCAATTTCTACAACCTTGGCATTCTGGACGACGTGCGCGCGCTGCTCAGCCGCAAGGGCGTGGACATGGCCGTGCTGGAGGACATTGAGGACGCGGCGCTGGGCAACGGCGGTCTCGGCCGTCTGGCCGCCTGCTTTCTGGACAGCGCCGCCTCGCTCGACCTTCCGCTCACGGGCTACGGTCTGCGCTACCGCTACGGCCTGTTCAAGCAGGTACTCGAGGACGGCATGCAGAAGGAAATTCCCGACGACTGGACGCGCTTCGGCGACCCGTGGTCGGTGCGCCGCGAGGAGCTGGCCGTCGTCGTTCCCATGGCGACGGGCGACGTGCGCGCCGTGCCGTATGACATGCCGGTCATCGGCTATCACACGGACACCATCGGCACGCTGCGCCTGTGGCAGACGGAAAGCCTGCACGAGTTCGACTTTGCCCTGTTCAACGACTACAAATACGCCGAGGCGTGCGCCGACAAGAACCGCGCCGAGGACATCACCAAGTGCCTTTACCCCAACGACTGGAACATCGAGGGCAAGCGCCTGCGCCTGAAGCAGCAGTACGTGCTGTCCAGCGCGTCGCTTCAGGACATCCTGCGGCAGTACGAAGCCCGTCACGGCAAAAATTACCGCATGCTTCCGCGCGAGCACGCGCTTCAGCTGAACGACACGCACCCGGTGCTGGCCATTCCGGAGCTGATCCGGCTTCTGACGGCGCGCGGCGTATCCTTCGCCTGCGCCGCCCGCTACGCGCGCGAGATGTTCGGCTACACGAACCACACCGTCATGCCCGAAGCGCTGGAGAAGTGGGAGCTGACGCTCGTCGCCTCCGTCGCGCCCGAGATCGAGCGGATTCTGCGCCGTCTGGAACGCATGTGCGCGCGGGAAACCGGTCTGCACATCATTCAGAACGGCCAGATTGCCATGGCCGACCTCGCCGTATACATGAGTCATGCCGTGAACGGCGTGGCGAAACTGCATTCCGAGCTGGTGAAGACCACGCTGTTCCCGGAGTGGTACGCCCGCTTCCCGGAGCGCTTCCAGAACAAGACCAACGGCATCACCCAGCGCCGCTGGCTGGGTCTGTGCAATCCGGAGCTGTGCGCGCTTCTTTCCAAGCACATCGAGGGCGATTTCATCAAGGACGCCAGCCTGCTTTCGACGCTGGATGTGAACGATCCCGCGCTGATCGAGGGCTTCAAAGCCGTCAAGCGCGAAAAGAAGGCCGAGCTGGCCGCGTATGTCGCGTCGCACGAGGGCGTGGAGCTGCCCACCGACTTCCTCTTCGACGTGCAGGTGAAGCGCCTGCATGAATACAAGCGCCAGCTGATGAACGCGCTGTCGCTGTATGACATCTATTGTGAATTGAAGGAAGGCCGCCTGCCCGACTTCCCGCGCGTAGCGTTCGTGTTCGGCGCAAAGGCCGCGCCCGGCTACGCCCGCGCCAAGGCGATCATCCGCTACATCCTCGCGCTGGCCGACGTCATCAATCACGACCCGGCCGTGAACGACCGCATGCGCGTATGCTTCGTGGGTAACTATAATTGCTCGTATGCCGAGAAGATCATCCCCGCGGCCGATTTCTCCGAGCAGATTTCCCCCGCTGGAACCGAAGCCAGCGGCACGGGCAACATGAAGCTGATGCTGAACGGCGCGGTGACCATCGGCACGTGGGACGGCGCGAACATCGAAATCGCCGAGGCCGCCGGGCGCGAAAACGAGGTTGTATTCGGCGCGAACATCGAACAGCTCGATCAGATTCGCGATACCTACCGTCCGCGCGACCTGTACGAATCGGACGCGCGCATCCGCCGCGCCGTGGATTCGCTCACCGACTGCGGCTTCGCCGACGAGGACGGCGCGCTCGCGGAACTGAAGACCTCGCTGCTCGACGGCGCAAGCTGGCACAAGCCCGACCACTATTTCGTGCTGCGCGACTTCGCGTCCTACCAGAACGCGCGCCTGAACGCCTACGCGCTGGCGGCGAAGGACGAGGACGCGTTCGCGCGCATGTGCCTTACCAACATCAAAAACGCCGGATTCTTCTCCTCCGACCGCACCATCGCGCAGTACGCGGATGAAATCTGGTACATTGCGCCCATCGGCGCGCGAAAGGATCATAAATGATACACGGAAACCTTGAGGGCGTTCGCGAATCGCTGATTCAGGAAATGGAAAAGCTGTACGACATCGACTTTGACCGCTCGATGTTCCTTCCCGACCGGCTTTTGCAGCTGCTCGTGCGCTTTACCGATCAGCTGAACCGCGAAATGCTGGTCTATCTGGATCGCAACGGCGAGATTCTGGAGGTCGCTGTCGGCTCCATTTCCTCCATCGGCCTGACCGAGATGCATCTGCGCCGCAACTTCGACCGGCTGACCGGCTTCCGCTGCATCCACACGCATCCCGGCGGAAACGCCGCGCTTTCGGACGTGGACATTCAGGCGCTGCGGCTTCTGCGGTTCGATTCCATGTGCGCCGTCGGCGTAAACGGCGGCATCTGCACCGGCATCAGCGCCGCGTTTCTGGGCGAACTGGAATACAGCCGCCTGTCGGTCAACATTTTGGGGCCGGTCAAGCCCGGCCGCCTTCCCCAGCAGGCGTGGCTGCACGAGATTGAGCTGAGCGAAGAGCGCGTGCAGAAGGCCATCGCCGAGGGCGGCATCGTCGAAACGGCGGAAAAGGTCATGCTGATTTCCACCGACAGCGAGGAATCGCTGGACGAGCTGGCAAGCCTTGCCGACACCGCGGGCGCTGTCATCGTGAGCCGCGTGCTTCAGAAGCGTCCCAAGCCCGACCCCGCCATGTTCATCGGCGCGGGCAAGGCGCAGGAGCTGTCCCTTGCCTGCCAGACGCTGGAAGTCGACCTCGCCATTCTGGACGACGAGCTCACCGGCGCGCAGCAGAAGAACCTTGAAAACGCGCTGGGCGTGCGCGTGATCGACCGAACCAGCCTGATTCTGGACATCTTCGCCCGCCGCGCGGAAACCGCCGAGGGCAAGCTGCAGGTCGAGCTCGCGCAGCTCAAGTACCGCCTGCCCCGTCTGGCCGGATCGTCCTCGGCGCTGTCCCGTCTGGGCGGCGGCATCGGCACGCGCGGCCCCGGTGAGACCCGTCTGGAAGTCGACCGCCGGCACATTCGCCGCCGCATCGATGAACTGAGCCGCCAGCTTGCCGACCTCTCGCGCCAGCGCGAAATGCGCCGCGCCCGCCGCGGAAAGATGGATCAGACGACCGTGGCGCTGGTCGGCTACACCAACGCCGGAAAGTCCACGCTGCTGAACGCGCTGTCCGGCGCGGAGGTGCTGGTGGAGGATAAGCTGTTCGCCACGCTCGACCCCGTCGTCCGGCAGGTCTCACTGCCCGAAAACCGCAGCTGCCTGATGGTCGACACCGTCGGCTTCATTCGAAAGCTCCCTCACACGCTCGTCGAAGCGTTCAAATCCACGCTGGAAGAGGCCGTATACGCCGATCTGCTCGTGATCGTAAGCGACCTTTCCTCCCCGTTCTACCGCCAGCAGCGTGAGGTTGTGTACGAAGTACTCCGGCAGCTCGGCGCGGACGGAAAGCCCGTTGTCGAAGCGCTCAACAAGGCGGACAAGGCCGAAATCGGCGGTATGATCGAACCCGCCGGCGCAATTCTCATTTCCGCCGCCAGCGGCATGGGGCTGGATCACCTGAAGGCCGAAATCTCCCGCCGCATCGCCTCGCTGCGCACCCGCGTGACCCTGTCCGTGCCCTACGCAAAGGGCGCTGCGCTCAACCTTTTGCACGATCAGGGGCAGGTGGAGACCGAGGAATACACGGAAACCGGCACAAACGTTACCTGCCTGCTCGACGCCACGCTGTACGCCCGCGTGAAAAAGATGCTGGAAAGCTGACCAAAAATGACTTCAGCCCCGAATCCACGGGGCTGATTTTTATTGCATCATTTCAATCCATGTATCGAAATACCGTTCCTGAAACGCCGTCTGATTTCGGATTTCCTTCTCCGTGAACAGCATCCCGTCGGGCGCAACCACCCACTTATCCTCTTCGTCGTCCCGCCGGTGAATCACGGCGACCCGTCTGCCTGTAAACGCGCACAGCGGCGCTGAAACGCCCAGAATGTACGCATCCTGCGCTTCCCCGTCGACCGCGGTCAGTCCTTTGATATAACCGTAGTTCACAGGATAGCGAATATCCGCGTGCGACGAATGAGCCGCGCCCAGCGGCCGGTCGACGGTGACGGTCACGGTTTCGAACGCGGGTCGTTCGCCGGCTTCATCGATGGCGCGAACCGCCTCGCGTGCGTTCACGCGCAGCACGCTCCGCTCGAACGGCACGTCCGCGCAGAGCGCGTACCGATCGCCGCAAAGCGCGCCGGTTTTGTAGAACGCCGTGCCGCGCGGCGAATATAGCTTACCGTCCTTCGCCGTCAGCGACGGGAACGGCACGATCAGCCCCTCGCCGGTCTTCTTGACATACGCTTCCTTCACGCACCACGCTTCGGTAAGGTTCCCCTCCGCTTCCTCCGGCGACACGATCCTCCGGCGAATGGCGGAAAGGTCTCGCTCTTCCCTTTCCATATCCATGCCCATGGGCACGTTCGCCCACGCGCACGCGCCCGCGCTCCCGGCATGAGAAAACGACAGATACCCATCCTCCGCGCGCGCGAATTCCGGCTTGTCGTTTTCGCCATACCGATAGGGCGCGCCGCCCGTCAGCAGCAGAAGCGCCAGCTCGGCGCAGGCCGACTGCACGCGCCCCTCCTCCGTTTTAAGCCGCTCGATTTTCGCCCTTCTCGACGCGCTGAACCGGGGATGCAGGCATTCGGAAAGCGCGCAGCCCGCGCCGTCGACGATCACCAGCCGCGCAAGCGCCCGTTCCGTCATTTGGGCATGATCTCCGTCTTGGCCGGGCTGCTTCGCCCCTCAAGGTTCGGCTGACGGCGCTCGATGGCGGCCAGCGCGATTTCCACGTCCTCATGCACCTCTTCCGGCGTGAACGCGCCCAGCGTCACCATGTCGCACGGGCGAATCGTCGCATAATTGAACGTAAGCCCCACGAACGGCGAGCAGCGCCCCGCCGCCATGGACTTGATCGTCATCACCGGCTTCTTCGCGTTCCAGATCACCTTGTTGATGTATTCAATCTCCACCTGCATCAGAAAGCCCATGCAGTTGTAAATCTGGATATACGTTTCCACGTCGTATTCATTCAGGTCGGAATAGATGATCAGCTCCGGCATGTGCGCGGACAAGCCCGGAATCATGCCCTGCTCGCGAATCATCTTCAGGTAATCCGGCAGACGCGGAATCGCCTTCAGATTCTTGTTCACCAGCTGCTCGGCGCTGGAATGATGAATCAGGCAGAACGTCGCGCCCAGCTCGCGGGACTGACGGAAGCGCGCCTCCGCTTCCCGGCGCGCCTCGGCGCTGTCATCCACGTTCACAATCGGCGTATCCACAATGATGATTTTGCCGCCAAGCTCGTCCTCCGCCTGATGCACCGCGTCGGCCAGCACGGGATTGTCGCCGAACGGCCCCATCACGGCGTCGATGCCGTATTCGTTGTACGCCCTCAGCATCGACATAATGGCCTCGCGGTTCTTGTTGCGCTTCACGATCATCTGATCTGCCGAGGAGCTGGTGTGGCTGTAGCCAAGAACCCAGTTGGTACCGGCGATCATGCGCGGCATGTCAATTCCGGCTACCGTCGTTCGGGGAAACATCGTACCCATCGTTCTTCCTCCCAGATATGCTTTCTAAAAAGAAGAACCCACACAGGCCGGGTTCTTCGCAGGTTTACGCTTTCGCGCGCACAATTTCAGACAGAATCCGCTCCGCCCTGCGACCGTCCGCCTGCACCTGCGCGCGCACCTCGTCCAGCGACGCCATCCGGCGCACCGGGCGCAGATACGCCTCCAGTCGCAGGCATACGCGGCAGTTGTACAGGTCGCCGGTAAAGTGAAGCAGAAACGTCTCCACCGTCGGCGTGGGGTCGCTGTCCACGCTCGGGCGCGTGCCCACGTTGGTCACGCCGAAATACGTCTGCCCGTCCACCTCCAGAAGCGAAGCGTACACGCCCGCCTCCGGCAGCGCGCTGCCCTCGTCGCAGCGCAGGTTGGCCGTCGGCATGCCCACGGTATGCCCCAGCCCCTTTCCGTGAACGATCGTACCCGTCAGACGCGCTTTCTCGTTCATCAGATCACCTTTTTCACAGCCAGCAGAATCAAAACGCAGGTCGCCGCAAGCACGGCCGCCGCCAGCAGCGTGCCCGCGTTCCACAGGGACGCGCCCTTCTTCGCCGCGCCGCTTTCGGGAACCAGATGCGCCAGCCGCAGCGCGCGCATCAGCGGCTTATACAGAAGCAGCGTCAGCGCGGCGTTCAGCCCGCCCTTGAACGCGTTGAACGGCAGGAACACCGTCGGCAGCATCCGCACGACCGCCTCGCGCGGCACGCCCATGTACGCCGGCGTGATGATGTAATTCCACAGAAGCATCAAAAGCGTCATCAGCGCCGTGCCCGCGAGCAGACCACAGATCGCGCCCTTCAGCGTGTGCCGGCGCGCGTAGACGAACGCTGCCGTGCACGCGAACGCGCAGCTGGACAGGATGTTCATAAGCAGACCATAGAACCCTGTATCGCTGACGGTGAGCATCTCCACCAGCGACACGACCGCACTGATGGCAAACGACGCCAGCGGCCCATACAGGAAGCCGCCGATCACGATCACAACGTCCTTCGGCTCATACTTCAGAAAGCTCACAATCGGAATGCGGCACACCGCCACAATCACATACGCCACCGCGCACAGAAGACCCATTACGGTCAGCCGGCGCGTTCTTTCCTTTTCATTCATCCCTGCCTGATTCCTCATGGCCGTCCTCCTCCGTCATATACATTCGTACAAGGTCTTTCCGGTTTTCCCGAATGGCTTCCCGAATCGCGCTGGAAGAAATCTTCACGCGCTTTCCGCCCTCGGACACCGTTACCAGCGGCACCACAATGGCTTCATACCCCAGCGGCACGCTCATCTCCCGAAGCAAGCGCGTGTTTCCGGCGGCGCGGCTTCCGAAGGTGTAATCCTCGCCCGCCACCAGCACCCTCGCGCCGTATTCATCCACCAGCATGCGCAGAAAGTCCTCCGGCGACATCGCGGCGAATTCCGACGTGAAGTGAACGAAAATCACCTCGTCTATCCCCCGCGCGCGCATGGCAGCTTCCTTTTCCTCCGCCGTCATCAGCGAAAGCGGCGCCGTAGAAAACACACTGCGCGGGTTCTCATAAAACGTGAATACCCGGGCGGCAAGGCCGCGGGCGCGCGCCTCCGCCACCGTTCGATCAATGACGGCCAGATGCCCCAGGTGCATGCCGTCAAACGTGCCCAGCGCCACCGCGCCGGGTGTAAATCGCTCTGAACTCATACGGCTGCCTGTCCCTCCGGCTGTGCGGACGCGTTGGTGATGCAGCGGCACGGGCACACCTTTTCGCAGGCGCCGCAGCGCGTGCACTTCGCGGGATCGATGTGCGCGCAGCCATCCTGAATGGTAATCGCGTCATACGTACATTCGCGCTTGCAGCGCCCGCAGCCGATGCACGCGTTCATGCACACGGCGCGCGCCTCGCGCGCGGTATCCCGGTTGCGGCAGCGCACGACCACGCTCTGGGAAACCGGCAGCATACGAATCGCGCCGCGCGGGCAGTTTTCCGCGCACGCGCCGCATCCGGCGCACTTCTTTTCATCAATATGCGCCAGCCCGCCCACCATGGAAATCGCGCCGAACGCGCAGTGATCCATACAGTCGCCAAGGCCGATGCAGGCGAACCGGCAGCTCTTCGGTCCTCCGGCGATTCCAGCCGCCACGATGCAGCTTCGATAGCCGTCGTAATTATACCGCGAAATCGCGATGCCGTCGCGCCCCTGACACAGCACGCGCGCCACCAGCCGCTCGGTCGACTGCGCTTCCACGCCCATAATCCGCGCGATTTCCGCCGCGCCCTTTTCGCCCGCGGGCGCGCAGCCGTTCGGCTTCGCGTCGCCCCTTACCACGGCCTCAGCAAAGCCGTCGCAGCCGGGATAACCGCACGCGCCGCAGTTCGCGCCGCCCAGACACGCGCGAACCTTTTCGATGCGCTCGTCGACCTCCACGTGAAACTTCTTTCCCGCGAAATTCAGAACCAGCCCGAACACGATGCCCAATACGCCCAGCACCGCGCCCGCATACAAAATCGTCGTCAATCCGGTTTCCTCCTTTCGCTCAGCGGCTGAACAGACCATTAAAGCCTAAGAAGGCCATGGCCATCAGACCGGCCGTGACCAGGCTGATGGGAAAGCCCTTCATGCACGCGGGAATCTTGCTGCTTTCCAGCCGCTCGCGCACGCCCGCCATCAGAACAATGGCCAGCAGGAAGCCCAGCGCGCTGAACGCGCCGTTCATCACGCTGTGAATCAGGTCGAGCTGCTGCGTCACGTTGAGCGTCGCCACGCCCAGCACCGCGCAGTTGGTGGTGATCAGCGGCAGATAAATGCCCAGCGCGCCGTACAGCGACGGGCTGGCCTTTTTGAGGAACATCTCCACAAACTGAACCAGCGCGGCAATGACCAGAATAAAGGCGATCGTCTGCATGAACGGAAGCTGCAGCGGAATCAGCACCCACGCGTTCACCATATAGGTAAACAGCGAGGCGATGGTCATCACGAACGTCACTGCCAGACCCATGCTTGCCGCGGTTTCCACCTTGCCCGACACGCCCAGAAACGGGCAGCAGCCGAGGAACTTCGAGAAAATGAAGTTGTTGGTCAGCACGCAGTTGACCATGAACAGCAGAAAGCCGGTCGAATTCGTGTTCACTGTCTCGCCGCCTCCCTTCTGCGCCGGTCTTCAATCCGCCGGACGACGAGATTGAAAAGGCCAAGCAATATGCCGAAGGTCAGAAAGCCGCCGGACGCCATCACAAACAGCAGCATCGGTTCATACGACGCGCTCATCACCTGCATGCCGAACAGGCAGCCGCTGCCGATCAGCTCGCGGATCATGCCGATCAGCGTCAGCGCCAGCGTGAAGCCCACGCCCATGCCCAGCCCGTCAAACACCGACGCGAGCACGCCGTTTTTGCTGGCGAACGCCTCGGCGCGCGCCAGAATGATGCAGTTCACGACGATCAGCGGAATGAAGATGCCCAGGCTTTCATACAAATCGGGAAGGTACGCCTGCATCAGAAGCTGCACCATCGTAACGAACGTGCAGATGATCACGATGAACGCTGGGATGCGCACCTGGTCGGGAATGAACTTGCGCAGCATCGAAATCGCGGCGTTGGAGCCGATCAGCACAAACGTCGCCGCCGCGCCCATGCCCAGCCCGTTCAGCGCGCAGGTCGTTACCGCCAGCGTCGGGCACGTACCCAGCACCAGCCGGAAGGTGGGGTTTTCGGTAATTACGCCGTTCAGGAAAACCTTTCCAAGGCGTTTCTTTTCCTCGCTCACGCCTTCTTCGCCTCCTTCACCTTCTGATGGCCGTAGATTTTGTGCGGCATGAACCGGTCGAGCAGCGGCGTCAGGATGTTCATGAACAGAACCGCGTAGGTCACGCCCTCGGGATAGCTGCCGTAATTGCGGATGACCACGGTAATCAGGCCGATGCCCGCCGCGTACACCACCTGCGCCCGCGAGGACATGGGACTGGTCGCGTAGTCGTTCGCCATAAAGGCCGCCGCGAACAGCACGCCGCCGGACAGCACGGCGTACAGCGGGTCAAACCCTAAAATCCACGAGAAGAACGCCGTGGAGCCCAGCATGATCACCGGAATGCGCCACGTAACCGTTCGGGTCAGAAGCAGAAGAAGCAATCCCGCCAGAATCGCGAGCTTGCAGGTTTCGCCGATCGTGCCCGGCACATTTCCCAGAAGCAGCTCCAGATAGGAATATGAGCCCTCCGCGCCGCGTGCCAGCGGCGTGGCGGTCGACACCGCGTCCACGCCGAACCGGCTCGCGGTCACATAGGCCGTCATGCGCGCCGGCCACGAAGCTAAAAGCACCGCGCGCGCCGCCATGGCGGGGTTCAGAAAGTTGTCGCCGATGCCGCCGAACAGCTGCTTCACGATGATAATCGCGAACACGCTGCCGACCACAGCCATCCACCACGTCGCCGTCGGCGGAAGAATCAATCCCAGAATCAAACCCGTTACGGCCGCGGACAGGTCTCCAACCCGCACCGGAAGCCGACCGAGCTTCTGCCACAGGTATTCGGCGACGACAGCCGACGCGGTGGACACGCACAACAGCATCAGCGCGCGCGTGCCGAAATACCACACGCCCGCCGCAGCCGACGGCAGGAGCGCCAGCAGCACGTTGAGCATCAGCCGCGTGGTCGTCTTGGGTGAACGGATATGGGGCGCGGTGGAAAGACGCAGACTCATTTCGCAGTTCCCCCTTTCGCCCGCTGCGCGAGCTTCTGTTTGACAATCTTGAACGACGCGGTGAGCCAGCGTCTGGACGGACACTCATAGGAGCAGCAGCCGCACAGGATGCAGTCCGTCACGTGCAGCTTCTCGGCCATATCCAGCTTGTCCGCGTCGGCGGCCACCTTCATCTGATAGGGATTCAGACCAATCGGACACACGGCCACGCAATGCCCGCAGCGGATGCACGGCCCTTCCTCCACGCTCCGCGCGTCCTTTTCGTTGTATACCACAATGCCGTTCGTGCTCTTGGTCATCGGCATGTAGATATTGGGCAGGCACAGCCCCGTCATGCCGCCGCCAAAGGCGATTTTGCCGGGCGTGTCGGAAAAGCCGCCGCACGCGCCGATGATGTCCTCGGCAATCGTGCCGATGCGCAGGCGCAGGTTCGCCGGGCTGCGCACGCAGCCGGTCATCGTGGTAATGCGGCTGATGAGCGGCTTCCCGTCGATCACCGCGTCGGCAATCGCCGCGCACGTACCCACGTTCAGAACGATCACGCCCACGTCGATCGGCAGCTTCTTAACCGGCACCTGCCGCTTCGCGACCGCCTCGATCAGCTGCTTCTCGCCGCCCTGCGGATACTTCGTTTTCAGAACGCGCACCGACACGCCGTCGCGCCCGTTCGCCGCGCGGCGCATGCTCTCGATCGCGTCCGGTTTGTTGTCCTCAATGGCGATTACGCCCTTTTTCACGTTCAGCGCGCGCATCGCTGCCCGCAGACCGTCCACGACGCGCCCGGGCGATTCCAGCATCAGCCGGTGGTCGCACGTCAGGTGCGTTTCGCACTCCGCGCCGTTCACGATGATCATTTCGCACTTCTGCCCCGACTTCAGGCTCAGCTTCACGTGCGTCGGAAAGGACGCGCCGCCCATGCCGCAGATGCCGGCCTCCCGAATCGCGGGCACGATCTTCGCCGGATCGACCGATTCAACGCTGCCCAGCGGGTGAAGCTCCGTCCATTCGTCCAGAAAATCGTTGCGAATCGTGACGGCCATCACCGGCTCCTCCATCAGATAGGGAATCCGCTCGACCGCCACCACCTCGCCGGACACGGACGCGTGCACCGGAATGCCCAGAAAGCCCACGGGCGTGCCGATGACCTGCCCCAGCTTGACCAGATCGCCCTTCTTCACGCACGGCTCGGACGGCGCGCCGATGTGCATGCTCATGATCAGCTGCACCGTGTCGCTGACGAAATCACGGGTGTGCAGGTGCTTCGTCGGCTCCTTGCTGCCGTAATTCAGGTGTACGCCGCGTTTGAACGTCGCCTTCATTGCGCATCTCCTTCCGCGTTTTCTCTGGGCTCCACAAGCGCCCGCACGGCTTTCGACACGCGCGTAACGGTGTCGTTTACGGCCTTTGATGTAATCGTCGCGGACGTAATCGCGTCCACGGTGCTTTCGCTCTTCGTTTCGCCCGCCTTCACGACGGTCAGCGGCGCGCGCTTGCCGACAAAGCCGTCCGTAAACGCCGCGTCCTTCGCCTTCGCGCCCAAACCAGCGGTTTCCGAGAAATTCGCGCCGCCCACGGATACGCCGGTGATCTCGCCGTCTGTGCGCAGCCCGATAATGACCTCGATTTCGCCGCCAAAGCCGCGGCCTGTGCCCTGCGCTACATAGCCCACGCACGCGCCGTCCCGCAGCGCTTCATACACCCAGTCAACCTGCGCGTCCCCCGCCGTTTCCAGCAGCCGGAACGCGTCCGCCTCCGGCATCACAGCCGCGCGCGCCATTTCCGCCTTGCGGCGCTCCTGCACGGCGATCGGGTCCTTGGTGAGCCTGTATGTCGCGCCGAGCACAAGCCCCGCGATCAGCGTGATGACCGCAAGCGCCAGATAACAGGGCACGCGCGGCGAGCCTTTTCGATTCATGGTCTTCTTCCCTCCATGCTACCGTTTTGCGGATTCCATTTTTCTGACCGTCCGCTCGATCCGCGGGTCGAGCCCCCGAAGCGCATGCATCGCCGCCCGGCACAGGACGCCGGTGGCGATCCCGGCCGCGACGGAGGCCGCAAGCAGCAGCGGAGCCTGCAATAGCGCCGCCCACGAGCCCAGCATGAATCTGGATACGCACATTTGTCCCGCCATATGTGCGGACGCGCCCAGCACGCTCACGCCCACCGGGCTCAGCCGCCAGGAACGCGCGCCCACCATCATCGCCAGCATGGCGCACGCGCTGCCCGCCAGCGCGTACAGCATGCCCGTCGCGCCGGAAAACAGCAGTCCACACAGAACCGGCTTCAGAATGGCCAGCACCCACGCGCCGCCCGCGCCGAAGCACAGGAGCGTTAAAAGCAGCACCGAGTTCCCCAGCCCGATTCGCAGCCCGGGCACGGTCGACACCGGCGGAAGCTGGCGTTCCAGAAAGCCCAGCAGCAAAATCAGCGCGAGCAGGATTCCATACCGCGCCGCCGCGCGCGCCCTCATGCGTCCGGCGCGTCCGCGCCCGACGCGAAAAGCTGCACGTCCACGGCGTTCGGCAGGCACACGATATGCGCGCCCATCGAGCGTTTGGAAACCTTCCCCGGCTCCATCCAGCCCTGCTCCACGCACAACTGATTTTGGCACGTCGAAGCCTTCATGCGCACGCGGCCGTCCGCAATTTCGATCTCGTTCCGGCAGCCGTTTTCCTGCTCCGCAACGATCGTCCGCGCTTCGTCCAGGCGCGCCTCAGCGAACGGTTTGCCGCCCACATAGACGCGCACGCAGTCCGCCCGCTCCGCGCGGGTTTTCAGGATGGATACGCCCGCCCACGCCAGCAGCGCCGCCGCCAGCAGCACCGCGATCACGAGCCCGTCCGCGCGTCTGAGCATATTCCTTCCTCCGCTTCGTTTTCAGGCAGAGCCTTCCGTCTTCCTTCATTATAAATGCCTTTTTGCCGCGCGTCAACGGGCAAAACCGCCCATGTGTACAGTTCTATACAACACATCGCAAAAACGCCGAAAGCGCTTTTGCACCTCCAACGTTTTTGCGATGTTTCTTTACACCTGTTCTTTCTCGACGGCGTGTCCCGCCGCGAGCGACGCCGGCACGTCGATCAGCCGCTGGTTTTTGCTTCCGCGAAAGCGCAATTCCAGCGTGCGCTGCGAAAGCAGGAACGGCCCGTCCACCAGCACGTCGACCGCCGAAAGCAAATCGATGATCTGTGGCTCGGTTTCAGCTTTTTTCAAAAGCTGCTCATACGTCCAGCCGCTGTACGCCCACACGTTCAGCCCCAGCTTCTTCGCCGCGCACGCGAGCACCGCGCAGGGTTCCGGCTGGCAGAACGGATCCCCGCCGGTGAGCGTGATGCCGTCCAGCAGCGGGTTGTCCGCCATCGTTTCAACGATCTTGTCCGTGCTTTCCAGCCTGCCCCCGTCAAAGGGATGCGTTGCGGGATTATGGCAGCCGGGGCAGTCATGCGGACAGCCCTGCGTGAACACGGCCAGCCGGAAGCCGGGCCCGTCCACAATGGAATCATTGACGATTCCCGCGATTCGAATTTCCATTTCTTACTGCACCTGATGCTTCACGCGGTCGTGCTCCTCCGCGCGCTTGGCGTTGTTCCACTTGTCCATCGTGCCGACGAGGTAGCCGGTGATGCGGCGGATGCGCTCAAAGTGCACCTCGCCCTCCGCGCGGC
>ERZ827168.1906-NODE-1906-length-26374-cov-5.548121_pt1 | contig 26374 bp, 24 predicted proteins | sample MGYA00519868_ERZ827168 | MGnify/ENA primary metagenome ERZ827168 (study PRJEB31778, sample SAMEA3449271) | human gut metagenome | biome: human gut; feature: human-associated habitat; material: faeces | place: United Kingdom | collected 2010/2012 ...
TGAAGGTGGAAGAACAGTTGGATCAGGAGTTGTTTCTGATATAATTGAATAATCTATGAATATTTAGAGAATAAATAATCATTATATTAATAAGAGAGAGTGCAACAGCCCTCTCTTAAATTTTATAAAAATTATAAAAAACATATTGACTAATGATACTAAATGTGATATCATAAAAAAGTCTTCTTGAGACAGGCAGATATTTCCGATGAAAGGAGGAATATATATGCCGGACATTCAGAAAACAATACAGAAGATGAAAAGACAGCCAAATGGCATTAGATTTCAAGAATTGGCAAAAGTATTAGAATATAATGGATACATAATGAAATCTAAGAAACGGAACATCACACAGGCAATTTATGAACTCAAAACGGAGACGTTATCACAATAAAAGAAGAAAATCCATTAAAAGCTGTATATGTGAAAGATGTACTTAGAAGAATAGGTGAATAAATAGCCTATTCTCTGAGTATACTTATAGATAGTAAAAGGAATTTAGGAGGTGCCCTTTTATGATGAATGTTAAATATTATATGGATTTACCATATAACTATATTGTGCAACCAATATGTGACGAAAGCGGAAAGTATTTTTATGCAAAGGTGTTAGAATTAGATGGTTGCCAGAGTACAGGAGATACTTTTGAAGAAGCATATCAAAGTTTAAGAGAAGCAATGGAAGGATGGATAGAAGCGAAACTAGAAGGAGGCTTTGAAATTCCACTTCCAATAGGCTATGAACAATTTAGCGGAAAATTTATTGTAAGAATACCTAAATCATTACATTACAAATTATCTGTTGAAGCAGAACAAGAAGGTGTGTCATTAAACCAATATGCATTATATAAATTAAGTCATTAAACTTTCACATATATAGCTTATTAAATAGATACCTACAGAATAAAAAGAAAATTATTATCTTTTTTACTGTGGGTGTTTTTTATTTTATTACAAACGGATTATCATTAAAGAACATTCACCAACATATATATGAAAAATTGCTAAATTAAATTGACTTTTGAACAATTTGAGTATATACTTTAAGCGTAAATACTAAAGAAACAGAGGATGAACTAATCAGATTTATAACTTACGAAAGGAAAGCTAATAAATATGAAAAAAACAACAATATCAAGCATAATAATAGCAATATCAATGATAGTATTCACAATTAAGGTACAGGCAGCTACAGGAAAAGTAACAACAGAAACTTTGAATTTAAGAAGCAAGGCTTCAACTGATTCGTCAGTGGTAAAGTTACTTAACATGGACGATGAGTTGGAAATCATATCAGAAGAAGGAAATTGGTATAAAGTTAAGGTTGGAGAAAATGAAGGCTATGTTAGTAAAGACTATGTAAAAGTTGATAAAACATCAACAGAAACAAACAATACGACACCAAACGATAATAACCAAAATAATTCTGGTGCAAATTCAACAGAAAATAAAAACAATGAAACGACTTCAAGTCAAACCACATCAAACACTGTAACACCAAATTCTACTTTAAAACTTGAAAAAGATGTTACGATAAAAATATTACCATTAATAAATGCGAATAATCTTGGAACGGCAAAAGCTGGTGATGAAGTTACTGTTATTACAACAGCAAATAACTGGATATTTATAGAAACAAGCGAAATTGCTGGCTGGATAGTAAAAGATTCAAGTGTGGGACAAGTTAAGAGTTCAGAAGATAAACATACTGGCTCAAGTACAGATAATAACACCACAGATACTAGCAATAATGATGACAAGGGTGAGGAACAAACTGATACCAAAACTAATACGGATAATAATGACGATACAACTTCATCAGATACAAATTATACTAAAACAACCAAATACATTAATGCTTCGTCAGTATATGTTAGAAAAGAAGCTTCAACAAGTGCTGGAATTGTAACAACTTTAATTAGAAACACTGATGTTACAGTTGTTGGAGAATCAGGAGATTGGTACAAAGTTACATATAAAGATTACAGTGGATATATTTATAAAGAACTATTGTCAGATAAAAAAACAGAAGAAACAAATAGAAGTAGCGCTAATAGAGAAAGCGCTACAACTGTTTCAAGTGTAACTACTGAAACTACAACAGAAGAAACTTCAAAGGGACAAGAGATTGTAGAATATGCAAAACAATATTTAGGATGTCCATATGTTTATGGAGGTTCGGGGGATAAATCTTTTGACTGTTCTGGATTTACAATGTATGTGTATAAGAAATTTGGATATACATTAAGCCATTCTGCAATAGTGCAATCTAAAGTTGGAACATATGTTGCAAAAGGAGATTTACAAGCTGGAGACTTAGTATTCTTCTTAGATTATGAAACAATGGATGGCATAGGACATTGTGGAATATATATTGGAAATGGCGAATTTATACATGCGTCTTCTGGAAGTGGATATTGTGTAAAAATATCAAACTTATTAACAGGAAGCTATAACACGAGATATGCTACAGCTAGAAGGTTAATCTAATAAGAGCACGACGTAATAATATAGAGTTTTATAAATAATATAGGGCAATTTAAAAGGAGAATGTTAGTGAAAAGACCACTTTTAATTGTTACTATATCATATATATTAGGAATAATTATAGGGGTATACTTTAAGCAAAGTATACTCTTAATTTTGCTTGCAGGAATTATTGGGATTGTATTTTGGAAAATAATAAAAAAGAAAAAAATTGTAATTGTTGCAATATGTATTGTACCATGTTTATTGTCTTGCCAGCAGACCAATAATTTAAATAATAAATACAATAAAATGTATAAATTAGATGATGAAAACATTGCAATAACGGGAACTGTGTGCAGTCAAATAAAGGAGACTGATTATAAGTATTCTGTTAATATTAAACTAGAAAATAAATTAAAATTAACAGTCTATATAGATAAAAAAGAAAATGTTTCAAAATTAGAATACGGCAATAAAATATCTGTTACAGGAACGTATAAGAAGCCAACAGAGAAAAGAAATTATAAAGGCTATGATTATATGAAATATTTAAAGACTAAAAAGATATGTGGCGCTTTAATGGTAGATGGAGAAGTAAAGCTGGTAAAAACAAAAAAAATCAATCCAATATTTACAATAATAAATAAATTATCGCTAATTTTTAAACAAAATTTGAAGAAATTATTACCAGAGCAAGAAGCTGAACTTGAACAGGGAATTTTATTAGGAGACACGTCTGATATAGAAAGTGATATAAAAGATGATTTTAGAGAATGTAATTTATCGCACATGCTAGCAGTATCTGGAGCTCATTTATCTTATCTAGTGTTAGGAATAAATACTGTTTTAAGCAAAAAGGCATTTGGAATACGAAGAAGAAAAATTTTATCTATAATATTTATCTTAATTTTTATGGTTATTGTTAATATGAGCCCATCGGTTGTAAGAGCTGGAATATCAACTATTATAGCAATATTTGCAACTTTAATTTACAGAAAACAAGATACATATACAACAATTTCAATTGCTTTGTTATTAACATTATTAAATAATCCATTTGCAATTTTTGATGTTGGATTACAGCTGTCATATCTTGCAACTTTAAGCATAATAATTTTTTATTCTAAATTTACCCAAAAACAATTTAATAATAAAGTAAAAAAGTATTTGTATGAGAGTGCGATGCTCACTTTGAGTGCAAACATTTTAATTCTTCCAATTACAATCTATGAATTTAACACAATTCCAATAAACTCAATAATATCAAATTTGTTAGCTGGTCCATTGCTTGGAATATGCATAATATTAGGCATGTTCACAGTAATTATTTCAACAGTTTGTTTTCCTATATCAAAATTAATAGCATTTCCATTGCAAATTATTTTAAAAATTCTAATAAAGATAATAGAATTAATTTCTAAAATTCCATTTGGAAATTATACTGCAAAAACTCCATGGTTCATAGTAGTGTTTTTAACTTATGCAATAATTGCCACATTAATATATAACAAAAAGAGAATTACTAAAATCTTAACTATGGTTACTTTAATAATATTTGTTGTTATGCAGGTTTGTGCTTTTATAAATATTGATGGAAAACTAAAAATCTATTTTATAGACGTAGGACAAGGAGATAGCATGCTTGTAAAAACTGTGAATGGAAAAAATATTTTAATTGATGGCGGTGGAAGTAAGGATCCAGATTATGATATAGGCGAAAAGATTTTAGTACCATATTTGCTAGATAGAAGAATAAAAACATTGGATTATGTAATTATATCACATTTTGATGAAGATCATGTTGGTGGAATATTGACTGTTATGCAAGAGTTGAAAGTGAAAAAAGCAATAATTGCAAGACAATTTAAAAACTCTAATAATTATAAAAATTTTATTAAATTAGCACAAGAAAAGAAGATTAAAGTTATTGTTGTAGAAGCTGGAGATGTGATAAATATAGAAAAAGATATAAATCTAAAAGTTTTATGGCCAGACTCAAAAAATAAGATTAATGAAAATGTTTTAAACAATAATTCGCTTGTTTGCAAGTTAGAATACAAAAGTTTTTCAATAATGTTGACTGGAGATATAGAAGAAATTGCAGAAAATGCAATATTAACCAAATATAAAAATAATGCAAAAATATTGAAAGCTAATATTTTGAAAGTAGCACATCACCGGCTCTAAAAGTTCATCAACAGAAGAGTTTATCAGAGCTGTAATGCCGGAGATTGCACTAATTGGAGTTGGAAAAGACAATAGCTTTGGGCATCCATCTGATGGAACAATAGAAAGACTTAACAAAATAAAATGTAAAATATTAAGAACAGATGAAAATGGAGAAATTGAATTGTTTGTGAACAAATTCCAATTTATTGACTATTTGACTATTTTATAGTATTATATATTTGTTGAATAGTAAATTGAAGATAGGAGTTTTAATATATGTTATGTTCAATGTGTAAGAAAAACACAGCAGTAATATTTATAAATAAACAAGGCGCAGATGGAAAAGCTGAAGTTGAAGGTTTATGTTACGAATGTGCTAAAAAGAAGGGAATAAATCCAATAGATACAATGGCGAAACAAGCTAATCTATCGGATAAAGATATACAAGATTTATCTAATAAATTAGATACAATGTTTAAGAATCTATCAGACAACATGGCTGATATAGATGAAGATGAACTTTCAGAAATGATTAACGGAGAAAGTGAAATAGAGGGTGCTCAAGGAGTTCCGCTTGGCTCGATTTTTTCTGGATTGTTTGGAATAAAGCAAAATGGAGATGAGTCATCAAATTATTCGTCTGGTGGAACTCAAAAGGTTAAAGAGAAAACTAAACCAAATAAAAAGAGAAAAGCATTAGACACTTATGGAACCAATCTAACAGTTAAGGCGAAGAATAATCAAATTGATAGAGTTATTGGAAGAGATAAAGAAATTGAAAGAATGATACAAATTTTAAATAGACGTTCTAAAAATAACCCATGTTTAATTGGTGAGCCAGGCGTTGGAAAAACAGCAATTGCACAGGGCTTAGCTCTTAGAATTGCAAGCGGAAGTGTACCAGCGAAACTTTTAAACAAAGAAGTTTACTTACTAGATATGACAGCAGTACTTGCTGGAACTCAATTTAGAGGTCAATTTGAATCTAGAATGAAAGGTATAATAGATGAATGTAAAAATTATGGAAATATTATTTTAGTAATTGATGAAATTCATAATATTATTGGCGCCGGAGATGGTGAACATTCTATGAATGCTGCCAATATTTTAAAACCTGCCCTTTCTAATGGTGAAATTCAATTAATTGGAACTACTACTTTAAAAGAATATAGAAAATATATAGAAAAAGATACAGCTTTAGAAAGAAGATTTCAACAAGTTTTAGTTGAAGAACCTTCTGTTGACGACTCAATAAATATATTAGAAGGAATTAAAAGATATTATGAAGATTATCATAAAGTTAAAATTTCTAATGATGTAATTAAACAAACAGTAATTATGTCTGAAAAATATATTCATGATAGATTTTTACCAGATAAAGCTATTGATATATTAGATGAAGCTTGTTCTAGAATTAACTTAGAAAATAAGGAATTATTTAAACTTGAAATGTTAAAACAAGAATTAAAAAATGTTCAAGCAGAAAAAGAAGAAGCAGCAAATGCTGATTCCCCAGAAAATTATGAAAAAGCTGCTGATTTGAAAACGCGTGAATGTCAATTAATTGAACAAATTGATGATATTAATAGCAAATTAAAACTTAAAAATTTAACAGTTCAAGATATTGCTCAAGTAATTGAAAACTGGACTAAAATTCCTGTTAAAAAAATTACCCAAGCAGAAAAAGATAAATTATTAAATCTAGAAACAAATCTTCATAAAAGAATTATAGGTCAAGATGAAGCTGTAAATAGTGTTTCACGTGCTATTAGAAGAAATCGTGCAGGATTACAAAATGAAAAAAGACCACCTTCATTTATATTTGTTGGTCCTACTGGTGTTGGAAAAACAGAATTAGCCAAAAGCTTAGCTTACGAAATGTTCGGTTCTGAAGACTCTATAATAAGAGTAGATATGTCTGAATACATGGAAAGCCACTCTACATCAAAATTGATTGGTGCGCCTCCAGGATATGTTGGATATGATGATGCTGGTCAATTAACTGAAAAGGTAAAAAGAAAACCTTATTCAATTATTCTATTAGATGAAATTGAAAAAGCCCATCCAGATGTATTTAATATATTACTACAAGTATTAGATGATGGAAAACTTACAGATAGTCAAGGAAATACTGTTAGCTTCCAAAATACAATAATCATTATGACATCTAATGCTGGTTCTAACTTAAATAACAATTCAATTGGTTTTGGCAAACAAACTGTTGATAAAAGCAAAATTGAAGATAGTTTAAAAAATGTATTTAGACCTGAATTTTTAAATAGAATTGATGAAATAATTGTATTTGATTCTTTAACAACAGAACAATTGTTAGAAATAGTTGATTTAATGTTAAAAGATACTTTTAAAGCATTAAAAGATAAAAATATTTCTATGGAAATTTCTAAAGAAGCAAAAAATTATATCCTTGAAAAAGGTACTAATATAAAATTTGGTGCTAGACCTTTAAGAAGATCTATTCAAAGATATATAGAAGATGAAATCGCAGAAATGATATTAAAAGGTGACTTAGGGCCAGGAAATAGAATTTCTATTTCACTAGATAAAGTTTCTAATGAACTATCTTTTGAAGTTAACAAGGATTAATATACGGAGGATTTTATATGTTAAAATATGTACCAAATATTCTTACAATTATTAGATTTTTACTAATACCTATAATATTATTATTTTTATTTTCTGGAAATTACTTACTTGCATTCATATTTTTTACAATTTCAGGAATAACAGATATATTAGATGGTTATATTGCAAGAAAATTTAATTTAGTTTCAAACTTTGGAAAATTAATGGACCCACTAGCAGATAAATTAACTCAAATATCAATGCTAGCAGCACTATTTTTTCTAAATATAGTACCTGTATGGATTTTAATAATTGTTTTATTAAAAGAAGTTATCATGGTCGCAGGAGCATCTTTCCTTTATGGAAAAAGTGTTGTTGTTTATAGTAGATGGTATGGAAAACTTGCAACAGTATTATTCTACATTGCAATTGTTACATCTTTATTAATTAAAGAAACTAGTAAATTTACAACATTAAACAATTATCTTGCTAATATTGATAAACCTATATATTGTCTAGCTTTAGTTGCAACTATATTTTCTCTTATAATGTATTGTAAATCTTTATATTCAAAAGGATTTATTAATAAAGATGATTTAAAAAAGGATGTAACTATTGATAAAAAAGAAAAGAAAAATTAATAAGGAAAAAAGTACACATATATGTGTACTTTTTTTATAATTGCAAATATTATTAATTTTCTCTTTTATTCTATTCATAATCTTCTAATAATTTATTTAATTCCTCTAATCCCACTACTTTTATGCCCTTCTTTATTTCTATTAAGTCTGTATCTGTTAAATAATCTGTAGAGATTTCTGTTTCATCTACCAGTTCTTCTTTTCCATCTTCATTTATTTTATATATTGCAATAATTCCATCATTATCTCTTAAAACATAATGTTCACCACATTGCCCATCAACTTTTTTTGATAAAACAATTTCGTTTTCAGAAAATCCATCTATACTCCAATCTTGATATTCTTCAGCAAGTTGCTCTTTTGTCATATTTACTAATTCTTGAGGTAATTCAACTTCTTCACTTTTGGTATGTCCACATGAAGAATATACTTTATTTAAAATCATTTTTGTGTTAGGAGATATTTTTTCTTCTGTGGAATTTGCTTGTTCTAAATCTTCTTTTTGCATATATTCGTATTCATCTGTGCATTCATCTAATATTTCTTCTGTTGCCAATTTTTGAGTTTCATAACTTGTATTATCTTTTGAACTTGAATACATATATCCTCCTGCTATTATAGATAGTACAAATATAATACTTATTATTGCATAAATTAACTTTTTATTCATTTTTTCCTCCCACTTCTGTTTTTTATAGTATTTACTTACTTTGTTAAATTTATACAATAATTAATTTTTAATTTTATCTAGTACTTACATATTTATTAACTGCTCTCTTTATTAACTCATTTATAGAAATATTTTCTTCTATTGATTTTATTTTTGCTTTATTATGAAGTTCACATCCTAATCTTACATTTAACGATCCTTTGCATTGTTTTTCCGGTTTAGTATTTGTTTCTTTACATACTTTAAGATAATCATCAATTGCATCTTTAAAGTCTTTTTTTAATTCTTTAACACTAGTTCCTTCAAAAGATATACTATCTTTTTTTAAACCTTCAATCTCACCACAAAAACATTCATCTTCATCACTATATTTTATCATAGCAATATAACCTCTATATTCCATTATATTATTCATTTATATATCCTCCTCTTCAAATAGTTTTTTCAATAATAAATTAATTTGATACATTTTTAAAACATTATTCGGATGTGGCTTATGTAATTCTATTTTTGTATTATTTTTATTTATAAATACAACTCTTGAACCTGATGTTTTTCCTTTATTATATTCATAATATCCAAATTTATTTAATAATTTTTTGGCTTCTTCATATGTAAAATCTTTTGGTTTTTGTTTTATTCTCTCTATTTCTTTGTTAATTCTGCTCATAAATATTATATCACTCCTTTTATTTGTTAGCAACTATTTTTAGTTGCATTTTTAATTTTATCCCATTTGTTTTAATACTAATTTCCCCCATCTTATCTGTTCTGTATATTTTAATATTTTTCTCTTGTAAATTCTTAATTGTACTATCTGCTGGATGACCGAATTTGTTATTTTCTCCTACTCCAATTAATGCATATTTAGAATTTACTGCATTTAAAAAATCTATTGTAGAAGATGTTTTTGACCCATGATGTGCAACTTTTAAAACTGTTGAATTAAGACAATTTTTATTTGACATATATTTTGAAACAATCTTATCTTCTGCCACTTTTTCAATATCTCCAGTAAATAGTATTGAAAATTTTTTATAATTCAATTTACATACCAAAGAATTATTATTTATAGCGTTTTCTGAAATCATACTATTAGAACTAGGCCACAAAATATCAAGATCTATATTTTTTTCTATCTTAATTTTGTCTCCAGCCTCAACAACTTGAACTTTTATATTCTTTTCTTTAACAATTTCTTTAAATTTGTTATAATTCTCACTTATTTCATATTGTTTTCCTATAATTACTGTTCCTACTTTAAGTTCTCTAATTATATATAACAATGCTCCGCAATGATCTTGATCAAAATGGCTTATTATAACATAATCTAATTTTTTTACTTTTCTAGCTAATAAATATGGTAATAATGTACTTTTTCCAACATCAAATTCTGAACTCTCACTTCCTCCTCCATCTATTAAAATTTTTTTATTGTTTGGAGTAATAATTAAAGTTCCATCTCCTTGTCCTATATCTATAAAATAAATTTTTAAATTTTTTGGAATTACATTTAATATAAATAACAGAACTATAAATAAAATTAATATCTTTCTTAACATTCTCTTGTTCTGGATAATTTTATATTTGAAAACTTGAATTAAATTTTTTATTCTTTTTTGAAAAGCATTTAAATTTGTTAAATTATAAATTTTAAAAAGATAATTTAATATAAAGATTAAAAAATAATATACAACTAAAATATATATTTGAGGTGTTGAAACATATATTTTAGTTAATGGCAATTTACTACCTAGTTTTGAAATTAACAAAAGTATATTTATTAGTGGATTTAAAAAATATGAAATAAATTTTCCTAGATTAAAAAATAAAAATGATGTAATAATTTGAATAAATCCTAATATTACAACAGGACCTATTATAAATGTAATTAAAAGATTTATAAAAATAAATGAAAATCCTATTTTGTTAAATAATATCATTATTATTGGCATTAATACTATTTGAGCAGATATTGTAACAGAAATCATTTCTAATATTTTATCTTTAGTATTAATAATAAATTTTGATTTTTTACTATTAGTTTTTAAAACTTCCATACGACTTTTTAATTTTTTCTTTATTTTTATTTGTTGTAATAATTTTAGTACATTTTTTTGAAATACAATTATTCCAATAGTTCCACCATAAGACAATATTAACCCTGTATTTAAAATTAAAAATGGGTTTGTTATTAAGATACATAATAATGACAATGAAATATTAGTCCAAATATCACTTTTTCTATATATAAAAAATGACAAAAGCAACATTATCCCCATTATTTCCGCTCTTATTATAGAGGGAAAAAATCCTGTTACTAAAACATATATTATTAATAAAAAAATAGTTAATATTCTAGTTTTTCTTTTTCCTAATAATTTATTAAACAATACAGATATTCCAATCATTATATATGATATATGCATTCCAGATATTGCTAATATATGTGATATATTATTACTACTAAATTCATCTTTTATATTATTTTCTATATTGTCTGTATAACCTAACATTATTCCAAGTATTAATGAGCTTTCTTTATTTTTATATGTATTTTCTATGTTTTGTTTAATTTTTAGAAAAATTTGATTTGAAACCATTCTAACAACATTTAAGTTATTCTTTTTTAATACTTTAATTTCTTTTGCTTTTACTGTACCTGCTACATTTAATGATTTTAAATATTTTTTATAGTCAAATCCTCTATAATTTCTTTGTTCTGATGGATTACTATATTCTCCTTCAAATTGAATTTTATCTCCAAATTCTAAATTTATATTTTTAGGTGTATTAAGAAATAAATATATATTTTTGTATTTAATGTTATTATTTATTTTTTCTATTTTTATTTTGTATATGTTTTTATATTGTTTTTCTTTTTTGTTACTACATATTGTAGCAATTATTTTTATTTCACTATTTAATTCATTATAAATAGCATCATATTTATTGTTTAAATGAATTGTAATCAAATTTGATATTGTAGATGTTATTATTATAGTTAAAATAACTTTTTTAGTTAGAATTAATTTTAGATATCTTAAATATCTTTTAATTGATAAAAAATTAAATTTGTTTTTCTTACTTTTTCTTTTAATAACTTTGTGTATTAAATATATAATAAAAACAATTAAATAAAATAAGACTATACTTTTATTAAAGTATAGCCCCATTAATATTCCTATTATATATCCAATAGATATTGTAACTATTGGTCTTTTCAATATTTTCTCCTTTTTATAAAACTCTTCTTGCTGTTATATAATTTCTTACATAATAACTATCAGACATAGATGTTATTATTACACCTTTTTTAGGATTTGCAGCATGTATAAATTGATTTCCCCCAATATATATTCCTACATGTCCTGTAAAACATACTATATCTCCTGGTTGCAAGTTTGATTTTTCAACACTTTTACCATTGCTTCTTTGTCCAGATGATGTTCTACTTAGTGATATGCCAAAATGTCTATAAACATAACTTGTAAATCCTGAACAATCAAATGAAGTTGGTCCATTTCCTCCACTTACATATTTGCAACCCAAATAGTTTTTTGCATATGCTACAACTTCAGTTCCTTTACTATTTGAACTTGATGAAGTTGTTTCTTTTTTTTCTACTATTGAGCTTCCAGTTGATGTTGATACTGTTGATGCAATATTATTATCTATTTGAGTATTATCTAATTCAGTAGCATCACTTTCTGCATTTTGAGTTCTTGGTTCTTCAGCCCCTCTTGATGTTACTTCTGCAACTTTTGTATCTGATAAATATTTTGTTGCAATGTATCCTTTTTTACCATTTACACTAACATTACTCCAATTATTCTTTTCACTTAATATTTCTACCTCTGTATTTTTCTTTAAGCTTAATACTATTGTAGAAGATGTACTCATTTCTGCTCTTAAATTAACTGTGTCTACATTTACATATGCAGTTTTTGTTGTTTCTTCTGTTGTCTCATTTTTTGTTGTATCTTCATCTACTTTGTTTTGTTCATTATTCTCATCTTTGCTTTCTTCAGAATTTTCTTCTTTACTTACTTCTGTTTTTGTTGTTTCTTCTACATCTTTTTCTAGTATACTATTTCTTACCCATCCAAAACTTGATTCACTTTCAACATATGACCAATCATTTATAATTTCTTTAATTGTTACTTTTGAATCAGATTTTAAAGATGTTAAATCACTTGCATTTATTAATGGAATAATTTTTAATTTTACATCTGATTTTAATTTTATTTCTTGATTTACCTCTAATTCTTTTTTTACAGTTTCTTCATTATTTTCTGTAGTTGTTGAATTATCAGTTGTATTTTCTTGAGAATTATTTTGTTGTTCTTCTTCAACTGTATTCTCTTCATTTTTTGTATTTTCAGTTGTTGTATCTTCTTTAGTATCTGTTTCTGTTTTATTTCCTTCCACTTCTACTAAATCTGATTTTACATATCCTGTTATTTTGTTATATTTAACTTTATACCAATCACCATCTTGTTCTAATATCTCTAATTCTTCATTTAAAGATACTAATTCTACTACTGGTGATGTAGTTGAAGCTTCTTTTCTTATTCTTACTGTTTCTGATGTAACTTTTGCTTTATCTGTTGCATGTACAGTGCTTGAATATATTAGACTTAATAAAAGCACTATAGAAAGTATTGTTAATCTTTTAAAATTTTTCATTTTAATTCTCCTATTTTACATCCTTAATTTACCATTAGAGTATATACTTAAATTGCAAAAAAGTCAAGATTTAAAAATAGAAAAAAGTAATGCCAAACACATTACTCTTTCCTACTTATATGTTTTTTTCTATTAATGGAAGTAATTGTTTTTTTCTTGAAACAACTCCTTCTAAAAATGCTCTATTATTTTCTAAAGTTTTTCCGAATGCTTTTTCAGCAACATTTGCTTTATTACCTAAACTTATAATTTCTGAATTACTATTTAATATATCTGTAATTGCTAAAACAAATAAATCTAATCCTTTTTTGTTTATTTCATTATTTATTGCTTCTTCTAATTCATTTTGTCTTTTTAATACATCAGGAATGCTTACTGTATTTACTTGTGCAATTACAAATTTGCTTCCATTGCTTTCTAGATTTTTAGCATCTAAATTAACTAATTCTTCTGCTGAAAAATCATCTAAATTAGTACCAGCTTTTAACATTTCTAAACCATATTCTTCAACATTTACATTTGCAATTTTAGCTAATTCTTTTCCTATTTTTACATCTTCATCTGTACATGTTGGTGATTTAAATAATAATGTATCTGATACTATTGCACTTAACATTAATCCTGCCATTTTTGATGTAATTTCTACTTTATTCATCATACAAATTTTATATAATATTGTTGCAGTACATCCAACTGGTTCTGCTAAATAATATAATGGTTCTGAAGTTTTTAATTCTATTCTATGATGATCTACTACTTTCTCTATTTTTGCTTTTTCTATTCCGTCAGCACTTTGAGCAGCTTCATTATGATCTACTAATATAACTCTTTGTCCTTCTTCTACGCTTTCTATTATTTTTGGCTCTTCTACATTAAAATAGTTTAATGCATATTCTGTTTCTTTGTTTATCTTTCCTAATTTTACAGCTTCTGCATTTCCATTCATTTTATTTTCTATTTCTGCCATAACAATACTAGAACATATTGTGTCTGTATCTGGATTTTTATGTCCGAAAACTAATACTTTTTCCATATTCATTTCTCCTTTTTTGCTTTAATAAAACTAGAAATTTTCATTTCTAGTTTTTATTTTTTTCATATTATATTAAATTTAGACATTATTGTCAATATTTTGAGTTTTTATCCCTTCTAATATATTGCTTAACTCGTTTTCTGAAAACTCATATTTTTTATTACAAAAATGACAAACTAATTCTGCTTTTTTGTCTTCTTGTATTATTTTTTCTAATTCCTCTTTTCCTATTGTTTTTAATGCATCTGTCATATGTTCTTTGTTACAATCACATTCATATTCAGGAACTATGTTTTCTTCTATTACTTTAACATTATTATCACCAGTTATTTTTTTTGCAATTTCTTCTAAGGTTAGTTTTTCATCCAACATTCTAGATATTGCTCCTGCTTTAAATATTGACTGTTCAAGTATATATATATCATCTTCTGTTGCATCTGGCATTGCATTTATAATATATCCTCCACTTGCTTGTACTCCATCTTTATTTACTAATACGCCTAAGGCAACAGCTGACTGTCTTTGTTCAGATTTAACAAAATAATTTGCAAAATCTTCAGCTATTTCACCAGAAACTAATGGACTTATAGCCACATATGGTTCTTTTAATCCTAAATCTTTAATTACATTAATATATCCACTATGTCCAACGGCTCCACCAACATCTAATTTTCCATCTTCATTTAATGGTATATCTACAACAGGATTTGTAACATAGCCTTTTACTTTAGAAAATTTATTTGTAACTGTAAGCATTGTTCCTAATGGTCCATCACCTTTTAATTGTATTGTTAATTTATCTTTATCTGATTTCATTTCTGCTCCCATTATGCAAGACATTGTTAATAATCTTCCAAATGCTGCTGTTGCAACAGGACTTAAATCATGTATTTTTCTTGCTTTTTCAACTAACTCTGTAGTTGATGCACATATTACTGATATTCTTTCATCATATGCTAAAAATTTTAATATTTTATCTGACATTACCTCTCCTCCTTTTGACCTAAATATTATATCATTATATATGCTTTTATTCAACAATTACTTTCAAGTTATAAAATAATATGATATAATTTTAAAGCATAGGAGAATTTTTATGAATATTATTTTAGTAAGACATGGCCAAACAGATTGGAATTTAAAAAATAAATTACAAGGTTCTACAAATATAGATTTAAATGAGACTGGTGTATTACAAGCAAAACAAACTGCTAAAAATTTAGCTAATAAAAATATAGATGTAATTTACTCTTCACCACTTAATAGAACCTTAGCAACTACAAATGAAATAAATAAAAATAGAAACATAAAAGTAATTAAAGATGATAGATTAATAGAAAGAGGTTTCGGTAATCTCGAAGGACTTGAAGGAAAAAATGTAAATTTCAAAAAATATTGGGATTTTTCATTAAATGCTTGTGATGAAAATATAGAATCTATATCTACATTTTTTTATAGAATTTACAATTTTTTAAATGATATCTTTATAAAATATAAAGATACACCAAAAACAATTTTGTTAGTAACACATAATGGTGTTAATCTAGCAATATCTTCAATTTTAGAAGGTGCTAAAAAAAACATATTCGAATATAATTTAAAAACTTGTGATTATAAATTATTTGAAAATCTAACTATATTACCAAAATTGGAGGACATATGGAAAATATAAAATTTAGTATAATAATTCCTGCATATAATTGTGAAAATTATATCTCAAAATGTTTAGAAAGTATATTTAATCAATCATATAAAAATTTTGAAGTAATTGTTGTTGATGATTGTTCAACTGATAAAACTTTTGAAATTTTAAAAAAATATACAAATATAAAATTATTATCAACTCCTGTTAACTCACGCCAGGGAACCGCAAGAAATATAGGATTAGATGTTTGTACAGGAGATTATATTTTATTTGTTGATTCTGACGATTCTTTATATGATAATACTGTTTTAAACAAAATAGCTAATTTAATAAATACACAAAATATGCCTGACATAGTTTATTTAGGAATTAAAATGTATGGAAAAAGAGATTTATTACTTATTCCAGATGAAAAAAATTGTACAAAAGAATATAGGCTTTCAGAAAATCCTTTTATTAATGTTATATCTATTGCATGGAAAAATAAATTAATTCAAGAAAATCACATTAGATTTCCTGAAAAAATAAAATATGAAGATGTTTATTTTGCTTTTTTAGGAATTGAAAAAGCAAAAACATATGCATATGGAGATTTTATATATTACAAGTATAATAATAGAGAATCTTCAACAACTACTGCATATTCTATAAGCCAAGCAGAAGATACAATCAAATCAATTTCAAAATTATTTGAATTATACCAAATTATAGACAAAGAAAATATACCTTATCTATCAAAAAGAATACAACAACAAACTGATAGAGCTCATATAAGATTAAATAGAGCTATAGAACAAGAGTTGAAAAAATATAATTAAAAATTTAACCTTTTAAACTTTTTTCTACTCTTATATTTAAGATTCCAAAAAAAGATTTTAAGCATATAAACAATATATGCCTAAAATCTTTTTTAATAATTTGCTCTTTTTAGTATTGCAATCATTACTTCTTTTGCCATTTTATTTAATGCTTGTAATTGTTGTGACACATTTTTTACTTTTCCAATATGTACCTCTTGAGCTTTTGCTCCCAAATTTATTACATCAAGCAGAATTCCAATATCAACTCCATAGTCTTTTTCGAACTCAATTTGTAAAAATAATTCTTTTCTTCCTGCAATCATTCCACTTAATGGTTGTGAAAATTTATACATATCTGGAAATAATATATCCATCATTGGCTTAGCAACAAGTTCTGTTACTCTTCCACCTTTTCTATCAAACATAGATTTAACAAACTCTGCATTTTTAGTCATTATTGGTGTTACTAATTTTGTAACTAAATCTTTTGAATAATTACTTATATCTGCATCTAAATATACTATAATGTCATTTTCAGCATACTTTAAGCCTTCTTCCATTGCATAACCTTTTCCTTGTTCTTTACAAAATACAACTTCTGCTCCTGCATTTTTTGCATATTTAGCTGTATGGTCTGTTGAATTATTATCTACTACTATTATTTGATTAACAAATAAATTCTTTTGTACTAATCTTATAACTTTTTGAACTGTTTTTTCTTCGTTTCTTGCTGGAATTATTACTGTTACTTTTTCTTCTGGATCAGCATCATTTATTAATATTTCATCTAATTTTTTAAATTGGTTATTAGACTCTTTTATAATATTTTCATTTATTGTTACTTTCTCAAAATCTTCTAATTTAATAAAATCAATATCTTCAATTTTATCAATCTCAAAAAATTTATTAACTAGACTTAAATCATTTATAACATTAGTTGTTTTTGAACTATATGATAATACGCACATTTTTTGTTCAAAAATATAAGATAGTACCATCGAATGAAATCTAGAACAAATCATATATTCTACTTGACTATATTTTCTTAAAAATCCTTTTAAATCTCCATTATATACTATTGATTCTACTTGTTCTTTATTTTTTACATTTCTTAATATAGTAGCATTTGTTTCGCTATCTCCTTCATATTCACAAAACGAAAATAATTTAACTTTATAATTCATTTCTGTAAAATAATCAATAGTCTTTGTTAAAACCTCATTATATTTTTCTTTATATTTTTCTAAATCTTTTCTAAACTTAAAATTAATTGTAGATATTCCTATTGTATTTTTTTCTTTTTCTAACTTTTCTAACTTTTCTAATTTTGCAGAAAATACAGCATCTGGTGCATATCTAACATTTTCACATTCTTTAAATAATTCATAAGATTTTTTATCTCTTAAACACACATCTGTTACTTCATAAAATATATTTTTTACTGTGTTTTTATAACTTTCTGTTTCATATGGTCCAAAATTTGAACTAATATAATAAAATGGAATACATAGTTCTCTACATTTAACAGCTAATTTATCTAATTTTTCAACTCTTTCAATCCCACCAGCATGTTCCATAAAGATTGAACCACCAATATAAACAAAAGCATCAAATTCAGTTATATCAAGTTTTAATAATTCATCTAAATTATAATCTAAAAAATGTAAGTTTTCATTATCTTGATAGATTGTAGATTCAGTTTTTACTGCTCGTGAATAAAATTGCACTTTGGGATATCTTTTCAATACTGTATCTATAAATAAATCATCACCTAAATTCATTTTTGAATATGCTAATATATATACTTTTTTCATTTTTTACCTCTTATATTTTTATTTTAAATATCTTTATAATTATATCATATATATAATTAATTGTATATAATACTTTAAAGTATTTTACAGAGTATTTATTGCTTTATAAAACTCTTTCTCTTTATTTATATTTTTTATTATATCAATAAAGAGCCTACTTTCGTAAGCTCTTTATTGATGTATTTCGAACATATCTTTTCCTTCTCCACAAACTGGGCATACCCAATCATTTGGTAAATCCGAAAATTCAGTACCTGGTTTTATCCCAGCTTTTTCATTACCAAATTTAGGATTATAAATATATTTACATGATATACATTCCATCATAATTCCTTTTTGTACAATCTCTTTTTTAAATAAACTCTTATATCCTAACGCAACAGCTGCTATTATCATTAATAAAAAAGACAATGCCTTCCAAATACCACTATCTAGTAATATTACAGCAAACATACCAAATGCAGCACTAATTCCATATAAAATTAATACTGCTTGTTTTGGAGAAAAACCCTTTTCTACTAATCTATGATGTAAATGTCCTCTATCTGCTTGGAATACTGCTTTAATTGATTTTCCTTTTATTATTCTTCTAACTATAGCAAATAATGTATCGAAAATAGGTAATCCTAATGCAATAACTGGTAAAACAATAACTGCTATTGTATAAGTTTTTGCAACCCCTAGTATTGAAACAACAGCCAATATAAATCCTAAAAAATTTGATCCAGTATCACCTATAAATGTTTTTGCTGGTGCAAAATTATATGGTAAAAATCCAACTAATGCTCCAACCAATGCTGTTGTTAATATCACTGCTATCATTGGTGATTCATTTAATGCAAATATAATTAATAAAGATAAACATGAAATAATTGATATTCCTGATGATAATCCATCTAGTCCATCTATTAAATTAATTGCATTTGTAACGCCAACAATCCATCCTACAGTTAATATTACAGAAAAAGCATCACTTAAACCTATTTTATATAAAAATGGTATATTTAAATGTTCTATTTTTATTCCAAAAGCAACTATAATACAAGCTGCTATTATTTGTCCTATTAATTTTTGAACTGGCTTTAATGTTTTAGTGTCATCAATAACACCTACTATCGTTATTACTACTATTCCCAAAAACAATCCTAATAATTTATGTCCATATTGTTCACTTGAAAACAATTGGAAAGATCCTTCGATTGTCATTACTATTATTAAATATGCAACAGATACTAAAAATCCTAAAATTACAGCAGGTCCACCAAATCTAGGCATAGTCTTAGCATGTACTCTTCTTTCCTCTTTTTCTTCACTTACAGCCCCTATTTTTTTTGCTATTTTTATAGTATATGGTGTAGTCACAAAAGATACAATATATGCTAACAAAAATGCTATTGCAATATTCCCCCACATATCTTGTCCTCCACTATTTCATATTTTCTTTTTCTATATTTTCTATCATTTGTATTCTAGCATTATGTCTTCCGCCTTCAAATTCAGTTGCAATCCACATTCTAACTATGCATATTGCTTCACTTGTTGAAACATAATCTGCTCCTAATGCCAAAACATTGCTATCATTATGCATTCTTGCAAATTTTGCAGTTGTTTCTTCATAACAAGGTGTACATCTTATTCCTTTAAATTTATTTGCAACTATACTCATTCCTAATCCAGATCTACATATTAATATTCCTTTTTCTGCTTGTTTTTTTTGTATTGAAACAGCAACTTTTTGAGCTATCTCTGGATAATCAACACTTTCTTCAGAATAAGTTCCTATATCATTATATTTTATACCTTTTTCATCAAAATATTTTTTTATTTCTTCTTTTAATTTATAACCACCATGGTCACTACCAATTACTATCATATGTAACCTCCTAATTTTTCTTTTACAATATATCACATTTATATATATATTACAACTATTATATTGACTTTTTTTACATAATATTTTATTATACAATTATACAATTCATATAGTATTGGAGGATTTAATATGTTTAAAGAATTTAAGGATTTTACAAATAAAATTAATATTATGAATTTGGCAGTTGGTGTAATTATTGGCGGAGCATTTCAAAAAATAATAAATTCTTTGGTTTCTGATATTGTAATGCCTTTAATATCTACAGTTATTGGCAAAGTTGACTTTTCAGATATGGTTTTACATATTGGTAATGCTTCTATTAAATATGGCAATTTTCTAACAGAAATCATTAATTTCTTAATTATAGCTTTTTCTATTTTTCTATTTATTAAATATCTTAATAGTTTAGATAAACAATTAGATAAAGTAAAATTTGGTGAACTAGAAAAATTCGCAAAAAAACTAGATAAAAAAGGAAAGTTTAGAAAGAAAAAAGCTAAAAAAGTCCCAGAACCAACTAGCAAAATATGTCCATTTTGTTATAGTGAAATAAATATAAAAGCAACAAGATGTCCTAATTGCACATCAATATTAGAAGAAGATAAAAAAGAAGAAAACATTGAAGGTGAACAATTAAAAATAGAAGAATAACATTATAATTGGGAATATAGAGATATTTTTTCAATTTACCACTTGCCAAAACATTTATTATATGTTATAATATTATGCGTTATAGTTTACTAAAAGGAGGTGCATTAAGATATGCCAAACATTAAATCAGCTAAAAAAAGAGTTAAAATTATTGAAAAGAAAACATTAAGAAATAATATGATAAAATCTGGTTACAAATCTGCTGTTAAAAAATTTGAACAAGCTATAGAAGCTGGAAACGTAGACGAAGCTAAAGTTCTATTCTCTGAAGCTACAAAAAAAATCGACCAAGCTTGTACAAAAGGTGTTCTTGTTAAAAATACAGCAGCAAGAAAAAAATCAAATTTATCAAAAAAATTAAATGCAGCTATTGCTTAAGCTAAATATAAGTAAAAAATTATGCATAGTTTTTTATTAAATCTCACATACGTGAGATTTTTTATATTTTTGAACTTGTTATTATATACTAAAAAAATTCATAAGCATATCACAAAAAGATTTACTGGATACTATTTCCATTGAAATTTATCATATATACATGTTACTATTATTATAGTATATTAATATTTAGAGGTGTACTATGATAAAAAGTATAATAAAAATATTTAAGAATTTAGATAAATTAACAAATAAGATTATGAATTATGGATTACATATTTGTGCTGGAATTTGTATTTTTGCAGTTGCTATTTTATTTACATATGAAACAATTTTTTCTTCTCCAGATTTATTTTATATAGGCTTAGCATTATTTAAATTAGGAACAATTTTTGGAATAGAATTTATTGTTTGTGGAATTGTTGTAGATTCTATAAAAAAACAAATAATTTAATTAAAGCCAAACTTAAATTTCATTAAGTTTGGCTTTAATTTTTAGTTTGTTCTGTTTTTAGGTTGTCAAAAATCTACGTCCCCATTGACAACTTTTTTATTATTTTCTACTGTTATTATATAATTCATCTGGGCAAATGTCAGCTCCATTTTCCCATTCAATTGATAAACCAGCAATTTTTACAGTGTTAAATAAATTAATGTCTTTTAATTGCTTAAATCGTTCAAATTTAAAATATGGCTTTACATCAAATCTTTTTATTTCATTATTATCAAATGTTATTTCTAATTCATAATTATTTAAAACTTTTACATCTACAGCTTTTGGATTCATAAAATCACTCCAATCCTTTGATCTTTATTAATTCTCCATCTTCATTATAAGCATACCATGCTGCTCTAATTTCATCTTCATGTAGTGCAACCCATGCATCTACTAACTTTTTTTGTTTTTTAGGTAATTTGCCACTTAAAATCTTACCTTTAAATGTCATTGACATACTATATTCATTATATTTTATATGTATATGTGGTTCATTATGATGTCCTCCTAATTCTTGATACATATATATTAAAATACCATAAAATTGTGAAATAACAGGCAATATATCACCTCCATTATAACATCATTTTTTATCTTTTTCAATTTTATTTGGATTAATTTAGAATAAACATTTATAGAAATAAATTATATGAAATAAAGCCATAGATGTTTTGCTATTTTATAATACTTTATATTATTTGTCAATAAAAAGACATTCACTAAAGTGAATGCCTTTTGTTTAAATTTACTATTTTTTTAGTTCTTCTATAAACATTTTGTTAAGCATTTGTGGATTAGCTTTTCCTTTTGTTTCTTTCATTGCTTGTCCAACTAAGAAACCTAATGCTCTGTCTTTTCCACCTTTATAATCTTCAACTGATTGAGGATTTGCTTCTAATACTTTTAATACAACTTCTTTTATTGCACCTTCATCTGATATTTGAATCCATCCTTTTTCTTTAATTATTTCTTCTGGATCTTTTGGATTTTCAAATAATTCAACTAAAACTTTCTTTCCTATACTTGAACTTATTGTTCCATTATCTATAAGAATTACAAGTTTTGCTAATTGATTGCAATCAAAAGGTATTTCTATTGGTTCCATTTCTGTTTCATTTAATATTCTTGAAATATCAGAAATAATCCAGTTATTAACTGCTTTTGCATTACCACAAATTTTTGTTGCTCCTTCAAATAGATCTGATAGATATTTAGAAGCTGTTATTAATTTGGCATCTTTTTCTGATAATCCAAATTCAGTTAAATATCTTTCTTTTCTACTTTCTGGTAATTCTGGTAATGAATTTTTAATATTTTCTATATATTCTTCTGATAATTTTATTGCAACTAAATCTGGGTCTGGAAAATATCTATAATCTTGTGCATCTTCTTTATCTCTCATTGGGAATGTTTTTCCAGAAACATCATCCCATCTTAATGTTTCTTGTTCTATTTTCCCACCATCTTCAATTACATCTATTTGTCTTTCTACTTCATATTCAATTGCTCTTGTTATACTTCTAAAAGAGTTCATATTTTTCATTTCTGTACGTGTTCCAAATTTGGTTTCTCCTTTTTTTCTTACTGAAACATTAACATCTGCTCTTAATGACCCTTCTTGCATTTTACAATCTGAAACTTCAATATATTCTAATATTGATTTTAGCTTTCTCAAGTATAATTCTACTTCTTCTGCTGTTCTTAAATCTGGCTCTGATACTATTTCAATTAAAGGCACCCCTGCTCTATTTAAATCTACTAGACTTCCTCCTCCAAATTCATTGTGATTTAATTTACCAGCATCTTCTTCTATATGTATTCTTGTAATTCCTATAATTTTCTTTCCATTATTTGTTTGTATTTCTATTTTTCCTTTTGTGCATAATGGTTTGTCAAATTGAGAAATTTGATATGATTTTGGAAGGTCTGGATAAAAATAGTTTTTTCTATCATTTTTGCTGTCTCTTGAAATTTCACAATCAGTAGCTAATCCTGCCTTTACTGCATATTCTACTACTTTCTCATTAAGCACTGGTAATGTCCCTGGCATCGCCATACATATAGGACATGTTTGTGAATTAGGTGCTGCTCCAAAACCTGTTGGACACGAACAAAATATTTTTGTTTTAGTTGAAAGTTCACTATGCACTTCTAACCCTATAACACTTTCATAGTCATCTCTAGCCATTATTTAGTACCTCCTTTAAATTGTGGTTTGTAATTCTCTCTAAATTTTATTTTTTGCTCAAATGTATATGCTGCATTTAATATAGTTTCTTCACAAAATTTATTTCCAATTAATTGCAATCCAATAGGCATGCCTTGACTATCTATTCCACATGGTATTGATATTCCTGGAAGTCCTGCTATATTTACAGATACTGTACAAATGTCTGATAAATACATTTCTAAAGGATTATTTGTTTTAGAACCAATATCAAATGCTACAGTAGGTGAAGTTGGTGTTAATATTACATCATATTTTTCAAAAGCATCATTGAATTTTTTCATTACTAAAGTACGTACTTGTTGCGCTTTTTTATAATATGCATCATAGTATCCAGAAGACAACACATATGTTCCAAGTATTATTCTTCTTTTTACTTCTGATCCAAATCCTTCACTTCTTGATTTTTTATATAACTCTTTTAGGTTTTTATATTCTTTTGTTCTATATCCATAACGTATTCCATCAAATCTTCCTAAATTTGAACTAGCTTCAGCACATGCTATAATATAATAAGTTGCAAGCGCATATTGTGCAATATCTAGTGAAAATTCTTCTATTTCTGCTCCTAATTCTTTATAATTATCTATTGATTTCTCTAAAGCTTCTTTTACTTCTGAATTTATGCCCTCTCCAAAAAATTCTTTTGGAACACCTATTTTTAATCCTTTTACGTCATTTTTTAAGCACTTTGTATAGTCTATTTTTTCTTTATTACTTGATGTTGTATCTTTTTCATCATGTCCTGCTATTATATTTAATAACATTGCACTATCCATTACATCTTTTGTTATAGGTCCTATTTGATCAAGTGATGATGCAAATGCTACTAATCCATATCTTGAAACTAATCCATATGTTGGTTTTAAGCCTACTACACCACAAAAACTAGCTGGTTGCCTAATTGATCCTCCTGTATCTGATCCCAATGCCCATGGTACCATCTCAGATGCCACTGCAGCTGCTGAGCCACCTGAAGACCCCCCTGGTACTTTATTTAAATCCCATGGATTTCTTGTTTTCTTGAAATATGAATATTCTGTTGAACCACCCATAGCAAATTCATCCATGTTTAGTTTTCCTAAATCAATCATGTTTTCGTTATTCAACTTCTCAACTACGGTTGCATCATAAGGAGCAACAAAATTCTCTAACATTTTAGAACTACATGTTGTTTTTACTCCTCTTGTACAGATGTTATCTTTTATTCCTATTGGAATACCAGCAGATTCCCCTGAAATCTCACCTTTATTAATTTTTTCTTCTATCTCTTCTACTGCTTTAGTATAGCCCTCATCAGTATTCTTTAAAATGCCTATCTCCTTTAAATCTGAAACTGTAGCATCTAAACTATTTAAAACCACAACCTTATAAGCCTCAATCTCTGTTTTAGTATGAATCCTATCTAAAAAACTATTAGTTTTATTTAAATAAATACACCCAACAACTTCTATTACCAATAAAATCATTCCTAAAAATAAAGCCCATAAATGTTTATGATTAATATTACCAATTAAAAACATTGTTAAAATAAATAAAACTCCACTAATAATACTAAAATATAATAAACTCAAAACATTGGTAAAATATAATAAAATTAAAAAAACAATACCCATTATCAATAAAAAAATATTAAAATACTGGTAAAATTTTTTCTTTTTTTTCTTCTTCATCCAAATCACCTGTTTAAGATTATAGCATATTTGTCTATATATACCAATTTTATTACTACAATTTTACATCTTTTTTACTCTTAAATTAAATATCTTTTTATTATTTATTAAACTCCTATTTTAAAAGCCCATATTTCTTATTTAAACCTCAATCATTTATAATCTTTTATCCCTTATATTAATGAGTATCTATATTCATTTTAATCCTTTATAATTATCTTTCCAATTTAATTTCCAACCCTTTATTATTTACATAAAGAAAATATTGTTAAATCTAAGCAATTAGGATATAATAAAATAGAAAATAAGGAGACTTCTTATGAATAAATTTATAAAGAGATTAAAAAATAGCAATAAAGTCTATTTAAGTATATTAATAATAACTTTAATAACCTATTTAATAGGATATATAATATTCGTTAAAAATATAGCCGTATTAACAGGAATAGAAACACTAGTTAGAATGATTTTAATAATTCTATTTGGTATCTGGTTTCTAGTTTGGTTAGTAATGGGACTTGTTTATGTCTTTAATAAAAAGTATTCTAGTTTTATTATTATGAT
>ERZ827168.1909-NODE-1909-length-26345-cov-3.269570_pt1 | contig 26345 bp, 24 predicted proteins | sample MGYA00519868_ERZ827168 | MGnify/ENA primary metagenome ERZ827168 (study PRJEB31778, sample SAMEA3449271) | human gut metagenome | biome: human gut; feature: human-associated habitat; material: faeces | place: United Kingdom | collected 2010/2012 ...
TGCGCGAGCTGACCCGCAGCCCACACGGCAGCACCCGATGAAATACCGACAAGCAGGCCTTCCTTCGCGGCGAGCTCGCGGCCCGTTTCGAACGCATCCTCGTCAGCAACAGCGATAACCTCGTCGTACACCGACGTGTCAAGCGTATCGGGAATAAAGCCCGCGCCGATGCCCTGAATCTTGTGAGCACCCGCATGGCCTTCGGAAAGAACCGGGGATCCCGCCGGCTCGACCGCGACGACCTTCACGTCAGGACTCTGGGACTTCAGGTAACGACCCGTGCCGGTAACCGTGCCGCCTGTGCCAACGCCCGCGACAAGAATGTCGACCTTGCCCTCGGTGTCCCTCCAAATCTCAGGGCCAGTCGTCGCCTCGTGGATAGCCGGATTCGCCGGATTGGTGAACTGACTCGGAATGAATGAGTTGGAAATCTCGCCTGCGAGCTCCTGAGCTTTAGCAATAGCGCCCTTCATGCCCTTCGAACCGTCGGTCAAAACCACTTCGGCACCGTAGGCCTTCATGAGGTTGCGGCGCTCGATTGACATCGTCTCCGGCATCGTGATGATGAGGCGGTTACCCCGAGCAGCAGCTATCGCGGCAAGGCCGATACCCGTATTGCCCGAAGTGGGCTCGATGAGCACCGTGTCGTCGTTCACCCTGCCGGCCTTCACCGCCTCGTCGATCATCGCCTTCGCAATGCGATCCTTCACCGACCCTGCCGGGTTGAACAACTCGACCTTGCCGAGGATGGTCGCGTCAAGATTATGGTTCTTCTCGAAGTTCGTAAGCTCTACAAGAGGGGTGTTGCCAATTAGCTCCGATACGCTTTTGTGGATGGTCATGATTCTCGCCTTTCGTTGATTCCTATGTGATGGCATTTATCCTACTATGCTTATAGGTTTTGTCAATATGATTAGCCATCTTTTTTCCTTCAAACAAAAAAAATGCCTTCCCAACTGGGAAGACATTTGAATGCAAGTGTTAAGAGAACATTAAATGCAATCGGCAAAATGAATGCTTGGCCATCTCCCGCCAGCGTCTTGCCTCTCGATATGCAAGCCCTCCTCGCGAAGGCGCTCCTCTCGGGAGCGCGCCTTTGACGCTTCCATGGAAAGCGTCTTGAAGATACAGCCCATCGAGCGCTCCCCCGCAAAGTACTCGGGATGCCATTGCACGCCCATCATGAACGTGCGATCGCGCACCTCAATTGCCTCCACGAGCCCATCGGGGCCGTATACGCGCACGATATCTTCGTCAGGAACCTGCGTTGGCACAATCCCGATAACAGGCCGTTGCTCGACTTTCGACATAAGCGCCCCCTCGACTATATTGCAGTATAGTAAATCCTACAATATTAGTCGACTTTTTGGGTGACGATTTCGTTAAATCGAATAACTGTCAGAAGCAACGGAAGAGGCCTTATCGAGGATATCCTGCAAGGTGATTCCGGAAAGATAATCCTTAATCAGTTTGTCGAGGCCCCTCCAAACGTCGATTTCAATGCATATATTAGGCTGGGAGCAGTCAAAATCGTCTTCGCAGGCGAGGCAGGAGACGGGCGCGAGCGTTCCCTCGGTAACGGCGAGCACATCAAGAACGGTGATATCGCTTGCCGGACGCGCCAAACGGTATCCGCCAGCGGCACCACGCACCGACTTCACCAGCTGCGCGGACACCAAGTTAGGAACGATTTGCTCGAGATACTTCTTCGATACGGATTCGGCCTCGGACACTTCTTTCAAGGAAACGAGCTTATCTCCCCCATGCTCAGCGAGATTCAGCATAAAGCGCACCGCATACAAGCCCTTCGTGGAGATTTTCATTGCACATGCCCACCTTCATCCGATGATAAATACCCTTATATTTTATAGGTATTGAATGCAAAGTCGCGGCAAAAGTAAAAAGGGACGCGAAAAAACGCGTCCCTTCAAAAACACCGCAAACCAGCTTGAAGCGCTGATCCTTGATTAGTGGCGATGATGGCGATGGCCGTGGCAGTGATGGGCTTTGCGGCCCTTCTTCTTGCCGTTAACGCCCTTCTCCTTGATAGAGACAACAAGCTTCTCGGTTATGGCGTTGAGCTGGGCGACTTCCTCGTCGCTCAGGCAACCAAGAATATCCTCGGCGGTCTCCTCGTTCGCCGCGACGCGCTTCTTGGCAATCTTTTTACCCTCATCGGTCAGCTTGACCGCGTACGTGCGCTCGCCCTCGGCCTCTTCGATGGTGATGTAGCCGTTGCGCTCGGCCTTCTTCACGATGCCCTTGAGCTCGCGACGGTCGACGCCGAGCTTCTTCACGAGATCGCGCTGGGTAGCGCCGTCGTCCTCAAGCAGAAATTTGAGCAGCGCGCCCTGGCCGCGCTTGAAGCTCTTCGGGCCGTTCTTGTGAAATGCGAGGCGGGTCAGTTTGCTCGCCTTTTTCAGCTGAGCAAGCGTCTTCATTGCTTCAGTCATGGAGGGTCCTTCTTTCTTTTCTTTTATCCCTTGTATCCGCGCCGTTACTATATCGTTTTTGCCCAGAGATATGAATGTTATTCATATTATATTCACCGTTTAATTGTTTTAGCACGTCAGACTTATATTCATAATTGTTCATGAATAATACGACGAAACCATTTACAGAAAATGACGTCCACTCAGGAACAAAATGCCATAAAGATGGGGTATTTTCGACCACGCAAAACCGCACAATATCAGCTCGTACAACAGCCGCGCCGCACCCAGCCCCCACACCCTGATGCGCGCCAGTGCCCCGCCGCACCTCGCGTCGCCGGCTCGCCGCGCATGCGCTCCGTGCACACGTCGCCCCGCCGGCCCACGCGCACCTCTCCCCCGCAAGCGATTCGCCTCACGACGCACAAAGGCCGGTCCTGATGGATTTCAGGACCGGCCTTTGGCAGGAATGGTTTTCGAAACCGCAGGGGAAGGAGTCCGCGATTCGAAAAGTTGAAGGGAGGGGCGCGACGACGTGCCGCAACCCCAAGAAAAGCTGAAAGGGAAGGGGCGCAGCGGCGTACCGCGCCCCTTACAAAGGGAAGGTTACAGGACGAACGGCGTCACCATGGTGATCGGCAGTGCTGCGATCAGCACGAGCAGACGAAGCATGAAGCCGCCGATGAGCACGCCGATGTCGGACATCGCAGAAATCGCGTGCGCCTTACGGCTCTCCTCGAACTCCTTCGGGGAGAAGAACAGCATCCAGGTCTCGAGGATCGTCGGACCGACGAGGCCAACGATCACGAACAGCACCCAAAACGCAACCGCATACTTACCAGCAAGCAGCGCCATAACCGACTCGTAGCCTGCCGTCGAGTTCGTCACCGTGATGAACATGAGCGATGCCACCAGCAGCATCTCGATGCAGGGGAAGCAGAAGTGGAACTTCTTGAACACGCCCACGCGGTTGAACTCCTCAGGGTGCTTGAACACGCCCGCGAGCAGCACGGATGCCATGCCAGTCGACATTGCCGAGACGAGGAACAGAATCGGCAGCAGCGCGTTGTTCCACAGCGGGAACGTGTTGCACACACCGAGCAGGCAGCCAGTGTAGATGGCGACGCAGATGCCCAGAATCGAGCCGGCAAGCTCGATGCCCCAGGGGACGCGACGCTTCGTAAGGTCGAGAATCATGGCGATCAAAGCCACGATCACGAACAGCGCCAGGATAACGACGCCCCAGGTCATCACAGACCCGAAGTTCGTCAGCAACAGAGCGAAGCGCAGCGGGTTGTAAAGGCCCGCCTTCGCGTCGAACATCAGCAGCACAAGACCGATGATAACGACGATCGGCGCGATAATGTGGCCGATCTTGCGCATATTCACCGCTTCAGGATGGCGCCACGCCAAAAACGCACTCGTCGCGAACGCGCCACCGCCCAAGCCGCCAAGGAACAGATAGCAGGCGATGATGCCGCTCCAAATAGGTTCGAAGGTCATCTCTCATCACCTCACATAGAAAACTTTGGACTTGGTCAGATCGCCGGCGATAGGAGCCGCGTGCGTGCGATTGATTTCCTTGACCAGCTCGCAATCCGGGTCATCCAAGTCGCCGAAGATGCGAGCATGGGTCGGGCAAGCCGTCACGCAGGTGCACATCTCGGTACCGTTCTCGTAGTTCGACACGTGGCAGAAGCGGCACTTGTCGACTGCGCCGGTCTTGGAGTTGCGCACACGAACCTGATACGGGCACGCTGCCATGCAGTACAGACAACCGATGCAGCGGCCCTGATCAACTTGGACGATACCGTCGGTGCCGATATGGGCAGCGCCGGTCGGGCACACCTTCGTGCAGGGCGCATCTTCGCAATGCATGCACTGCAGGGGCACATGCTCGACGCCAACCTGGGGATACGTGCCAGTTTCGCGGTCCTCAAAGCGGACGAACGCCTCGTCCGGCTCAAGGCCGTTTTGCCGCTGGCATGCAAGACGGCAGGTGTAGCAGCCGATGCACTTCGTGGTATCGATCAACATTCCATAACGGGCCATGTTTATGCACCCACCTTCCTGACGCTCACGATAGCCTCCTGCGAGCAGATGCCACCGTAGCCAGGCTCAATGCGGAAGGGCACGAAGTCCATCTGACGCAGGCCGAACCCGTAGGCGGTCTTCTCGTCCTTGGAGCTGCATCCGTAGTGGCTCGGCATGTACAGAGCCTCGGGGTTAATGCGCTCGGTGACGTGCACTTTCACCGTACCCTTTGCCTCATCATTGGAAATCTCGACCTCGTCGCCTTCGGCGATACCGAGCTTCGCAGCGCGGCTTGCGTTAATCCAAACACGATCGAGGTTGTACTGCTTGGAAATGTTCATGAGCGCCGGCACGTTCGCGGTCTGCGTGTGCGTATGAACAGCCTGCTTGCCGCCGATCAGGCGGAAGTAGTTGTCGCCCTCGGGAACGCTCGCGACGGGCTCGGTCCACTGAGGAACGCTCGGGTAACCAGCCGCGTGGCATGCCTCGCTCGAGAACTGAATCTTGCCCGTGGGGGTCTTCCACGTCGGCGTCTTGCCGAACTTGAAAGTCTTCTCGGGGAAGCGGGCGGTGCCGGCAGCCTTCAGGCCGTCGAGCGTAAGGCCCACCGTGCGAAGCTGCGCATCCGCGAGCTCTTCAACCGTGAACTGGAAGTACTCGCCCACGCCGCATGCCTCGGCGAGCTCGGTGAAGATCTCGTCGACCGGCTTGGTGTTCGGGTGAATCTTCTCGATTACCTGGTCGCGCAGGGAAACTGCGGGGATCTTGCCGCCGATGAACTCAGGAACTTCCAAGCGCTCCAGATACGACGTATCCGGAAGCACGTAATCGCAAGCCTGGCAGGTTTCGGTCATCTGGATGTCGATGGCAACGGAAAGCTCGAGGTTCGAGAGGCAGTCCTCAAGGTATTTGGGGTTGGAGTAACCCGCAACCATGTTCGAATTGTAGAAGAACATGCCCTTGATCTCGCCCTTCTTGGCAAGCTCGGCTGCATAGACGTTCACGCCCATGCCCGCAAGGGACAGCGGGTACTCGTCCGCACCGGCAATCTTGCCTTCCGGCTTGGGAACAGGCGGGAACTTCTCCTTGTCGAGGTTGCCCGCTTTCACGGAGTTGCCGAAGAAGGCGCCGCCTTCCTGGTTCCAGCAGCCGAGAAGCGTGTTGAAGCAGCACACCGCGCGAGCAGTCTCACCGGAGTTCGCATAGCTGCAGCCGTAGGCACCGCGCCAAGAAGGCTCGATGGAGGCCGCCGGGGCTGCCGTAGCAAGGTCGGTTGCCAAGCGCTCAATCGTGTCCTTCGAGATGCCGGTGATCTCCTCTGCCCATGCGGGCGTGCAATCCTTCAGGTAATCGGCCCACTCTTCGAAGCCGACGGTGTTCTCAGCGATGTAGCTCGCATCGTAGAGCTTGTTGTGCACGACAACATGAGCCATAGCCAGGATGAAGGCCAGGTCAGTGCCAGGGTTGATCGGCACCCACTCATCGGCGAACGCGATGGAGTTGTTCAAGCGCGGGTCGACGATCACAAGCTCGGCGCCGTTCTCGTGCGCCTTCTGCATGGCATGCAGCTGGCTCGGCTTGATCGCGTCGGCGTAGCTGCGGCCGATGAACATCGTCATCTTGGAGTTCGCCACGTCGGAAGTGAAGTCACCCGTACCGATGACCTGGGTAAACCCAGCGTTCTTCGACATGTTGCAAGCAGCACCGTGCGTGTAGACGTTCGGGCTGCCAAGTGCGTTCATGAAACGCTTGGTGTAATACGAACCGCTCGGGCGCGGGTCCTGCACCATGGCGAGCGCCTGGGGACCCTTCTCGTCGATGATCGCCTTGACCTTCTCGGCGATCTCGCTGTAGGCCTGGTCCCACGTGATCTTCTCGAACTTGCCGCCGTTCTTCTTAAGCGGGTCGGTCAGGCGATCCTCGTTGTAGGCGATGGAGGCGAAGCCGTAGCCGCGACCGCACAGCGTGCCTTCGCAGTTCGGATGGTTCGCATCGCCGATCATCTTGCCAAGCTTGCCGTCAACGACGTATCCCGTGAACCCGCACTTCGATGAACAGGAGTTGCACAGCGAGTGGGCGGTGTGATGATCGATATCGCTCGTCCCGCGCGCATCCGCCTGCTCCCAAGCGTTGAAGCTCAAAAAGCCCGCGCCCGCCGCAACGGCAGCGACCCCGGCGCTTCCGGCCAGAAAGCTTCGCCTGGTAATAGCGTTTTCTGACATTGCTGATTCCTCTCTATATGCATCTCGCGTCATCGTCTTCGCTCCCCTTTGATGCTTTATCGCTCACGCCGCATCTTCTGCCTGCTCGGCAACGATGCCGATGAGCAGGTCGCACAGGCAAACGTAGAAGTTCGCCTCGCTTCCCAGATTGATAAGACGTCTGCGATACGCGGTAAGCCAATTGAACCTCTCGGAGAGAAACGTTCGCGCCTCGTCCACCATTCCGCTCCTCAGAAGCACCGCGACCATGTCAAGCTCGAGAGCCAAATGGTCGGGGCAATCGGAGAACTCGGACGGAATGCCGAACCCCAGCTGCTCCGCGAGCGCGGACATGTAGCGGGCGGAAGTGCCCAGATACATCCCCTTGCCGTCGACGGGCGAAAGCAGGTCGCCTGCCTTGGCAGTGTTCACGTAAAGCGACTCGATAGGAAGCGCCGATTCGGGCAAGCCTCCCGTGAAGTGGCGGGCAGCGAACTGCCGCTTCTCTTCGTAGGTAGGAGGGCAGAACAGCGCGCAGACCTCGCACTCCGACAGGAAATCCTGCAAAGGCGCGTGGTTGCCGCGACGGTAGTCCGCGGGGCTCTTGTCAAGCCCGAGACTTCCGCCGTTCTGAAGGATGAAACGTGCGCCATCGAGAAACTCGGCCCACGCCTTGCGCGCGGACAGATTCTCCCATTCCGCCTTATCGACGGGAGCAAAGCACTTCGAGAGAATCGAGAACACCGCTGCGTCGTCCAACATCGTCTGTTCGCTCCTTTCCGAATCGATCGTTTGACTTACTTACCTTGCATCAGCGGGAAGCCGACGCTTACGCAGAGACGAGCGTGGTCGTGCGAACGACGCCCATGTCGATGCACTTCTGCGCGATATCTTCCCAATCGATGAACTGGATGGCACCGTTGGGGCACTGCTCTGCGCAGCGGCCGCAGGAGATGCACTTCGTGGAAACGCCCGTTTCGGTATCGATGCGAGGCATGTTCCAGGGGCAAGCCTGCGCGCACATGCCGCAACCGATGCAAAGCTTCGGGTCGACCGTGCGAGCGCCCGTCTTCTCGTCGGGCTTGATAGCATGGACCGGGCAGTACTTCATGCACCACGCGTCGGCGCACTGCTTGCAGTGCTCGACGGTGAACTCGCATGCGCCCGGGTTGCCGTCGCCGAACGAGCCTTCGCCTGTGTCGGGGCTGGTACCCCAGTTGTAGTTATCCCAAACGCGGACGCGCGCGATGTTCTGGCACACGCGGCCATCGTTCTTCAAGGTGCACATCATTTCGCAGCGCTGGCATCCGGAGCAACGGGCGCGATCGGTGACGATCATCTTGGTTGCAGTGTGACGGATGTCGATACGGCCCGATGCGATCGACTGACTCGTGACGCCCCACGACGCCAGCACGCCGCCCACAACGAGACCGGCGACGCCGCAGCCTGCCATTGCAAGCACCTGGCGACGGGTCATCGCATGCTTCGGCTTTGCTTCCACAGCTTCAGTTTGCTCGACGGCGTTCGTCGGGCTCTCTTCAGGGGCGCTGCCGTTGATATTGGTATCTGACATTTTTGGTACTCCCCCTCACATATCGGTGAGTCTCTTCCTTCGGCCCCGGTTTCCTCACGTACCTTTATATAGAGGCACGCATCCCGGTGGCTCCCCCTCTTCTTTTTGGCCTTGATAGGTCACGCAACGGTAAGCAGTATGCCCTCCCAAGAAAACCCCTCGTACCCTCTTTCGGGGGCAAAACTGCGTTTACCTGCAATTTTGCCCAATTACCCTCAAAGAGGGTACAGGGGTATTGCGCCCAGATGAGAAACTTCGCCCGACGAGTTTGTATCGTCTGCAACCCCAAGTCGCCTTGACGTGTCACGCAACGCACGATAAGCGAGAGATTTGGAGATGCAACAATGGCTGACACGAAGTCATATGGCTGGGCCGGCAAGATCTTGCGCGTGAACCTCACGACTGGATCCATCACCACCGAGCCGACCGCACCCTATGAGGACTATATCGGCGGCATGGGCCTGGCGAACAAAATCATCTATGATGAGGTCGCCCCGGGCACCGATCCTCTGAGCGAGGACGCAAAGATCGTTTACGCCGTCGGTCCTCTGACCGCAACTGGCGTGCCGCTGGCTGGCCGCACCACGGTTTGCTTCCTTTCCACCTTCACCACCGACTACCAGGTTGTCGACGCGCACTGTGGCGGCATGCTTGGCGCGAAAATCAAGATGGCTGGTTACGATGCCATCATCGTCGAAGGCAAGTCCGACAAGCCGGTTTACCTTCACATCAAGAATGACAAGGTCGAAATCAAGGACGGCTCGATGGTGTGGGGCCTTGGCACCCGCGCTACGACCGAGGTCTTGAACCGCCTCGAGGGCGTCAGCGCCTGCGTCGCGACCATCGGCCCTGCAGGCGAGAACCTACTCCCCTATGCCTGCATGATGAATTCCCGCAACCACTCCGCAGGCGCGGGCCTCGGCACCGTCATGGGCTCTAAGAAACTCAAGGCGCTCGTCGTCGAGGGCAGCGGCACCGTGAACGTGAAGGATCCGCAGGCTCTGGCCGACCTGTCCGACTACATGCTGCGTGAAATCATCGGCTCCAACAACAACCACGTCGTGCCTTCCACCCAGCAGGAATGGGCTGAATACTACGACAAGGGCACCCGTTGGACCGCTCGCAAGGGCCTGTACTGGGCCGACGCCGAGGGCGACCCGATCGAGACCGGCGAGCCGAAACCGGGCGAGATCAACACGGTTGGCTACCGCTGCATGAAGACCACCAAGGACGAGGGTCCCGAGGCCGAGAAGTACACCATCAAGATGAACGGCTGCCACAGCTGCCCGATTCACTGCTACTCCGACATGCGTGTCCCGAACTCCAAGGCTAACGGCGGCTACGAGATCACGGGCAACACCTGCGTGCCGAACTTCCCATTCTCCGTCTACATGGTGAAGATTCTGGGCGAGCACACTTCCGTCAAGGCATCTACCGAAGACGGCCTCATTTGGGACCAGGTTGTCGGCGGCACGGTGGACGATTTGGGTCTTTGGTGCAACTACGCGCAGCTTTACCGCGACATCGCCCACTGCGTCTCTGCAGGCATTTTCGAGAAGAACCTGCCGGCTGACGAGTACAACATGTTCGACTGGAAGAAGTTCGAGAACAACGACCCGACCATCATGGTCGAGCTGCTCACGCACATCGCCAAGAACGACAACGAGATGTCTTATCTCGGCCATGGCCCGATCGTGTGGTGCAAGCGCTGGAACGACATGGAGTGGTTCGACACCACGGCAAGCTGCCTCATCAACTACCGCGGCTGGCCGGTTCACCACGCCATTGAGTCCTATGGCCAGGTCGGCGGCCTGCTGAACATGATCTTCAACCGCGACCCAATGATCCACTCTCATCAGAACATGCTGCAGTGCGGCCTTCCGCATGAGCTCAAGCAGCAAATCGCAGCTGAGCTGTGGGGCGGCGAAGACGCGCTTGACCAGGCGAAGAACTACACGCCTGTCAACGACCACAAGATCAACTTCTGCTGGTGGTCCATCGTCACCGACGTGCTGCATGACTCGCTGACCCTGTGCAACTGGGTATGGCCGATGGCGCAGAGCCCGTCGAAGGACCGCAACTACCGTGGCGACCTCGACCTCGAGGCGAAGTTCTTCAAGGCTGTCACCGGCAAGGACGTCACCACCGACGACCTGTACAAGGCTGCTGCGAAGATCATCACGCTGCAGCGCGCGAACACTGCCCGCGGCATGAAGGACGCAAACGGCAACATGGGTTGCAACGACTTCCGCAAAATCCACGACGTCATGACCGAATGGCCGTTCACGAAGGACCCGGACAAGCAGCCCTTCACCGAAGGCACCGACAAGATGGAGAAGCAAGACTTCCAGAAGGGCCTCACCATGCTCTACGAGAAGTTCGGCTGGGATAGCGAGCTTGGCTGCCCGACGGCCGACTGCCTCGAGTACTATGGCATGTCCGACGTTGAGGAAGACCTCAAGAACCTGAACCTTCTTCCGTAAGCGATGCGACGAAGGCGGCGGCTTGCATGGCGCGAAGCCACGAGCCGCCGCAACCTCCCCATGAGTCGCATCCGGCGTAGAGGGTAGCCCTACCCGCAAGAAGAGCCTCTTCGGAGGCTCTTCTTGTTGTATTAGGGGGAAGATGTGAGGGGCGCACCGCTTCGGGCGTCCACTGCCATTTCCATGCGCAGAATGCGAGAATATCGCGAGCAGATCTTTGCCTGCCCGCCTTTTCAAGCTACGATCGAAACCGAAATCGCGCAAGCACTTGGAGAGGCGAACGAATGAAGACCATCGACGTAGTGGCAGCCATCATCGAGAAGGATGGCGAAATCCTTGCGCACATCGAAAACGTCGATTGGCTTCCTGCCAACATGAAGGGAGTTGACGCTTTGGAGAAGCGCGGCGAGCTTTAACCGCGGGCGGCGCCGAGAAAACGCAGGCAGCGAGATGGGCGCGCAAGAGCTTAGCGCCCACCGGCTGCCATGCGGTTGCTACACGTTCGAGAGGCGCTCCACCGACCGGTATTCCGCGAGGGACTCGGCAAGCGTGCGATCCATATAAAGCGTCGAGAAGAAGTAGACGTCGCCGTTCGAGGCTTCGCAGCGCTCGATGTCGGGGTATTCACCCGACTTCTGAAGCTCGGCCCACGTGTCCTCAACCTTGCTTTTGCTCATATGGAAAGGAGGGTTGGCCAGGTCTTCCGCAGCAAATGGACGCGGATAGACGCGCCCGTCCTCGCGGACGCAGTCGACGAATGTGGCCAAGGGGTTGTCCTCGGCCGCCAGAAAGGCCCAGTGCGCATAGCTCTTCGTCATGAGGTCGGAGTCATACAGGTAGTAGCTGTGTTGCCCCACCAGCGTGACGATATGCTCGCAGTGAATCTCTTTCTTTACCGGCGCAGCATCCTCATCGGGCACCAGCACATATTCCCCCTCAAGCTCCACGAGCTTGTAGCCCTCGGGAAGCTTGAGGTCTGCAAAGGGGTCGTCGCCGGAAGCTGCACCATCCTTCGAAAGCTCCGCGGGCGCTGCGGAAGCCGCCTCGCTCGCATGAGGCGCAAAGACATCCATGGCCTCAGCTCGCACGGAGGAGTCGGACTCGGCCGCGACCTGAGACGACTCGAGAGCCACAGAAGGAGTCGTAGCGTCAACAGCACCGCCAAGCGTAATCGCGGCATCGGGGGCAGCGGATTCGCCTGCGGAGGCCGTCATCTCGTCGGCTCCAGACGCCGAAGTAGCCGCGCCCACCTCAGACGTTTCGCGCGTAGCCTTCTGCGCAGCCGCCTTCTCGTCCTCCTCAATCTGCTTCAGCCGACGATTGGGAATCTTTGGGGGAACGCCCACGGCGCGCGTAGCCGACCGGATGGAGCTCGCTTTACGCGCACGTTCCGCCTTTTCCGCTGCGATCTCGTCTTTATGGTCGCGACGATAGTCCTCGAGATACTCGTAGACGAGCATCTCGAACTCGTCAGAGGTCATATGCCCAGGCACCAACCCCAGTTCAACCCACCTGCTCGGGACAACGAGCTGACTATCAGAGGATTGACGTCGAACATCGTCGAACACGTCGGCGAGCGCATTGTTCTCCGCGAGCTCACGCTCTTCGGGCGTAGGCTCAGCCTGTTGCGCTTCGGCGGCGTCGCTGCCTTCGCCCGCCGCCTCACCTGCGCCCGACGCGTCGGTCGCGCCAACCCCAGGAGTCTCGCCAGCCTCGGTATCCGCACCTTCCCCGCAAGGAGTCGCGTCAGGGCAACCAGAGACCGCATCGGGACCCTTTCCGCAGGAGGCCCCCGTCAAGTTTTCTTGCGAGAGATTTTCCTCAGGCGCCGCCACCGCAACCTGCGTGTCCTCGGCAGCCATTACGCGTTCGCCGCCTTCGCACGCGCTTCATCGACCATCATGTCAAGGCGCGTGTCACGCAACGAGCAGTGCTCGCACAGAAGACACGCGACCGAACTCGTATCGCACGGCAGCTTCTCGTTGAGCTCGGCAAGCGTTATACCGCTGCGGTAATACCAGTCGCCTACCAAACCACGCACGCCCTCTACCGCGAACACCGTGGTATGCGCCTTGTCGTAGGGCACGCCGTCAACGGCAGCCTTCACGTCGTCGGGCGCAATGGCAAGCGCCTCTGTGAAGGTCTTGCCCTCGATCATCGTGCAGATGACGCTTGCACAGGCGGTCATGGCAAGGCACCCGCGCGTCTTGAACCCAGCGCGCAAAAAACGCGGCTCGCCACCATCTTCGGGCTCGCCAACAACGGCGAACAAGCGCAGCGCCACTTCGCCGCGCTTCGACTTGCCTACCATGGATTCCGCGTTATAACCCTCCGGCTTGCCGGAGTTGGTGAAGTTCGCGACAATCGACAGCAGCGTGTCGGAATAGCCCGCAACCCCCTCGTCAAGATTCGTTTGATACACATCGGCGGTGCGAATCAGCGCACGCTCTGCCGGCTCGTGAAATACGTCTCGTCCGTCCCCCATAGCTTCCCCTCTCACTCAACCGAGAACCTTGATTTGCAGATAATCATGTCAAGACTCCGAATCGAAACAAATTGATGCTATCATGGTGGCTGTTTTTGATAAGAGGATATACCCTCTTTGGGGATAAAAAACGATAATACCTGTTCACAGGCTACCACGAAAGCAGGGGATAACATGATCGGAAAGACGAACCAATCGTCGCCTTCTCCTTCGTGCACCCCAAACCAAAAGACCCCTTCCGAAAAAGCCACCCCTGCAAGCGAACAATCGGAAAATGTCGGAGCCATAATTACCCGGCACAAACCGCTCGCTTGGTCGATTTTAGGTCTTGCCCTTTGCCGTGCGGGGCTCATCGTCGGTAGCTATGGCAGCTACCGCCACAGCGACGAGAGCATCTACTCCGACGGCGTCATGCTTGTCGCGCTCGCGGTTTTGGCAGTGCTGTGGCTTTTGATTGCCATCACGAAGTGTCACCTTTCGCGTCAAGTCGTCAGAAGAATCGCTTTCGCCTCGATTATTCTCGAGGCGTTTTCCCTCACCATGGCAGGTGCGCTGGTAATTGGACCACCCGAAATGAACGTCGCCGGGAATCACTTCCTTGCAAGCACGTTTTGCACGTTAGGCGGACTTGCCTGCATGTCATATTGGCTGCGTCGCGCACGCGACTGCACCGCCATAACCGCAGTTATTTACGCATTTGGAGCGCTGTCTGTAAGCGAGCTGCTTATCTTTACCTCGATATTCATGGAGAACGGCATCTCCTATTTCTATGCTGCCGTGCTTGTCTTGCTGCAATTCCCTTGCATATTGCTCGCACGGACGAAGCCCCTCGCTTACGATATCAAGACGCTTTCCAACAAGGGTGATTTCTTCAATTTCACCAAGAACACCATGACGTCGAAGGTCTTCCTCGCCACCATCTGCGTGAGCATCGGCGTGCTTGCGTGTGCCGACGGCTTTTTGCGCGGGTACCCCGATGGATTGCCAATCGCATTTCGAGCGACAACGCGATTCGCCGATCTTGTACTTATCCTCGCATTTTGCGTCGCAATCATCGTTTTCACGTGCAGGCAGCACCATCGCGTTATGACTGTCGGCATCTTCGTCACCATGGAGGCGCTCGCCTGCATTGCGCTGCTGTGTTATTCGGCCTGGCCCGACGCACTCGATATCGGCGCCATCTTCACGACCAACCTCAATGCGTTGCTCGTCGGCTTCTCGTGGTATATCATCCTCGCGTTCATGAGCTACGGCCGGCGTTGCCCCTACTATTACGCCATCGCCGGATGGATCGTCTGGCTCGGATGCCGAGGAATCGCCCGCATCACACTCATCAATGTGACGGCAGTGTCGCAAAACGACCTTCTGATGCTCGCCGCCGTGTTCACGATGATCGTCATATCGACCCAGGTTGCGTTCGTCAACTTCCTGAACGTGCGCAAATTCGAGGCCGTCCCCGAAGAGGAGTTAACCCACCAGCAGAAAGCCGTGCAGACAAGCCCTGTCGTGAAGGTCCTGGGGCTCGACGACCATCATGAGAGCCTGGCAGACGTGCGGCAGGCCACCATGCGCCACAACGCCGAAGAGGTCGGCAAGCAGTTTCTGCTTTCCGAGCGCGAGGTCGAGGTACTTTCGCTTTACGCGCTCGGCTGGACGCAAAAGCGCGTGGCAGAGGAGCTATTCATCAGCCCAGGAACCGCTCATGCGCACATCAAGCGCATCTACGCGAAAACTGGCCTGCACTCACGCCAGAAAATCCTCGATTACATGGAAAAGTACACATCCTAAGGCTTCAAACTCCAAGGGACACAATCCTGGATGCGTCGCGACGCCCAATCCAGGATTGTGTCCCTCGGAGGCGCCCAGAACCTAAGACAATCGGCCCGAAAAGCTCGCAATCTGAAGGCGGCATCGAAAGAGCGCCGAGGCGAGCGACCGAGCAACAAAAAGGGCGGCTCGCGACTGTGAACAGGCACGCCGCGAACCGCCCTCGATCGAAAACCTTGACGAGCTACTTATATTCCTCCATAAGCGCTTTGAAAGCGGGCATGGAGCGCTTGATGACATCGGCGGACACGCAGTAGCTGATGCGCACCCAGCCATGGGATTTGAAGCACGTTGCGGGCACGAGCAGAAGCTCATGAGCCTTCGCCTTCTCGCAAAACGCCTCGTCATCGGGCTCAAGCGCGCGAACCCACAGATAGAATGCCCCATCGGGCTCGACGAACTCGTAGCCCAACTCGGAAAGACCCTTCGTGAGCAGCTCGCGGTTCGCGCGATACGCCTCAACGTCGGAAGGTTCATTCACGCACTTCTCCATCACACGCTGGAACAGCACTGCCGTGCAGATGAAGCCGAGCGCGCGACCCGCACCGCTCACCGCCGTGTAGACTTCCTTCGCGTTGTCCATGAGGTTGGACACGTAGATGTAGCCGATGCGCTCGCCAGGAAGCGACAGCGACTTAGAATACGAGTAGCAGACGATGGTGCGCTTGTAGAGCGTAGGGACGTAAGGAACTTCGGCGCCGTAAGCAATCTCGCGATACGGCTCGTCGCTGATCAGATAAATCGGATGCCCGTACTCCTCTTCCTTGCGGGAAAGCAGTGCGGCGAGCGCCTCGAGGTTCTCGCGCGTGTAGACAGCGCCCACCGGGTTGTTCGGCGAGTTGATGATGATGCCCGCGGTCTTCGGCGTGAAGGCGGCATCGACGGCATCGATATCCATCTGGAAGTCGGGCTCGTGCGCCGGCACCTCAATCGTCGTGCAGCCGGCGGTCTCGGCCCACACGGCATACTCGGGAAAGTACGGGGCGATCACCATGATCTCATCCCCAGGGTTGGTAATCGCATAGATGCTGATGGCAAGGCCAGCGGCGGCGCCAGCGGTAAGATAGACCTGGTCGGCCGTAGCATCGATGCCGAAACGGCGGCTGATATTGTCGGCCACTGCCTGGCGCGGGCCAGCGGCGCCGGGGGACGGCGTGTAGCCATGGAGCGCACAGGGCGGCTCCTTGATGAGCTCGGCGATGGACTCGGCCACGGCATCAGGCGCCGGAACGCTCGGGTTGCCGATGGAGAAGTCGAACACGTTCTCCTCGCCGATCTCGGCCTTGCGCTTAAGACCGTAAGCGAAAAGCTCGCGAATCTTGTTGGGGGCGGAGCCGAGCTCGGTTGTGCGTTGGTTGAGCATGGAGGGCCTTTCTAACTACGCCTTGACGACATGAACGTCACAGCGGACAGTGCGGATGAGATACTTCGAGACGCTGCCGACAAAGGCGTACTGCATATTGGACAGGCCACGCTCGCCGCAGATGACAAGGTCGGGCTTGAAGGGTTCGATGAGCTGCTCGGTCAGCGTGTCGGTGATGCGGCCGGCGCGCACCTGAAGATCGACCGACTTGATATCGGGGTTCTTCCTCGCCTCTTCCAGGATATCAGCGAGATCGGCCTCGAGCTGCTCTTTGCGCGACTCGCACAGCGCGTCGAAGTCGGCGCCGTTCGCCTCGAACGGAACGGAGTCGACGACGTGGCCGAAAAGCAGGTCGGCGTTATTGGCAGCGGCGATCGCAACGGCACGACGCGCGACGATATCCTGCGTTGATCCGCCGTCGAGCGATGCGAACACGCGCGGGAACAAGTGAATGGCAGACATGGCAGTCCCCTTTCGTTAGAGCCTTGAATCTAGACGCCATTGTACGACTAAATGGGGTCCATCACAGAAAAGTTTCCCGAGCGAAATAATCGGGTTGGAGCAAGAAGGGTCAACAAAAACGTCGAGCAATCCATCTCTACCTACCCAGCAGCCAATCGATGACGTTTACTATGGCGACCCCCTCTTCAGTCACGCCGCATCGAAGGCGATCAGCTGTCAAAATAAACTTGGGCCACGAGTCGCCAATTAAGAGGAGGGGGGATATTTCTCGTTCGAACACTCCCTGGTCAACAAGCGACTCCGTCACCTGTATATACATTCGTTTCTGTGCACGTTCGACGACGAAGTCGACTTCCCCAGCGCGAAGCGAGCCCACCGTCACGCTCCAGCCTCGTCGCAGAAGTTCGTTGTAAACTACATTCTCAATCTGAAAGCCAATATCTCCCGAGACAAATCCACTTGCGAGGTTTCTCAATCCCGTATCCACCGGGTAGAACTTACGCCGCGGACGCAAAATATCCTTACCCGACAGCCCAACCTGCTCGCACGCGTGAAGAATCAAAGCATCGACCAACGCACGTAAATATGCCTCCACCGTTTCGATTCGAGTCTTGCGGCCGTAGCTTGTCAGCGTGTTGGCAATCTTGTTTGCTGAGAAGAGAGAGCCCGAGGTTGTGAACACGTAGCGAACGAGCTTCGAAAGCAGGTCCACATCGCCTATTTTCGTGCGTTCCACCACGTCATTGAGGATAATCGTTTCATACACCGTACGCAGCAGCTGGGCAATACGATCCTGATCCCGCTCTTTCAGATGAAACAAGGCCGGCATGCCCCCGTAACGCAAGTATTCGGCAAACGCCGAGTCCTCATTCGGAAAACGCACGTCGTAATAGGAAGAGAAAGAAAGATACTCGGAAAACGAAAGCGGTTGCACCCTCATCTCCACATAGCGCCCCCCGATAAGCGTTGCAAGATCGGAAGAGAGGACATAGGCATTTGACCCCGTGATATACACATCGGTATTCGGCCTTGTGTGCAGCTGGCGAACAACGCGTTCCCAGCCGTCTACGTCCTGAATCTCATCGAGAAGCACATAGAACGGCTTGAAGAGGTCGCTCTTTTCGATTGCGGCCGATATCTCGCCCACCAGCCATTCGGCGTTCGGGTTCGTCGGCATGCCGAATAAGTCCATGCGCCGATAGAACACGTTGCCCGCCCCGACACCGCTATCGAGTAGGTCGCCTTGGAGCCACCGAAGCAACGTCGACTTGCCGCAACGACGAACACCTACGAGAACCTTGATGTCCTCAGTATCGCGAAGCGACCTGAGCTCGTTTTCATAAGTGGGACGGGGTGCGTATTCCATGATTCATATCTTCCACTAAATTCTCTATTGCAATCGAGATTTTAGCATGATTGAAGCGAAATCTCTATTGCAATAGAGATTTCGTCATTTTTGAGCAAAGTTCTCTATTGCAACCGAGATTTTCCCCGCTAGGACGTGATGAGCAGTACGAGGCCGACCAAAAGCAGCAGAACATAGGTGAGCTTGAGGAACTTCTCCTGGCTGATGCGCTTCTGGATGACCTGGCCCAGGATGTTCGCCACAATGGCGATGGGGATGCAGATGCCCACGGTGAGCACCACGTCACCCGTGAAATGCCCCTGCGTGAAGGCGAGCAGGGCATACAGGAAGTTCAGGATGGCCCACAACGCGGAAAGCGTGGCGCGGAACTGCTGCTTGTCCTTCATCTTCTGCACGGCGTAGATAACGAGGAACGCCCCGCCCGACACGAACATGCCCTGAATGAGCCCAGCTGCCGCGACGATGATCGCAAGCAGCCATTTCGGCAGGAACCGCTGCTCTTTGGACAACAGGTTGCGGATGCCGATGAAGACGATGATCGCCCCGTAGATGCGCAGGAGCACCGGCAAGGGCAGCACCGTGTCAAGCCAGATGCCAAGCGCAAGAAAGGGAAGCATGCCGCAGGTCATCTTGACGAGCTCGCGCCAGTTGATGTGCTTGAAATTGAGCACGGCGAGCATGCCGCACGCGAAGAAGCCCATGGCGTTCAGAACGGCGACGGAACTCGAAAGCCCCATCACGTGCGTGCCGACGGGCATCGCGAAGATGTTCCCCGCGAACCCCGTGACCGCTTGTATCGTATAGGCAACAAAGAACGCTGCTGCGAAAAGCACTTTCTCCATGTATGTTAAAATCCTTTGAAACTTCTCGGGCCTGCGACGGAAATGTCCTACATTTCCGTTGGGCAAGGCAATTGCGCTCATGGCCTGCATGGGCGTCGTTTAGGGTAGCGCATTGTCCGAACGCCTGATGTTAACAAATATGAACTATGCGCCAAACGCTGAGAAAAGCAGGGAATATGGCAGGTTTCAACATAACCGTGGCCGGCGACTCGGCCATCAACCTCGAGTTCGGCAACGTCATCTCGGAAAAGACGAACGGCCTCATCCGCGCCGCCGCGCAAACGCTCGAGGCGAACCCGATCAACGGCGTAATCGAGCTCGTCCCCACGTTCTGCTCGCTCATGGTGGTCTACAACCCGTGCGTCGTCGGGTACGACGAGCTCACCAGCCAAATTCGCGGAAAGCTGCGCGGCCTCGTGGCCACCACGGGCGGCATCCACCGCGTGGTGAAGATTCCCGTCTGCTACGGAGGCGACTTCGGCCCTGATTTGGGCGACGTTGCCGAGCACGCAGGGATGAGCGCCGAAGAGGTCATCGCCATCCACTCGGGGCACGACTATCTCATCGACATGCTCGGCTTCCTGCCAGGCTTCGCCTACCTGGGCGGACTCGACGAGCGGCTGCGCACACCACGCCTCGCCACACCGCGCACGCGCATCGAGCCTGGCGCCGTGGGAATCGGCGGTGCGCAAACGGGCATCTACCCGCTCGCCTCGCCTGGCGGCTGGCGCATCATCGGCCGCACCCCCGTGCGCCCCTACGACCCCGACCGCGAGTCGCCCATCCTGTACGCCGCAGGCGACTACCTGCGCTTCGTTCCCATCACGCCGCAGGAGTTCAGCCTGATAGAAACTCAGGTGGAATCAGGAACCTACGAATGCGAGATTGTCAAGGGAAGAGCGACGACCCCTGTCCAGGCTGGCACCGCCGGCGAGCGGAGCGAAGGCTGCGAAGCTTCTGAGCGCAGCTCGACCGCGGGGCCGGCCGTCCCGCAGGTTGGCCTCAACAGCAACCAGGCGAGCGCGACGTCCGCGGGACGGAGCGAAGGCTGCGAAGCTTCTGAGCGCAATGCGAGCGAGCGCGCCGCTGCCCCGCAAGTCGATGCCGTCCCGCAGGCCAGTCAAGAAGAGGAAGACGAGGACGCGCTATGGGTGTAACCGTCAACAAGCCCGGCATCTGCACCACCGTTCAGGACCTCGGCCGGCGGGGATACCTCGGCAGCGGATTCTCGCCCTCGGGTGTGATGGACAAGCGAGCGGCGCGCATCGCGAACCTGCTCGTCGACAACGGCGAGAACGCGCCCGTCCTCGAGTTCTGCCTGGCGGGGCCCACGCTGCGCTTCACCACCAACACGTGCATCGCGCTCACAGGCGGCAACTTCTCGCCCACCGTAGATGGCGCCGCCATCCCGATGTACGCCGCAATCATGGTGCATCGCGGGTCGGTGCTCGAGTTCGGCGCGCCGAAAACCGGCGTCTACGGATACCTCGCCATCGCGGGCGGATCGATCGCGGTCCCCAAGGTAATGGGCAGCGCATCGACCAACCTGAAGTGCGGTATCGGAGGCTGGGAAGGACGCACGCTGTCGGCGGGCGACTACCTGCCCTTCGTCACCAAGAACGTCGAATTCCTGGACAATCTGGGCTCGCACGCGCTCAAAGACGACGACTTCTACGATTTCTCGTCGGACGAAATTGTCTTGCGCGTAGTGCCGGGACCGCAAGAAGGCATGTTCACCGAGCAGGGCGTAAACACGTTCTACAAAGAAACGTACACCACTACTGCGAAATGCGACCGCATGGGATTTCGCCTCGATGGTCCCGAAATCGAGACTGTCAACGGGTCGGACATCATCTCCGACGGCATAGCACTCGGCGCTGTTCAGATTCCCAACCATGGGCGCCCGATCATCATGCTCGCCGACCGCCAAACCACGGGCGGCTACGCCAAAATCGGCACCGTTGCCTCAGTCGATATACCCAAGCTCGTACAATGCAAGCCGGGGCGGGCGATTCGCTTCGAGGAGATAAGCGTCCAGGAGGCGCAAGCCGCGTGCCGCAAGGAGGCGCAGGAAATGCGCTCGCTCGCGAAAGTGGTAAAGCGCCCCTGCTACGGAGGAGTTTCGCCGCGCAGGACCGCACGGCGCCTCACTCCGATTCTGGAGGCGCAAGCCAAGAAAAGCGCTGGAAACAAGCTTTGGATAGAATTTGAGGATGGACATAACGCCGCACAAGCCGGCGGTCGGGCATAGGAGGAACAAAATGGGCAAGGCAAACGACGAGAAGAAGCAGGTCAACATGGATGAATCGACCGCCGCGCGCGAGGAGAGGGACCGCGACATCCGCGCCCTCATGGCGCTCATGGAAGAGGGCGACCTCTCGGCGCTGCGATTCGACGACGGCAACGTGAAAATCGAGCTCGAGCGCAACCACGGCCCGCTCTCGCAAGCCGCGCTTCCCCTCATGGCGGAACGCGTAGGAAGGCTGCTCGACGCCCGAAGCGAGCACGACGACGTGACCACCGGCGCCCAAAGCGTGCCCGTCGCGGGCAACGACAGCTCGGTCACGCTGGTGAAAAGCCCGCTCGTGGGCACGTTCTACGTTTCCCCCTCCCCCGACGAGGAGCCGTTTGTGAAGGTTGGCCAAGAAGTGCTCACCGGCCAGACGCTCGCCATCGTGGAAGCTATGAAGATGATGAACGAGATCACCGCGCCCGCGCCCGGCATCGTGACCGAAGTGCTCGCGGCGAACGGCGCTCAAGTCGAATATGACCAGGTGCTCTTCCGCATCGCCACTCAGGCGAGCGCATAAGGGGCAGCGATGTTCGAGAAGGTTCTCATCGCAAACCGTGGCGAAATCGCCGTGCGCGTGATCCGCGCCTGCCGCGCCATGGGAATCAAGACCGTTGCCGTGTACTCCACGGCAGACCGCCAATCGCTCCATACGTACCTTGCGGACGAGGCCGTGTGCATCGGACCCGCCCAAGCACGCGATTCTTACCTGAACATCCCCGCCATCATCACGGCGGCGAAGGGAACGGGCGCTGACGCCATCCATCCAGGCTACGGCTTTCTCTCCGAGAACTCCACGTTCGCGAAGATGTGCCGCGAAAACGACATCGCCTTCATCGGCCCGACTCCCGAGGTCATCGACCGTATGGGCAACAAAAGCCAGGCGCGCCGCACCATGATGGACGCAGGCGTACCCGTGGTCCCCGGCACGAAGAAGGGCATCCACGACGTGGGCGAGGCGCTCGAGCAGGCGCGCAAGATCGGCTGGCCCATCATGATCAAGGCATCGTCGGGCGGTGGCGGCAAGGGCATGCGCGTGTCGGAATCCGAAGAGGACTTCGCCGACATGTTCAACATCGCGCAGCGCGAGAGTGTGAATGCCTTCGCCGACAACACGATGTACCTTGAGCGTGCCGTGCAGAATCCGCGCCACGTGGAAGTGCAGATTATCGCGGACATCCACGGCAATGTGGTGGCCCTTGGCGAGCGCGACTGCTCGGTGCAGCGCAACCACCAGAAGATGATCGAGGAAAGCCCCTCCCCAGCACTCGACGAGGAGCTGCGCGCCCGCATGATGGACGACGCCGTAAAGGCTGCGCGCGCCGTGGGCTACACCTCCGCGGGCACGATCGAGTTCCTCCTCGATGCCGACCGCAACTATTACTTCATGGAGATGAACACCCGCATCCAGGTGGAGCACTGCGTGACGGAGATGGTCACGCACACCGACCTTGTGGGCGAGATGATTCGCGTCGCCGCAGGAGAGGTACTCTCTTTCACCCAAGACGACATCCAATTGCACGGGCACGCCATCGAGTGCCGCATCAACGCCGAGATGCCGGAGAAGAATTTCATGCCTTCGCCTGGCACGATTTCCCAAACCCACCTGCCGGGCGGCAACGGCGTGCGCGTGGACACAGCCGCCTACGACGGCTTCGAGATCACGCCGTATTACGACTCGATGATCGCGAAGGTCATCGTGCTCGGCCGCAACCGCACCGAGGCAATCGCCAAGATGCGCACGGCACTTGAGGAGATGGTTGTCGTCGGCGTGCAGACGAACCTCGATTTCCAATACTCCATCTTGGAGAACGAGACCTTCTGCGCAGGTAAGGCGAACACAAGCTTCATCGAGCGCTTCCTCGCAGGCGAGGTTTAACCACGGGCTTGGGCCTTCAAGGCTTCATAGCATAGCATTGTTGAGACGTCGGGGTAGTGCGTATCAAAGCGAAGCGCACTACCCTGAACTATGAAGGAAAGGCGGAACTCATGACTATCAAAATGCCGGCACCCGTAAAACCGGAAGGCGTAGACGCCGCGGTTTGGGAAAAGATGCTCTCCGCCACGCCCACCGAGGCGCGCCACCTCATCCGCGAGGGCAGCTTCGACGCGCCCACAAGCGGGCTTTGCCCCGGGTACGCGCAGGCGAACCTCATCGTGCTGCCAAAAGAGCAGGCTTATGACTTCTTGTTGTTCGCCCAGCGCAACCCCAAGCCCTGCCCGCTTCTGGAAGTGACCGAGACCGGTGCGCGCGAGGCCACCATCTGCGCCACCGACTGCGACATCGCCACCGACTTCCCGCGCTACCGCATCTACGAGTACGGCAAGCTGGTCGACGAGGTTACGGACGTGTCGTCGTATTGGCGCGATGACCTGGTGTCGTTCGTCATCGGGTGCTCGTTCTCGTTCGAAAGCGAGCTCATCGAGGCTGGCATCGAGATGCGTCACAACACCCAGGGCCGCAACGTGTCGATGTACCTGACCAACGTCGCGTGCACGCCCGCAGGGTCCATGTCGGGAAACACCGTCATGTCGATGCGCCCCATCCCCTACAACCAGGTGGTGAAGGCGGTGCAGATCTCGGGCGCCATCCCCAAGGTGCACGGCGCTCCGCTGCACATCGGCGACCCGTCGGTCATCGGCATCGAGGACATCTCGAAGCCCGACTTCGGCGACCCCGTCGATATCCACGAGGGCGAGGTGCCCGTCTTTTGGGCCTGCGGCGTGACGCCCCAGGCCGTGGTCATGAACTCCAAGCCTCCCTTCGCCATCACGCATGCGCCCGGATGCATGCTGATAACCGACACAAAGAACGTCGACCTCAAGGGATAGGAGGCCCCCATGCGCTGTCCACGCCGATTACCTAAAACGATGCTCGCCGCAATCCTCGCGGTGGGAATCGCCTTCCCCGCACCTGCGCTCGCCTTTGCCGACGATGCCGCCGATGCCAACAAATCGGCTGGTGAAAGCGCTGTGGACACGACCGCAATCAGCGAGGGCGCGGTGCAAGCCAACGATCCTGCGCTCTTCGACGAGCTTGTCGAGGGCGTGGACTACCGAGGCCTTCTCGTGACCCTCGATGAGGACTCAAAGATCAACCTTCTCTCCGAAGACGGCGGGGAAAGCGAGCTCGCGCAAGGGCTTGCCGATGCGGGGCTCGCCGTCACCAATCAGATTGAATCCGCGGACGGATCGACGCTCGCCGTTGCCGATGTGGCGGACGACATGCGCGCGTCGGAGGCCGTTGCCGCCGCCCAGGAAGTCCCCGGCGTCGTCTCCGTGCAGCCGAACTTCGTGTACAGGCTGGTGGACGAGGTGCCCGCCGGCGCGCTGGACGAAAGCGCCGCAAGCATCGCCGACGAGCAGGCCAAAGGCGACGAGGGCATCGCGGCGCAGGCACTTGGCATGCCGAACGACGATTACGTATACACCCGCGATCCGAACGAACCCTACAACCAATACTGGCTCTACACCACGCGCATCACAAGAGCGTGGAATCTCGTGCATACGGACAACACCGTCACCGTGGCCACGCTCGACACGGGCGTGGATTTCGACCATGCGGATCTGGAAGACAATCTGCTTATGGACTACGCGTGGGATGCGTACAACAGCAAGCCGCTGAGCGCGAGCGTGCCTAACGGCGACCGAATCGGGCATGGCACGATGGTTGCGGGAATCATCTCTGCCAGGGCGAACAACGGAATCGGCTTGGCAGGCGCCTCATTCAACGCGACTATTCTCCCCGTGAAGGTCTTCAACGACACAGGCGCCCCGGAGGCGACTACCGCGTCTGTTCTTTCCGGCTACAAATACGTGGTTGACCTCGCAACATCGAAGACCGTTCCCAGCTTGCGCGTGATCAACGCGAGCTTCGGCTCCTACAACACCTACTCCTCAAGCGGCTATTGCCTGAAAGACGAGGCTCTTCGCAAGGCCATCGTCTCGGCGAAAAACGCAGGCATCGTCACGGTATGCTCTGGCGGCAACGGCAAAGACGGCAAGCCGCGAACCGACAACATATACCCCGCCGACTTCGACGAATGCGTGGCGGTAACGGCACTCAATACCGACAACACGAACTGCTACTGGTCCGACTACAACAAGAAGAAAAATATCAGCGCCCCCGGTTTGCTGGTCACCACGACCGATGCTACGGGGGGCTACTCCAAGGCCAGCGGCACCTCGATGGCGGCGCCGATTGTCTCGGGTGTTTTCGCGCTCCTGTTCGCCGCCGAGCCCGTCGCCACGGTCGACGACGTCTGCAGGGCGGTATACCTCACAGCAACCCCCATCCAGGATCTGGAAAACGACCGCACGAAAACAAGCGGCAGCAAGGGAGTCGTCGACGCCGAGAAGGCCGTCAATCACCTCTGGGGGCTCGGCAGAACCGCATTTCCCGATGTGTCCCCCGGCGACTGGTTCTTCGACGCCGCATACTCCATGAAGGCGCGCGGTGCCATGACCGGCGACGGCGTGACGGGCATGTTCGACCCCTACAAGCCCATGACTCGCGCGATGATTGCCCAGGTAATGTACAAGAAGAACGCGCCGAACGTTATCTCGCCTAGCTGCAACAAGCCCGACGTCGATCAAAACGAGTGGTATGCGAGAGCCATTAACTGGTGCGTCGATCGGAGGATCATGACGGGATACGACGACGGGTCGAACCTCTTCGGGACCAACGACACGATCACCCGCGAGCAGATGTGCAAGGTGGTTTTCGGCTGCAGTTATTCGAATTTGGCGGACGCAAGCCGGGAGAAGTACGACAAACTCCTGGGAACCGAACAGACAAGCGACTGGGCAGAACCGTACGTCATCTGGGCTGTTGACAGAGGCGTCATAAACGGCATCGACAACCATGACGGAACGTACTCCCTCGACCCGCAAGGAGAGCTTACCCGCTGCCAGGCCGCGCAGGTTTTCGTAAACTCCATCAACGCTGGAATCATGTAGGATAATCGAGGCAAGCAACTGAAACGAT
>ERZ827168.1913-NODE-1913-length-26299-cov-5.056394_pt1 | contig 26299 bp, 26 predicted proteins | sample MGYA00519868_ERZ827168 | MGnify/ENA primary metagenome ERZ827168 (study PRJEB31778, sample SAMEA3449271) | human gut metagenome | biome: human gut; feature: human-associated habitat; material: faeces | place: United Kingdom | collected 2010/2012 ...
CTTGTAATACTATATATTTATATCATTTTTTTTTAATTTAGTCAACAAATAATATAATTTTATTTTAATTAAATGAATTTAAAATGTTTTAATTTCTATTTTTAATTCCGTTCTAAAAGATATAAATTTTAAAAAAGCAGGAAAATTGACTTTTAATTTGTCTTTTTCCTACATTTTTATTTTTACACTCTGTTATGTTTTTAGGTTGTCAAAAAACTACGTCCCCATTGACATTTTTTTAAACTATCTTATTTAATATTTCTTTTAATCTTTTATTTTGCTTTGTTAAATATAAATATCCAATCAATGCTTCAAATGCTGTTGCATACATATATTCTTGTACATTAGAATTTTTAGGCACATGATGATTTTCTGCATTTCTTCCTCTTCTTACAATTTCTTTTTCTTCTTCTGTTAAATCTTCATATATATTTTTTAATATATTTGCTTGAGCAGACGCTTTTACATATTTTATTGCTTCTATATGTAATTTATGTGGTTTTAAATTTGTTGTATTTATCAAATAAGTTCTAATAAATAATTCATATACATTATCCCCAATATATGCCCAAGTTAATGGATTCATTAACCTAATATCTGTTATATCTTTTTCTATATTTATAAATTCTTCCAAGTTTTCACCTTCTATTTTTATTATTTTGTATTTGGTTTTTCTAATGTTATTTTTCCAAGCTTTCCGCTTCTAAAATCGTCTAATATTATTCTTGCAGTTTTTTCTTCGTCTATTTTTCCTCCTGACATTATTGCTCCTCTTTTTTTACCTATTAATAACATTATTTCATATATATTTGCATTTTCATTTTGAGGCATTTGCATTATTTGTTCTACTTCCTCTTCTGTTATTTTATATCTTTCACATAAATTCAATTTATATTTACTGTTTAATAATGCTTTTATTAAATTAAATGCTATTTCTGTTCTTTCTAAAATGTCATCTTTTATTGTTCCTGTAAATGCTAAATTTAATGCTATTTCTTCATTTTCAAATTTTGGCCATAATACACCTGGAGTATCTAATAACTCTATTTTTTCATTTACTCTTATCCATTGTTTTGATCTAGTTACACCTGGTCTATTGGCTACTTCTAGTGATGTTTTTTTAGCTACACGATTTATAAATGATGATTTTCCTACATTTGGAATTCCAAGAATCATTACTCTTATTTTTTTGCCGACTCTTCCTTTTTCAGATGACTTTGTTAAATCTTCGTTCATTATTCTTTCTATTTCTCTTAAGCAGTTTTGTATACCATTTCCAGAGTTTGAGTCTGTTAGTAATGCGGGAATATTCTGTTTTTTAAAATATTCTACCCATGCTTTGTTTAATCCCTCATCTGATAAGTCACATTTATTTAATAGTACTATTTTCTTTTTACCTTTTGTTATTTTTTCTGTTTCTGGATTTCTACTAGACAATGGTATTCTTGCATCTAGCAATTCAATTACTACATCTATTAATCTTAAGTCCTCTATTATTTGTCTTCTTGTTTTTGCCATATGACCTGGATACCAATTTATATTATATTTGCTATTTTCTTCTTTATTTTCATTTTTTACTTTTTCTTGTCTCATTTTTCTTTTTTGATACATATCCATTATTTTTCACTTCCTTTTTCCTTATTTTATAGGTTCTAAATACATTACTTCTTTGCCTAATTTTTTAGCATATTCAATCTCTTTATCTGTTGAGTTTCCAATATATCCATTAACATTAACAACATAAATTGCATCACTAATTTTGATTTTATTGTAATGCAAATCTGATAAGATTTGTTGTTCTTTTTCAGTAAATTTATCATTACTATAAATACATTGAATAACAACATATTTATTTTTTATTTCTAATTCTTTAGATATTTCCATCATCTTGTTCCTAAATCTCATACTACCACAAATAGTAACTATTTTGTTCATATATTTATCTCCTTTAAATCAATTTATAAATTATATTCATATACTTTACAATTTTCACATGCAAACATTTTATCATTAAATCCATTAAAATACCAATCTATAGTTCTTATAACTCCACCATGAGAAACTATTAAAATATTTTTGTCCTTTTCTTTTATTTTTATTTCTTCTAAAAATTTGCTAACTCGCTCATATACACTTTTCATCGATTCTAATTCTGTATACTTCTTTTCTGAATTTATTCCCCAAAACTCTTTCCAATCTAATCTATCAAATGGTGTATTTTCGTATATTCCCATATTTCGTTCTTTTATTCTATCTTCTATAATTACTGGTATACTTTCATCTAAATCAAATAATCTTAATGTATCTTGAGCTCTTTGAATTGTAGAACAATATACAATATCAATTTTTTTGTTTCTCAACTTTTCTCCTAATAAAATCGCTTGTTGTATTCCATTTTCATTTAATGGTTCTTCTTCTGTTGCTATTACTTTGTTTTTTCCCATATTAGTTTCGCCATGTCTTACTACATATATTTTCATAAGTTCACCATCCTATTTTTGGTACCTAAACATTCCATTGTTTTATTATTTTTGCATTTATAAATAGTACAATTATTGAGCCTGCAAACATAACTTTAAATGTTATATTAACATTTATAATACTTATTATTAGTAATGCAAATAAAACTATAAATTCAAAGAAACATAAACACATTTCATGTATTATTGATAACAATAATGTATCTTTTTCTTCTTTTTCAACCTTACTTTGTGATAATGCTGAATATGATGAATCATACACATCATCAACAAGATTATATATAGATTTATTTAACATTAAAATATATACTTTATGTGCAAATAGAAATACTGATGTAACAATTGCTTTTATAAATGTTATTATATTAAATGTTTTTATCTTATTTTTATCATAATTATTTCCTGCAATAAATAAACTTAATAATTCTACAATTGTAGATATTACATATAAAATTGTAAATGTTTTTAAATCATTTAAAGATATATATATGTATAATGGAACAGCTATTAATCTTTCTATAATTATAAATGATCTTAATCCACTTACTAATTTTAAATTTTCATTTTCTTTTTGGAATAAATATTTATAACTTTCTTTAAAAACTAATTTAATATCATACTTCATTTTCTCTTTATCTAAATTAAGTAATGCAATATATGCTATAAAATAAGAAATAAATACTGAAATAATTAAAATTGTATTATTTTTCTTAATTAATAATACTCCTGCAAATATATAACCAATAATACTTGAAAAACATCTTAAAATATATGTAAAAGAATTAAATCTTCCTCTAAATTCTTCACCAACTATTTTTCCTGGTATATAAGTGTTAAGTGGATTATTTGCAGCCCCACTTAGTCCATATATTAATGCTATTGATATATAATGTTTAATATTAGTATCTACTGTTAAAACTAATATTAAGCTTATACATTTTAATAAATAACTTATGCATTTGGTATTTGCAACTCCTATTTTCTTTGATAAAGTTCCAGCTAATGGTGAAAAAGCCCCCATAACCAAAAATTGAATCATATATATAAATATTATCATTGCAACACTTACTCCTGCTTTATATAAAACAACTGGCGTAAAGGCTGCATATATACTATTTGCAAATGTTTTAAAAAAACTATCAATATATAATAATATATAATCTTTACTATTAAAATAACTTCCATTTATACTGTAATTAGTTTTGTCTTCCTTTTCTATATTTTGTTTCATTTTTCTATTTTTTCATCCTTATTTCATTATTTTTCGATTTTATTTTTTTACATTATAACATACCTTTTATTTTTGTAAAATGTTTTAATAAAATAAAAAACTAAAACTTTGATTTTAATATTATTCAAAATTTTAGTTTTTTATCTTTATAAAATTGTGTTTGCTATAAAATCCACAACATCACTTTCGTCTTCCTGAATTAATAATTTGTCTTCCTCTGTTATATCTGTAAAATATTTATTCAATTTTTTATTTATTGATATTGAGTTTAATGGATATCCTTCATCTATTTTTTTTGAAGGAATATCAACTAAATAAAAATCATCCTTACTCCAAGTATATGTATATTCTTTTCCGGTCTTTTATTATTGCTAATCCATATATCCATCTTGCAGTTATTTTTCCATTTGTTCCATATTGCTTAACCAAATCTGAGTAATATTCTATCATCTCATTGTCTGATAATCTTTTTCCATTAACTCTTCTAACATACATTCCTGGCTGTTTATTTTTTGGAACATTTTCTAAATATAGAGTATCATCCATAGACATTGTTATCATTTTAGTTTTACTCTGATATGCTCTTGCTTTTATTAATGCATTTTCTATTGCATCTTTTCCATTTTCTTCTACATCTACTTTAATATTGATATCTTCTAATGTAACTACTTCTATTCCATTTTTTAGTAATCCTTTAGAAAATCTTTTTGCTTTTGATTTATTTCCTGTTGCAAATAATATTTTCTTCATTTTTTTCTCCTATTACAATGTTCTATAATTATTTTTATCTGCTCTATCATCTAATTTTCTATCATAATCTTCATTTTTATAAAACCAATCTGTTTTCTTATCAACAGGATGTGCTTTTCTATTACTATCTACTAATAAGTCAAATAATACAGCTATAGGTATTATCATTCCTATAAATGACACAAACGTATTCAAATATGACATTACTGCCAATTCCTGTCCTTGCATTATTTGCATTACATTATTATATAAATCTACTCCATAATACATACCATAAGATACTAAATAAATTAAAGCACCAATTATTTTTCTTTTTACTATAAATATCATACATATTAATGTTAAAAACAATAATATTATTTCAAAATTCATGTTTAATGGTCTTATTCCTCCAAAATCTATTCCCATTTGATATGTAACTGCAACCACTACTCTAAAAAGCCAAAACATTCCCATAAACATTACTAATAACCATGTAGATAAATTTTTCATTTGCAACACCCCATTTAATATATTTTTTTAGGCGAGCAAAGCTCGCCCATTATTTTATTAATCTTCATCAACAAAGTTAAATTCATCTTTAAATTTTTCTTTAAATATTTCAAATACTTTATTTAATATTTCTTCATCTTCAACACTTACATATGATTCTTCTTCTGAATCATCATCTGTATCTTCAACTTTTAATATTACTACTTCTCCTTCATCCTCTTCTCCTTCTTCTGTAACTGGTAATAATACTACATATTCCTCTTCATCTAATTCTACTAAATCTAAGAATTCAAATTTTACTTCTTCTCCATTCTCATCATTTAGTATTACTATATTGTCTAATTCTTCATTTTCTCCATTAAAATTTTCTTCCATAATTTTTCTCCCTTCAAATATAAATTTAAAATATTAAAATCTTTAATTATAATATACTAATTATCTTCATTTTGCAATGTATTTTTTAATTTATTTAAATAAGTTTCTAATATATATACTGCTGATATAGTATCTACTATATTTCTCTTTTTATACTTATTAACATCTAAAAAATTCATTGTTTTATGTGCAGCAACTGTTGTCAATCTTTCATCAATTGTTACAATTTGCATTTTATTATATTTGCATTTTAATTTATGTATAAATTTTTCTGTTATTTCTGTTCTTTCAGATTTTGTACCATTCATATTGTATGGTAAACCAACAACAATTGTATCAATATTATATTGCTCTAAAATCTCATCAAGTCTTTTTAAAATCACTTTATCAGATCCTTCACAATGAATTGTTTCCAATCCTTGTGCGGTAATATTTAATGGATCTGTTAATGCAATTCCTGTCCTTGCTTGTCCATAATCAATTCCTAAAATTCTCATTTTATTCATTTTCTAATCCTATATAATTTTTTACCATTTTTTCTAATAATTCATCTCTTTCAATTTGTCTTATTTTATTTCTAGCATCATTATGACTTGTTATATATGTTGGATCTCCTGATAAAATATATCCAACAATTTGATTTATAGGGTTATATCCTTTTTCTACTAAAGCTTCGTAAACTTCTTTTAAAATTTCTTTAGCTTTTATATTTTTATCTGTCTCAAATTTAAAATTCATTGTTTTATCAAAGTCCATATTATACCCTCCTATATATTATTTATTTCACTTTCATTTTCATTTGCATTATCTAAATACTGTTCTAATTTTTTAACAACTTCTTCTAATCCTGTTCCCTTATAATATGAAGACATTACAAAGTTTAATTTTGGTAAAGCTGTTTCTTTTAAATTTTTATTTTTCTTTTTTTGATTATTTTCTTGTATATATTCTTCCTCAACATTATCATCAGGCTCTTTTAATGAAATTTGTAATTTTTCCACATTATCTTTTAGTTCATTTAAAAACTCTGCTACACTTTCTGTTTCTACTCCAGAAAATACAATTACAAATTTAGGTCCCATATACCTTACAAAAACATAGTTTTCAGATATATTTCCTTTTATATATTCTGATATAGTAGAAATCACTTTATTTCCTAATTCTCTTGAATATTGCTTGTTTATTTCTGGCAAATTTATTATCTTAAACATACAAATAGTTGATATTGTATATTTATCAATTTTTTTCTTTCCTTCACCATATAAATATTCTTCAGAATATAAACCTGAAAAAGAATCTTTTCTTACTATAGCTTCTAAAGTTTTTTGATGTACTACAGTTTTTAATACTGTAATAATATTATCTTTTACAACTTCAAAAATTGTTGTATCAACATTATCAAAATCATGTGGTTTTCCACTTTCTAATATCCAATATCCAATGTAAACGTTATCAATATATAATGGAAAGAAAATAGCTGATTTAGCTCTTCCAAATTCCATTTGTTGATATGGTAATCTTTCATTTTCATTATTTACTGTTACATATTTAGGAGTAGCAGTTGATATACTGTCTTTAAACATAGCTACTTCATGTAATTTTTTCAAAGAATCCCAATGCTTTTCATCAACATTTGATGCTTTTACAGTATATTCAGCTCCATCAAAAACAACAATAGTAGAGTATTTTATTTCATATTTTTCAATTAATATTTGATTTATTTTTTTTATTTTTTCTTCAACTGTTGAACATTCTCCTATTGTATTCATAAAGTCTTGCAATACATTTAAGTTGTTTATTCTTTGGTTTATATTTTTAAACGTTTCTATCTTCTTATGTATTGACATATTATATAATATTAATGCAATTATCACAACGACTAATACTATAACTATTGCTAAAATCACTCTTACCCCTCCTATTTATTAGTAATTTTGTTTCATTTGATTTAATGTATTATTCATGCTTGAGGAAAAACCACCATTATATTGTGTTTTGTTAGGTTTATACGTACCTTTTCCAGAAACTAAAGGATAAATCATATTTGCAAGTTGTTTTAAACTTTGCATGAAATTTTTACTATATCCTTTTAAGGATATATCACAATTAATTAACCCTTCTAAATATCTCATATAAGTTTCTTCTTCAAAAGGTATAACTGTATATTTTATCATATTTCTATCAAATAATTCTGTCATAAATGACATTGCAGGATCATTATAAAAAGCCATACCACCTATTATTGTTTTTTCTGTTGCACTTCTTATTTTTGTATATTTATTTATAACAATTTTTAATTTATTTTCATTTAATATATTTTTAGCTTTTAAACCTCTTAGAAAAGCTGTTAAAGGTTGTATTGTAAGTACATCCATAGATTGTACTAAATATATTTCCTGAACTTCAGAAAAATATTCATCTGGTGTAGAAAAATCACAATCTATTAATACTACTGAATAATTTTTTACTAATGTTTCTAATATTGGTCCAGAATTTTTTATTACATCTTTCTCATCCGGTAATGATGTGTATACTGTTAAATTTCTATTTACTTTTATTCCTTCTGCTCTTCCTTCTTTTAAATTATTTATACTATTAAATGCAACCTTTCTTAAATCTTCCTCATTTTTTGTATAAATATAATATGAATTTCTATTTTGAGTAGTATCCAATATTGCTGTATTTATTCCCATAGATGCTAATACTTGTGCAACATTATTTATTACAAATGATGTGCCATTTTTTGTTGTCCCTACAAAAGATACAACTTTTTTATCCCCAGTTAATAGAGAACTTAAATTAGCATTTGTATCATAATTATTATTTGTACTTTGTATTTCTTTATTATGATTATATTCATTATAATTATTATTAAAATCTTGATATGTTGAATTATTTTGAATACTATTTATACTACTTGTATCATTGTAATAATTGTTTTGAGAATAGTTATTACTGTTGACAGATGTTGAAACATTTTCTCTTTCACTTTTATAACTTTCACTTTTATAACTTTCACTTTTAGTTACTCCTGGTAGCATTGTATCTTGACTATCTAATTCATCATCAAACTCAAATCCAGGTAGCATAGTTTCTTGACTTTCTTGTAATTGATTACTTGCTTGTGTATTTATTGTTTTTTCTGTATCACTGCTAAATTCATCTTCCATTCCAGGCAAAGAAATATTCTCTTCTTGTTCTTGAAATTCATCATTCATTCCCGGTAATGTTATATCTTCGTTTATTTCTTCTACATTTTCTTGAATTTTTTTAGGTCTTCCTCTTCCCCTTTTTGGTTTTTCAACTACATTTTCTTCTACTGTAACAGGATTTTTTCTAGGTCTTCCTCTTCTTTTCTTTGGAACTTCTTCTAATTGTTTAAATTCTGTTTCTTTTACAATTGGTTGGTGTTGATTTTCATTTTCTTGATTTTGAGCATATTGTGATTGAATTATAGGTTCTTCAATTCTTGTATTATCTATTTGAACATCTCTAAAATCATTTTCATTTATTTCATTTTGCTCTGTATAATTTTCTATATTAGCTGATTGAATTGGTTCTGATTTTTTTGTTAATCTTGTAACATTATCAGTATGTATTGCTGATGGTATTACAACTGGTTTTGTTAATCTAGTTTGATTATCTGATTTTAATAATTTTTCACTTGGTCCATTTTGTTGTTGTTTTTTATTTACTTTTGTATTATTCCTTAAACTATTAGATACTGAATTATTAAATGACATTACCTTTTGGTATTTAGGAGATCTTTCTTCTAAAACAGCTCTTACATTTAATGGCAAAAATTTACTAATAATCCTTAATTGATTATCATTATATTGTGCTGCAATATTATCAAAACTTTCAATATATTTATCTTCATCTTTACCTAATCTTTTATAATGTGCTAATATATTTTGAATTTCAATTTCACTAACATCATTTTCATTTTCAGCTTGATAACCAACTTCTTCTGAATCTATTCTATAATAAAGTTTTGCTTCCTTTTTTAAACGTGGTTTTTGAATTAATCTACAAACTTCATCAATGCTTCTGTCAGCACCAATCATTGCATTATATATACCTATTCCAAATAATTTTATTAATATAGGGTCTGATTTTCCTCTTCTTTCAGAACAGATCAAAATTATTGGAATATCTTCTCCTCTTAAATTAGTAGCTTCATCGCTAATACTATCCAATCTATCAAATATAAACTTATCCATCTGTTCATAGCTACTATTTGTAAATTGTTCTAATTCTTCGCTTATAACAATTCTGTCATAAGATTTATCTTTTTGTATTTCTTTTAAAATTGCATTAAAATAATAAACATTTTTATATGAGATTATTTCCTTGTATTCCTTTTGATATTTTTTTACAATTGCCTCAGAAATACTTTCATTATTTACTGCAAATAATACTTTCATTTGTTACCTCCTTCCAAATTTTACTACTATTGCAAATGCAAGTGGTAGAACTTGGCAAATTACTAATAATGTTATAAATGTAACCATCATTACTAATCCTTTTTCTTGTGTATCTAATTTTCTTATACCTATAACATATTGATATATAGCACTAATTGCTATTCCTAAAAAGCATAATGGTATACTATATATTCTTATTAAATTCAATACATATGCTGTCAATCCATATGCATCAGATCCATATTTTGCTTTATAATCATCTAATGTTTTTGCTGCATTATCTTTTATTTCTATTAGTTTACTTTCAGTGTTTGAATCAATTATTGATTCGTTTGCTGCATAAACTTTTCCATTAATCATAAACATTCCAAATATTAGTGTAATAATCACTATAAAAATAGCAGTTTTTCTCATTTATTTTGCTCCTTTCGATACTTTTCCTCTTATACCTATATATCATACAATACTTATAAAAAAATAGCAAGAAAAAAAAGGAAGTTTTTGAAAAAACTTCCTTTTTTTCTAAAAATTTATCTTTCATTTTTTATAATTTATTATATAAATATTTAATATGATTATATACACTGTTTGCCCAGTTTTTATCTGTTGCATATCTTTTATTAACCGCAGATAATGTATTTCCATTATAATACTTTCCATTTGCTATTTCACCATTGTAAATTTTTGTTCCAGTAGGATTTAAATAATATTTTACAAACACACGAGATATTAAATCTATACTTTCCGAATAATCTGTAAACGAATATGCACTATTATATGGGCTCGAATCATATGCACCATATCCAAACAAGTTGTTTTTATTATTTGCTATTTTAGATGTTCCCCAATTACTCTCATGAATTGCTACAGCAGCAACAAATATGCCATTTATATTATATTGTTTTTCTGCATAATAAAAATATTCAGCATTATTATACAATATTTTATTTTTGTCTTTCGGATCATTCAAAACTTTTTTAAATTGTTCTAATGACAAACCACTAGGAATATTTAAATTCATGTCAGAACTTAATTTTTTTAAAGCTTGGCTTTTGGTCATTCCACCATAATTTTCTTCTATTTCAACACTTGATAAATTAGGATTTATATATGTTAGTGAATCCTTATTTACCCAGCCAATAACACCCCCACCATTAATTTGATAAAAATAATCTCCTATTTGTAAGAGTTTAACTTCTGTGTTTTTTAAAATTGTACCAACTTTTTGGCTTTCCTCAGAATTTTCAAGCATTACAGAAAGTCTATCTGAGGTCACATATAAAGTGTCTCCAACTTTAACCTTATAATTACTTGAATACCCTGCTGTACCTATTTCAACAATTTTATTTACTGCTGATTTTGTTATTGTAGATTTTATTTGTTCTTCGCTTATTACCTCATCATTATTATAAGTTTTTCTTATATATACTTTTTGCTTTCCATTACGCCCTTCCTGTGTTACTTGAATGGTTCCTTTAGGCAAACTACTATTATTTTCATATTTAGTAATATATTCTAATTCTTCCTCTTCTTCAACAATTTCTTCTTTTGTAACGTCTTTATTATGATTATTTTTTATAATAAAATCATATACATCAACCATTTTAGCATTACTTATCTTAATTTTTTCAAAATTTTCATTATTTGAAGCATAAGAAACTATTTTAGTAAAATAAATGTAATAAATACCAACCATTATTAATATAATACTAAATAAGAATATAGCAAAAATATTTTTTCTGCTTCTTTTAGTTTTATTTTCTTTTGTTCTCATTTTCACCACCTAAAACAATTTTAATATTATAGTCGTATTTTGTCAATTTTAATTTTTGGTAATTTACCTTTTTCTATTGATTTAATTGTATTTTTATAATATATTTATACTGTAATTATTTAGGAGGACATTATGTTTAAAAATAAAAATTTTTTAACAATAATAATATTACTTTTTTTAATAATTTTTTTAATAATTTTAACAAACACAGTCTATTCATCTTATCTTAATAAAACAACTCTTGAAAATACAATTTATAAAGTTTTAGAAAATAATAAACAAACAATTTTTTCAATAAATAAAATAGTATACTTTAGTAGTGCCAGTGCTAATACAAACATCACCTCTTCAAACTTAAATGTAAAAAATTTATTACAATATACAGATATAGCTATTTATTTAAATAACAACACTTCTAACTTCTCAGCAGAAAACACTTTAAAATCTGTATATATTGACAACATCAATTATAGTAAAAAGCCAGAACTTGGTACTCCTTCATTATACTACAAAAATATAAATGACTTTTCAAAAGATATATTTATAGAAAACAACAAAATAACTAATACATTAATTTATGATGTAACCTCTGAAGACTCATTAGATTATTCAGAAGCTATACTTTTTAACAATTGTGCTAACCCTATAACTCTAAGTTATGTTAATAGTGATATAAAAAGTAATTATACTTTACCAGCCTCACAAACTTCAATTACTTATGATGGCTCACTTTTAAAAAATAGTAATATTTTATTAAATTCTATATCTTGTTCAATTAGTTTTGATATAAATATAATAAATAATTTAGACGAAAAATTTATATGTCCTATATATATTGATATTCCTTTAAATAGCAAAAGTAACTCAATATATAATGGAAATTTTACATTAATTGATAATACTAACTATACATTTTTTAGATATAAATAAAAAGGAGACAAATAAATGAAAAAAAATACACCTATTTATGAGCAATTAAAATCAAAATACCATAAAACATATGAAATTACTAATTTCAAAGATATGCTATATAGATCAGCAACTTTATACAAATCTAGACCTGCATTCAAATTAAAAAACGAAAATGGCCAAATATATAACATTTCATATGAACAATTTAAAAAAGATGTAATTTATTTAGGAACAACTTTACTATCTAAAGGACTTAAAAATAAAAAAATATGTATAATTGGAAAGAACAGTTATAAATGGGTAGTTTCTTACCTAGCAGCAAGCATTGTAGGAATTGTTGTTCCACTTGATAAAGAATTACATAATGACGACATTATTAATTTTATGAACATTTCAGAATGTTCTGCAATATTAGGAGATAATAAGATTTTAAAAAATATATTTGAAAACACAAATTTAATAAATCCAAACATATTATATTTTAATTTTGATAATAAAAAATCCACTAATAATATGCTTTCCTATGATTTACTTAAAGATTTTGGTAAAACATTAGTTGAACAAGGAAATGTAGAGTTTGATAATATAAAAGTTAATCCTGATGAAATGAAAATTTTATTGTTCACGTCTGGTACCACTGGAAATGCTAAAGGAGTATGTCTATCTCAAAGAAATATATGTTCAAACATTTTATCTATATTTGGAATTGTTTATGTTAGAAAAAATGAAACAGTATTATCAATATTGCCTTTACATCACACATATGAATGTACAATAGGCTTTTTACTACTAATATATAGTGGTGGTAGCATTGCATTCTGTGATGGCTTAAGATATATTACTAAAAATATTAATGAATATCATCCGTCAGTAATTCTTTGTGTCCCTCTCCTACTTGAAAATGTACACAAAAAAATCATAAAATCATTAAACAACTCTTTACCTGAAAAATACAAAAACAAAGATAAATTACAAATTAATAAATTACCTTTCTTAATTAAATTAATTGTAAAATCTAAAGTTAGAAAATCTTTAGGCGGAAGATTAAGAATGTTCATAGTTGGTGCAGCTGCAGCAAACCCTATTATAGTAAATGACTTTGATAGTTTAGGCTTACGTACTCTTCAAGGTTATGGTTTAACAGAGTGTTCTCCATTAGTAGCTGGAAACACAGACTTTTTCTCAAAAGATGATGCATGTGGACTTCCAATACCTAATGTTGAATATAAAATAGATAATCCAGATGAAGATGGGGTCGGAGAAATTATTGTAAAAGGTCCTAATGTAATGCTTGGATATTACAATGATAAAGAAGCTACAGACAAGGTTTTAAAAAACGGATGGTTTTATACTGGTGATTTAGGGAAAATTGATGAAAATGGTTATTTATATATTACTGGAAGATGTAAAAGTGTCATTGTTACTAAAAATGGAAAAAATATTTACCCAGAAGAAATTGAATATTATTTAAATGATAATCCATTAATTTCAGAATCTTTAGTTTTAGGCATAAAACATGAAAATGATGACGAAACATATATTAGTGCTCAAATTTTTCCTAATATAGAAGCTATTAAAGATTCTTTAAATGGTATTACACCTTCCAAAGAAGAAGTTCATAAAATAATTTCAAATATTATAAAAAGTGTAAATAGCAATTTACCAAATTACAAACATATTAAAAGTTTTAATATTAGAGATGAAGAATTTGAAAAAACTACTACTCAAAAAATTAAACGTTTTGGTAATAATATGAAAATAGATAAAAAGATGTAAACTATTATTTAAAGTTTACATCTTTTTTATCTTTATTATGGCATTACTTCCAAATCAAAATCTGTGTTCCCACTAATTTTTCCATTTTGATATTTATAAACATTAACTCCTATACCCTCATAAACATTTGTATCTACTAATATCTCCATAACATTATCATTATCTATGTCTATATATTCCACATTATTAAGATCACAGTAATAATCATTTGTTATAGTATCCCCTTCTTGTTGAAATTGATCTTTTGCCATAACTAATGTTGCTACTTTATCGAAGTTACTATTTAATAAAATTATTTCTGAAAAATTCGAATATTTTCCATTATTTTCTTCTCCAGAAAAGCCACTATTTCCATATGCTATAATATACTCTTCTTTATTATCTCCATCTAAATCAATTGATTGTACTTCAAATATTTGGCAATCAAAAAATTCTTCTAATTGTTTTGGAATTTCAGTACCATCTGTATATGATTTATATTTTCTTGGTATAGCATTATATTTTTGTGACATTGCTATTTTACTTGTATTTGATACAGATCCAACTCCTTCATATGTTTGTTCTAACTTTCCTTTTGTTTCTCCTTTATATTTTCCATTTTCATAATTATAATATTTTATTTCATATTTAGTTTTATTTTTTTTATTATATGGTATTGAATACATTAAATTATCTTTTGATATATCTACTCCACAATATAACACAATATTTTCCTTAGATTTTGTTTTAGTGTTATTTTTATTAGAATTTAAACTATTATCTATAACATTCTTTTCTGATATTGTATTATTTTCCTCTGTAATATTTTCTATTAAGGTTTCATTTGTATCTTCTACAGTATTGGTTTCTGAAGCAATATTAAATTCACTTGATACATCATTTAAATCGCCTTCTAATGTATTATTTAATATATTCTTTTCCTCAGTCTTTGAACTTTGATTTTTATTATTAACTCCCCACATAATTCCTGCAACTATAATAATTATTATTATAAATCCAACTACTATCCAAATAACATTTTTTGTCTTTTTACTATTTTTTTCTTCCATTTTTATCCCCTTATAAATATAATCTTACATATACTTTATACATTTTTATTTATAATATATTCTTTATATTAATTTGTCAACCTCATTTTCAATTTCACTCATCTCTACATAAAATAAAAGATAGTACTTTATAGTACTATCTTTTTTGGTGGCTTCAAGTGGAATCGAACCACTGACACGAGGATTTTCAGTCCTCTGCTCTACCAACTGAGCTATCAAGCCAGTTATTTTTGCCTATATAATAAAAAAATGGCGACCTGGAACGGGCTCGAACCGTCGACCTCTAGCGTGACAGGCTAGCGTTCTAACCAACTGAACTACCAGGCCGTAAAAAATGGTGGTCGCAATAGGGCTCGAACCTATGACCCCCTGCTTGTAAGGCAGATGCTCTCCCAGCTGAGCTATGCGACCATGTTCTTTCGACGTGATTTAGTATACTATTTTTTTTATATATTGTCAATAGATTTTTTATAAATTTTATAATTTTTTTTATTTTTTTATTAAACCTTACCTTTTTCAATATATACACGTCTTTATTTTGTCCAAGAATCTTTGATAAAAATTCTTGGACAAAATATAAATTTAATTTTTACTTTCTTCTTCCTTTTTGCTACTTAAATTTCTTTCAAATCTAGATATTATTATAAATTCTGTTACTCCATATAATATTAATGCTATAGGAAGTGTGATTTTGCATATAGGCAATCTCAATATTGCTAAAACACTTGCAAAAACAGCTTCAACTATACATGTATTTAAAATTAATTCAACAAATACTCTTACTGGATTAAGTTTCCAAAATCTTACTATTGAATAAACCGCTATTATAGCAATTGATATTACTATTGGTAATATATAATTTTTGGCAATATCAGTTAACTTTACATTTGGAACTGACTCTACACTTGTTGTTACATCATCTAATTCATATTTTTCTTTAATTTTATCTAATACACTATTTTTTTGATCTTCTGTAATTTCTTTTGAAGAAATAGATACCATATCACCATATAACTCTACTTTTTTTATACTAACTTCTTGTTTTCCAAATATTTCTTTTACTATTGACTTTATATCATTTATATCAAAGTCTTTTCCTATATATATTTCAATTTTTTGGCTTGTTCTATAATCTATTCCAACATTAAATCCTTTTGATATAATAACTATTAAACCTATTATTATAATAAGTATTGCTAATCCATATATTATTTTATTCTTATTGCTTAATAAATCTTTCATTTCTTTTCCTCCTATTTACCCTCTTTTATTTTTATTAATCCTTTTGTTATTATAATATTATAAACTAATAATACAACAACTCCCCAAAATAGTGTTGTTCCAAATCCTTTTAAAGGAATTAGATTCATAAGAGTAAATACAATACTTATTATTGCTATTGGTATAATTTTAAATACAAAATTAACATATGTTTTATTAATTACCTTTGAAGCACCTTCATCTTTATTATTTTTTATGTTTCCTAACATTTTTACATTATATAAGTAATTTAATATTAATATCAATAAAACTCCTGCTAGTGAAGATATAGATATCAATGTATTAGTATATCTAATTACTAATAAATATGTTGCTACTAAACCAATATATGAAATTACTGATAATAATCCATTTAATCTATATATTAAAACTAATATTATTAGTGCAATAGCAAATACAACTGTAACTCCTATAATTGCTTTTAAAAGAACATCATTTGTTATATCTGTTTGTATATATTTATTTTCGTCTATATCATATTCCAAAGGTAACTTACCAATATCTAATAATGTAGCTATTGTTGTAGCAGATTCTTTAGTATCATTTAATGTATCTTTATCTGTAGTTGCTGATCCCATTGATAATTGAATTGATCCATTAGCAATTTCTTCTTCAAAACTTGTTGTAATCATATCTGTACCATCAATTTGTAATGTTACTTGTTTTTCTTTGCTAGTTGTATCTGTTGTTTCACTTGAATCTTCTGTTGTATCTGTTGAAGACTCATCTGTTGTTTCATTAGTTGCATTCTCTTCTGTTGTATTTTCAGCACTTGTATCTTGCTTTACATATGTATTGCTTATTTCCTTTAATTTTTCTTTACCTTCTTTATTAAATTCAATATTTAAATACACAATTGTTCCATTTTCTGTTGTATTATAAAGTACATTTGCAGATTTAACACTAGAATTATCCATTAAAACATCTTTACTTGTCGAATCTATTATTTCAAATTTGCTAGTTTCAGCAATATTGCTAACAATATGATCTGTTTCTTTGTCTTCTGGAACTTCAATATAAATAGTTCCATCTTCTTCATTAAATCTTAAATTATAATCTTCAACATTTAATCTTTTTAATCTTTCTTCTATAATTTTTTTTGTTTTTTGATAATTTGCTTTGTTTAAGTCTTCTTCTTTATTTATTGTTTTTTCCTCTTTTGTATAACCATTTTTTTCAATTTCTTCATCAGTAGCACTATCTATAACATTTCCATCTTTATCTTTTATTATTGTTTCCGTACCATCTTTTACTTTTAAAGAAAAAACTCTACTTCCTTTTAAATCCATTGCTAACTGATAATCTTTTACTTTATTTTCCATTCTATTTTGTACTTTTACATATACTCCTATAAAAGAAACCAAACAAATTACTGTAATTACTAAAATTATTGTTATTATTTTTAAAACCTTTCCTTTTTTCACTTTTATTCCTCCTAAATTATAATAATTTTGTTCCATTTATTATTAGTTCATACCAAATTTTTAAATATTTAGCTGCATATTTGCTCATCATTGTTCTATCCATAAATATTTCAAAATAATTTAATACTGGACATATTTTTGTATCAATGGTTAAATCTAATGTTATTTTTCTATTTCCACTATCCATTGTTAAATTTGATTCTGTAACAGCATAATTAACTCTATCATGTATATCAAATGTTGACATATTAACTTTTGAAACTCTATCTCTATGTACATCGGATTTATCTGCCAATATTAATGCTGCTGAAATATCACTTATTGCAGTTCCTGTTTTTTCATCATGATTACCTATAGCCATCATTATTTCAGTTCTATCTTCTACAGGCATTCCCATTTCTTTTAAAATGTTATACGCAAGTATAGCCCCTGTATGAGCATGATCAACCCTATTTATACTATTGCCTATATCATGCAGATATCCAGCTATTCTTGCTAATTCAACTGTATGATTATCAAAATTAAGTTTTTCTAATATATCTCCAGCCCTCTCTGATACAATTCCAATATGTCTTGTAGAATGTTCCGTATAACCGGATTGCTTCAATTTGCTTTTGCGCACCTTTTACTAAAGCCTGTACTTCCAAATTGCTTTTAACATCTTCTAAAGTTATCATCATTTCCTCCTGTTTTTTATTCTTATTAAAATCTTTATAGATTGTATATTAAAACAAAAAAAATATCAACTATTTTTTTAAATAAATAATCGACATTTTTCTTTATTTATCTTTTATTATTATTTTTTATTTACTCCTATTATCCCACCAACTATACCAAAAATTATTCCGCTGAATATAAGTATTATGCTTCGTAGATTAATATTAAACTGAAAACTAAGTAAACTAGAAATACAATATAATAGCAGAAAATATATTCCACCTACAATTGCACCATTCATAATACCATTTTTATTCAGTTTTAAATTTCCAATAGAACTTCCTATTAATATACTTATTGATGTTATAACAATTATTACAGGACCTATAGTATTTTCATCAATTGAAGTATATGTCAATACCAATGAATACACAAACAACAAAATTAATGTTGAAACTATTGATATTATTACACCCTTAAAAATATTTCTTACACTATTAGAATAATTCTCCATATTTGATCTCTCCTCTACCTAATATATATTTATTCATATTATACATTAAATAGAACTTTATTATCTGGATTCTATCTCTTTATTATTTGCCTTTTTATATTCATTTAAAATATTTATCTCTTCATCAAAGTCTACCTTAAATAAATTATTTATTTTCATCATTCTATCTAAAATTTGTTTTTTCTCACCCTCATCACTTGTTTTTTGCATCATATCAAATAAAAATTTTGCAATTCCATCACCTATTTTGTTATCAATCTTCTTTTTTATGTTTTCATCAGTATTCACTTTTAATTCATCTATAAATTTTAATCTTCTTTGAAATTTATCCATCTCATATCAACTCCTAAATACATCATATATTTTATTCACGGCTAATAAAATATATGACATTTAGAAGATATTTTATTTTTTCAACTTGCTTTCTCCTGTCAAATAATTTATTTCAATTCCAGGTTGAACATTGTATACATATATATTAAATTGTATTCCTTTTCCATTATCCTCTATTGAATATGCTTCCATTTGTACTCCACTTGCAACTAGATTTTTTTCTTTAAATATAGGTGTAACTCTGTATAAAACATGATTATTTTCATTTTTTTCTATATAATCATCAACTAAATTTTCAAATGGCAACATACCTTCTACATTCATATAACGTGTTCCTGTAATCAAGTTTTGTTTATTTGCATTTTCTCCGGCCAATTGCCAACCAATTAAATGACATCGATTATATAAATAATTTCCATCTATAATTCCATCATATTTAACATTTTTCCAACCACTTGGTTTTATCTCACTAATTGATTCTCGTTTTTCATCCTTTTTGGGCATTATTTCTTTACAAATATTTGCATATGCAACCCCACATCTTCCCAAATCATCTAACTTAGAATACTTTTCAAAACTCTTTGTTGTATATTCTTCTTCTCTAAAATTAGGAATATTGTTATTTATATATACATATGGATTATCTGTGTATTCTGGTATACTGCTTAAATCGAATGAACTTATAGTAGTTTGGATGTTATTATTTTTTTCATTATTTTCTATTTTGGGACTATAATATGTAATTATTAACCCTAATATTATAATTATTAATCCATATATAAATTTTTGTATTTTATTTTTTTCTCTTTTATTCATTTTTCTCCCTCAATCTATTTAAAATTACCAAAATATATCATATTAGTTTAATTTTTACAATAAAATCTCACAAACAAACTTCAGTCTTTTATTGCAAAAAGCCTATACACTTCGCATAGGCTTTTTTCTTTTATACGCTTGCATAAACTTTTCTTTTTTGCTCATATTTTATCTTCATTATTTTGTTTCTTTTTTGTAAAATTGATTTTCTTAAATCTTCAATTTGAGAATTATATAATTTTCTTAATTTGTTTTTTTCTTCCTCCGACAAATCATTTTCAGTTATTTTCTTCTCTCTTATTAATTTTTGTAATTGCAATAACTTCTGTTCTTCTGTTTCTTCAATTTTTATGCTTTGGACAAAAATTGAATCTTTAATTTCTTCTTGATTTTCAAGTATATTATCTGTATTTTCTATTTTGCAATCTTTTATAATTTGTTGTTTAAATAACTTTTTTAAATAGTTTTTTATTTTAGTAAATATATTTTCATTTACTAGCATCAAACTATGATTTGACATTTGTTTTCCTCCTAATCATCAAATTTTATTTCACCATCGCTAATTTCTTGTTGACTTGTTTTATCATAATCCTTTAATAAATCTGTTGTTTTTTCATCTAATGTCTCAAGAATATATTTTTGCTCATCCAATTCTTCAAGTGATGGTTCTATTGCTTTTTCACCTTGTAGTTGTCTTTGATATGAAACAAAAGAATCTCTTTGTTTTTCAATTTTTCTTACATTCCAAGCATTTTCTCCTGTATCCTGCATAAATAAAATCTCACTATTAAATTTATTGATTTGTTGTTGTATTGCTTCAGGTGTTGCATATTCTATTTTTGCTTGATCTAATAGCCCATCTACATAATATATTAAGCCATTTGATACATTAACATGTGCTATATCTGTTGGTGCATTAAATCCCCATCCAAATGCACTAGATGATATTCTAAACCCTCGTTGTTTTGCAATATCTCTCATAGGTCCATTTTCAAATTCTACTAAAAATGCTGAATTGGTTAAATTATTATAATTAGACGCAAAGTATTTTGAAAATCCCTCTGCTAATATTAGTTTTCTATCATTTCTAAAACTAAGTTCATCTATATCTCCATGTTTTTCCATATAATCTGCATAAGCATTGCCTAATGCCTCTATAAATTTTTGTTGTTCTTTAGATACACTTTCTTGCCCTTGTTCTTTTGCTTTTTTTTCTTGTTCTCTGTCATATTCAGCAATTTCATCTTTTTGCAAATATAATGTTTCTAGATCATAAGGTACAGAACTTGTATCTGGCCATTCTAAATCATTTGGATGTTCTTTTTTATATTCTTCCCAAATTCTATCATGTTCTTTTCTAGCATATTGAATATTTTTTCTTCTTAACCATTTCTCTTTATCAAAACTATCTTTATGCTCTTCATCAAATTCTTTTAAATTTTCCCATCCATATTTTTCTTCAATTTTATCTAATTGCTCTCTAAACTTATTGGAATTAGCAACTCCTTGCATTTTCTTAATTTCTTTAATAATATCTCGTTTTCTTTGTAATTTTTCTTTTTCTGACAATCCTAGAGTTTCTAACTCACTTATCCTAGTTGAATAACTTTCAATTAATTGTTGAGCTTTAAATTCAACTTCCTTTTCTTGTTCTAGAATTCTTTGTGTTTCTTCTTGTTTTTTTATTAATGGTTCCCTTTTTATAGCTAGTGTTTTCATTTCATTTTCATATTCTTGCTCAAATCCATCTTTTACTTCTTGTGGTATTTTAGCTTCCTCTTTCATTATTCTTGTATTTACAGATGTTAGTAAATCTTGTCTATATTCATCAGTCATATATAATATCTCAGATTTTCCATACTCACTACTTACAGTTGCACACTTTCCACTTTTCATTTCTACTGATGTTTTGCTTGGAAATACATCATATATAGGATATCCAGAATCAAAATCACTCATGTCCATACTATAAAATGCTAATGATAACTCTTGACAAGGATCATAATCAATATTTAAATAAGAATCATATCTTTCTAATTTAAGATCAACATATTCTACTAATGCTTTTGAAAATTTTTCTTCATTTCTTGATGTAATATTAGGGTATTTATGCTTTACACATCCTAAGAAATAATCTATAACTGATTGTTTTATCTTTTGATTTACTTCATTTTTTTCTCTTTTTTTGGTTATTAAAGATTGTTTTTTACGATTTTCTTTAAGACCACTATTTAAGTCATATCCTAATATTGATAATAATTCTCTAGTTTTTTGCTCTCCTTCCTTTTCATATAGCTTAATTACTTGTTCCTTTCCACCTAATTGGTTTATATCTTTTTTGCTCATATTGGCAAATAAGTCTGGAAGAACCATTTTTTCTTCTTTTTCTTTTGGTGGTAATTTTTCTTTTATTTGAGAAAGATATTCTTTTGTTGATTCAAGTGATTTGAATTTAGCTTTTACCGTATTAAAGTATGCAAATGCTTCTTCATTTATTTTCCCATTTTCCTTTACAACATCGTCTCTACTTATATTCATTATTTCATTCATAAAATCTTGAATAATGGGCAACATTTCTTCATCATCACCCATTTCTTGTGCAATCCATTCTATGTATGCATCTAAAGTATCTATATCTCCACCTTCTAAAGTTTCTTTTTTAGCCTGTTCTGAATATGCTAATTCGTAAATAAAATCCTCTTTCATTCCATACATATCACTTTTATATCTATCGTCATCAGAATATTCACATTCCATAGTAACTTTACCATTTTCTTTTTTATATGTTTGATCTTCACATTCGCAATAGTCATATTCAGGTTCTATATATTCTTCATTAGAATGGTATGTTATTTTTCCTGTAGTTAAATTTTTTGTTATATAATCATAATTATTTTCATCTGCGGTTCCTTTATCTACATATCCACCTTCACTTATAACTTCACGAATAGGATGTGTTTCTCCATCTATTAATACATGAATTTGATCTCCATCTTCTAAATAAGATAGGATTTTTTCAATATCCATATCAGCACTATACCAACTTAATCTTCTTATAGACTCTAATCCATCTTTTCCATTGCTTATTTCAAATCTTTTTTTAAAATTAGGTATTACTAATTTTGCTGTATTTACAAATTTTTCGTTGTTTTTTCCTATATATTCTAAATTCCAATCTCCATACCAACTCATTATGAATCTCCTTTGTTTATAAGTATGTAATTACTTGTTTTATATTTTCATTTTCTATCTTTATTGAATTTTTATTTGCAACATCTTTTGCTGTTTCTTCCATTATTTGCATAACCCCAATTGCATCTCTATGTGATACCGCTTCGCTATTGAAATTACTTTCAGCTTTTATTAATGCAAATACAAGGTTTTCTTCAACATTATATTTTTCTGAATATACTGATACAATCTCTTTATATGTCTTTGGATATATTATCTTTAGTATCTTATTTTTAAATATTCCTAGAAAAACAACTATTATTAAAATTGCAATTATAATTATAAATATTTTTTTGTTTTTCAATTTTTCTCTCCTTTGTTTTATGAAATATTATTTACAGTCATACCAGTTATTTGCAACAGAAATATCTGCTATTAATGGAACTTTTAATTTTGTGGCTGTTTCCATTGATTTTTTTAATATTTGTTTTACTTCTTCTATTTCTCCTTTTGGTACTTCTATCATCATTTCATCATGTACTTGCAATACTATTTTTGATTTTAGTTTTTTATTTTTTATTTCATTATAAACTTTTATCATAGCTATTTTCATTATGTCTGCTGCAGTCCCCTGAATTGGGGTGTTCATAGCTACTCTTGCGCCAAATTGTCTTACCATATAATTGTTTGATTTTAGTTCTGGTATATATCTTCTTCTATGAAATAATGTTTCAACATATCCTTGTTCTTTGGCTTCTTCTGTTATATTGTCCATGAATTTTTTTATTCCAGAATATTGTTCTAAATATTCTTCTATATATTGCTTTGCTTTTTTTCTAGATATACCTAATTGGCCAGCTAACCCAAAATCGCTAATTCCATAAACAATTCCAAAGTTTACTGCTTTTGCATTGCTTCTTTGTTCCTTTGTAACCTCATCAATAGGTGTTTTAAAGACTTTTGATGCGGCTTGTTTGTGAATATCTTGCCCTTCTATAAATGCTTCTATCATATGATTGTCTTCAGATATTGCTGCAAGTACTCTTAATTCGATTTGAGAATAATCTGCATCTATATATACTTTTCCTTCTTCTGGTTTAAATGCTTTTCTTATTCTTTTTCCTAATTCAAATCTTGTTGGAATGTTTTGTAAATTTGGCTCTGTTGAGCTTATTCTTCCTGTTGCTGTTATTGTTTGATGGAAAAATGAATGTATTCTTTTTGTTTTAGAATTGATATATGGTTTTAATCCTTCTACATAAGTAGAGTTTAGCTTATTTAATTGTCTGTATTCTAATATTTGTTCTATTATAGGATCTTCTTTTTTTAATTTTTCTAAAACATCAACATCTGTTGAATATCCACTTTTTGTTTTTTTAATTACTGGTAATTTCATTTTTTCAAAAAGTATTTCTCCTAGTTGTTTTGGTGAATTAATATTAAATTCTTCTCCTGCCATTTCATATATTATTTTTGTTATTGTTTCTATTTTTTTAGTTAATTCTTTTCCAAATTCATTTAATTCATCTTCATCTAAATATATGCCATTCCATTGCATGTCTGATAATACTTCAATTGTAGGCATATCAATATTTGTAAATAATTCTAAGCTGTTAGTTTCTTTTAATTTCCTTAATGTCATTTTTCTTATTTCAGAAATCGCATATGCGTATAACATGTATTTTTCTTTTTCTTGTTTTGAATTACCCTTTTCTATTGATTCAAATAAATTGATTTGTTGGTTTTCTTCTTTGTTTATATATTTGCTAACATCTATTTCTAAATACTGTTCTATCAAGTTTTCTATTTTTAATTTATTATTTGTAGGATTTAATATATATGTTGCTATACTTATATCATAATCAATTCCTTTTATTTCAATTCCAACTTGTCTTAATAAAATGTATATTTTTGTTAAATCTGTACTAACTTTTTTTATTTCTTTATTTTCAAGTATTTCTTTAAATTCTAGCACTTGCTTTTCGTCTAAATCTAAATAATAACTTTCATTTTCTTTGTTATTATATACACTAATTCCTGTTATCTTTTCTTTTATTATTTTATTTTCGTTTTTATCTTTTTCTGTATTAATATAAAATATTAATTCTTTTTGTTCTTTTATTAATTTTATTATTTCTTCTGTGTTTTTATCATTAATTTTAAATAAAGTTTTTTTATCAATATCTTTATTCGTTTCAGAATCTGTTAAAGAAAATCTTTCTATATATCTTTTAAAATTTAATTCTTTAAATATTTCTAAAACTCTTTCTTTGTCCCATTCTTCTACTTTAAAGTTTTCTAAAGTATCTGCTATAGGTACTTCTAAATTAATTGTTCCTAATGTTTTTGACATAAATGCTAATTCTTTATTAAATTGTTCTGGTATTTCACCATTAAAAAGTCCTTTGTAAATTCCACGATACATTGCTTGTTCATTTATCTTATTATCTCCATCCCAACCAAACCAACAATTGCCTCTAAAGTCCAGAGATCTAAAACTACTTTTTCCATTAGATGTATCTATAAAATATGTTTTCCCATCTTTAACAATAACATTGTGTAAATTAATATCACCGTGAATAAATGTCGGTTCATTTTTATAAACATATTTTTTATATTCTAAAAAATCATCACATAATCTCTCTAAATCAATATAGTATAATTTTTCACTTTCGTTTTTTTCATAAAAATCCTTTGAAATGTATAAAATATTAATTAACTTATTAAATTCTTTATCGTTTAAGTCTATTATTTCTTGTTTATTATATCTAATTTTTTTAAACTTTGAAAGATTTTCTCCTACTTGTAATCCTATGTTTTCAATCTCTTCTATACTC
>ERZ827168.1914-NODE-1914-length-26263-cov-4.291132_pt1 | contig 26263 bp, 29 predicted proteins | sample MGYA00519868_ERZ827168 | MGnify/ENA primary metagenome ERZ827168 (study PRJEB31778, sample SAMEA3449271) | human gut metagenome | biome: human gut; feature: human-associated habitat; material: faeces | place: United Kingdom | collected 2010/2012 ...
CGCCATGTATGCGGCGCTGCGATCCACCTTCGTGGGATCCTTGCCGGAAAACGCGCCGCCGCCATGGCGGCAGGCTCCGCCATAGGTGTCGGCGACGATCTTGCGGCCCGTCACACCGGTGTCGGCAAAGGAGCCGCCGATGACAAAACGACCGGTGGGATTGACCAGCACTTTGAAATCAGTGTTGAGGCCGTAGCGTTTAGCTGTGTCCTTCATGATCTGAGCCACGATGTTGTACACGTCTTCGGCGCTGGCGTCCTCAGCATGCTGGGTGGAAATCAGGAAGGTGTCGATGCGATGCTTGCCGTAGTCAAAGGTCACCTGGCACTTGGCATCCGGGCGCAGACAAGGAGCACCGCAATCACGCAGGCGTTCCAGCGCCTCGCATGCCAGTACATACGGCAGCGGAAGCATCTCCCGGGTTTCGCTGGTGGCATAGCCGAACATCATGCCTTGATCTCCGGCGCCCATTTTCTTGGCTGCGCCATCCTCGTCAACGCCCTGTGCAATGTCAGGACTCTGGCAGGTGATGTTCACGGTGATATTGTACTTGGGCAGATCCTCGTAGGCACAGTAGCTGAACAGTACATGCCGAGCCAGCGCCTTGCAGTCGGGTTCATGCTTGGAGGTGATTTCGCCGGCGATGGTGACTTCATAGCCCTTGATCATGCACTCCACAGCCACACGACTGTTGCGGTCATGTTTCAGGCAGTCGGTCACGATGGCGTCCGAGATCTGGTCGCAGATTTTATCAGGGTGTCCGCCGGACACCTGTTCACAGGTAAAAAGCATTCATAAACTCCTTTCGGCACATCAAGTGCAATGGAAAAGGGGCAGGATTTTCTCCCGCCCCTGTCTATTTTGCTGAGTATATCATAACACAGCAGGGGTAGTCGGAAACAGTCAGATTTAGTACGGTGTTTCGGGAACTTCGATCATTTTCAGCGCGGCGCGGTGCAAATCGAACACGTACTTGGTCGAATAGTTCATCTGGACAGCGATCTGTTCCCATGTTTTGAAGCACAGATACCGCAGTTCCAGAAGCGTCTGGCATTCCAGATTCTTGACGGCGCTGATCACCTCACGGATTTCTCTTTTCAAATCCACCAGATGGTCGATCTCAGCATTGATCTCGTTCTCCAGCATGACGATCTTGCAGATCACATCCTCCATGCGATGCACATTGCGGGTGCCGCTGGGCGGGACATCGCTGAAGGTGGAAGTTGCCTTGGTGGAGAGATCCCGGAGCGAGGACACCTGCTCCAGCTTGCTGTTAATGCGCTGGTCGATCCTGTATGCCTGAGTGAGATATTCCTTTGCAGTCATTACGCTGCCTCCTTCTTCAGTCGGGAAAGAACAAGCCGTCCGTCCACATCCGTCAGCACTTCGAACCAGGAGGAGCGGAAGAATCGCTCCAGCTGGCGGACTTCAACTTTTGCATGGTCAGCGCTTTCGGGATTGGCTTTGACACGAGCCTGTGCGGTCCGGTAATCCTTGACAGCTTGCTCAACGATGGCATTCGCCAGCTTCTGCCAAGGCTGTATAGCAGGCGCAGGTGTTTTTTCAACCCTGAGCTTGCTGTTTGCATGGTTTGAAACATAGTGCATCATTTTCTCGCCTCCACTCGTGCGCGGACTGCCCGCATCAGGGCTGCCTGCGATCTGTCTTTTTCGGAAAGGGACTGCATGACATCTTCGTCAACAGTTCCCCGGGTGATGATGTGGTGGATGACCACGGTTTCTGCCTGCTGACCCTGCCGCCAGAGACGGGCGTTGGTTTGCTGATACAATTCCAAACTCCATGTGAGCCCGAACCAGATCAGTGTGGAACCACCCGCCTGCAGGTTCAGACCGTGGCCTGCGGATGCCGGGTGGATCACCGCAACGGGAATCTTCCCGGCGTTCCAGTCGGTGATGTCTTTGCTGCTTTTCAGTTCGCGTACCTTGAAGCGTTCCTGAATACGGGCAAGGTCGTGCTTGTACCAGTAGGCTACGAGAACGGGCTTGCCGTTTGCGCCTTCGATCAGATCTTCCAGCGCATCCAGCTTCCGTTCGTGGAAGAACACTGTGTTTCCGTCAGGGGTGTAGATCGCTCCGTTTGCCAGCTGGCACAGTTTGCCGGTCAGGGCAGCGGCGTTCACAGCATCGATCTCCACGCCGTCCAGTTCGGTGACCATCTTGCTCTCCATTTCCTCGTATACCTCATATTCGGTGCTGTCGAGCTTAACTGGGACTGTGTTCATAACACACTCTGGCATCTTGAGGTAATCTGCGCTTCGCATGGAGATGGTGATGTCTCCGATTCGGCGATAGATCTCACGCTCTGCGCCCGCCCGGGGTTTGTAGGAGAATACCTGCATACCGTTGCGCCGGTCGGGTTCAAAGAACTGCTCCCGGTAGTGTGTGATGAACCGCCCAAGACGTTTGCCCATGTCCAGCACACGGAACTCCGACCAGAGATCCATCAGACCGTTGCTGGAGGGCGTGCCGGTGAGTCCAACCATGCGCCTAACGCCGGGACGTGCTTTCATCAGACTCTTGAAGCGCTTTGACTGATGGCTTTTGAATGAGGACAGTTCATCGATCACGACCATGTCGTACTGCCACGGGATGCCGCTGTCCTCGATCAGCCACTGCACGTTTTCTCGGTTGATGATGTGTACGAAGGTCTTCTGCCGGAGTGCTGCCCGGCGTTCATTGGCTGTACCCACTGCAACCGAGTAGGTCAGGTCTTTCAGGTGATCCCACTTCTGAATCTCTGCCGGCCATGTGTCTCTTGCCACACGCAGCGGAGCGATCACCAGTACCCGGCTGATCTCGAACCGCTCAAGGCACAGTTCCAGGATGGCGGTCAGGGCAATCACACTCTTACCCAGACCCATTTCCAGAAAGACTGCTGCAGTGGGGTTTTTGATGATGAAGTCCGTGGCGTACTGCTGATACTCATGGGGCTGATAATTCATCCAGTACACCTCCAATCTGTTCTGTGCTGTCGATGACGAATACCCGGAATCCCAGCGCCTCCAGCTGCCGCTTTCGCACAGCCTGCAGAGGACGGAGCGTTTTGCCGGGGGCTTTCAGTTCGGCGAAAGCTGCCTTGCCGCTTGGAAGCAGGATCAGCCTGTCAGGAACACCGTCGAGTCCGGGACTGACGAACTTGGGAGCCAGCCCGCCGCGCCTTCGTACCTCGGCGGCCAGTTTGCTTTCGATGTTTTTCTCACGCATTGCGAAGCCTCAGTCCGCTCACGATCATGCCGTGCTTGGTCTTGCGCCTCTTGAATCCGTGATCCATGAGCTCAACGCAGAATGCGGAACTGGCGCGGGGCGGTCTGTTTCTGCCGAGACTGTATTTGCGATACGCTTCGAGCAGTTCTCCGGACTTTTCTGTTGCATACGGATCGATCACGCAGCAGTCATGGAGAAAGTCAGAAAACCAGAAGCAGTCTTCACAGTAGCGGAACCAGCATGCAGAGAACATGCGTGTCATTTTGTGCGGCATGGAATGCTGCAGAAGATACGGGATAAAATCCGCATAGGCAACCGCAGTCCTGAGCGCATCAATATTGCGCAGGCACACGGTAAGCTCTCCGCAAGCCGAATCGGGATCGGGGTATTTATCGTTCATCCATTCAAAAAAGGTCATTGTCTGCTCCTATCTGTTGAAGTCATGAAGGTCGTTCCGCAAAATCCTCTATAGGGCTTTTTTAGGGGTCTGATTTTTGGCTATAGGCGATTTCTTGATAAGACCTCCATGACCTCAACACTTCTTATTTATATGTGCTTAGGTCAGAAAGTCTGGGAACTCATCCTGCAAGCTGTTCGTACTGACGATTTGCAGACCCTTGATCATGTTCCCGGTGCGTGTGCGCAATCTGATGAAACCATCCGCTTCCAGCGCGGAGTAGAAGTCTGTGGTGCTGCGCACGTACTCACCGTTGGCTGCGCTGTACGCCCGGTAGGTGGAATACAGTTCGCCCGACTTCGCGGTCAGATCGGAGCCGACTTCACAGCATTCCTCAATGAAATGACCGAGCCAGTCGTTCTCAGCTTTATAGGCTGCAATGGCATCGGAGACACACTTGGGGAACGGAAATTTGAAACCCAGGTCGATTGCCTGCTGCGCGCCCTCGATCATCCATTTCATAATGGCTTCGCCAGCGTTTTCGCAGAGGTACTCGGTGTAGTTCTTGATATCGCTGTTTCCCTCGATCTTTGCCTTGAACGGGATAACGATCAGTCGACGCCAGATACCGGTGTCCTTTGCACCCACCTTGGGCAGGTGATTGGTATAGAGCACCAGCGTGTGGCTGGGAACAAAGCTGAACGGGTCCTTGTATTTCTTTTCAGCGAATACAGGGTCGGTCGAAGTCAGCTGCTTGACCATGCTGGTGTTCAGGCGTGTGCCTTCTTCCAGCTCTGCGGCGATCATGATGCGCTTGCCCTTGGTTTCTGCCATTTCGGGCTTCACATTGCGCTTGCAGTTCATGGTCAGCGTATCGGCAGAGATATTGCCACTGTAGCTGCCCATAACCCGGGAGAGCGTGTTCCAGAAGGTAGACTTGCCGTTGCGTCCATCGCCGTAGGCAATGATCATGGCTTCCTGAAATACCTGACCCACGCACACAATGCCGGCGACACGCTGTACATACTGGATCAACGTCTTATCTCCGCAGAAGAAGGTGTTCAGGGCATCTAGCCAGATCTCCATGCCTTTGTCGGAGGGCGCATAAGCAGTCATCTTCGTAATGAAGTCATCCGGGCTGTGTTCACGCAGACCGTCCAATCCCTTGCGCAGATCGTAAGTGCCATTGGGAGCACAGAGCAGGAACCAGTCCTTGTCCAGCATTCCCGGCTGAATCTCCAGCACAGGCTGTGCTTCCTTCAGCGTGGCGCTGATGCTCTTGGACTCCCGGCGCTTGAACACAAATGCGCGGTAGGCTTCTGCTGCCATGAAATCGCGGTAAGCTTCTGCCTGTTCCGGAGACATCATGCCTTCGGCCTTTTTGCGGGTGTTTTCACTCAGCACTTCCTGTGCACCGCTGGAGGTCATCTTCTGAATCGCTTCGGACACAGCTTTTTCTGCTTCCTCCAGCTGAAGATCCGTCAGCGCATGCACCACCGCCCGGGCGCCCGGCTTCGTTTCCTGCCAGCATGCACCGTCGAAGCGGATGTAGTCCGTTGCCGGCGAGTAGCGCAGTTCCTGAATGAAATGCTTGCCCAGCAGACGTGCCTGTCCGATATCTGTGCGGTCATCGGGATCGTAGGTGAAGCGTCCGCTGCGCTCGGCATTCCACTGTTCGGGCGGAACATAGTTGTCCTGGGCAGAGACACGTTGATAGAAACCCTGGGCGCTGCGCCAGATGGTCATAAGCTCCGCATCTTCCAGCGGCGGCTCACACTTGGCTGCGCGTTCCATGAAAGCGCTGTAGGCTTCCTCGGTATCGCCGTACCGCTTGAGCACGCGGCCGGCAAAGTGCGACATGGTGCTGTTGCGGCTGCCTTCGGGGATTGTTGCAGAGCAATTGATGTCCATATCCCAGAAAGCATCTTCATCCGCTTCGGGGTAGTACATCTCAAGGCACTCATTGAGTGTGATCTTGCCGCTATGGAACTCGACATCGGGTTCTTCTGTGCCGAAAAAGAACCGAGCAGCATCCAGCGCCTTGGTATCAAAGTACGGGAAGATACTGTTCACGCGCTTCTTCAGGGCACTGTATTCAGCGGGATCGGTCATTTCTTCGATCAGAAACAGCACATGGAACTTGGGGCGCGGAGCCTTGCCGCGCTTTTCCTTCATGCTGTTGCGGCTGAAATGAACAGCAAAGGTGACATCCGGGAACGTCCTGCGCACATCTTCCGGGGTGACCCAATCTTCCGGGTTTTCCGAATGATCATTGTCACAATCCATGCCCAGGCAGGTTGTGGTCAGGAAGTTGGAGTTTGCGCGATAGCCTTTCTTATAGGCGACGCACACATAGTCGCGGCGCACGACCTGACGCAGGATGATTGCATCCGTGACAACCGCTTCATGCGGGTAGCTGCAATTGCTCGGAGCGCCTGCACAGTCGGCAAAATAGAGCTTGAGTTCTGCCATCAGTGAACCTCCTTGCATTTGTTGGAGAAGTATCGGACGGGCTTCTGTGTCTCGTTTGCTCTCCTGATTTCCGCAGCCATGCCCTTGGTGATGTTGTTTCCGAACACCCAGACCTCTGCGCATTTGGTCATAAGAATCATGTTCATGAACATGGCTGTGTTGTGATCATGACCATCGCTGTCATCCATGAACTGCGGAAAATACAGGTGCGGAGCAAGCGGAAGATAGCCGCTGTCAACGGCAAATCGGCAATACCGCTGGGCATTGGCGATGTTCTTTTCCTTGTTGCCGCCTGCATAAGGAGAGCAGATATAGACGAGCGGACGGAATCGTGCCTTGCGCTTTTCATCCTTTTCGATGTTCTTGAACGCACGGTACGTGGTGGGATCGTAGTAGCCCTCATGATTGAACTTGCTGATTCTCACAGGCTATCCCACCTTTCCAGAGAGGTCCGCCCGCACACGAATGTACGGGCATAAGTTAATAAGATGAGTTTCATTTGGTTACCGCCTTTCCGGGACTGGTTTGTGCTGTCCTCTGGCAATAAGCAAAAAACCGGAGGGATTCGAACCCCTCCGGCAAAAGATTTTTATGAAGTTTTTTTCAGCGGTTTATTCGTTGTCGACTTGGATTTCGACCACCGCATCAACAGGCATGATGGTATAGCCCATAGGCGTTGCGATCATGATCTCCGGCGTGCGGAACATAGCTTCGTACTTATCCATCAAGTCATCCGGCAGATCGGCAAAGTCCTCTTCGCCCAGACCGCAGATGAAGAAGGTACCAAAGATGACAACCTCCGGATCAATGTAGCGGTTGAATTCACGCTGCTTGAGAAGGCCTTCCTCATCGCAGACGAGTGCCACCGGATCGTCCCAAGGGTAGATTGCCTGAATATACCCGCCGACCACTTGCTGCAGGTTATGAAGTGTGTGGTCAATGTCAGCCTTGATCGGGCGCTTGCCCGGTTCAACAATCAGTACCTTCATGGTGATCCTCCTTATCAGCAGCGGCAAAAATGTTCTCAAAACGCTCCTCAGCCAGAAGATGCCCCTTCTCGCTGTAGTGCTGGATGAGCATCATCCTGTCGGGAAGCATGGTGGTCAGGGTGTAGCCTTCCTGCAGACGGACAACCATGCAGCGTTCCGTGTTGACCGTCACGATGTGGATGCCTTCGGGCAGCTTCAGAATCTCGTTGTAGTTCATGTGGAGAACTCCTTTCGTTTAGGGTAGTGACATATACGCTCTGTTTTTGATAAATAGCAAGTCCTGTCTGGGAGATTTATCAGTCTTTTTTGTAGAAGGGTGTTTCGTAGCCATCGGCGCGAAGAATCAGCCCCTTTGCCCACGGCGGGGTGCGGCCCATCTGTTCACAGACAGCTTCAAGAGATACTCTGGGATCGGCTTCGATGATGATTTCATCATGCACATGTGCAACGATATTGCAGCAGCGCAGGGTTTTCATGGCGTAGCACAAGATATCCCTGCTGAGTGCCTGGACGATATTCTCCACGAATTTCGGACCGTAGCTTTCGAGCCGCTCCCATTTCTTTGTGCCGCCGACGCCTTCGTAGGTAACAGACTCACCGCCGAAGCGATTCTCGCCGATTCGGGGCTTGACATATGCCAGACGTCTGCCGGAGGGCAGGCAGATAAACAGAAAGCCGCTCTCGTATACGAACTGGATGCCGTGTGTTTCGGATGTTGTCCTGAGATCCACCGCTTCTTTGACTGCCCGGTCTACATCCCACCAGAGTTCGGTGATGTTGGGATTGGCATCCCGCCATGCGTCCACAAGCGGCTTCAGTTCCTCTTCTGGGATACCCATTTCCAGAGCACCCATCTGTGCACAGTGCGAAAGGACGCACACTCCGACTGAAGCGTCGCATCGATCTGGATGCCAGCGATGGAGAAAGCGTTCAGCGAGTCAGAATCGAAACGGCCGATGGCGGAGTCATTTGTCTGGATTGCAACCTTGAGAAAACCGGAACAGCTGCAATGGGCGTTTCCTTTTCTGGAATTCTCGATGCCAGTCAGCTGAAGAGCAGCATTTGCCGCGTGGTCAGGTGCTCGGTTGATGAAGGTGACGAATAATCTCAAAGGAGCATGCGTATGGATACCCGATATTACATCGTAATGGTGCAGGATTACGGAGAAGTATATGAATACGAATTTCCGGATCTGGACAAGGCCCGTTACCTGATGAGTGTGGAACAGCTGCCATGCTCCTTGTGGGAATGCAGCCCTCAATCAAGCAATCGGCGGCTTCTGGACAGCAGGAACGCAGCCAGAAAACTGGCTATCTGAGCGGAGGAATCATCATGTGCGGAAGATACTATATTGCAGAGGAAGATCAGGCGGAGGAACTCAGACAGATCATTGACATGATCAATCGCAAGCATAACGGTGACGGCTCAGTCAAGACAGCCGGCGAGATCTTTCCAAGTGAAAAGGTGCCTGTGATCACCACCAGCCGAGCACAAAAAATCATTCCTTTTCCAATGGAATGGGGCTACAGCACATCCGATGGAAACCGACTGATCAATGCTCGGAGCGAAACAGCCAGCCAAAAGCCCACCTTTAAAGACGGCATGCTCCATAGGCGCTGCATTATCCCGGCAAGCTGGTACTTCGAGTGGAATAGAAACGAACCGGGGCGCCCGAAGTACGCAATCGGTGCAGAGCAGAAGGCTGTCATCTACATGGCTGGCATTTATCGCTTTGAACATGAAAAGCCCGTATTCTCTATCCTGACCCGCGACCCGGCAGAGAGTATCTCTTTCATCCATCATCGGATGCCAGTCATTCTGCCCCGGGAAGCTGTGCGGGACTGGCTGAATACCAGCTACCGTGCAGAAGAAGTCCTGCAGAGCGCGGTACTGAATGTAAGCCACAGAATGGCATAAAGCAAAAAAGGCGGATACCGAACAGCATACAGCTGTCAGTATCCGCCTGAACTTTATCTTGGACTATCAGTTTTCGTTCTGCTTGCGACTATTCAGCGCAATATCCATCATGCCATCAATGATTTCCTTCTCACGATCAGTCAGCGCATCCCACCGGTTGATCACACGCTGCTGTTCAGCAGTCAGGTGTACATTGTCACCATCGACATCGAAAAACTGCGCGAGTGTTATGCCGAGGCCATCACAGAGCATGGAGATGGTCGTGACGGTCGGTATCGACTTGCGAGAATAGAAGTTCTTTATCGTGTTCCACGAAAGCCCGGACCGCTTGGCAAGGGAATGCATATTCAGTCCTCGCGCTTCCATGAGTTCTTTCAAGCGCTCGCCAACATCAATCATCTAATCACCACCTACAGATAATTCTATAGCATTTCTGAGTGATATGAAATCTATACAAAATGCGAATTGATTAGAAATATTGAGTGATTTTGGCAGCGGCGGTGCTTCATTTCAATTATTCTCTATGGTATAATTGAGTGAAAGTTATCGCATTACTGAGTGATTATCATGTGTGGAGGAGACTCTCATGTTCAAGCGCAGGAAGGCACTTCTCATTGTGGGTATTGCTTTTTTCTTTTTGCTTGCTTATATCGCAGTCACATCTCTTGTTCCAAAGACTCCCTATCCGAGCATGCGGAGAATCGCTTCGTATGCAGCACACGGCAACACAGCCAATGGAGATCATTACATTGACCTCCCCGGTCTGAAAGAGGGACAGCTGGTAGTTATCGAAGCTGAGAATGGCAGCGGCGTGACTGGAAGCTGGATCAGGCATTCATCCACCGAAACCTTTGTGCTGGAAGGACAGGGTCTTACCGATGGAAAACTGGAATATGAAGTCAGAGAGGACGCTGACTATACTTTTCAGCTGAAATGCGATGATGCAATATTCGATGTTTCCATCAGTGTCTGGGAAAAGAAATAAACCATCACAGGTGATCTATATGACTGAAGCAGAGAAAAGGATGAAACGATGCTGTTTTACAGGTCACAGGCCAAGTAAGCTGAAGCAGGACGAACAAACAATCCAGCGGTCACTGGCGGCAGCTATCGATCAAGCCATCGCCAGAGGTTTCACAACTTTTATCACTGGCATGGCTCAGGGGACAGACATCTGGGCGGCAGAGATCGTGCTGGACAGGCGTAGTGCAAACCCTGATCTTAAACTTATCTCTGCTATTCCGCATCCTGATTTTGAGAAGTCATGGAAGGCTGACTGGCAGAAGAGGTACAATGCTGTTCGCAGTGCAGCTGATCTTGAGCGCACAATCTGCCCAGCTTATTCAAAGGCGGCTTATCAGAAGCGGAATATTTGGATGGTTGATCATTCTGCGCTGGTCATAGCGGTCTTCAATGGCGAACCGGGCGGTACACTGAATACGATAAAATATGCACAGCAGAATCAGATTGAAGTACTGTATGCGGAATAAGAAGCGAGGGATACGATGATTCAGTACAAAAATGGACGCTTGCACATTCCTGGCATATCATTTTCTATCCCTGAAGGATTCTATTTCTATACGGAGGTGGATTCCGTTTCAGACAACAATCTGCATTTCCTTTCGCCGGATCAAAGCTACAGTCTGAATTATCAGGCAACCTCCTCGGTGTGCGGCAGTCCGCAGAAGGATCTGGAGCTCATGATCCGAGATACCGGCAGTCATCCTCGGCAGAATCCGACGCCTATTATTGTGAACGGTTTGAAAGGGTGCTATGCAATATACGGCGGCGGTGATGAGCTGTACTATGAATTGCGCATTCAGAACCCAGATGATCGTGACGAATATGAACAGCTGATTATTCTGATCATGTGCAATGAACATACTGACATTATGAGCATCATCGAATCGGATGTGTTCAAAGCAGTGGTTAATGACATACGACCAGAATAAGCTGCAAACGATAAAAGACCAGTCATTGACGACTGGCCTTTTTCATTTCTCGCAGTTTATGCAGTCTTTGATGAACTTATCGGAGAAGGTTCAATTTCAACCCCATCTCTGAAGCGAACGACCACGCGCCCATCATGGTATATGGTCATCACATCAGCGAGGGCGAAGAACAAGCCCTCATCGAACTCGTCCAGAAGTCCTTCCTGCTGACTGAAAATCTCCATAAACCACTCCGTGTTCTTGCGAATATCCATCCGTCGGCTTCGTTCAGCCTGCAGTGCCTTAAGCCGCCCATCAGCTTCTTCGTATCGTTCGACCAAGGTAGCATGCTTGCACTGGTATTCGTCCTGATCCTGAACACTGCGGGAGTTTTCTTCGATCAGCTGTCTGGACAATTCAACCAGAACGGCAATTTCATCCGTAATGGTCCGAATGCCCGCTTCAAGTTCCGTGAGATCGCACATGGCGTCAATGCCCAGCTTGCAGGCGGCAAGCGTTTCTTTCTTGAACTCCATCCGCTGATTGAGGGCTGTCACAAAGGCTTCCTTCAGCTTTTCTTCAGTCAAATGCGGAGTTTTGCAGCGGTGCTCCTTTTTGTATTTGTCGTTGCACTGCCAAATAAAGGAACGGTAAACGTCATTTGAGTGCCAGAGCTTTCGACCGTAAAAACCGCCGCAGTCCCCGCAAATCACTCTCGCAGAGAACAAGTGCGCTGAACTGTACCGCCGATCAAGTCCCTTCCGGCGCCCAATTTCCAGCTGAACGCGCTCGTGATCAACCGGGTCGATGATCGGTTCATGACTGTGTTCGATGTAATACTGTGGAACCTCGCCTTCGTTCACCTTCATTTTCTTTTCAAGGAAATCAATGGTGAACTGCTTCTGGAGGAGGGCGGCGCCTTTGTACTTCTCATTCTGAAGGATGCTCATTACCGTAGACGCTTGCCATTCCTTTTTACCGCCCGGAGTTGTTACTCCCGCCTCGGTCAGCGTCTTGGCGATATGGGAGCCGGTTTTGCCCAGAAGGAATTCACGATATATGTACCGCACAATCTTGGCTTCCTCTTCGACAATCTGGGGAAGTCCATCTTCACCTTTTTCGTAGCCCAGAAAATGCTTGTACCCGAGACTTACCTTGCCATCTGCAAAGCGCTTGCGCTGACCCCAAGTGACGTTGTCGGAAATGGAACGGCTTTCTTCCTGAGCGATACTGGACATGATGGTAATGAGCAACTCGCCTTTGCCGTCCAGCGTGTTGATGCTCTGCTCCTCAAAGTAAACCGCAACGCCGCGTTCCTTCAGTTTGCGGATGGTGGTCAGGGTGTCGACCGTGTTTCTGGCGAAGCGGGAGACGGACTTCGTAAGGATCAAGTCGATCTTTCCGTCAAGGGCGTCCTTGACCATGCGATTGAAACCTTCGCGCCGTTTCGTATTGGTGCCTGTGATACCCTTGTCGGTATAGACCTCAACGAAAACCCAGTCAGTACGCTCCTTGATCTTTTTGGTGTAATAGTCGACCTGAGCATCGTAGCTGGTCTGCTGCTCCTCGTGCTCGGTCGAAACACGGGCATAGGCTGCAACACGCTTTTTGACTACCGGAGCCAGCGTTGTCTGCATGAAGCCCGTGTTGATCGTCGGCTGGATGACCTGCACCTGCCGCTTATTTACCTGTCTTTGCATAGCGCCTCCTCATTTGCTCAGCGGCTTTTTCCCGCATTTCAACCGTCCAGCTTTCTGAACGGGAAGGAAATACCCATTTCACTTCATGGGTTGTACCATCCTTCAGATGCAAAATCAGAAGGTTGTCTGGCGTGGCGTCAATCCATTCGATACGGTTCTTTACAGCGTCCGCATCATATTCTGCAAGCCCCAGCACTTGGGTGCATGCATTTCTCAAGGTTTCTTCAGGGATTGCCTTCGATGCGCAGTACTTTTTACCGCGGAGGTTATAGGTGGTGCAGCACCAAAGCCATCTGGCTTTTGCTTTCTTACGACGGTAGTTCTTCCCGCAAATGCCGCATCGCACCAGTGAAGTCAGTTCAGAAGTCTCTCCGCCGTTGCTGCCATACTTGGCGGCTCTGCGGGCGTTTTCACGCCTTACAGCTTCGAACACCTCATGAGGAACGATGGCTTCATGATCATCTTGAATGAAGAACTGCGGCATTTCACCTTTGTTTTTCTTAACTTCCTTTGTGATGTGATCGGTGACAAAGGATTTTTGCAGAAGAAGATCGCCGGCATATTTTTCGTTGCGAAGCATGCTTCTGATTGTTGTGCTGAACCATTCGCCTCCCAAACAGGTAGGCGCATCCTCTTCAAATAGGATGTTGGCAATTGCCTGCTGACCGTATCCCTCAAGATACAGCTGGAAAATGCGCCTGACCAGTTCCGCTTCTTCCGGGATCATTTCGACCAACCCGTCCACCTGATGGTAGCCGACCAAATTGAAGTGCGTGGTATAGCCCTCTTCGAACTTCTTTCTGATGCGCCATTTACAGTTCTCACTGGTGGCGCGGCTTTCTTCCTGTGCCTGAGAAGCGAGGAGTGTGATCATCAGTTCGCCAGCTTCCGTCAACGTGTCGATGTTCTGCTCCTCGAAGTAAATACCGATGCCCATGCGTCTGAGGTCTCTGACCGTTGTGAGCAAGGTGACCGTGTTGCGGGCAAAGCGGCTGATGGACTTGGTGATGATCCTGTCGATCAAGCCGTTCTTGCAGTCTTGGATCAGCTGCACGAAGCGCGGGCGATCGTCCTTTGTACCGGAATAGGCTTCATCGGCGTAGATGCCGGCGAAGACCCAATCGGGGTTGCGCTGGATGTATTCGTTGTAGTAACTGATCTGGGCGGCAAGTGAATGCTTCATTGCATCCTTGTCACACGAAACACGTGCATATGCCGCAACCCGGAGCAGTTTTCGTTCAGCCAGCTTCATCGGCTGAACCAGTTGAATGGTGCGTTCCACTTGAGATACCCCCTTTCGTAGGTGGCATATTACCGTCAGAGGGCAGCTTTATCAAGTTAATATCGCGCCAGATACTGCGGGCAGATACACCAAACTTTTCGGAAACGATTGTATCAAATTTCTCGTAGTCCTCTGCCGTGATCAGGCCCGAACCCAGCCATTGCTGGGCAATGCGCATGGTGCACTGATAACTCATGAGCGTCTTTTCATCAGCCATGCGTATCACCACCCTGACCATACCGATGAGCAAGATAGCAACCCCGGGAGCAATACTTACGCGGGCGGCTTCCATACTGCATGAATACACCTCCACAATGCTGGCACTCAACTGAGAAGAGCTTCTTTCGAGTCATCTGCTCCGGATGTGCCGCCCACCATGCAATACGGCACTTCGGAGAGCAGAAGCGCTTCTGCCTATGCCCGGGGGATTGCGCCAATGTGGCATTGCACTGTGGGCAGCGATCTGCATGAATTACCGCCTTCGGGGCGGGCACTACCTCTGTCGATATAGGGTTGCGCTTGCAGTAGGACTTAACAGTATTGACGGATATACCGAGCGCCGAAGCGATCTTGCCGAAGCTGGCACCGTTTGCCCGGAGCTTTGAGATTTGTTCTTTTTGCTGCTGGGTCACACTTTTTCTCCATTCCAGAAGGCGTATTGGACACCTGCCTTCTGGCGATAAGCGAAGGAAACCCGTGAATCGAACCCCCTCGAAGAATAAAAGAATGAGGCCACTCGTTTGAACGGCGCCAATGTACTTAATGGATATCAATGAAATGCTTCTGGATACGCTTCAGCTGCTTACGGATCGCGGCTTCGGATACGCCTTGCTCTGCTGCAATGGCAACATTTGTCTCACCACTGGCCTTACGGACCACAAGCCGCTGCTGTTCCTTTGTCAAACGGCTCCACCGTTCATGAAATGCACGTTTGAATTCCGCCCGGCTGATTGCTTTTTCTAAAATGATCGAAGGATCAGCGGCTTCATCAGCAAGATACGAGTTCCGATCTTCAGCCTCCTCAGCATCACCGCTGGTATAGGCCATGTAGTGAACCGGGATGTGGTAAGCTTCACGGCGGTTGGCATCGAACTCGTCATCGTCAGCAGCATGTAACTGCTGGATAAGAACCTCTGTTACACCGTCCTGTCCGGGGATGAACTCTGCAACGACACGGTCGTATGCATCATATACTTTGTAGGTCGTGCGCGCCTTCTTGGGGGTTTTAAAGTTCCTGGCCATTTTGAGTCCTTTCCGCTGAGTGCGGAAAAGCGGAAGGACACATATGCGCCAGAAAGAGATGCACCGACCTGTAGCAAAATGAAGGTACAGGAAATAAACGGTGGGTACATCAGAGCTTCATCACCCCACCCAAGTGGGGCCACAAGCGCTATGTATCCCGCCGCCTTAATGCGCATCTCAGGCTTTGAGATAGGTATTTGCCAGCATCTGCTGACAAGAAAATCATATCTCAAAACAGCCAGTAAGTGAATTTATCGAATTATCTATTACTAATTCAGGTAAATATAGTTCACATTATGGATTTCCTTACGTTCTCGTGCTATAATATAAATGACCTTATTTTTGAGCTTACTAACTAGGTGCAAGGTACAGAGGACGGAGGCAGTATGAACAACACGCAAGGAATGGTAGTGAACGAGAGCTTCTCATTTTCCACCTTCAAGGCTGATAGTGTTTTAGATGTAACTCACGATGCCACAGGGCAGCGTAGTGAGATTCTGCGCATAAGAGGTCTTGGTGATCAGTTAACGCGCTTCGCCTTTGCGAGTGGTGATGGTTTGGTACGTCTTGCCAACACAGGTGCTATTGAGGACGGCAACGTGATCGGTAATTTTCTGTCGCTTGTACCGGGCAGAACTGAAGATATATTCGAATTAATTAAAAAGAATGGCTTTCTGTTTCCAGTCTCGACTGCACAATATGAATCCTTCTCACCCGATATGGTGTGGAGACTTGTGGTGCGTTTTAAGGCCACCGTCCAATTAATGACAGCGTTGGACGGAAGCACCCCTGCGTGGCAAAACCTTCTGGCTCCAACACTTCTATTACTCCTGGGCGATCCCGTTATAATTCCAGCAAGGGATAGTGTTCAAGCATATGAGTCAGTTGTCAATGGCGCTATTAAGACAATAGAAAAGGCCTCCCAACTACCAGACATTGATGGTAGTGAGGAAGCCTATCAAAAAAACACATATACGATTTCAGATCAGGTTTACGGGCCCACTTTTGAACTGGACTCTGAAATTTATGAAGATATTTCGTCTGGCTCTGCGGTGGAGTTTTCCCGTAGTGGTTGTAACGATTTGCGTTTTCGGAACATAGTAAGAACGTACAGAATCGCCCGGAATCTACCAGAGGAAGAGCGGCTCATTATCGACTTCTTATTTCACTTCATGATGGATGTCGGCATATTGGCTTCCGCCGACTACATAAACGGTCTCGATTTTTATGAATCTCCTAACTTCGCAGGTATGACCGCCCAGTTGTCAGCAGCCCTCGAATCAGTTGCACGTGTCGTAGTCCGAGAAGAGATCAACCACAACATAAAGCATATCAGCCCTAAATACGATACGGACAAAATGACGCCTTCATGGGAAGTACCAGATCTGCTTTCTGCAATGTATTTTTCTCTTTTCTTTATGCGCCCCGGCGTTGAGGTGTATAGGGAGTGTGCCAATCCTAATTGTAATGTTCACTTCTTGGTCAAGACAACTGCGACGCGAAATAAATACTGCTGCCCGGCATGTGCCAATGCAACTGCCCAGAGAAACCATCGTCGCCGCAAATCACAACGAACATAAGAAATAGCCCTCTGCACCCCAATTGGAGCAGAGGGCTATTATTAGTTCGCGGCTTCGGGCAAACCACCGTTTTCTGCAAGTGCTGCTTCGATGGTCTCCGCCATGCGAAGTATCTTATTCTCGTGTGTGCCCATGTAATGATACATCAAATACCGAACATCGACCACGATTCCTTGTACACGCTCGTATGCTTTATCGTTGCCTTTCCAATCGCCGCTTGCTTCGCCGATATTGCCAAAGACTGTCGTGAGCCCGAATGGGTTCTTTTCTCGGCTATATGGCATCAAGAAAGCATTATAGACGGGCACAGTACCACCGTACTGCCTGATAAAGCGTTCTTGCGTTGCAATGTATTCACCGTAGGTGATCTGCTTGTTGATAGAAGTGGATTCAGGCAAGTGCTGGGGATTGCCTGTAATACCGTAACGGTAGTACTTGGCATCGAGGACATAGATTTTGTTGTTGAACAACATAATCGTATCCGGCTCCAAGGCGTAGTTATCACGCTGTCTACCGCCGCGGAGCTTCCATCTGGTCCGGGGGAAGTATTTCTCCTTATCGCGGACACCGAAAACTCGATCAATCAACTTTTCCCATACGTACTCAAAACTATCCGTACCAAAGTAGAACTGTTTCTGGCTGGTCTGTTCATCAATGTAATTCAGCATAGAAATCATCGCACTGAACAGGCGCTTGTCCTTATCGTTATTGGTCTTTGCCAGTTTATCATTAAGGACACTCAAAAACATCTTGGTGTTCTTTTCGATAGTTGGGCGCGGTGGCACATCAGACGTAAACAGCCAACCCAGCTTTTGAAAGCTCTCATATACGCAGTATTTATGAATCTGCGTAATCAGGTTGTTGTCGTTCGGTGAGTTGTGCCTGACTGTGTATTGAGTAAAAACAGGAGAACCATTTGGCTGAAACAACGGGCGCTGCTTGCGCAGCGTCTGCGGCCAGTCAATTTTGCCACGATCACTTGTTTTGAAGGTTGGCTCTTTTTCCGTATAATACGCATTCTGCTCAAGGTAGTAGTTGATGACAGTCATATATGCGTTTATCGGAAAATCAACTGACTGTGGAGCTTCAAACTTCTGCATAGCCAGAAGCATGTCTGAGCGATTTGTGAACTCGGCAAGCACGGCGATCAGATGAATGATATCGCGTCTGATTTCCTCATCTGTCTCCGGTAGCTTATACCCAACGGGGAAGTAGACCATGGCGTTTTCGGAATCAGCCTTAACACCAACAAATCTGTCGCCTTCATCGTTCTTATTCACATGACACCGTTTTAGCAGTTCAGGACTGATTTCCAATGACCGTCACCACCTTACTGAATGGTAGTTCCGTCGGCCTGATCCACGATTGCGTTGAACATACCTTCTTTGAAAATGCGGAAGCGATCATTACCCCGGCGATCCATGAACTCGCGGATCAGCTGTTCAAGACTAATGAAAGAGTTCGTTTCGAACACATTTTCCCGGTTGAACTTAAAGGCATCATCCCACAGATACTTGATGACCTTTTCGGCAAAGCGACGATTATCACGACGAGCACGAATACGCACAGCTTCGGTCGCATTTTCATCATCTTCTGCTGCATTAAATACGAGATCGGCAGCAGTGATAAAGAAGGCGCCGAGGCGCTTGTCTTCGGAAGAAGTCATGCGCACGTTACTCTTGAGGATTTCACGATTAATGGCTTCACAGAACTGGCGCCAGGAGACATCGGTATCAAGAATGTGCTTGTCAGCAAAACGATGACCTTCAAAAGTATTCTCAATCAGGCGCATGTTCCAGCGGCGCTGGAAGGCTGTATCCAGAGTGAAGACATTCTGGTCGGAGGTGTTCATGGTACCAATGATGGACATATTCGAGGGGATCCGTACCAGGCGATCCGGATCACCGTATACAATGGAAGCAACATTTTCATTGGTTATACCATATTCACTGGTACCAACAGGATAACCACTTGCATCCGGCTCTGCCTTTCGGTCAAGAAGCTGGAATACCTCACCGAAGATAGCAGGGGCATTACCGCGGTTGATTTCCTCAATAATTAAGAAAAACTCAATGCCGGGATTTTCGTAAGCTCTCTTCAGTAACTTTGTGAAAGGTCCTGGAACAAATCTATAACTCACAGAACCCTCTTCAACCTTGGGCATAATCTGACCTACAAAGTCAGAATATGTGTAATCTGGATGGAAAACAAGGCGCTCCATTCTGGTTTCGTCAGAACAATACTCCCGGGCAATTGTCCAGCTCTTTCCTGCGCCAGGGACACCATAAAGGAGGGTATTGGTTCCATTCGTCACACGAGCTACTCCATTAGCTACTACGGCGGGATTGGTAGCGCCCACCAAGTCATCGTGAGGATCTCTTGGAATGTAGCTGAAATACTCTTCAAGTTCGGGATAAGCTGACACAATTTCCAGTTTACTATCCGGCAAAACAGACTCGATCACATGGAAAAAGGCCTTTAAGTCAGAGCGTTCGCCGTCTACTGAAATGCAACGAATCGTCTGGTTTGAGTGATCATCCAATCCTATAATAGGCATGGATGAACACCAATAATACGCACTGGGTGCTTCACGTAAAATATCTAATCTACTGACGGAATCAGCAAACACATAGCCGATTTCGACTGTTGTAGTACTTTCGTCGTTATACTTTTCGCCTCGCTGTATGCCGGTTACTTTGCCTACTGCCTTAAATCCTTGTTTCCACTCAGTTGCAATGCCTTTACTGTTGTCTGAGCCTAACCAGATAAAGACATATGTTCCTTCATTCAATTCCTGCGGGACCTGTGTGCAGACAACAGAGATGGCACGCACCGGATTCAAGACACCAGCAGAAAGGTTGTTGATCATCGTGATATCAGCAACACTTGTCTTACCGAGGCGTAATGTCGCAAATGTGCAATTATTATCCATGTCAACTTCCTCCAAGCATTACTTTTTCGCTTTTTCAAGCTCAAGTGCTGCGCGCAGTGGTGCGAACAACTGACGTCCTTGATTATCAACGCGCCTAAGAATTCCTTCAGCCGCATTGGGCGTCAAATAGTAGCGTCTGCTGACAGTTTCTCGCTCGACAATATCATAAACAACCGATGGCACGATCTGCGCGGGCGTTGGATTCACATTTCCTCCAACATACGAGCCGTCCCATGCAAGTCCCGCTCTTGGCCACTTATATGTTCTAGAATCATCAGTAAAATCTGTTTCGTAGAGATTCTCAGGCGACCATTCTGATTTCGCAAATTCAGGAACATAGTCAGTCACATTCTTTTTCATAAAATGTTCCGTATTTTCAGCTTCAAGTTGTGTATGCACACGCTTTGCTACCCATTCAACAACTGGAACTGATACAGCATTGCCAAGTGCAGTATATCTCAAAGTATCTATGTCGTCATCATTTCCGGCATAATTGAGTGGCATTGTCCACAAGTCGTCAAATCCCTGAAGACGCTCGTATTCCTTTGGGGTCAAGCGTCGCACACCGTCCTGACATACGACATAAGTCCGGCTCCAGTCGGTTCCCGTATGACGGCCAGAAGTTGCAGCCAAACAATATGCTGTCTTTGGTACTTTGGGATAAGCGTTGGGAGCGTTAGATTCTGTTACAAAGTCTTTGCGCTCGTTTTCGGTCTTTGCTGCGCCAGCATGGTCAAACATTACGCGCATTGCTTTTTCGGGATTTCTCAACCAGCAGCACAAGTAAACACGGGAACGAGACTGTGGAACACCAAAATATCTGCTGTTAAACAAGCGCCAAGCGACCGCATATCCCATTGAAGTAAGCTTCTGGAGGATTACGCCAAAGTCACGTCCACCATTCGAATTATATAGACCCTCTACGTTTTCGATTATTACAACTTGAGGAAGTTTTGCTTCCAAAAGAGCTGCGTATTGATAAAACAAACCTGATCTGCTACCACCAAGTCCCAAGCGTTGAGCTGCACCACGTGCAACAGAAATATCTTGGCAGGGGAAACCACCGCACCAAACCTCTGCCTCGGGTAGCTTCGTTGCATCGATTGTACATATGTCATTTTCACGTTGAACATTAGGCCAGTGTTTCGTCAGAATTTCATTGCAGAAAGGATTTATCTCGCACAGTAAAGTGGTTCTAAAGCCATGTTTTTCAAAACCAACATCAAATCCACCAATACCCGCAAAAAAAGAATTGACCCGATATGTGATCTCACTGGAGTTTGATTCAATGCCCGGAATCTCTGATGTATCACGACGAAATTCGGCGATATCTGCAATATCACAATCTAGCGCAGCGCATACTTTTGCCAAGACATCAGTGGTTACATTTTCGTTTTTTGCTAGCTTTGCCATAGAGGCACGGCTAATTCCGGCAGCTTCTCGCAATTCTTGCTTCTGCATATGCATGTCATTCAGACGCTGCCAAAGCTTATCATATACAATAGTCATGGTTTCCTCCAAGTGGCATAGTACGAAACCATTATACTACAACCTTTTGATCAATGCAATACAAAATTCTGCGAAAACAGAATTCTGCCACTCGGGAGGCATAGCGTATTTGTTGATTTTATTTAGTTTTCCTGTTAATCAGACTCACTTTTGGAGGGCGATCATGTTGTGGTTTTTTTGTTTTCGTGATATACTGATAATGCTATTCGTGACCAATTCGTTCATACTTAATTGTGCGGAGTGAAATATATGAAGCAAAAGATAGATAAGCGCGTGCCACGTTGCAATCAGCTTATTAATCCCACCTTCCGTGCCCTAAAGAATTTGGGTGGGTCAGGTAATAATGAAGAGATTCTCATGCAGCTTATAGAGATTCTAGCATTACCTGATGCAGTGGTGGATATTCCACACAAAGATTCGAGCATGAGCGAACTGGCTTATCAGGCTGCTTGGGCTCGGACATATCTGCGTAAATGCGATATTATCATAAACAGTACCAGATCAGTTTGGTCGATTGCCCCTGATTATGCTCATCAAGAAACTATTGATGAGCGATTGGTCATTTCTCAGGTTAGAAATCCCTCTGGTATGAAACCAGACGACGCGCCGCCCAAAACTCCCGGCGCCTCTGAGAACGACGAACCTCCAGAGAGTGTTGGACTTGACTGCCCAGATGAAATTAAACCCTGGCGCTCTCGCCTAGATGATATTCTTCACAACATGGACCCTTTTGCTTTTGAGCGTCTTGCGCAACGCATTCTAAGGGAATGCGGGTTTAGTCAAGTTGAAGTAACGAAAAAGACAGGCGATGGCGGCATTGACGGCACTGGTAAACTAAAAATCAATGGTATTTTTAGTTTTAATGTCGCCTTTCAATGCAAACGGTATAAGGGTTTGGTTGGGGCTTCTGCCATTAGAGACTTTCGTGGTTCATTAACAACCGACATAGAGAAGGGAGTTCTGATTACCACAGGTGCATTTTCGAAGGCAGCACGAGAAGAAGCAAGCAATCCCGGCAAGCAGCAGATCGATCTTATTGACGGCGAAGAATTGATTAGCAAAATTGCGGAGTTTGGCATCGGCGTCCGTGAAGTGAGGTCTTATGAAGTCGATGAGGAATTCTTCAAAAAAATCTAAATATGCCATGCACCCAAAACAAAACGAAAGGGCTATTCGCAAAATGAAAGCCCTAATGTCAAAACGAAAGCATGAGCAATCGTTTTGTTATGCACCCACCAGAGAGAGTGGGTGCATTTTGTCTATGCGTTTTTTCAGCGGAAATACGTCCCGGGAATGGCGGCGAAGGAAACATGCCGGAATCATTCATATTCCCGGGGGCATTTGCCGTTTTGCATTAGGATTCTGCAAGAATATAAAGAAAAGGACTGAAACCTTGTATCAAAGTTTCAGTCCTTTTATGCTTTCATTAGGCTAATAACCAAAACGTTTGGGTTCATCCAGTTTTTCCTTGTATTTTCAGCATTTTTCGAATATAATGTGTATGAATCACACATCTTCACAGGATAAAATTCATTAGGCTATTTCTGAGGAGAGATATGTCATGTATAAAACGTACGCTGACTATATGGATGAAATTTCCGCTGATGAATTATTTGAAGGTCTACTTGGATATGGGCTGTTTGCTGACAAAATGCCTCCGTGCCTTTCCTCGGAAGCATATTATTCCTATTGTAAAACTCACAACCCGACATATGATCAAAAGAAATGGCATCAATTTGCAATATATTCAAATATTCGTAATACAAACGTACCCCGTATCTTGGGCATTCCAACCCCCATGTCGTACTATGCAATGTGCTCTCTATTAAAAAACAATTGGGCAGATATACAGCAATACTTCCGCAACAAAACACAGAGTTCGTCTGTCAAGGTAAGTAGGATTCACATCCGCAAGATTAAAGGGAAAAAGCATTTATTTGAAATGAACTATCCTGTTTGGAAAACTGATGGATCTCCCAATCCTGATTTTCTTATTGGAAGCAGATATGTTGTGCATGCCGATATATCTCAATGTTTCCCGAGCATATATACACATGCATTACCCTGGGCTCTCGTCGGCAAGGATAATGCCCGTCAGCAAATGGGCCCCGGACACAATTCAAAATGGTTTAATAGAATAGATAGTTGTGCGTCGCGGATGAAAGATGGTCAGACTCATGGTTTGCTTATAGGACCGCATGCCTCGAATCTGCTTGCCGAGATGATACTTTGTGCCATCGACGCAGAACTTTCTCCGCATTGGAAATATGTCCGTAATATCGATGACTATACTTGTTATGTAAAAACCTATGACGAAGCACAGAATTTCCTTTATGAATTGGAGAAGCATCTACGCACATACGAACTGACATTAAATACCAAGAAGACACAAATTGCAGAACTGCCTCAAGCGACTATTGAACAATGGGATCGCCAACTCAATTCGGTTAGTTTGCTTGCAAGTTATGGCAAGGTAAATTACAAATCTGCACAAGGATATTTTGATTTTGCGGTCGAGCTAATGCAAAAGAATGGTATGAATTCTTCCATACTGAAGTATGCCATCAAGGTTCTAAAGGATATGCCGTTAACAGAAAATGCTAAACGTTGCTGCGAAAAAACGATCTTCCATCTTACTGTGATTTATCCATATCTAGTTCCGTTGTTGGAGGAATATGTTTTTCAGGCATTTTCTGTTTCCGATAGTGCAATCAAAAATATTCTTGAAATCCTGTATGATGTTGGCAGGCAAACCCATAATTATGAAACCACTGCTTATGTTTTATATTATGCCTTATTGCACAATTGCCAAATTACTAGCATTGACATCAATGACATTATTACTAGCCAAGACTGCATTTATATGTTGATGGCGTATCTTTATTGCAAGCATTGGAATATGCAATCCGATATTAATACGCTACATACGTATGCTCTGGGACTTTCTTCTAAAGATCCTAATACGTTCGATCCTCTATGGGTTTTTGCATATGAAGCATTGGACGCAACAGAACTGAAAGGCGACTGGGTTGCTTTAAAAAAAGCTAAGATTTCTTTTGTAAAACAGACGTGGTAATAAAGCATGAAAGGAAATAGCCGATGCCCAGCCGTGCCATCACAAAGATACTGCCCCAACGTCTAGCATTCGATTTGCACCGAGTAGTGATTTATTGCAGAACCAGCACACATACGCAGGAACAACTGAATAGCATGACGAATCAAGTTTCTAAGCTCACACAGCTGGTTGCAGAGAATCCGATGTGGACACTGTGCGACATTTACTTGGATTTCCGGAGTGGATCAACAATCGCTGGACGCACAGAGTTCATGCGCCTTCTGGACGATGCAGCCAATCGAAAGTTTGATATTGTTCTCTGCAAAAGCATCAGTCGGTTCGGCCGAAATGTAACCGAAGCAATGCAAATGATAAAACTACTTCATCAGTCTGGCGTGCATGTCATTTTTGAACAGGAAAACCTCGACAGCAGCGATCCAGAGCACACTTTGCTTATTTCGATTATGAGCAGTGTTTCCGAAGCCGAAAATGAGATCCGGCGTCAGAATGTAAATTGGGGTATCCAGCGGCGACTGGAAAATGGTTCCTCGCGTCTGTACTCCCGCCCATGCTATGGATATGAGAACGATGCTGCTGGGGAACTGACCATCAACGAACAGCAGGCGGATGTCGTTCGGTTGATTTTTTCGATGTATCTTTCCGGAAAAAGCGTGGTCGGAATCATTGCATCACTCTATGAGTTGAAAATACCTTCGCCCACGGGGAAAGAAAAATGGTCCAAACGTAGTATCGAAGTCATGCTCAAAAATAAAAAATACACTGGCGACGTGGTCATACTAAAAAAATATGCGGACACAACCAAGCCGGTTGATTCGGTTTCACACATAACATATCTTGCAACGGCATCCCATCCAGCGATTATTACCGGTGAGCAGTTTTCTGAAGTGCAGGCTGAACGTGCCCGGAGAAGTAATATTGTTGTTGATGAAAATGGAAGCCACCGTAAGAACAGCAAATACAGTTCGAAAAAAGCGATGCAAGCGGGCGGTGAATCTTGTGAGGAATTCGTTTTTTCTCAATCGTAAGGACTATAAATTCAGACCATTTACTGATGGCGGTTTGAGCGGCAATAAGCAATTTGCTATACCGAAACAAGGCGATGGTGTGGCTTATGTCATTAAGGGTGGTAGCAGGGAGTGTGCATGCAACGAGTTTATCGGATTGCGCCTTGCAAAGCTTATGGGGGTAAATGTACCGTGGGCTTATCTGGTGTCGCCTAAAGAAGGTGATTATGCCGTAGCAATCGAGTATCTTATCTCTCAACCAAAGCCATGTTTGGAACAGGTGAAAGACTCTGAACAATTGCTGCACGCCTATGTTCACGGAGTGATTGCGCACTGTCTGTTCGAAGACCGAGATAAAACGGATTTTCTGTTTTCGGATGGAACTCTTTTCACATTTGACTTTGCAGAAGGCTTCCGTTCATCAGATTTTACTATTATGGTTATGGAGCACCAGGAGCAACTCTCACATTTGTTTTCCAAAGATTTAGTTGCTCAGCTGGCAACATCGTCCTTAGATTATTACCCCAGCACGCTTGCGGCGTATGAATTGCTTGTTATTGATCAGCAGGTATGTGATAAGGCTTTTTTTGACGCTGCTCTGGATGATATGTGTTCCCGATTTTTGTCTATTCCAAATGAAGAAGTCGAAAGCATGCTAGAAGCGCTGGGGGCACAATATCCTGCGGCTCTCATTGATCACTTCAAGCTTTACATCGATAAAATAAGAGAATTCTGTCAAAAATAAGCATTTTGCACCCAAAACAAAACGAAAGGGCTATTCGCAAAATAAAAGCCCTAATGTCAAAACGAAAGCATGAGCAATCGTTTTGTTATGCACCCTCCAGAGAGTGTGGGTGCATTCTATCTATACAGTTTTTCAGCGGAAATTCATCCCGGGGATGGCGGCGAAGGAAATATGCCGGAATCATTCATATTCCCGGGTGCATTTGCCATTTTGCATTAGGATTCTGCAAGAATATAAAGAAAAGGACTGAAACCTTGTATCAA
>ERZ827168.1915-NODE-1915-length-26256-cov-4.526201_pt1 | contig 26256 bp, 29 predicted proteins | sample MGYA00519868_ERZ827168 | MGnify/ENA primary metagenome ERZ827168 (study PRJEB31778, sample SAMEA3449271) | human gut metagenome | biome: human gut; feature: human-associated habitat; material: faeces | place: United Kingdom | collected 2010/2012 ...
GGTACAGAAATAATAATTAATCTCAGTATTGATATTATTTCTTGTCTACCCTATTTAATGAGAGAACAGGTGGGCAATTCCCTTCAAGTCCTTCATTTGATTTAGATAAGGTAGGCTATTCGGGTAGTGATAAGGGTATTACAACATTTGATAAAATGCCTTATATGTCACCGGATCAATTAGCAGAAAAGAATTCCAATATTATTTTAGATATTCAAAGAGATCAATATGTTTATAATGTATTTGAACCTTTAGGTTATTTAGATAAAGTTTATAATAGCAGTCTTACTTATAAGAAAGAATTTTTATTAGATACTATTTTATTAAATGGTTTGACAATAAAAATAACAGCGGAAGTATCTGGTACATTAACTACTAATTTTGATAGTACTCCGATTACAATCGATTTAAATAATGAAGGAGAGTTAACAGCATCTTGTGAAGCAGAAATAGAAGGTATGATTGCAGGTATGGAAATTAAAGATTTTAAAAATATTGATATTATTAATTCTACTATCAATGATTTAAAAGATGTTGCTAAATCAGTGACATCAGGACAAATAGGTGTGAAAGTGAATTTGAATGGAACTTATCCAAAATTAACATTTGTTATTACTACAAAAGATATTTTCCCAGATTCTGCTGCTGTAGATCAAGAAATTACAGTTGAAATAAGTTTTGAAATTATTCCAAACCCAACACCTGATGTGGATTATAAATTGGATAAAATAACTCTAGCTAAATGTGCACTATCTGTTGCAGCTGTTATTGGATTAATAGCATTTCTATCTAATCCAGGAACTGCACCATTAGCTACAGAATATTTAATGGCGTTAGGTGTTGTTGCATAAAATTACTAAAGAATTGTATCTATCTTAAAAAATAAATACAATTCTTTTTATATTGCCTAAATTTAGTATATAAAAATAGTTGACAGATAATGATGATATGATAAATTACTCATTAGAGGGTGATATTGAATGAGGATTGAAGTTCAAAATAATGTAATTAATAAAGAAGTTCTTGAAAGGAATAAAAAATATTTAATGCCTAATTGGAAGAATAATTTGGCAAGAATATATATTACATTCTTTCTTGTATTATCTATAATCTGTTTAATACAGGGAACTTCTGAAATGAGACTATATGCATTTGCTGCTTTTACAGTTGCAGCAGTGTTTTTCTTCGCTCGTATTTACGTTACTAAAAGAAACATCAATTTAATTTTATCTCAACAAATTGAGATATCAGGAAAAGAAGAAGTATTTTATTCGTTGATCTTTGGAAATAGTGGTGTCAATATAATTGTATCAAGTGATAAAACAAGTCAAATAAAGTATGAAGATATTAACAAGGTAATTGATACACCAAAAGATTTTGTATTTATAAGAAAACATAGCTTTTTTATTATTTGTCAAAAAGATAATTTAAAAAGCGATGAAAAAGAAAAAATATATGAAATAATAAAGCGTATGAATATAAAGTTGTTAAAGGGAAAATAAATGTTGTATTAAACATATTGGGCAATGTTGTTTTGCAGATAATAATGAACTATTAAATCTGTTACAGAGTATACCTAATGTGAAGTGGAAAGAGGCTAAACACTAGACACTCATCTAGAAAGTAGTAATAGATAGAAGGATTGTTCATTTTCTAATAGGGGTTTATTCCCCTGTTTTTTTTATGTATACTTGATTAAAAGCGAGGTAATAAGAAAAATGTTATTTAATACACATACACATTTAAATAGTGAACAATTATTTGAAAATCGTGATTTATATATTCAAAATGCAATAGATAGAGGTGTGAAGTACTTTACTGTTGTAGGTTATGATTTAGAGTCTTCACGTCTTGCAGTACAGATAGCGCATGAGTATGACTTTATTTATGCTGCAGTAGGTATTAGTCCTAATGATTGTAAAGAGACAACAGATGAGGATTTAGAGGCAATAGAAGCACTTGCAAAAGATCCTAAGGTTGTTGCTGTGGGTGAAATAGGATTAGATTACTATTGGGATGAAGCATCTAAAGAAAAACAGATTGACTGTTTTAAGAAACAGTTAGAAATAGCCAAGAGATTATCTTTACCTGTTACTATTCATGCCAGAGATGCTTATGAAGATACATTGGATATTCTTTCTAAGTCAGGTGTAAAGGGTATTATGCATTGTTATAGCGGAAGTTATGAGATGGCTTTAAGATTCATTAAGATTGGTTATTATATTTCTTTGGCAGGTCCTGTTACTTTTAAGAATGCGAAGGTTCCTAAAAGAGTCGCTGAAGGCGTAGATTTAAACTATCTACTTGTAGAAACAGATGACCCTTATCTCACACCAGCACCTTATAGAGGAAAACAGAATGAACCAGGTAATGTCTATTTTGTTGCCCAAAAGATTGCTGAACTAAAAGGATTAAGCTACGAAGAAGTCGCAAAACAGACAACAGAGAATGCACTTGAAGTATTCCAGTTAAAGAAATAGTAATTAAAATAGAGTATAATATAGTCTATCAGGAGGCTTTTTATGAACATTTATGATAAGCTCGAACAGTTATCACTTACAGAAAGTGAAAAAACACTTATAGACTATGTTATAGAACATTCAGAAGATATTATGAATATGTCTGCTTCAGATATTTCTAAGAATAGCTATGTGTCTGTTTCTACTATTTATCGAATTATTGATAAACTAGAACTTTCAGGTTTACAGGCATTTAAATCCCATATTCATTTTGATCGTGAAAGATACCAGAAAGAACTTGTTTCAGTAGACTATAACTATCCTGTCAGGATCAATAATACAAACCATGAAATTATGACTAAAATGTTGAATCTCTATGATCAGACACTTCATTCTACATTAAACCTAGTGAATCTAGATGAGTTTGGTAAAATTGTCCAGAAGATGTATGATGCAAATGCTATCGCATTATTTCCTTCTATAGGTAATTTCTTCATGGCTGAGTGTTTTAGACAGAACATGTTAGAAATAGATAAGGATGTCATAGTAGAAAAACAGATTTTCTATCAAACAAAGGTGGCTGAAACATTAAAAAAAGGAGACCTCGCAATCGTGATCTCCCATGCTAATAGAACACCTCATGTAGAAGACTTCATCCGTGTGATGAATAAGAACCAGGTGACAACTGTTCTTATTTCTTCTATTAAAGAGAGTGAATTATCTAAACTCGTTGATTATCATCTCTATTTTGCATCGTATGAAGATTCAGAAGAAAAGATTGCTTCTTTTTCTTCAAGAGCTTCATTACAGTTCTTATTAGACTGTCTCTATGCATGCTATTTTAATAAAGATTATGAAAAGAATATAGACTATCGTATTGAACACTATATAGAACTCTCATAGTTCTGTGTTGTACTTAATATCATAGTCCCAAGAAGAATATATTCCTGCATGTTATCTACTTTGGTAATAGGCGGAATATATTTTTTTGGTATAAGAGTAGCCATTTCTTCATATAATGGGAGTACATGAGGAATAAAGTCACAATAGAATACAAGTTCCTCAGGACTTAATAAACTGATAATAGATACTAAATAACGGGCGACAACCTCAATACATCCTTCAGGAGACATACTGAGTGTCATTTTATCTTCTGTTAAATCTAAAGGAAGAAATTGTACTTCTCCTACTAAGTTATGCATACCATGTAGTAGGCAGTTATCCACAATAATACCTGCACCACTTATTGCATGTACAGGCTGGAATAAGAAAGCCAGTGAACTTACTTGATCCTGTGAAGAATAATAACCTACAGCTGCTGCATTGACATCATTACATATACATACAGGCAAATGATAACGTTCAGTGAGGACGTCTTCTAATCTCTCTGGTGTTTCCCATCCGACTAAACTTGTAGAAGACACATAACCATCATCAATAATACCTGGAGTCGCAATACCAATATAACGAATACGTGGATAATGAAGACGGGCAATATCTATAATGTCACAAACATCTTGAAGATTAACTACAGGTTTGATTACTTCGTTATCTAATAGTATTTCTTGATTCTTATCATATACACGATAAGCAACATGAATGGATTGTTTATTACGGAAAATAGAGAGAGCCAATGTCTTATGTTTAATTTCTACATCCAACATAACAGGTAAAGGAATCTTCTGATCAGATTGGTTCTTTTTAATCTCTAATGATTCTTTCACAAGTGTAAAGACGGCTTTTACATCATATTTCGCAAATACTTCAGGTGGTACATTTAAGACAATCTTATCTTTAAGAATATCACATGATTTAGCATGTAAATAAGAAATCTGTGGTGCTAAGAGAACTACATCATAATCCTGTGCTACATAGTATAAATTATTATAACCACTTGCTTCTGTTACATAAGGAAGACTCATTAATTTAGAGGCTTCATTCATCTTCATCGCAAAATAGCTAGTTGTTAAACCACCACTACAGCACAACAATATCTTAACAGTAGGTGTATCACCAATATGCTTCATATAATGAGTGAGTTCTCTAAATAACTTCATTGCATAATTCAATGTTTTCATCTGGAAATGTAGATAATATTCAGTCTCACCAGATTGTGTATTGGTTGCTTTAAACTCTATGATATTCAATGGATTAAAGACAATTTCAATATCGGCATGCTTATTATAGAAATGAATCTCTGTATAGTCTTCATTCACTTTTGTTTCAAAGTCAGGCACTTCCTGCAATAGAATCCATTTCGCAAAGAGTATTGTATAAATATCACTTAAGAAATCATCCATGAATATCACCTCCATGTTCATATTTTAACATACTCTCAATCCTTAAATACAGTAACGCCTGAAAAATGAAAAATATATATCATACAAACTAAATTAACGGTGATAGAAATGAAAAGAACCTTGCGAATGCAAGGTTCTAGATAGCCATCTCAAAGATGAATTTTGTATTTGTGATATTGTTTCCTGATAGACCACTATACTGGTCTTTTTCTTTTAACTTCTTAATTGTAGTCATATCAGTGATCTTTTGAATACCTTCCTGATCAAATAGACTCATTCCTTCAGATAAGCTTTTTGATCCAGTTACAAGTGTCTGGTATTGTTGAGACAGTTCATTCCCAGCCTGACTCAACTCTGATAAGCTAGAAGATAATGTCTCTAATTGTTTTGATACAGGACTTTGAGAGAGTAACTCTGAGAGTTGTTCTAAACTCTTCTTATTTTGTATTAAGCTTTCCTGAACATCTTCACTGATTGCTCTGTTTACTGCAGCATGCTGTTCATCAGTGAGATCAATGTTATTTATTTTAGATTGAATCAGTTCTGTAGGATCCTTCATAGAAGATATTAAGTTTTTAATCAGTGCCTGTGTAGACGCATCATATTGTTTAGAACCCTTTAATAATGCATTGGCTCCATCACTCACTTTAGACATATTGGACATATATGTATGAAGGTATTGTCCATACGTTGTACATCCTGCGAGTAATTGTGCTGAACCTTCTACTAACTTCTGGGCTGATTGATTTAATTGATTCGTTGTCTTTGTGAGTTCACTTAAGTCTAAATCTTTAAAGATACCATTAGTAAATACGGTACTCATATAGTCACATTGGAAGTTCTTGATCTTCATAGTCACTTCCATAGAATCCTTAAATGGTTCATAACCAGGAAAACTAATCCAATAATGGCTTGATAATCATCCATCAACATACTCTTCCCATTCTTCACTTCAATATCACTCACTGTTTCTTGAGGAAGAAGCACAATAGTAGTTGCTACGAAAGGAGTCTCAGTACTATTCTTATATTTAAATACAGCCTTTAATGTCCCTGTTTTACCTTTGATATCTGTCACTTTCTGTCCATCCAAATAATAAGTCACATCTACACCAACAGGAAGTGCTGCATCTAAAGTACCTTCATACTGAATACTATTCTTATTATTCTCTATCAATAATTGATGATCATTCAAGGTGATATTTTCATCACCCTTATTACTGATATCCTTTAATATAGTTGTATCTTGAATAAGATCACCTTCATTTATAGAAGGAATAGTTACTTCGGATTTAGTACTTTTTATTTCACCAGATGCTTTTGTCTTTACAGTAATTGTTTCACTCTTATTCACGGCTTCCTTTACATCATGTCCTTTTGTGGTTAAGACAACAGGTGTTTCTTCTTTAATAGTCTTTGTTTTATTAGTTTTTGTCTCTGTTGTACATCCTGTAAGCATGATACAACATAGTATCGCTATTAACTTCTTATTCATGCAAGTACCTCCTATTCCACATTCTTCAATGCATCCTGCATTGGAATCTTCTTAATCTTCTTATACTCAATCAACATCACTATAAAATAACTTATAAAACCAATAACGATTGTCTTTAAGAAAGTAAGGTTACTTACCGTTAGAGGCATCCATCCTGCCATCTCTTCTTTCATCATTGCCTCAAATATAGGCTTTAATATCACATAATCGAGTGGCACAGTGAGAAGAATAAACAAAGATACAATAATAGATGTCGATACAATATAAATAGAACTTGCTTCATGATTGGTATAACCAAGAATCTTAGTCATAGAAATAGACTGTGCATTCTTTTCTATAATTGTTTTTGTAAGAAGATAAATAAGCACAATAAACATGATGACAGCCATTCCATAAAGTAAATAAGCCATACCGCCCATTGATACATTCAATTGTCGAGATACTTTACTTAATGAATCATAATCAATAGTTGTGCCTATATACTTTTCATTGATATCAGTAATAGGATTCTTTGAGAAATAACCAGAAAAATAATCATCATCTAAATCAAATAACTGATTCATTTTTTTCTGATTCATGAATATCGCAATCGCACCTGGATAGTTATATTCACCACTGACCTTTAATGTATACTTCTTATCTGTATACTCTGTCCTTAAGTGAAGTACATCGCCCTTATGGATATGATATTTATCTGCATAAGCACTTGATACATAAACACCATCACTAATAGAAACATAACAACTGTTCTTTTTTACTCCATATACAGTCACCGTATCCAAAGTATTGTCTTCTATCTTTAAGCTAAAAGCACTAAACTTCTCAGATGTCTTTTCTTCTGTTTCTATTCCCTTTGTGAAAGTATAAGCTTCTATCATATTAGAAAAGCTCTTTTCACTAGACTGCAAGCTTGCTGGTACTTTAAGAATATATTGATAATCCGCAAACATATTCTGTTTAATATTGGTTCCATAGGAATTAATAATATCTGGCATCGCAAGTCCAAATAATAAGATCATATTCGCAAACATTAATCCAATAAACATGACAAGATAATGGGCTTTATTCTGAAGAATAATACGTGTTCTAAAACGTGTAATAAAAGGAATACGTGTGGACAAAGGCATGACATGTGACTGTTTATGTCTCTATCTCTTCTTAAGAATTTAAGAGGAGATAGAGACAACTGTCTATTTAATATAAAGAGATTAATAATAAACATGAGTATAACAGGTACAACTGTTGTCTGAATAAAAGCACTTGCACTCCATACTGTTTGATAAGTCGTTAAACTATAACTGGCATAATATAAATTCGCCATAGTCGTTCTAAAATAGGTATAGCCTAGAATATTACCTATTAAGGCACTCATAAGTGTCACAATAATAGGAAGTGTCATATAGTGACTGATCAATTCTTTCTTTGTATAACCAGATGCAAGTAATGTCCCAATCACATTGGCTTCTTTCTGGATTGTATTGGTCATAGTGACCGCAAATACAAATGCAATAATCACAATCATGATATATAAGAGAAGTCTGACCATCACGCCATCACTACCCATATCATCACCAGTAAAATGAATGGTCTGATTCTCATATTGAGGAATATATTCTTCTAGATGTACTTCTTTATTTAATAACTTTAAGAATGATTCAGATTTCTTTTCTTCATTCTTTGGCTTATTTGCATAAAGCCATGAATAGCTATAGGTCATATGTGCTGTATCCCATTGATTAAATAAAGAAGGTTGTACAACAGCCACACCAAACTTGATGGCATCAAACATCGTATCGCTGTTATTCTCAAATAATGCGGAATAATCTGGTAAAGCCACTAAACCACAGATCTTTAATGAATGATTCTGACTCTTAATAGTATCCCCGATAGATAACTTGTTATTGACGGCATACATGCGATCTATCGCAATTTCTTTATCATTTTGAGGAAGTCTTCCTTTCATGACACATACTTTATTTACGCTTTGAGGTGTCGCAAAGATACGTAATTTATTTCCATTGATCAATGTTTCTTCTACATAAGAATGATCATAGAGATGTACACCGGCTTTAGAAATATTGATCAAAGACTGATTATTTAGTTTCTTATCTACATTAAAGTGACCATCTTCAATTGTATACTTCTCAAAACTTTCATTATCAGCTTTGATCATACTCTCATCTGCCACAATAAAACCCGATACAAGACCAATCATACCTGTCATCAATAAGAAGATGACAAGATACTTACTCCAGTCTTCTTTTAATTCACGTATAAAACGTTTATTTAATGGATTCTTCATACTACCAATCCACCTCATTGACTCGTTTACGATCTGTATTGATATAGTCTTCTTTAATTCTTCCATCATGTAATACAAAGATATGATTCGCAATATACTTAATAGATTCATTATGTGTCACCATGATGATTGTATTTCCAAATCTTTCATTAATATCACAGATTAACTGTAATATATCCTGTGAAGTACGATAATCGAGTGCGCCAGTCGGTTCATCACAAAGAAGTATATCTGGATTCTTTATGACTGCACGTCCAATTGCAGTACGCTGTTGTTGTCCACCAGATAATTGATTAGGTAATTTATTTTGATGCTCATATAAACCAAGTGTATGTAATAAATCATCAATATCCAAAGGCTTCTTACTTAAATAAGCACCTACTTTGATATTCTCTCTCACTGTTAAGTTAGGAATTAAATTATACATCTGGAATATATAACCTAAATGATCACGTCTATATTGACTTAATTTCTTCTCTTTCATTGTCTTTAAATGATGTTTATTAATAATAAGTTCTCCCTCATCTAAACTATCAATACCCCCAATAATATTAAGTAGTGTAGATTTACCAGAACCAGAAGGACCAAGCAATACACAGAATTCTCCTTTATTAATAGTCATATTAATCCCCTTTAATACATCAATATGGCTTTCTCCTTATTCAAAAGACTTTTTTAACCCCTTAATCTCTAAAAAAATCATAACATCTCCTCCTATATTAGTATTACCTAACCATATTATAACCAAATAGTTAGCTCGTGCAAACTAAAAACTATGATATAATGAAGAAAAAATGAGGTACATATATGAATTATACAGAAGAAGAATTATGCACATTAGTAGATCAATTACCGGATATTCAATATAACTTACAAATGCCTGTGACTTCTATTAATCTATTAGGCTTAACACCTGATTTATTTGATGAAGAAGTCTATGAAATATTAAAGGATTATTTTACTGAGCAGAAATACAATGTCCTTACAACATTCTTATATCATGATACATCACTTGATATGGCCGGTTATGCAGATGTAAATATTGTAGTATCAGTCAAAGGGTTAAAGATTGCTGAATTATTAAAAGAGAAGTATGGCACACCTTATGTTGTAGGATTCCCTTATGGGAAGTTCTCTTCTTATTTCTTTATGGCTGTTGAACAGGCATTAGAAACGGGCATTGACCAGATTCCTTATCAGAATTTCTTTAGACTACAGACAGAGCAGATGATTCAATTACACGGTGATCCTGTGATTATGAGTTCTATTGGTTTCTCTTTATCCCAACAATATGATTTTGGTTATCAAGTGATATCAGATAGAAAAGAAACATTAGGTACAGTAGATTTAAAGGATACTAAAAAAGATGATATCCAAGTCGATATCACCTTCCCATTACATGAATCTATATTTGATTTAACCATTCATGACTTGTAATACACAATTTTCTATTGTTTCTATTCCCTGATCATGAAAAGCATGAAGTAAATCTTCATCATAAGTTCCTGGCTGCATCCAGGCATACTTAATACCAAGCTCTCTCATCTCTCTGATATAAGTCATACCAATTGTTTTATTGACGACAAAAACAACAACATCTACAGGATACTCTATATCTATCAGAGATGTATACATCTTATCATTGTCTATTGTGTCATACTTAGGAGATATACCATAGACATGCTTACCTGCATTCTTTAAGCACTGATATAATTGATAGCTATACTTCTTGGAATCAGGACTCATCCCAATGATACAATAATTATTATAGATCTTTAAAATATCTCTTTCTTTCATCGTTCATCACCGTTTTCATTATATCATACCACCAACATTTTTGATTGAATTTTACACCATAATAATGCATTTGTGGTATAATGACAAACGCGAATTGATATGTTAATATAGACACGTATTAAATAAGAAAGGAAGGTCGTTTATAGTGTACGATATTATAGTTGTAGGTGCTGGCCATGCAGGTATTGAGGCATGTCTTGCTGGTGCAAGAACAGGAAATAAAACATTACTTATTACAAGCAACTTCTCTAATGCAGGAAGCATGCCTTGTAATACATCCATTGGAGGACCTGCAAAGGGCATTATTGTAAGAGAAATAGATGCACTTGGGGGACAGATGGGTAAAACTACAGATGCGACTTACCTTCAGATGAAGATGTTGAATACTGCAAAAGGACCAGGTGTTCAGTCTCTTCGTGCACAGGCAGATAAGAAAGCTTATCCACGCTATATGCAGAAAGTATTAAAGGAACAAGAAAATCTTGATATTGTAGAAGCAATGGTAGAGGATTTGATTGTAGAAGGTGATGAGTGTAAGGGTGTTATCCTTGCAGATGGTACATGCTATGAATCTCATACTACAATTCTTACTACAGGAACTTATTTAAAGGCTGAAGTCCTTGTCGGTCATTCTAAGACTCCTAGTGGACCAGATAAACAGAAGGAAAGCTTATATTTATCAAGTAAGTTAAAGGATTATGGATTTAGAATCCAAAGATTAAAGACAGGTACACCACCTCGTGTAGAAATTAATTCTATTGATTATTCAAAAACAACAGTACAGCCTGGTACAGATGCGAAACTTTCATTCTCATATGAAACAACACATTTCACACCAGTAGAAGATCAGACTGTATGTTACTTAACATATACAACGGCAGAAACACATAAACTTATTAGAGATAATCTAGATAAATGTGCGATGTTCTCAGGACTTATTAAAGGTATTGGACCACGTTATTGTCCATCTATTGAGGATAAGGTTGTTAAGTTTGCGGATAAGGAAAGACATCAGATCTTCCCAGAACCAGAATCTAAGGAAATGAATACAATCTATGTACAGGGATTCTCTACATCAATGCCTCATGATATTCAGGAAAAGATGGTACATTCATTACCAGGACTTGAAAACTGTACTATTTTAAAATATGCATATGCGATTGAATATGATGCGATTGATCCATTACAGTTGTGGCCTAGTCTAGAAACAAAGGTTTTAAAGAATCTCTTTACTGCAGGTCAGATCAATGGTACTTCAGGTTATGAAGAAGCAGCAGGTCAGGGTCTTATTGCCGGTATTAATGCGTCTAAGAAGGTAAAGGGTAATAAACCTTTAATCTTGAAACGTGATGAAGCCTATATTGGTGTATTGATTGATGACTTAGTGACTAAAGGTACTAAAGAACCATATCGTATGTTAACAAGTCGTGCTGAATATAGATTATTATTAAGACATGATAATGCGGATGAAAGATTAAGAAAATATGGCCATGATGCAGGTCTTGTAAATGATGAAGTCTACTCACTTTATCTAGATAAAATGAATCGTATTCATGCTGAAATAGAACGTCTAGATACCATTCATTTCTCACCTAAGAGTGAAATCAATGACCTCTTAGAAGAGAAGGGCTCAACACGTTTAAAAGAAGGTGTAACTGCCCGCTCTATTCTTCAAAGACCAGAATTAGTCTATGAAGACTTATTACCTTATATTGAACATGTTGACTTAACTGAAGAAGAAATGAGAAGAGTCACTATTCTTATTAAATATAAGGGATATATTGAAAAAACATTAAGACAAGTAGAAAAAGTAAAGAATATGGAAGAAAAGCAGATTCCTGCAGACTTAGACTATGATGATGTATTAAACTTATCATTAGAAGCAAGACAGAAACTAAAGAAGGTCAGACCTGTAACTATTGGTCAGGCAACACGTATTTCTGGTATTAATCCTGCAGATATTTCTGTTTTACTTATTCACTTAAAAACACAATACGGAGATTAATATGACACAACAAGAATTTATTGTGAGCTTAGAAGAAAAAGGCATTGTGCTTTCAGAGAAACAGATTGAACAGTTTGAAAAGTATTATGAAATACTCGTAGAATGGAATGAAAAGATGAATTTAACCGCTATTACAGATAGAGAAGGTGTTTATTTAAAACACTTCTATGATTCTCTTACAATTGCGTTTGATTTCCCATTCTCTAATCAAACAATCTGTGATGTAGGTGCAGGTGCTGGATTCCCTTCAGTTCCACTTAAAATCGTTTATCCAGAATTAAATGTCACTATTGTAGATTCTTTGAATAAGAGAATCACATTCTTGAATCACTTATTTAAAGAATTAGAATTAGATCATATTCAAGCAGTTGCATCACGTGCTGAAGATTTCTGTAAAGATCATCGTGAATCATTTGATATTGTCATGGCACGTGCAGTTGCAAGATTAAATATCTTAGATGAACTTTGTCTCCCATTAGTGAAGAAAGATGGTTACTTCCTTTCATTAAAAGGACTCAAAGCCCCTGAAGAATTAAAAGATGCGAAGGGAGGCATAAAGGTACTTGGAGGAGAAGTGATGGATGATTTTACTTTTACTTTAAGTGATCAGAATGATCATCGTCATAACATCGTGATCAAGAAAGTGAAATCAACACCTGCAAAGTACCCAAGAAACTATGGACAAATTAAGAAGAAGCCTTTATAGAAAGAAAAAGAACGTTATTAAAGATGCTTATTGTTTCTTAGACATCAATGATATTGTTGCGAATAAGGAACAGCCAAGAACTCATTTTGAAGATGAGAAGATCCAGGAACTCGCTGAATCTATTATGCAGAATGGTCTCTTACAGCCTATCGTAGTCAGAGAATATGAAGGTAAATATCAGATTGTTGTAGGGGAAAGAAGATACCGTGCCTGCAAACTAGCAGGTATTACAGAAGTGCCATGTATCATTCAGGAACTTGATGACAATCAGACAGCCAATGCCGCATTAGTAGAAAATATTCAAAGAGAAAATCTTTCAGCAATAGAAGAAGCCTTAGCTTACCAGCAGATTCTAGATACACAGGGTTTAACTCAAGCCCAGCTCGCTGAAAAAGTAGGTAAGAAACAGTCTACAGTAGCTAATAAACTTAGACTCTTAAAGCTTCCTATGACAGTACAGGAATCAGTTAAGAAAAAAGAAATCTCTGAAAGACATGCCCGTGCTTTATTAAAACTAGAAGATACAGCACAACAAAATAATATGTTGAAGGAGATTCTTGAACAGAATTTAACTGTCGATGAAACAGAAAAAAGAATTGCGAAACTATTAACACCTAAAAAAGAAAAACCACGTGTACGTAAATTTTCTAGAAGTGTTAAAATCGCAATCAATACAATCAATCAGGCAGTAAAGATGGTCACTGATGCAGGAACTGATGTAGAAGAAAACATCGATGAAACAGATGACGAAGTCATCATTACTCTAAAAGTAAAGAAGTAGATCCTAATTATTAGGACCTACTTCTTTTTTAAATCTTTCTGGAATTCTATTATGGAACACAATATCCATAACTTCATCATAACTAAATTCATAACATTCATCTGTTTCAGTCACATGTATTCTTAATACATCACCTCTTTCTGCTTCTGTTAAGAATAAATATAAATTTTTCATTAATTCTTCCATAGGGTACCTCCTATATATTTATTCTCAAAGAAACTTTAAATTACTTAATGATATAATAAAAAAGATTGAGCTAAGCTCAATCTTCAACACATACGCATACGGGTGCTGGAATCTCTAATTCAGAATCTGTCATCAGTAGCTTTTCATTCTCTTCATCAAAAGTAAGTACCTGAAGCTTATTATCTTCCTGTGCACCTACAATAACATACTTATCATCAATAATATTAAAGTCTCTAGGTTCTTTACCAGTATGTACCATATAAAGTAAAGAAATCTTACCATTCTCTTTATTGACTCTATATAAGGCAATAGAATTATGACCTCTATTAGAAATAAGTAGATGTTCTCCACTCTTTGTGAGATGAATTGCGGCAGCTGCATTAAATCCCTTAAAATGACGTGGAACACAATGAATAGCCTGAACTAAACTCATACGACCCTCATTATACTTAAAGACCATAATCTTATTCGCAATCTCATTAATGAGATAACCATAACGTCCGTCCTGTGAGAAAATCAAATGTCTAGGACCAGAACCAGGTACAACATTTACTGTATAATCTGTATTCTCTTTAAGAACACCATCTTTATAATTGTACATTACAATCTTATCAGCCCCTAAATCTACAGCATATAAGAAACGTCTGTCAGGTGTAAAACCAACATTATGTACATGAGGTGCAGTCTGTCTCTTTAATAAATCAGGCCCCATACCAGTATGTCTCACAGCACCAATCTTATGATCAATACGATAATTTTCTAGTTTATAGGCAGCTGTTGCACCAACATGATAATTAGCTGCAAAGATATACTTATTATCATCAGAGATACATAAATGTGTATAACTTCTACCAGAAGAAGAATAGTTATTATTAAGAATCAATTCATTCTTATGAATACTAAAACTTCCTAATCCTCCACCTTCATTATTAGATTTTGCATTCTTATAAGATACATAAAGTTCTTTATTTTTCGCAATCAGATATGATGGAAAATCTTGAGTTAAAATCTGTTGTATTTTCTTTAATTCTAATGTTTCTTCATTAAAAGAAACGATATAGATTCCTTTATCGTTACCTTTACCGTAACTTGCAACATAAAACGTTTTCATAGGACACCTCCACATGAAAATATTTTATCACAATTATTCTCTATTTACTAATGAGTTTCATTATTATAAAATGATTGTACAATAGTCAAAGGAGGACAAAAGGTTGGATAATAAGGAACTTTTATCTATGAGTGATGGTCTTTTAATTCAATTATTACAGAAAAATGCAAGATATAAGGTTTCTGACCTAGCCGCTGCGCTAGCAGAATCTAAAGACAGCATTGTAGAAAGATTAAATAGACTAGAAAAAGAGAAGATTATTTGTGGTTACCATACTATTGTCAACTGGGACAAGACAAATACTGAACTTGTGACTGCGATGATTGAGATTAATGCTATTCCTGAAAGAGAATATGGTTATGATCGTATTGCGTCACATATTTATAAGTATGAAGAAATTGAAACAATGTATTTATTATCAGGTGATTATGATTTTATGTGCATTGTGAAGGGTCGTACTATGCAGGAAGTCGCGCACTTTGTTGCATCTAAATTAGCATGTATTCCTGGTGTTACAGGAACAAAAACAACATTTGTGTTAAAGCCATATAAGACAGATGGACATGTCCTAGTAGATGATGAAGATGGTAAAAATACGCGACTGGTGGTGACTCCATAAAATGGATTATGAGAAGAAATTAAGTACTGCAGCACAAACTATTAAACCAAGTGGTATTCGTAAGTTCTTTGATCTTGCGAACCAGATGGAAGGTGTTATTTCATTAGGTGTAGGGGAACCTGATTTTGCGACACCTTGGAAGATTAGAGAAGCTGCAATCTATTCAATTGAAAAAGGACGTACTTTCTATACTGCAAACAGAGGTTTATTAGAATTACGTCAGGAAATTAGTAATTATTATTATCGTCGTTTTGGTGTACATTATGATCCTGAAAATGAAATTATTGTGACTGTAGGTGGTTCAGAAGGTATCGATATCGCAGTAAGAGCCTTAATGAATCCAGGTGATGAAATGATTATCTTAGACCCAGGATATGTTGCTTATGAACCAAGTGTTATTCTTTCAGGAGGAGTACCTGTAAGAATTCACCTAGAAGAAAAAGATGAATTCAAATTAACACCTGAAAAGCTTAAAGCAGCTATTACACCAAAGACAAAGGTCATGTTGATCAACTTCCCTTCAAACCCAACAGGTGGGGCAATGACAAGAGAAGACTATGAGAAACTTGTACCTATTATTAAAGAATCAGGTATTATTGTTATATCAGATGAAATCTATGCAGAATTAAGTTATGAAGAACCATTTAGTACATTGGCTTCATTCCCAGAAATCAGAGATCAGATTGTTGTCATCAATGGTTTCTCTAAAGCTTATGCTATGACAGGCTGGAGATTAGGTTATGTCCTTGCAAACCCAGTACTCTCTAAGGCAATGTGTAAGATTCATCAGTATATTATCATGTCAGCACCTACTGGTGCACAATATGGTGCAATAGATGGACTGAGACATTGTGATAAAGAAGTAGAAGAAATGAGAGCTTCTTATCTCTCACGTAGAAACTTCCTTGTAAAAACATTTAATGATATGGGACTTCATACATTTAACCCAATGGGTGCTTTCTATGTATTCCCATGTATCCGTTCTACAGGACTTACATCTGAAGAATTCTGTGAAGAACTATTAAATGATCAGAAGGTAGCCTGTGTACCAGGTACAGCCTTTGGTGATGCTGGAGAAGGATTTATTCGTGTCTCTTATGCATACTCACTAGAAGAATTAAAAATTGCGACTGAGAAGATTAAACTATTCTTAGATAACTTAAAAAACAGATCTCATTAGAGGTCTGTTTTTTCTCTTTCCTGCATCTCCTGATAGCTATAAACACAGCCACAGTAGTTCTGTCTATACATATGATATTCATCACTCATACGTGTTGATTTTAAATAACCATTATCCTTCTTAAAATCACTATGAAGGAATTTTGGTGTTTCTAGATCTAAATCATCACCAATCTCATTGATCCATTGGCTATTCTTATGAGGAGAAACAGACAACACAGTTGTCCAATAATCAAAACCATGCATTCTAGCATAATCTCTTGCTTTCTTCATTCTTACTTTATAACACACATAACAGCGATAGCCTTTTTCTCCAGTATCCTTATATGGCGCAATATGCGTTAAATATTCTTCAGGATTATAGGTATCTTCTACCACCTGCACATTCTGGTTCTCTTTATCATTGAACTCTTTCACAAATCTTTCTAACTCAGATTCACGACGATGATACTCATCAGCAGGGTAGATATTACTATTTGTATAATAAATAGTAATATCAAAGTACTGACATAACTCTTTAATTACATTAGAAGAACAAGGACCACAACATGCATGAAGCAATAACTTTGGACGTCCTTCTAAATGTTTAAGAGTCTCCAACATCACTAAACGATAATTCTGTTTCATTAGTGAATAAACATTGCATCACCAAATGAGAAGAAACGATACTTCTCATTTACTGCAATCTTATAGGCATTTAAGATATGTTCTCTACCTGCAAGAGCACTTACAAGCATCACTAATGTAGATTTAGGAAGATGGAAGTTTGTGATCAATGCATCAATACCAGTAAATGTATAACCAGGATAAATAAAGATATTTGTATTTTCATGAGCTGCTTTGAAGCATCCATATTTAGAATGGTTAGCTTCTAGTGTACGACAAGAAGTAGTACCTACCGCAATAATACGTCTACCTTCTTTTTTAGCCTGATTTAATTTTTGAGCTACTTCTTCACTAATTTCATAATATTCACTATGCATATGATGTTCTAATACATTTTCTACCTTAACAGGTCTAAATGTACCTAAACCAACATGTAAAGTCACATCTAGGATTTCAACCCCTTTTTCTCTTACTTTCTGAAGTAATTCTTCAGTAAAATGTAAGCCTGCAGTAGGGGCAGCAGCACTACCTTCTACCTTTGCATAGACTGTCTGATAACGATCAGGATCATTTAACTTTTCTTTAATATATGGTGGTAAAGGCATAATACCTAACTGATCAAGAATTTCATAGAAAATTCCATCATAAATCATCTTGAAGATACGAATACCTTCTTCTCTGATTTCAGTACACTGAGCCTTTAAACGACCATCACCAAAAGTAATCACAGTACCTAGTTTTACAATCTTCGCATTACCTACTAAACATTCCCATAAATCATCATGAAGATCCTTTAATAAAAGAACTTCTACATGTCCACCAGTTTCTTCCTTAAGACCATAAAGACGTGCTGGAATAACCTTTGTATTATTCCTTACAAGCACATCACCAGGCTTTAGATAATCTAAAATATCATAGAAATGTTTATGTTCAACATCTCCTGTTTCTTTATCTAGAACCATTAAACGTGAAGTATCACGTTTCTTTAATGGTGTCTGTGCAATTAATTCTTCTGGAAGATCATAATCAAATAATTCAATATCCATAAAACTAAAACGCCCTTTCATAAACATCACGACCATACTGTTCTAAGAATTCTTCCTTAAAATCAGCTAAACGGTCTTCTTGAATTGCTTTTCTAATATCTGCTGCAAGATCTAATAAGAATGCAACATTGTGAATAGATAATAAAGACTTACCAAAGATTTCATCACACTTGTGAAGATGTCTTAAATAAGCTCTTGTATAATTTCTACATGCATAACAATGACACTTATCATCAATAGGAGTAAAGTCACGTTTATACTTTTCATTATTGATATTCATACGTCCATGATGTGTCATAAGTGCACCATGTCTTGCGACACGTGTAGGAAGTACACAGTCAAACATATCAATACCTCTCATAGCACCTTCGATTAAATCAATAGGATTACCTACGCCCATTAAATATCTAGGCTTATCTTCAGGTAACCACTTGACACTATCTTCAATCATTTTATACATGATTGGTTTAGGTTCACCTACAGAAGTACCACCAATAGAATAACCAGGGAAATCCATATCAACTAAAGTCTTAGCACTTAGTTCACGTAAATCCGCAAACTCACCACCCTGGACAATACCAAATAAAGCCTGGTCTTCTCTCTTATGTGCTTCCTGACCTCTCTTAGCCCATCTTAATGTTCTTTCTACAGAGTTCTTCATATAATCATGAGTACATGGATAAGGTGCACATTCATCAAAACTCATAATAATATCAGCCCCTAAATCTTCCTGAATTGCGATAGACTTTTCAGGAGATAAGAATAGCTTAGAACCATCTACAATACTCTTGAAGGTAACACCTTCTTCTTCAATCTTACGTGTCTTACCTAATGAGAATACCTGGAATCCTCCAGAGTCTGTAAGAATAGGCCCATCATAGTTCATGAACTGATGAAGCCCTCCTGCATCTCTTACAATATCACTTCCTGGTCTTAACCATAAATGATAAGTATTCGCAAGTACAACCTGAGAGCCCATTTCTTTAAGCTGTTCAGGAGAAATACCTTTTACTGTTGCCAGTGTTCCTACAGGCATGAACATAGGTGTTTCTACATCACCATGTGGTGTATGAAGAATCCCATATCTTGCGCCTGTCTGTTTACATACGTGTTTACATTCATACCAAAAATCTTTCATTTAATCACCTCGATAACCTTGGATATTATACGAAAAAATACGCATTAAATCAATAAAAAAGGGGAAAGCTCCCTAACGTTAAGCATATTAGGGTAACTCAATAGATTTGGAATTTACTCAAACTATAAAAAATGTCAGGAGTATAAAACTCCTGACAATAGCATTTAGGTGTTAACGTTTTACTCTATACAGAAAATATAACCCCTCTAGTTAGTTTTAAATGACGGAATATTATCTGTTTTTTAAGTCATCCAGTTTTTTAAGGATTAGAAGACCAAAGATAATAATCAGTCCAATAATCATTACGCCATAGGCTCTGATATTTATATCATAAGGGGATATAATATACACTATTTGTTCGACACAAACTAAAGCAAAAAGTGATGAAATAAACCAAATGACAAATTTTACTACAAGACTGTTTTTCATGAAATTCACCTCCTAAAAATGATGAAACAGCAATGCATTTAAGATGTTCATACTCTGAAAAAATAAAATTTGATTCATCTTTTATGATTAACATTTAAAACGTGACTAGTGGGGGGCAAGACACCATTGATTATTTATATTATATCATAATAAAAATTATAATAATAGTCTATTATATTTGAAATAAAAAGTATAAAATAAATATAGGAATTAATAGATTTACGAGAGGAGGAATAATTTATGAAATGTAAGTCTATCAAGATCTTATTATCATTTTTACTGTGTGCTTTATTAATACCTGTTTTTCCAGTTTCAGCATTTGAAGATGAGAATTTACTATCTACAGTTTCTGAACCAACAAAGCATTACCAAGTAAGTGAATATGGTGCAATTATGCAAAAACTGACAGATTATAAGAGAAGTAAAACAAAAGGTATTTCCAGTTTTAACTCTCAAGATGATGAATTATTGGAAATTATGAAAGAGAGAAAAGAGTATCAAGATTACATTTACAAACTTAAGGAATTATCTGAAACTGAATTAATTGATTTGAATTTTGATAATAATCAAATTAATGCAATTAAAAATTTTGATGGGTCAGATGAAATGGCTACGAGAGCTTCAGCTACAATTTCTGCAACCTTAAAACTAACAAAATTTAATTATACGGCTAGTGATAATAGAACGCATGCATCTGCAACTTTTAGTGGTAGCTGGAAAGGAACACCTTTTTTCAGACAGCAAGATACTATTGGTATTGGTATGATAGGGTCATTGTCAAGATTTGTAAAAAAGAGTTCTTCAAATGCAATAACGCATTATGACGGTAGTGTTGTGAGAAATACTTATGGAGAGTATAAATCATCAGCTGGACAAACTTATAAATTTGGTATTGGCAGTGACCCTGCGCACGTATTCAAGAAATTTACAATGACATATACTGCAGATGCTGATGGAAAAAATACATTGATGGATTATGGTGCAGCTTATGCTCATTTTAAAGGTACAATACCTTCGGTTGGACTGAGTATAGGAGTAAGTGGTAAAAATGCAAATATAGGTATTAGTTTCAATATTGATGCTGATGGTAAAAATCATGGAGAAATTGAGTGGAAAAAAATCCTCCCAAGATCAACTTATATTTAAGCATTTTTAGATAATGAAAGATAACAATTAATAAAGATATATCTCACCTGTTTGATATGCTTAATTAAAACAATAATAATATTTAAATGGCTATTCAAGGTTAATATGAATCTTTGAATAGCCATTTTGTATTATGGAATTTATCTTAAGAATTAGTTAGGACTCTCGTCTTGTAATGATAATTGAAATACAGCCCTCCCTAATTGTCTCGATATGTTTAATATTATCTGTTTTTTAAGTTATCAAGCTTTCTTAGTATAAGAAGGCCAAAGATAATATTGATTCCAATAATCACTAAGCCATAGGTTTTAATATTTCTTTCATAAGGAGGATAAATACCAACCATATGTTTTGCAATATATAAAACTAAGAGTGATGCAATAAACCAAATGAAAAATTTTACTACAAGACTGTTCTTCATATATGTTCCTCCAAATTGAAGTATTATTTCTTACATATATATTTTATCATTATCCTCTCCTTTGAAAAAGTAAAACAAAAAAATCCAGGAAATAATCCTGGATTAATCAAATGTAACATATTCGTTATCTAAAGGTTTAGCCCCTTCAACATGATCTACATCAAGAACACAGATATTCGCATTCATAGATGGATCATATTCAATATGTGTATGACCTTCTAATAGAAGCCATTCATTAGGTATGAATTTAGAGGCATATTCACTTACACAAAGCATACCAATTAATGAAGTATCCTGTTCACAGCATACCATTGCATAACGACCAAGAATAAAACCATTAGGAATCACTTTATCACGACCTATGAATTTACCTTTAATTTTAATTGTCTTTTGATCATAACGTTCTGGATGTTCCATCGCATCATAACAGAAGATACCAAAATCATGATCAGCAACTTCTAAATGATCCTGTGTATAATCATATGGTAATTCATCATCCTGCATAGTATTTACAGAACCATCTTTATTTTCATAGATGATCTGACATACAGGATTCATTGCCTTGATGTTGTTTCTTAAAGTAGACTTCTTCATACCATCTTCAATACGGTTAAAGATGACTAAGTCACTCTTAGCACAATGTTGGAATAAGAGTGCACGCATGTTATTCACATAAAGCTGGAAAGTAGAGGCATTAATAGTAGTTAGAATCTGTACAACATCCCAGTTTTCAGGGAATTTTGATTCTACAAACTGATCTACATTCCACATACCATTAAATTCTACAAGAACCTGTGTAGGATGATATTTCTCCTTTAAATCCTTAAAGAAATCGGCAGTGAAGTCTTCTTCATTCTCTACATAAACAATTTCACAGTTATGTTCCTTAATAGCTGCTTCATTATATTCTACTTCACCTTCTTCTGTCACAATAAGCACAGATGTCTCATAATCACAGAAGTCAGTATTAATAATTGTATCGTTGATAAATGTTGTTTTACCACTTTCTAAAAAGCCAGTAAATAGATAAATTCTTGTTTCTAAATTATCCATACATTAACCTTTCATTAAATCATAGATTTTATGTGCATCAAGCTTTTCACCAATCACACACATTCTTCCACCAACATCTGGTGTACATTCACGGATTTCATAATCACCACTTACAAAGTCAAATTCAAACCATTTACCATCAGTACCCTTCACAATACCCTTAGAACGAAGAATATGACCTAAAGATTCATCAGTCCCTAAAGTCTTTAACTTATCATCAAGTTCTTCTTTAGTAAATGGATGTGCTGTTTCAATACCAATACTATTGAATACTTCATCTGCATCATGCATATCTTCTTCATCATAGTATAATGTGCTGTCTCCATCATGGTGATGATGTTCATGATGATGTCCATGAACACTTTCCTGATGTTCCTTTTCAGCCGCAATCAATGCCTTTTCTAAAGCATCCTTATGATTACTTGCTTCAAGAATCATATCACCTGTAATCTGATCCCATGGAGTAGTAACGACTGGTGCATGAGGATTTAATTCTCTAATAATATCTAAACATTCCGCAATCTTTTCTTCAGATACATCCTGTGAACGGCTTAAGATTATACAGCTTGCTGCTCCAATTTGGTTATTAAAGAACTCACCAAAGTTCTTATGATACATCTTACATTTCTTTGCATCTACTACAGTAAAGAAACGATCAAGTGTTAAATCAGCACCATGTACCTTCTGTACAGCCGCAATAATATCAGATAACTTACCAACACCTGTTGGTTCAATAATAATACGATCAGGATGATATGTATCTACAACTTCCTTTAGAGCTGTTTCAAAATCACCTGCAAGACTGCAACAAATACAACCCTGACTTAATTCATTGACAGTAATACCTGCATCACGCATAAAACCACCATCAATTCCAATTTCACCAAACTCATTTTCAATGAGTACTAACTTTTCATCTTTTAAAGATTCATTTAATAATTTTTTAATAAGTGTTGTTTTGCCAGCACCTAAGAATCCAGAAATAATATCAACTTTTGCCATTTTATTGACTCCTTTCTTAACCATCTCACATTATATCATTTTTCTTAAAAAACGCTCATAAAATGATAAAAAAGCTTATATAAACTTTTCAATAAATAAGCCTATTCCATTAGAATCTTTATCCTCTGTGACATAGTTAGCGACAGCTTTCGCATGAATAGACCCGTTTTCCATTACTACACCAACACCTGCTTCTTCCAACATATCTATATCATTATCTTCATCACCAAAAGCCATACATTGAGATATAGAAATATCATGAAGGGCTAAAGCCTCTTTCAAACCATTAGACTTAGACACATGAGGATTCATATATTCATATAAGAAACTAGTAGTCACTAAGGCAGACGCTTTATATTCTTTATTCTTAAATGATTTAGAACGTTCTACTATCTGAGGCATATAGCTTGGATTACATATAATCATCAATTTACGATAAGGACGTGTTAAGAATGTATCAAAATCTACAACTCTATATTCAATTCCATCACCCTCAGCCATATTTCTAATATAGTCATCATCCTTAGGTGCATATAGAATACCTTCATGACAGATTGTAAAGTTACAATCCATATCTTTGTAATGATTCATGATTTCTTTAATCAATTCAGGACTCAAAGTATGATTCTCCTGATATATATCAAGAATATAATCATCAATCTCAGAACCTCCAGAACCCACTACAAAATCAATACATCCTTCAATACCCCATGATTTCATATGATTTCTTACACTATCTGCATCTCTACCTGTACATATTCCAAATAATATACCTTTACTTCTTGCTTTCTTGATAGCTGCAACAGTTCTTTCATCTACGACCTGTTTACTAGTCAGTAATGTTCCATCTACATCACATACAATAGCACGTATATCCATATTTATTCCCCCGTCATTTTTATTATAGTACTTTGTCTTCTTTTCAATATTCTCTTCATAATGTCTCCTAAATAAGCTGTATAAAGAGTATCTAATACAAATAATAGACTTAATTTTGTGTTATAGGAAGATATTTTCTTATAGTGATTTTCTTTTAACGTAATCTCAATTTCAGGATCATATTCAGTAGAAGAAATCAGTAGAATAGGGACATGATTCTTATGCAAAATTGAAGGAATCTTATCTGATAACATCCCACGTCCATTAAATGTAGTGACTATTGCAAGGCGAGAAGAATCATTTGATGAAAAAAATAATTGTGATTGATATTCTTCTTTTAAGAATTCAATCTTCCTTTTATATTCTGATGTATTACTTTTAGTCGCTAAGTGATAAATAGAAATCACCAAAACATGCTTCACTTATTTCCTGGTTAGACATATGAATCACTTTCTTAGAATTATCTAAAATATTTATCATATTTCTACAACTATATATATGTATGTGTTATAATCCCAAAAAAAGGAAGGTGATATTTATGATAGATGGACATATGCATCTAGAATATGGAGATCTCTCAAAAGAGTATGTACTACAGTTTGTGGAAAGTGCAGTAAAGAATGGCATGGATGAAATACAGATTCTTGATCACACACATCGTTTTAAAGAATTTAGACCTGTTTATGAAGGTGTAAGAAAAGCATCTCCTTATCAAGAAGAATGGTTAAATAATAAAGAAATGAAGTTTCATAGTACTTTAGATGAATATTGTGCTTTAATTAAAGAAATCAAGGCAATGGATTTACCTATTAAGGTGTCTTTTGGTTTAGAGGTATGTTATGTACCTGAATATGAAGAAACAATTCGAGAAATATTAAAACCTTATCATTTTGATTTCTTAGTAGGAGCCATTCATTCTATCGACGGTAAACTCTATGATATGAAATGGTCAGAAGAAATCTTATGGAACAAGTATCCTGTGGATAAAATCTATAAGAGATACTATGAATGTGTTTTCTCACTTGTAAAATCTGATTTATTTACACAGCTTGCACATCCAGATACGATTAAGATGTTTGGCCATTATCCTACTTATGACTTACAGCCTACATATGATGAACTTGCTGAATTATTAAATGAACATCATATGAAAGCAGAAAACAATGTAGGATGTTACTATCGTTATCATACACTTGATATAGGCTTATCCGATCAGTTATTACAGACCTTTAAAAAACATCATGTCCAGATGATTACTGCAAGTGATGCGCATCATCCAGAAGATGTAGGTCGTAATATAGCGGATGTCTGGGAAAAAACAATGAAGTGAAGACTATCTTCACTTTTTTGATATATTTTTATCATAATAGTACTTGAATGATATACAAATATTGATAAGTTTGTTTCTAATTTTATATTGAATGATTCACTGGAATTTAATGAATATATAATAAATATAGAGGGGTAGAGTCAAAAGTTTATGAAAAACTTGATGAATGACAGATTTCAGGGCTCGATGAACGATGCGATATCATTCATGTAGTATTAAAATTGAATATTTTGAATTTTTCTAAACCGAATGATTATAAAGGTAATA
>ERZ827168.1920-NODE-1920-length-26234-cov-9.083808_pt1 | contig 26234 bp, 22 predicted proteins | sample MGYA00519868_ERZ827168 | MGnify/ENA primary metagenome ERZ827168 (study PRJEB31778, sample SAMEA3449271) | human gut metagenome | biome: human gut; feature: human-associated habitat; material: faeces | place: United Kingdom | collected 2010/2012 ...
GACGACACCCTGATTAACAGTCAGGTGCTCTAACCAACTGAGCTATGGGGCAATAACGCTTTGCGCCGCCGTCAGGCGACGCTAATTATTATAGCCATCTGCGGGGCGTTTGTCAACAGGTTTTGCCAATTTTTTTGCAAAAAACTTTTTGCGCGGCCGACCCGGCGGGGCAGGCAGATTTTACACTTGCATTTTTGGGCAGAATCGTCTATGATGGAGCTTGCAACATCATTTATAAAAGGAGTCTGTATCATGGCAGAATTTACCTATGAAGTTACCGAACGCATCGCCGTTCTTTCCACCAACGCCCGCGGCTGGGAGCGTCAGCTGAATATGGTCAGCTGGAACGGCAACCCGCCGAAGTACGATATCCGCGACTGGTCCCCGGACGGCAGCCGCATGGCAAAGGGAATCAGCCTGACCGAGGATGAGCTGAAAACGCTGAAGGGCATTCTGGACGACATGGAACTGTGAGGTTCGTATGCAGGACTACCACGCTGAATTTGTGGAGATCTACAACAAAAACATCACCCGCCCCGGTGCGGACCGGCTGCTGAACTGGCTGGAAACCACCGACTTTTTCACCGCGCCTGCCTCCACCCGGTTCCACGGCGCGTGCGAGTGCGGCCTGGTCATGCACAGCATCAACGTGTACAACGCAATGATGCAGCACTTCTACACCGAGGGCGAGAACGCCGAGAGTTATGCCATCTGCGGCCTGCTGCACGACCTGTGCAAGGCAAACTTCTATAAGGTCAGCACCCGCAATGTCAAAAACGACGCCACCGGCCAGTGGGAGAAGGTCCCGTTTTACCAGGTGGTAGATCAACTGCCCTACGGCCACGGCGAGAAGAGTGTCTACCTCATCGAGCATTTTATGCGGCTGAAAACCGCCGAGGCTATTGCCATCCGCTGGCACATGGGCGGCTTTGACGATGCCGCGCGCGGCGGCTGCTTTGCTGTCAGCGAAGCCTACAACACCTACCCGCTGGCGGTCAAGCTGCACATTGCGGACCTGACCGCCACCTATTTGATGGAGCAGGGCACCAGCGAAGTAGAAAACGGTCACCCGAAAAACAAATAAAACCAGGGCACAGACGATGCAGTCTGTGCCCTGGTTTTTTTGCGGCGTCCCCGACGCCCCGCAGGGAGGTTACAAATTTTCCTGCATCCACCCGACCAGCGCGGCTTGGGACTGCGCCGCCGCGCTGCCGGTGATGGCAAGGCCCGGGGCAATTACTGCTGTGGGGCAGAGCTTGCGCAGGTCTTTCTCGCTGCGGCCCATGCCGCTGCCCTCGTTGGTGCAGTAGGGCAGCAGCTTTTTGCCGGTAAAGTCGAACGCCTCCAAAAAGGTCGCCACCGCCATGGGGATGGTGCCGCAGTAGTTGGGGTAGCCCAGCACAATGGCGTCGTAGGCCGCAATGCTCTCGGGCAGGGCGGTCAGCGCCGGGCGCTTGTGCAGCATCATGTCTGCGGTGACTTGGCTGACGCATTTGCGGTAGTTGTCCGCATAGGGCGCTGCCATTTCAATTTTGAACAGGTCGGCGTCGGGGAAAGCCTGCTTGATAAGGTCGGCGCAGATCTCGGTATTGCCGACGGCCACGCTTTTGATTGCGCCGCCAAAGTAGTTTTCGCCCGCGCGGGAGAAATAAGCAACCAGAATTTTAGACATAAAACAGCACCTCCGTTGGATTCTATACAGCAGTATACCATGAAAGGCAACTTTAAGTGCAAGGGGTAAATGCAAAATTTTACGCCCCGGCAGACAAAACGCCGCGCAGGCCCGAAAAAGCCTGCGCGGCGCTGTTTTTATGCGGTATCAGGAACGGTTTTTCTTGTGGGCGGCCAGGCCGAGCGCTGCACCGCTGCACAGGGCCAGCGCAAACAGCAGCGTGACGTTCATGCTGTCGCCGGTCTGGGGGATGGTCACAGGGGGCTGCGGCGTGGCCGTAACGACCGGGGCCGGGGTGGCCGTAGGTGCGGCGGTGGGCTGTGCCGTGGCCGCCGGGGCAGCAGGTGCGGGCGTGGGGGCTTCTGTGGGGGCCGGGGTGGCCGTGGGCTTGACGACCAGCGCAGCGAGGGCGCTCTCGATGGCCTTTGCCATGGCATCCACATCGGCCTGCTGGGTGATGTTCTTGCTGCGGTCCACGGCGTTGATGGCGGTATCCACAGCGGAGAAATCCGTGTAGTCGTCGCGGTTCAATGCGCCCGCCTTGGCAATCGCGGCATCGACCGCGGTGTAGTCGGCGGGTTTGTAGGTGAGGGTCAAAGTCTGGGCGTGGGTAGCGGTGTCAGCGGTGATGGTGATATCCGCGCTGAACGGCTCGCAGTTGTCCGCAGTGACCGTGACAGGATAGACCCCGGCCTCCAAGTCGATGGAACCGTTCGTGAGAGGCTGGCCGTTGGCAGTAATAACAACATTGGTCAGTTCGGCAGGGGACACCGTAAACGTAACGGTATACTTAGGCCCGGGAAGAAGCGGCGTACCGTTCGGGTTGAAGCGGTAGTCGCCGCCGTTCTGGGTGAGCTTGTCGTAAAATTCCTGGGTTTTCATGGAATCGATGGATTCTGCGGTGCCAGCGAAAGTACCATTGGTGGCGCAGGAATCAACGTTTGCAGTTTCGGTATAGTAGTTGTTCTCAAAAACAGGGGTGCCGGATTCAACCTTGCCAACAAGTCCGCCGAGACGCTTATATGGCGGTGTGGTGACACCATAGTTGGTCAAATCAATTTCACCAGCAAAATAACAGTTCTTGATAGGGGTATCACCGTAGATGTAGCCCACAATGCCGCCCGTATTACCGCCAGAAGGTTTGCCGCGAACCGTCAATTTGCCGATGGAATAGCAATTTGTTATGGACGGATTACCACTGCCCAGAGAGCCGGCAATACCGCCGATGCTGTTGGCGCAAACCTCTATGTCAGCTGTGTTGACACAGTAGCGGATTTCAGAAGTACCACCAGCATAACCAACAATACCACCAACGTTTAGACTGGCAACACCATTATCAGTTCGAGTGACACTAATGCTGCCTTTGCTTTGGCAGTGCTCAAAGGTGGAGTCCATAGCAAACCCACATAGGCCAATAGAACCGTCGAGATAATTGTCACTGTTAGTGAATGATATATCAGATACACAATCACGAATCGTACTCTTGTTAGATGCACCGACAATGGAGCCAAAATCAGAGTATTTCCTTGAACCAGTAGCATTTACAGAGCCCTGTACAGTAAGACCGGAAATCTCGGCGTTCTCAATATATCCGAAAAAGCCATATGATTCATATTCAATCATGCCATAGGCATCGGAAAAGTCCAAATTAGAAATCGTATGTCCGTTGCCGTAAAATTTTCCGCTGAAAAAATGCGGAACGTTAGCGTCGTTGTCGGCGCATCCAATCGACGTCCATGTTTTACCGCTCAAATCTAAATCGGATTCCAGGCTTACTACAGCATCGGTCTTGCCGTCGTATGCACCCGCGTTTACGTCCGCCGCAAATTGCATCAGTTCATCAACCGTAGTAATAACCGTGCGGCTGCTCTGCGCAGCTCCGACGGCATCCTCCGCGAACGCCGCCATGGGCAGCAGCGTCAGGCAGAGCGCAAGCGCAGCCAACAGGCTTGCAATGCGTTTCTTCATTTTGTGATTCCTCCTTTATGTTGTGGACAGAAACTTATGCACCTTGCACATATTGATATTTTCACAGTCTTCTTCAAAATTTCCGCACTTTTCCATAGAAAAAACGCTATGCAGCAGCATAGCGTCATCGGCATTTTTCTATCTGTCGATTTTATTCTTCGACGCGGATCACGCTTTCGGCGCTCGCCTGCGCGGGATCCATCTTCGCAAGCGCACGGCGCACGGCATGCTCGCCCGCCCGATGCGTCAGGAAAATCAGCTGGACAAAACCCGCTTCATCCCGCTCGCCCTTCTGCACCATGGAGGCGATGCTGACGCCCTCCGCCGCGAAGCCGCCCGTAATCAGCGACAGCACGCCCGGTTCATCCTTCGCCCGCATGCGGACAAAGTGCACGCAGTGCCAATCCTCCGCCATCCTGCACGGCGCTTCGCTCACCGCGGGCAGTTCGTGCCGCTTGGCCTTCGCCGCGCAGATCAAATCCGATACCAGCGCGCTGGCCGTCGGCAGATCGCCCGCGCCGCGCCCGTAGAACATCATCTCGCCGCAGGCATGCCCCTTGACGAACACAGCGTTGAATGCGTCGTTCACGTTGGCCAGCGGGTGGCTGTTCGGCACAAACGTCGGGTGCACGCGCGCCTGAATCTCGCCGTCTTCTTCCTTCGCGACGGCCAGCAGCTTGAGCGTCAGCCCAAACTCCTTTCCGCATTGCACGTCCAGCGGCGTAATGCCCGTGATTCCCTCCCGGTACACGTTCTCCACCGGCACGTGGCGGTGAAACGCCAGCGTGGACAGGATGCTCAGCTTGTAGGCCGCGTCATAGCCCTCCACGTCCGCGGTCGGATCCGGCTCGGCCAGCCCCAGCCGCTGCGCGTCGGCCAGCACGTCCGCATAGGCCGCGCCTTCGTTGGCCATTCGGGTCAGGATATAGTTCGTCGTGCCGTTGATAATGCCCATCACCGAGCTGATCCGGTTGGCCTGAAGCGAACCGTTGATCGCCCGAATGATCGGCACCGCGCCGCACACGCTTGCCTCGTAATACAGCCCGGCGGCATGCTCCCTCGCGGCGCGGACAATCTGTGTCCAATGCGTCGCCAACGCCATCTTGTTGGCCGTGATGACGCATTTGCCGTTTTCCAGCGCGCGCACCATATAGGAAGCCGCCGGCTGCTCGCCGCCCATGAATTCCATCACCATGTCGATTTCCGGGTTGTCGAGCACGTCCTCCGGGCGATCCGTCAGCAGCGTCGAGGGAATCGCCCACGCGCGGCTCTTGTTCAGCGAACGCACGAGAATTTTTCGCACCTCAAAGCCGACGCCTTCGTTTTCTTCGATCTGCGCCCCATACGTTTCCAGCAGTTTATACACGCCGCAGCCGATGTTGCCGCAGCCCAGAAAACCCACGACGATCTTTTCCATGCTTTCGTGCGTCCTTCCTTCAAATGAATGTTTACAGGTTTTTCTCGTAGATCAGGCGCAGGCCGGTCAGCGTCAAATCCGGATTGATTTCGTCAATCACGTCGGAATTGCTCTTGACCAGATGCGCCATGCCGCCCGTCGCAATCACGCGGATATCGCTTCCGCCCAGCTCGTGCTTCATATGCTCGACGATTTTCTCCACCGAGCCGATATAGCCGTACAAAATGCCCGCCTGTATATTGGAAACGGTCGTCTTGCCGATGACCTGCGGCGGGAGCACCAGCTCGATGGAGGGCAGCTTCGCCGTGCCCGTCGAAAGCGCGCGGTTCATCATCCGCAGACCGGGGCCGATTGCGCCGCCGAGAAATTCCGATTTGGCGGAGATCACGCCATACGTCGTCGCCGTGCCGAAATCAATGAAAATCGCGGGGCCGCCGTAGAGCGCGGAGACCGCCACCGCGTTGGCGATTCGGTCGCTGCCCAGCTCGCGCGGGTTCTCGTAGCGGATGTTCAGCCCTGTTTTCATGCCGGGCACGAGCAGCCGCGGCTCGAAATGAAAGTAATCCCGGCACATGTGCTCGATGGTGTAGTTGATGGTCGGCACAACGGAGGAAATCATAATCCCCTCCACCGCCTGCATATTCAGGTTGTGATAACGAAACAGATCCGCCATGATGATGCCATATTGATCCGATGTCATCACCGGGTCGGTCGCGCAGCGCCAGCGCTTGACCAGCCGACTCCCTTCAAACACAGCGGCTTTGATATTGGTGTTTCCAATATCCATTGCAACGATCATAATTCTATCCCCTAACCGGCGTAAGATTTAGCGGTGCCCGTTCATCCTGCCCGTCACCTTGAGCAGCGCGCCGCCGATGGCCGTGCCCGCAACCGAGCAGACAATCGCTTCCACAAGCCCCTGTATGCCCGTCAGCAGAATGACAAACATCAGCGGGTTGCTCGCGCCCTTGGCCAGCACAAGGCTCTGAACGTAATCCGTATGATAAAACGCAAGCACGATATAGCCCATGAAGAACAGCGTGTTGAGCAGCGGCGCGGACAGCGAGGCCACAAAGCAGTTGGCCGTCGCGTTTTTGCACGCCTTGGCCATCGCGCCGTAGACCAGCCCGACGCACAGGCCCATCAGCAGGCGCGTGACAAAACACAGGATGAACGTGTGGATGGCCGACACACCCAGCAGCGTCGAGGTCATAATCGACGCGCCCTTGATCGCGTCCATGAAGCTCACAAAGCCGAAAACGCCGCCAAGCAGCATGCTCGCCAGCGGCCCGATGACAATCGCGCCAATGGCAATCGGCACGGTCAGGAACGACATGTACAGCGGTCCGACCGGCACGCTGCCCAAGCCGATGAGCTTCATCACCACTTCAATCGCCACAAGGATGGCAAGCTGCGTCAGCGTCTGCACGCTGATCTTCTGTTGAGGCTGAGTATTCATTTTTGATCCTCCGTTCGGGTTCGCACAGGATACCCGACAAGTCTTTGCCGCAAAAGCGGCGTCGTAAAAGAAAACAACCTTCTCGGTCTGCCCTGCATGCAGCGGCAGCCAGAATCGCGTATATTGTACCAAACAGGCGCTGATTTTGCAAGTTTTTACGCGCAAATTGTCGTTTTCGGCCATTCCTCCCATTTTTCTGTAAAAAAGGGTTGACTTTTCACAAGCCGTATCGTATAATACTCTTCGTCGCAAGACAAAACGGCTTGCGGGAATGGCGGAATTGGCAGACGCGCTAGATTCAGGTTCTAGTGAAAGCAATTTCATGCAGGTTCAAGTCCTGTTTCCCGCACCAAAGAAAAAAGCTCGGCAAAAGCGCTGAGCTTCTTTTTTTGTAAACCGGGAAACGGACTTGAAGAAGCCGCAATGAATCAAGCCCTTTTCCCGTCTCCTCCCCGAAATTCTCCGGATACAGGTTGACGCTTTTTTGAATTGCTGATATACTGACTGTACAAAAGAACAGATGTTTATTTTGCAAAAGGAGACGACAGCAATGGCTATATCGAAAAAACCTTTCGGCGTTACGCCGGACGGGCATGACGTCACGCAATTCACCCTGACCAACGCGCGCGGCGCGTCTGTGCGCGTCATCAACTATGGCGCGATTCTCACCCACATCATCGTGCCGGATCGCAACGGTGTGCTGGATGACGTTGCGCTGGGCTTTGACAATCTGGAAGGCTATCTCGCCAATCACGGCAGCATGGGCGACACGGTTGGCCGCTATGGCAATCGCATCGCGCAGGCTCGCTTCACCATCGACGGTGCGACGTATCAACTGGATCGCAACAACGGTGAAAACCATCTCCACGGCGTTCTGAGCAAACAGCTTTGGGCGGCCGACCCGGTTGAAACCGCAAACGGCGACTTCCTCCGCCTGCATTACGTCAGCCCGGACGGCGAAGATCATTTTCCCGGCACGCTGGACGTCACCGTGACATACGGCTGGGATGACGACTGCAACCTCTCCATCCGCTATGAGGCGACGACCGACAAGGCCACGCACTGCAACATGACCAATCACACCTATTTCAACCTCGCGGGCTGCACCAGCGGCTCCATCCGCGATCATATCCTCACCGTCGATGCGGACGCGATCACGCCGGTCAGCGACAAGGCGCTCATTCCGACGGGCGGATATATGCCCGTGGCGGGTACGCCGTTTGATATGCGCAGCGGCCTGCGGCTGGGCGACGGTCTCGACGCTGCAAGCGCCTGCCCGCAGATGGCCTACGCGGGCGGCTACGACCACAATTTCGTTCTCCGCAAGGGCGAAGCGATGGGGCGCGCCGCAAAGCTGTATGACCCGAAGAGCGGCCGCGTGATGGAAACGCTGACCGATCAGCCCGGCGTTCAGGTCTATTCCGCCTGCGCGACCGACATTCCCGGCGGCAAGGGCGGCGCGCATTACGGCAAATACTGCGCGGTCTGCCTCGAAACCCAGCATTTCCCGGATTCGCCGAATCAGCCGCAGTTTATCGGCACGACGCTCCTGCGCCCCGGCGAAAAATACGACACGACGACCATTTACGCCTTCCGCGCCGAATGATCCTCTTACACGCCTCTCAAGCGCCCGATTTTTTGTCGGGCGCTTTTGTTTACATACAGTAAATGAGTAAATCCGAAATTTTGCACAAATTCTAATATCGAGCGCGCAATGCACCCCTACCTAACTCCCTCAGTCACGGCTGCGCCGTGCCAGCTCCTTCGAAGAGGGAGCTCTTTATCAGGTTGCTTTCCGTCTAAGCAATAAGTTACGCCGTGCCCGTAGGGGCGCGCATTGCGCGTCCGCGCTTTGTGCGACATTCGTTTTTTGCTCAATGACTGTTTACATACAAGGCGCGCTCCCTTCCTTCGCTGCCCGCACGGCGCAGGCCAGCTTTCCAGGCTCGACCGGCTTACCCAGATAGCCGTTCATGCCCGCCTCAAAAATCCGTTCGCGCACATCGTCAAACGAATTGGCCGTCATCGCGATAATCGGGATGCTCTCTGCGTCCTCCCGGCCGCTGGCGCGAATGGCGCGCGCCGCCTCGCAGCCGTCCATCACCGGCATCTGCATATCCATCAAAATCACGTCGTAAGTTCCGGCCGCCGCCGCTTCGAACTGCCGAAGCGCCTGCAAGCCGTCCGCCACCCGGTCGCAGGCCGCGCCCTCATTCGTCAGCAGCTTCTGGATGATTTCCGCGTTCAATTCTCCGTCCTCCGCCAGCAGCACGCGAACGCCCTCCAGCCGTTTTGCGCCGCCCGCCGTCTGCTGCGCGCAGTCGCCCAAATCGACAGGTTTGCGTTCCTCCCGGTCGTCCTCCAGCACCGCCATCACCTTCTGAACCTGCGCCTGAATCTGCCGGGCAAACCGCTTCATGTCCTCGCCGTCCTTCGTCATGTTCATCAGCGTGGTCAGCCCGAGCACGGCGTTGAGCGGCGTTCGGATTCCGCGGCTGACGCTGCGAATCAGGCGGCTTCTTTTTTCCTGTTCGCTCGTCACCTGTTCGCGCAGGTTTTCCGCCCGCCGAACGGATTCGCGAAGCGCCGCGTTGACACTTTTCAGCTCGCGGTTCGCCTTTTCCTGTGCCAGCTCGCTTTGCCGCGCGTCCGCCGCCTTGTGGTTCGCGTCGATCATCCTGCGGATGCTCACGTCGAGCAGCGCGGCCACCGCCGCCAGCATCGCTCCGATGAGCGCGGCGATGCGCGCAATCAGCGCCGTGTAATCCTCCATCACGTTCTGCACCAGCGCGCAGGCCGCCTCGCAAACCACCATATACGGCGTATCCCCGATGGGTCGATAGGCCAGATAGACGCGCTCCTTTTTCGCTTCGAGCGTCCTGCATCCGGCTTGTCCCGCGCGGATATCCGCCTGAGCTGACGCTTTCTCCGCCCCGGCATAGCGCAGAAAAATATCGTCTTGATCCCACACGTCGTCCGCGGCATAGACCGCGCGCCCGTCTCGTTTTATGATGCAGACGTTCGCCTGCCCGCCATAGGCGCAAAAGGACAGCGCGCCGTTGACGCTGCCCGGCGTATACGCCAGCGCAATCGCGTCATATGGCTCGCCCTGCACGAAAAACAGATCGATCGGCTTCACGACAAAAAAGGCCTCCTCGCCGTTCCAGCTTCGATAGCCGGAGACCGTCTTTCCCGCCGTCAGCCTGCCGCTGTTTTCCCTGTCCATCTTCTGCCATCCGGTTCGCCCGCGCACGCTGACATAGTGCCCGTCCGTCGTCACAAAAAGAACGTCGCGAACGCTTTTCCCGTTCAGCGCCGACAAAAACCGGCCGTCCGCGGCCAGATCAATCTCCCGGCGCCCCTGCGAAAAGAGATAGCGCTCCATGGTCTCCGTCAGCTCGTCCGATGTGTTCAGCCGCATGGCATACGGCTTTTCGAGCTGCTCCATGACGACTTCCATATCTCGCTTGCAGCTTTCCTCGATGGATTCCCGCGCCGCGCGCAGGCCGCAAATCAGACAGATGCCCATGCCCAGAAACATCATCGCGCAGGCCGCCGTCGTCATCCACATCAGACGCTTGGTTTTTCCTTTGTTTTTCATGGCCGATCGACGCTCCCCTTTTGCTTTTCCGCCCTTTTTTGATGGATTGACCCATTTTGATGTTCTATTCTATGTTTCGTGTCCGCGTGATATGATATAATAAGTGTGAATTTTTGAAGGAGGCAACGTTTATGTGTACAGCCGTATCCCTGCTTTCCGGCGACTTTTATTTCGGCCGCAATCTGGATTATGAATTTTCCTATGGCGACGAGGTGACCGTCACCCCGCGCGGCTACACATTCCCCATGCGCGGGCATGCGCCCCTGCGCACCCGTTACGCCATCATCGGCATGGCCTATGTGCAGGGCGATTATCCGCTCTATTACGACGCGATCAACGAAAAGGGGCTGGGCGTTGCAGGGCTCAACTTCGTCGGCAACGCAGTGTATTTCCCCGCTCAGGCGGAGCGCGACAACGTGACCCAGTTCGAGCTGATCCCGTGGCTGCTCGGCCAATGCGCCACGCTCTGCGAGGCGCGTGAGCTGCTTGGCCGCATCAATCTGCTCAACGAGCCGTTCAGCCCCGAGCTGCCGCTGGCGCAGCTTCACTGGCTCATCGCGGATCAGACCGGCTCCATCACCGTCGAATCCACGGCGGACGGCCTGCACGTCTACGATAACCCGGTTGGCGTGCTGACCAACAACCCGCCGTTCCCGATGCAGCTTTTCCAGCTCAACAACTACATGGCGCTCTCGCCGGAATCTCCGAAGAACACGTTCGCCCCGGACGCGCCGCTGACGACGTACAGCCGCGGCATGGGCGCGATGGGGCTTCCGGGCGACCTGTCCAGCCAATCCCGTTTCGTCCGCGTCGCCTTCACGCGCGCGCACTCCCTGTGCAAGCCGACGGAGGAAAGCCGCGTCAACCAGTTCTTCCACATTCTCACCTCTGTGGAACAGCAGCGCGGCTGCTGCTCGCTGGGCGACGGCAAATACGAAATCACGCTGTATTCCAGCTGCTGCAACGCCACCCGGGGCATCTATTACTACACCACCTACGACAACCGGCAGATCACGGCCGTGGACATGCACAACGAAAATCTCGACGGCGACGCGCTGATCCGCTACCCGCTGCTTCAAAGCTCCGCCTTCTTAAAGCAGAATTGACCGTCTTTCCCCACCCGACGCGCGCCGTCGGGCTTTTTTCTTTCTCTGCCTTTTTTCTGCCTTTTCTGCGCCGTTTGGGTTCTCCCGTTCAAACGGTTACGCAGCGTCTTCCCGTTTTCAAAATTGCTCATAACCTTTTATATTCATCCATCGCGGCGATTCGCCTTATTTTCCAAAGCCGGACCGCAGAAAAAATCCGTTTCCGCTTGCATTCGCAGAGGGTCTGTTCTATAATGGAAAAGTAAGACATTTGAGCTAAATATGTTCATCCCCCTCCGGAGCCCGGCTTCACGCCGCGGCTCTGATGGGGGCTTTAAGTTGAGGTGACCTCTTCTCCATGATCCCTGAGAAACAGAAAATCCTGATTGTTGATGATTCCGAAATGAACCGCGCGATTCTGACCGGCATTTTGGATGACGGCTATGATTTTCTGGAGGCGGAAAACGGGCTGCAAGCCCTTGACGTTCTGCGCGCCCACCGCGATATCAGCCTCGTCCTGCTGGATATCGTCATGCCCGAGCTGGATGGTTTCGGCGTGCTGTCCGTCATGGGCGAGCAGCACTGGATCGACCAAACCCCGGTCATTATGATCTCGGCGGAAAGCGACTCCATGCTCGTTGAGCGCGCCTATCAGCTCGGTGCGACGGATTACATCAGCCGCCCGTTCGATAAATCGGTCGTCCGCCGCCGCGTCATCAACACGCTGATGCTCTACGGCAAGCAGAAGCACCTGATGCGCATGATTACCGAACAGGTTTACAGGCGCGAAAAGAGCAACCGCCTGATGACCGGCATCCTTAGCCACATCGTCGAGTTTCGCAACGCCGAAAGCGGGCTGCATGTGCAGCACATTCAAACCGTCTCGGAGCTTCTGCTGCGCCAGCTTGCGCGCAAGACGGATCGCTACGCCCTGACGGAAGACGATATCGCGCTCATCAGCACCGCTTCCGCCCTGCACGACATCGGCAAAATCAGCATTCCGGATTCCATCCTCAACAAACCCGGCAAGCTGACAGCGGAGGAATTCGAGGTCGTCAAGACGCATGCCGCCGTCGGTGCTTCCATCCTGCAAAACCTTCCGATGACGCAGGATGAGCCGCTGATTCAGGTCGCCTATCAAATCTGCCGCTGGCATCACGAGCGTTACGATGGGCACGGCTACCCGGACGGCCTTGTCGGCGACCAAATTCCGATCACGGCGCAGGTCGTCTCCCTCGCGGACGTATACGACGCGCTGACCGGCGAACGCTGCTACAAAAAGGCCTATCCGCATGAAACCGCCGTTCGGATGATTCAAAACGGCGAATGCGGCGTGTTCAACCCGCTGCTGATCGAGTGCCTGCTCGACATTCAGGATCAGCTTCAGCGCGAAATCGGCACGCCGCCGGAGGCGCGCAATTTCAGCCTCGCCGCCCAGCGCATCTCCGATCACATGGTGCTTGAAGACGACCTGCCCTTTGAAAACAACCTGCAATACCGCCTCGCCTACGAGCGCGAAAAGCAGACGTTCTTCGCCCCGTTTGCGGGCGGTCTCCAATTCGATTATAACATCCGGCAGGACAAGGCCTCCGTCAGCGATTATATCGCCGATCCCGCCTGCGAAAACCGGACGTTCACGGCGGATGCGCTGCTTCGCCTTTACGCCGTCTCGCCCGAGGACAGCCGCCGCCTGCGGGACGCGGCCAAGCAGACCACGCCCGAATCGCCCGATGCTTCCATCTCGGCGGCAATCACCGTGCGCGGCGAAAAGACGCTCTGCCGAATCGCTATTCGAACGCTGTGGTCGCGCGAGTCGATCCGAAAGATGATCGGCGTGGTCGGCTACGTCGTCCCCATCGGCGAAGATCATTCCGCCGCCCCGGCGTTCAGCCTCCGCATGAACAACATCACCGGCCTGCGGGCGCGGACGATCCTACAGGAATTGCAGCTCTATTTTGACAAGGTTCGCCTCGTCAACCCGGTAAACCACGGCGTTTACAAGTTGAATGAAGACGGCTCGCTCAAGCGCCGTGAGCGCCCCTGCTACGCGATCTGGAGTTCTGAGCAGGTCTGCCGCAACTGCGCGGGCTGCAAAGCCTTTTCCGACAAAAACCGCGTCGTCAAGCTCGAATTGACCAAGACCGGCATCTATCAGGTCATCGCCAAATCCGTCGTCGTCGAGGGGCGCCCGCTCGTGCTGGAGCTGATTTCCCGCTCCGACGCGGGCATCTGGTTCGATTCGCACGGGAAACAGATGCTGCTCGAAAAATACGGGCGCGATTTCTATACCGACGCGCTCACCGGCGCGTATTGCCGCCAGTATTTTGAGGATCAGCGTGCCTCCCTGCAAGGCATGGACGGCGTGGCGATGATCGACGTCGATCATTTCAAAGAAATCAACGACGCATACGGTCATCCGGTTGGCGACGTCGCCCTCAAAAAAATCGTCGGCGCCATTCTCTCCTGCATCCGCAGCACGGATATGCTCATTCGATATGGCGGCGACGAGTTTCTGGCCATTTTCCCGCAGATTCAAAAAGACGCTTTCGCGCTCAAAATGCGCTACATTCAGGATGCCGTCAGCCGCCTTTCGGTGGATGGCTATCCCGATATCCGCCTCTCCGTCAGCATCGGCGGCGTGCACCGCGTCGAGCCGCTGACCGAGGCCATCCGGCAGGCCGATCAGATCATGTACCGCGACAAAGCCAACAAAGGCGTTCTCCGCCTGTAACGGGAAGAAAGGGGCAGCGATATGACGCTTCAGGAATTTTACGCTCAAATCGGCGGAAGCTATGCCGACACCGTTCGCCGCCTGTGCAGCGAATCGTTCGTGCTTCGTTTCGTCAAAAAGTATCCGGCAAATCCCTCGTTCGACGAGCTTTGCGAGGCCGTCGGCCGTTCCGATTGGGAAAGCGCCTTCCGCGCGGCGCACACGCTCAAGGGCGTGGCGCAGAACCTCGGCTTTGATCGGCTGTACGCCGTCAGCGTGCCGCTGACCGAAGCGATGCGCGGCGCAAAGCCGCTCGATGATTTTTCCCTCCTTGCCGCCGTTCAGACCGTGCAAGCTGAAACCCTCGCCGCCATCGCGAAGCTGGACGATACCCCGTGATGGTAAATCCCGATTTTTAAGCCCAAACAGCCCCTGCCGTCTTTGTCCGGCAGGGGCTTCAGTTTATTGACATAAGCAAACTTGGCTTGAATAGCAAAATCAAGAAATTCAGCTATTCTTTCATTTGCGGAAAGGGCTATTCTCCCCCTTCGGGGGAGAATAGCTTTTTGTCTACAGTCTGCAGCCCCTGCCGTCTTTGCTCGGCAGGGGCTGTTGCTGATGTCAAATTTGACCCGGAAATTCAATGCAGAGCCGGTCGGCCATTTCCTGACCGAACCTCTTTTGGAGTGCCTGATAACCGTCCCTCATGCGGCACGGGCGGCTGGTGACGTTATGTGCGTCAGTCGCAGCCACATCAATATAGCCCTTGCGTAGCATAGAATTGATCCATCTCTGGCTGAAAAAAGAATGTCTTCGGCATATCGTGTCTACGTTCATCTGCATGCTGACGCCGTAACGCTCCCGCAGTAATTGAACGCGCCCCGGCCAACGTAAACATCTGTAACGCTCGATATGCGCGAAAATCGGCTGATAACCCACCGCTGTCAGCGTCTTCGCCGCACCAATCAGTTCGTTGTAGGGTGCACCCGGCAAAAACTCAACCAGCACATAGTTACTTCCAGCCAGCGTTGGAATCAGCCCCTCGCGGAGCATCCACACCGTCTGTCGCGTATAGAAAATTTCGCAGCCCGGGAGGATTTCCATCTGCATTCTCTGCTCGTCACACCAGCTTTGCGCCTTCTGAATTCGCCGCGTCAATTGCTCCATCGGGAAAGGCTCCATACCCGGTTCGGCATGCGGCGTGGCAATAATACGGTCAATGCCATTTTTCCATGCACTCGTAAGCATCTGCCGGGTCTGTTCCCATGTCTGCGCACCATCGTCCATCCCGTAAATCAGATGATGATGAATGTCGACAAATCCCTCCATAGCCCCTTGCATTAACCCTTATCGCTCTTCTTTCCGCCTGTTCCGTAATATCCGGAACCATAGTAATGATCATAATACGTTCTATTATAATACTTTTTCGCGCTCAATGTGTTAAAGGTCACCTTGTTGAGAATACAGCCAAGAATCGGGCAGCCAGATTGCTCCATCTGGCGCTTAGCCTCTATCAGCTCGCGGCGGCGAGTCGTGTTGTAATTGACGACCAACACAGAGCCATCGCAACACTTAGCGATTTCCGCTGCATCGACAACCAAACCAACCGGCGGCGTATCAATGAGAATCATATCGAACTGCTGTGCCAGATAATCGAGCATTTCGCCAAAATACGGCGTGTCAATCAACGTCATCGGGGAGGAAATATAGCGTCCCGCCGGCATGACACATGCGCCATACATATTCGTTTCGTAAATGCAGTCCTCTAACTCACAATGTCCGGCCAGATAATGTGCCAGTCCCAGCATCTCGCCGTCAGTTTCAAGCTTCAGAGAGGCAACGAGCTGGCTGCGACGCAGATCCGCGTCAATAAGCAGCACGTGTTTGCCGCGTTTGGCCATGTTGTACAGGATATTCAGGCACATATATGACTTACCTGCGCCCTGCATATAGCTGGTAATCACGATGCGCTTACGGTTGCGCCCAGAAAAGGAGAGGTTCGTGCAGATCGTATTGATCGCTTCCGTTCCGGTGTAATCCAGCGTGTTGAATCGCTTAATCTTCGCCTGTCTCATGGGCATCCTTCTCCTTTCTGGTCTTATTCGCAGCGCGGCGCGGCTGCGCACTCTTGGTCTGCTTAGGCATTATGCCAAGTGTCGGCAACTGCACGTATTTCTCAATGTCATCCGCGCTGCGCAGACGGTCATCCATCAGGAACTGCGCAACAATCACGCCGCAGCTAAGTATCAAGCCGATCATAAATCCCATGATGACATTTTTGCTTTTGTTTGGGGAGGACGGCCCGCTTGGCAGCAGTGCTTCCTCGAAGATATTCGGTTGTTCGGTGTCCATCTTCACAGCGATAAACTCGCGCGCCACCTGCGCATAAGTATCTGCCATGTCCTTGGCTTCCTGCGGATCATCAGAGACAACACTGACATACAGAATACGCGTGTCCTTCGGGTTTTTCACAGAAACCATCTCCGCCAGCTGGCTGTACGTGTAATCCAGCCCAAGACGCTGAAGCACCATCTCGTGGACATGCCAGTTGGAGAAAACTTCCGTATAGTCGCTGGCCAAATAGTTGCCAATCTGCAAATCCGAAAGGTTGATGGCAGAATCCTTTGTATTAACCACATACAGCTTAGAAGTCGCCGTATACATCGGCGTTATAAAACAGAACGTGTATACAGCAGCAATCAGCGCACCGAGCAGGCTGGCCAACGCAATAATCTTCCATTTTTCAATCAAACGATATAACAATTCAACGAGGTTGATTTCGTCGTCCTCGCTCCCCCTGGGCTGCCCGACCCATGGCTGCTTCCTGTCAAGCGCCTGCTTTTCCGACTGCTGCATGCTCTATCTCCTATCCTCTTTCAATTTATTCCTTGTATACCAAAACGGGGCGCATCTTTTTCTTTGATACGCCCCGCTAAATTTGCTTAGTCGTTGAGCACTGCCATAGCCGTCGCCACAGCGTTCTTCATACGCTCAACAAGCTCGGCCGGGAACTCGACGGCGATATCGCCGCTCTCCAACACTTCAGCATCGAGCACAACCCACTCAACATTGTACTGACCATTCGCATCGCGGGTGCCATCGTACAGGCCAATCACAACGACAACCTTCTGATCCACAGTATAACGGGTGGTGAATGTGAAGGTCACCTTCACATCCGCCGCAGTGCCCTCGGTCGTCAGGGTGACAAACTCATTCATGGTCAACGCGCTGCCCTTCACGCCTTCCGGCAGCAACGCGATAATTTCGTTCTGCGTTTCGACCGGGAAGTACGCAATCGCTGCCTGACCTTTAACGGCAACATGCTGATAAATCTTCTCAATTTCCTCGACCACCGGAGCGGCATCCTCGGTCACCTCGATGAGCATGGTCGGTTCGGTAGATTCAACTGCCTTTACCCGAGTCACATCGGTCGTCGTTTTGCTGGGAACAGCCGCCACCGCACCAGCGGCGCTGAGCACGAGCAGCATGCTCGCAAGCGCCAAAGCAAATTTCTTCATAAAAACCAACCTCCTAATTTCCTTTTGAGTTCGAAATATTGCCAGTAATGTCCCCTTCATTCTCGTTTCGTATAGAACGCATTGAGAACGAAATCGACGATGGACTGCTCGTCTGCGTGGAACTCCATAAACCCGTCTTCGCCGATCACATGATCGCCGTCCAAATATTGAACAGGCTCCACTTTATAATAATATGCCCGGTTGATCTCATTGATCATTTGCCCGCGAACCATGTTGGTGGTCAAATAGGGCGCCAACGTATCGAGCATAGTGGTGACAAAACCACTGGATTCATCAATCTTTTCGCGGATCATCGGCACGGCGGCATCTATAAAGATGCGCTGGCGCTTCATGCGCGCCTCATTTGTTCCGTCCGCGACATCCGTGCGGCGGCGAACCAGCGTAACCGCCTGCTCGCCGGTCAGAGTAATCGTCGCGTCCGCCTGCATTGCCGGATCAGCCATCGTAAAATCATCTTGAAGCGTCACCGTCACGCCTCCAAGCAGATCGTTCAGCGCGGCGATTGCATCCAGCGGGATCTCCATATACGATTCCAGCTCCGGGCAACCCAAAAGCCCCTGCACTGCGCTCAGCGTGTTCTTGCATCGCTCCTGTCTATCCATGCCGTAACCGTGGGATAGGCAAATCTGCATCACACGCGACCCCGCGCTGTTGCCAAACAGACCGAGCACGTTGACCGAAGTCATTGTATCGCGGTCGATCTGCAACTGGTGAATGGTCTTGTTCCTGTGATCCAGCACAAGCAGCAACAGGAAATCGGATTGACCGCCGTCGCGATAGCTCTTGTTCTCGTCCGTTGACCGTTTATCGATGCCAATCATCAGCAGCGAGGTCACGTTCATTTTCTGCTCATAGGTGACACCGTCAATTTCCACCGTCGGCACTTCACCAAAGCCATCTTTTAGCTCGCCTCGCGTCTCCGTATATCTTCTTTTTTCCAAATACCGACCGCCGACATAACCCAGCGCAAGCAAAATCACCAATCCGACGAGCACAACGCCCAGCTTAACCGCCAGCACTCGCCCGCTTTGCCTCTCAGGTCTGTTCCGACCCATATTCTGCCCCTCCATGCACAAGCGTTATATTCCCGCCATGCATACCCATATTCTAGTCGCTCTTTTTGTTTCTGTCAAGGGCATCTATGCGTGTTTACTAACGAAAGTAACGAAATGTTACCCATTCTGCCGTGTTTCCCTGTCTTTTATTTTCTTTTCCGCCCGCTCATACTGCGCGCGGTCAAACACGCCGAATCTGCCCTTTTCGTTCTTCTTGATCCCGTACATGGCATAGTCGGCGCATTTAATCAGTTCCATCATCTCCGTGCCGTCGTCCGGGTACCAGGCAATGCCGCCGGAAACGTGGATGCGCGTCGCCGTGCCGTCGGGCAGGTTGAAGCAGCTGTTTTCCACCCCGGAAATCAGCCGGTCAATCGCCTGCTGCACCGCCTCGCGGCTGTCATAACCATAGAAGAGGATGTTAAATTCGTCGCCCGATACGCGCGCGCAGAGCGTCTCTTCCGGAATGCTGCGCAGGAAGCAGACCGCCGCCTCGTGGATGTAGCGGTCGCCCCATTCGTGGCCGAACGTGTCGTTGGTGCGCTTGAGGTTATCCAGATCCATCATAACCACTGCGGCGTGCTTCATCTTGTCCGGCTGGTCGAACACCCGTCCCGCAAACCGATAGAACGCGCGGCGGTTGTACAGCCCCGTCAGCAGATCGTAGTCGCGTTCCCGCTCGATGCGCATCCGCTCCAGCGTCGCCGCCGTCACATCCTCGGCCAGCACGATCACGCGGCTTTCAATCTGCGTCTCTTTGATGCGCACATAGCGTTCCTTGCCGTCAAGCGAGCGGACATGCACCAGCGTGCTCCCACCGTTTTTCTCCGTCGCCAGCACGTTTTTCTCCATCTGTTTATGCAGGGATTTGATTTTGCCCAGCGTCACATGCTGCGCGTCGCAGCCCGGAACGCCCAGCAGCGGGAAAAAGTTATCCGTCGCGAACGCGGGCGAAACGTCTCTGGCTTCCGACGTATCAAATTCGCAGCCCGCGATATCCACGCTCGCCATGTCCAGCATCCGCAAAAATCGGGTGGAGGTGTTGATGGCCTCGCGGCTCAGCCCCGCGAAAGCCGCCGCGAAGTGATCCAGCTCGCGTATGCCCGTGGAGGACAGGTGCGGAATGCCGTTTTCGCCCGTTCTGGCGATATCCACCTCTTTGGACAGCTTGGCAATCGGCTTGGAAATCCGCTGCGCGATCAAAACGCTGCCCACCGCGTCAAACAGGAGCATCAGCGCAATCGCCAGAAGAATCAACCGCGTCACCCGGCTGGAAAACGCATACAGGCTCTGCGACGAGGCCGCGCCGATCAGCACCCAGTTTTCGCCGGAAAACGGCGCGTACATGTCGTAGAGCGACAGCTTTTGCTGCTGGGTGACGTATTTCTTTCCATCCAGTTGGAAGACGTAGCTCCCGTCCTTGCCCTTCGCCATGACGAGGGTTTCTCCCCTGCGCACCCGCGTCTTGCCGCTGACCATCTTCACCGAGGCGCGCCCCATCTCCCTGTCAAACTGCGCCACCATGTAGCTGCCGTCCGCGTCAAAGCCGAGTTCGCCGTAAGGAAGATGGCTGCACAGATAGTCGTCCAGCATCTCAATGCCGAGCACGCCGTACAGCGTGCCGTCCTCCAGCATCAGCGGCATGGAATAGGTCAGCCCGGAGGGCAGGTTGGACTGCGCGCCGGTGCTCCAGCAGCCGTAATCGTGCGCCGACAGCCGCTTTTCCGCTCGATAGGCCGCCGTGAACGGCTTTCGGAAATAATCGCCGTAGGCGGTGCCGAAATCATAGCGCGTATCCCAGCCCGTGTCGGTCGCGATGTTCATCGCCTTGACGATCGAAATCGGCGCACATTCCAGCAAAAGGTCGCTGTACTGCGTCGTCGCGCTCACCGTCGGGTCAAGGTCGCGCACGTGGAAACCCGTTTTGAATTCCGTGTTGCCATCCAAATTGGAGGTGCTGAAAATGACGTAAATGCCGGAAACCTTGTTCCGGTACATCGTCTCGATCATATCGGTGCAGATTTGGCCGATCAGCTTGGCCGCTTCCTTGGAGCTGCTCTCCAGCCGATCCAGCGAAAGCTCGCCCGCATCCACGGCGGCCTGCGTCTTTTCGTTGATGCTCGCCGCCAGCGCGCCGATATCCGCCCATTGCTGGGTCATCTGCGATTCCAGATAGTTGGCGCGGTTGGCCACCTGCTTGCTGAGGATGGCGCGTTCGTTGCTGTTCACCTGATCGAAGATGCCGCTCAGATACAGAAACGTCAGCAGAATCGCCGCTTGCAGCAGGATCAAAACCACCAAGGGCTGCATCACGGTATGGAAGACGGTTTTCCCCGTCTTCGTCTGGCTCTGCTTCAACCCCGATGCACCTCCGTTCGCCGCTCACACCGCGTTATTGCGCGGCAAGCTCGTTCAATTCGTCCATGAGCTGCGCATACCACGCATCAAAGCGCTCCTCGCTCACAAACGCTGCGACCGCCGCTTCCTGCGTCGCGCCGTTCTCTATAGCCTCCACCACGCTCTGTCGATCCGCTTTCGCCGCGTCGCTCATGGCGTATTCCAGCTTTTTCCGGGCGCTCGTGCCGTTTTTGAACGCCTTCGACGTGTACAGCGTATTCTGCCGCACGACCTGCACCGCCGTGCTCAGGCTGTCCCGAACATTTTTCTTCATGCTCGGGCTGTCCTTTTCAATCTTGACCATGTCGTTGTCTTCCGCCGTCACCGGCAGATAGCCGGAGGTGACGGAAAACTCAATCGCCCAGTCGCTCTGCGTAAACCACTTGAGGAAGCGCGCCGCCGCTTCCACCTGCTCGTCGCTCTTGCGGATGACCACCATGCCCGCGCCCTGCTGCACGGCGTAATTCCCGCCGCCCTCAAACTTCGGCGCGGGATAGGTCTTGATCTCGATGGGATAGCTCTCCTCGTCGCTGCGGGTCACGTGATCCGGGAAGAAAGTGCATCCCGCCGAGGAGCCGACAAACGCGAGCACGTTGCTCGTCTTCATGTCGTCGCTGCGGAAACGGCCGGAGGCGGAAAAGTATCCCTTCACATAGGGCACATAGTAGTGATCCCAAAGCCGCTTCGCCACCTCGCGCGGCAGGTTGACGGTCGTTTGCCCGTCCTTCGTTTCAAAAATGTCGCAGCCAAGCTGCTTCGCGCCGATAATCATGTAATTGGCCATCGCGTCCCGGCCAAAGAGCGCCTTGCCGTCGTTCGGCGCGTCCGTCAGGCTGTCCGTCCACTCGTAGTAGCGCTGCGCCATCGCGGTCACGCCTTCGATGGTCGCAAACTCGTCGGCGCTCGTGCCCGTCGCCTCCGCGAACGCCCGCCAATCCGTGTCGTTGACCACGAGCAGCTCCGTCGCCTTCGCCACCGGGAATATCTTAACGCTGCCGTCGCCCCTGAAATCGCCTTCGCTCAGGTAGCTTTCGATGTATTCCTTTCTGTCCTTTTCCGTCAGATACGGGCCGAGATCGGCGACGCGCCCCAGACTGTCCACCGCGTAGGCCGTATCCGCGTAGGCGGAAAAGATATCCGGCACTTCCTGCGCGCCGACCTTGCCCCGCACCGCGTCCATCACGTTCTGCTCCAAATCGTTGACCGAGCCGAGGCTTGAAGCGGAAACCACGATGTTTTTATCCCTGCCCACCGTCGCGTTAAACGCCTCCACGGCTTCGTTGAACGCGCCAAGCTGCTCGCCGTTGTAATATGTCCATACCGTCAGCGAGAGCGGCTCCTTCTTCGCGCAGCCCGTCAGCCCCGCCAGCAGCGCGCAAAGGCACAGAATTCCTGCCGCTTTCTTCCATCTGTTTCCGTTCATATCCTTCCACTTTCCTCTTCCGACGCTCTTTTTCTCCCTTTTCGGCGCACAAATCAACCCGAATTATAACACACGCCCCTATTCATTTCAACAAAAATGAAAAAAACACGCAAGAAGCGGGTCGAGCCCGCAGTCGATTTTACGTCGTTTTCGATGCGTCTGTCCGTCAAAAAACAGGCCGTCGTTTTCGACAGCCACAAACTGTAGACAAAAAGCTATTCTCCCCCCGAAGGGGGAGAATAGCCCTTTCCGCAAATGAAAGAATAGCTGAATTTCTTGATTTTGCTATTCAAGCCAAGTTTGCTTATGTCAGCAAACTGAGCCCGTCAATCTTTTTCGGTTATGGCCGTTCTTACCAGCGGTTTTCGTGGGTGACGAACGCGCGGTAAATCGCGCGCGTCGCGACCTCGAAATCCAGATTATCCACGCCGACGATGATGTTCAGCTCACTGGAGCCCTGGTCGATCAGGCGCACGTTCACGCCCGCCTTCATCAGCGCGTTGAACAGCCGCGCGGAAATGCCCTTGGAGCGAACCATGCCGCGTCCCACCGTCGCGATGAGCGCCAGACCGGAGTGAATCTCCACCGTGTCGGGCGTACAGAGCTCGTGAATCCGCTGCACCAGCTTCTCCTTTTTGCCCTCCAGCGCGCTCTCGTGCACCACCACGCACATCGTGTCGATGCCGCTGGGCATGTGCTCAAAGGAAATCCCCTGCTCCTCCAGCGCTTGCAGCAGGCGGCGGCCGAAGCCGATTTCCGAGTTCATCATCGCCTTTTCCACGTTGATGATCGCAAAATCCTTGTGCCCCGCGATGCCGGTGATGGGGTATTCGCTCTCGTAATCCTCCGCCTCGTAGCAGATCACCGTGCCCGGCTCATCCGGGTGGTTCGTGTTGCGGATGTTCGTCGGGATGCCCGCGATGCGCACCGGGAAAATGGCGTCCTCATGCAGCACGCTTGCGCCCATATAGGACAGCTCGCGCAGCTCCCGATAGGTCACATAGCGGATCGGCTCCGGGTTGCGGACGATGCGCGGGTCGGCCATCAGGCAGCCGGAAACATCCGTCCAGTTTTCATACATGTCCGCGTTGACCGCGCGCGCGACAATCGCGCCCGTGATGTCGCTGCCGCCGCGGGAAAAGGTTTTGACGTTGCCGTGCGTGTCGCAGCCGTAAAAACCCGGCACAACGGCATGCGTATGCCCTTCCAGCAGGCGGCCGAGCGCCTCCTGCGTCCTGCCGCTGTCCAGCCGCCCTTCCTCGTCGAAGAAAATGCCCTGCTGCGGGTCGATGAAATCCCATCCGAGGTAATCCGCCAACAAAATGCCGTTGAGGTATTCGCCCCGGCTGGCGGCATAATCCGCGCCCGCGCCGAGCTGGATGTTGCGGCTCACCTCGTCCAGATACCCGTCCAGATCGACCGTCAGCTCCAGCTCCTGCGCAATTTCGCGATACCGCGCGCGAATCGTATCAAAAGCCTCCGCGAAGTCGCTGCCGGACGCCGCGAGGCGGTTGCATTGATAAAACAGATCGGTCACCTTAATATCGGTGGCGCCGCGTTTGCCCGGCGCGCTGGGCACCACAATGCGCCGATCCGCGTCGGAAAACAGAATCTCCCTGACCTTTTTGAACTGCGCCGCATCGGCCAGCGAACTTCCGCCAAATTTTGCAACTTTCATACCCATTCGGAAGCCCTCCGATTTTCTTCTTTTTCATTTTCGAGCCGAAGAACCCGAAAATTTTGCAATCCCCATTTGAAATATGAAGCAGATACCATTCTAAAGAATGTGCCGCGTAAAGTCAAGAGTTATTCGCCCATCGGCGCGAAAAATGCGATTTTACACAAGATGACTCTCATTTTTTCGCGTTTTTCAGCGTATTTGGCGCTTTGGCATAGCCTTCCCGCCTAACGCATCCTATGCGCCTGCACCGCCCCGCGTGAGGCGCGGACGCAGAAAGGCGGGCTTCTCCGCCCGCCTCATTCCTGATAAGCCGCCCGCACCGGAGACGGTTTCACGTTTTCCTGCTCGTCGCCCAGCCGCTTCCAGTTTTCAAGCGCCTGTGGGATCAGTTCCGCCACGCGCTCCATTGGCGAGGCGCTGCCCGCGCTCAACAGCCGCACGCCGTTCCTGCCGCACACCAGAAAGCCCATCGGATGGATGCTTACACCTGCGCCCGCGCCGCCCGCGAACGGAAGGCCGTAAGCGCCGGCCTGCGCGCCGCTGACGGCGTATTCCCCGCCGCCCGCGACAAAGCCGAACGACACCCGCGAAATCGGGATGATTGTCGAGCCGTCCTGCGTCTGCACCGCATCGCCAATCACCGTGTTCACGTCCACCATGTCCTTAATCTGTTCCATGGAAACGCCCATCAGGCTCTCGATGGGATGCTTTTCCATTGCAACCCCTCTTTTCGCTTCTTTCTCCCGGCCGCCTTCGCCGCCGCAAGCATAATATCGCCAACCCGCATGGAAACTATGCACCGCGCCGCCGCCCAGACGCCGCGCGCCGCAAAATCCGCCGTGACGCGGATATCGCTGCATCCCGTCCGCCCCAGCCCCGCAAGCAGCCCGTCCGCCGCCGCGCGGATACCGCCCGCGAACATCGCCGTCGCACCCGCGTCCTCCAGCCCTGCCCGCATATGCAGCGCAATCAGCTCCCAATCCGCCGCTTTCAGCACGGCGCGCGCTGCCGGCCAGCTCTGCCGGATTTTTTTCCCGTCCGGCTTTTCCGGAAAGCCGCGAATCGGGATATTCAGCCGAACCTTCGTCCCTTCAACGCTTCCGTCGATGCGGGCTTCGAGCATCAGCGTGCCGACGCTTGCAGAAAACTGAATCCGGCCGTCGGCCAGCCCCGCGCGGATATCCGCCGTCACCCGAACGCACAAGAGCAGGTAGAGCGCAAACACCAGCGCCATCCGCTTCCCCTCCCCATTTTTCGCCGAGATCGGCGTTGCTTTTCGCCTTTTCATCCTGTATAATAACATCAGCCGCTGAAAGCTATGCGCGGCCATCGTCACAGGAGGACAGTTATGAAGCTGATTTCGTGGAACGTCAACGGCCTTCGCGCCTGTTTGGGCAAGGGCTTTTCCGATTATTTCGCGCAGCAGGACGCGGATTTTTTCTGTCTGCAGGAAACCAAGATGCAGCCCGGTCAGGCGCAGATTCCCGCGCCGGATTACGTGGAGTTCTTCAATTCCGCCGAGAAAAAGGGCTATTCCGGCACGGCGATCCTCGCCAAGCGGCAGCCGCTTTCGGTCAAGCTGGGCATGGACAGCGAGCTGCATGACCACGAGGGGCGGCTGATTACGCTCGAATATGACCGCTTTTTCCTCGTCACGGTCTACACGCCCAACAGCCAGCGCGGCCTGACCCGGCTGATGTATCGCATGTGCTGGGAGGAAGATTTCCGCCTGTACCTCAAAAAGCTGGACGCGCAGAAGCCCGTGATCGTCTGCGGCGATATGAACGTCGCGCATCAGGAAATCGACCTCAAAAACCCCAAGACGAACGTCAACAACGCGGGATTCACCCCGCAGGAGCGCGGCGCGATGACCAAGCTGCTGGACAGCGGGTTTGTGGATACGTTCCGCTATCTCTACCCCGACGCGACGGGGCGATACAGTTGGTGGAGCTACATGTTCAACGCCCGCGCGAACAACGCGGGGTGGCGCATCGACTATTTCCTCGTTTCCGACCGCATCAAGGACAAGATCACGGACGCGCGCATTGACGACGCGGTTCTGGGCAGCGACCATTGCCCCGTCGTGCTGGAAATCGACCTGTAAAGCGGCCTAAGGCCGCCCGATCGCCCTTACAGGTACGGCGTTATTGCTTAGATGAAAAATAACCTGATAAAGAGCTCCCTCTTCGAGGGCGTGGAGCTTGCCGCCCGCGGTGCGGGAGGCAGG
>ERZ827168.1924-NODE-1924-length-26161-cov-15.314487_pt1 | contig 26161 bp, 24 predicted proteins | sample MGYA00519868_ERZ827168 | MGnify/ENA primary metagenome ERZ827168 (study PRJEB31778, sample SAMEA3449271) | human gut metagenome | biome: human gut; feature: human-associated habitat; material: faeces | place: United Kingdom | collected 2010/2012 ...
TAATGTTAAACTATAGTGTTGCGGAATTAAGGAAATATTCATTTTTTATTCGTATATTGCGCCAATAACACTGAACGAACGGAAATATTTTATGAAACAAGTCCAGATTTTAGCATTGGCTATGAGTATGACAGCAGTATCTTGTGGTGTGAAACAATCCAAATTGGTGTATCCCGAAACGGCGAAAGTAGATACGGTGGATGTGTACTTCGGCACGGAAGTTCCCGATCCGTATCGTTGGCTGGAGAATGATACCAGTGCGGCAACAGCTGCGTGGGTCGAAGCACAGAATAAGGTTACAAACGGTTACTTGTCGCAGATTCCGTTTCGTGAGGCATTGTTGAAACGCCTGACTGCGGTGTCCGACTACGAAAAGATAGGTACGCCGTTCAAGAAACACGGAAAGTATTATTTCTTCAAGAATGACGGCCTGCAAAATCAGAGCGTATTGTATGTGCAGGACAAGCTGGATGGCGAACCACGCGTGTTCCTCGATCCCAACCGTCTGTCGGACGACGGTACGGTGGCGCTGACCGGCATCTTTTTCTCGCACAATGGAAAGTATGCGGCTTATACCATTTCGCGCAGCGGTTCGGACTGGACCGAGATTTATGTGATGGATGCAGAAAGCGGGCAGCTGCTGGACGATCACATCGAATGGGCCAAGTTTACCGGAGCCGAATGGCAGGGCGACGGATTCTATTACAGTGCTTACGATGCTCCCGAGAAAGGGAAGGAGTTCTCCAACGTGAATGCCAATCATAAGATATACTATCACAAACTGGGTACTCCCCAGTCGCAGGACAAGCTGGTGTACCAGAATCCGGCCTATCCCAAACGCTTCTATACTTGCAGTGTGAGCGAGGATGAGACGATGCTTTTCCTGTACGAAAGCGGAGAAGGACGTGGAAATGCCTTGTACGTGAAGGATCTGCGCCGGAATGACGCTCCCTTTGTGGCGATGGCTACAGATATGGATTATCAGTATAGTCCGCTGGAAGTAATTGGCGGGAAAATATATCTGTTCACCAACCACGGAGCTCCGAAAAACCGCATAATGGTGGCCGACCTTGCCAAGAGCGAACTGAAAGACTGGACAGAACTGGTGCCCGAGTCGGAAGCAGTGCTGTCGGGCGCACAGGTGATTGGCGGAAAGCTGTTCCTGACTTACGACAAAGACGCTTCCAACCACGCTTATGTGTACGGACTCGACGGCAAGCAGTTGCAGGAAATCAAGTTGCCGTCGTTGGGAACCGTGGGCTTCAGTGGCGACAAGGACGACAAGGAATGTTTCTTCAGCTTTACTTCGTTCACCATTCCGGGTGCTACCTATAAATATGATATGGATAAGAATACATACGAACTGTTCCGTGCGCCGAAGGTCGATTTCGATGCCGATGCTTTCGTTACCGAACAGGTGTTCTATCCCAGCAAGGACGGTACGAAGATTCCCATGTTCCTTACATATAAGAAAGACCTGAAAAAGGACGGTACGAATCCGGTATACCTGTACGGTTACGGAGGTTTCAACATCAGTCTGAATCCTGGCTTCTCGGCTATGCGCATTCCTTTCCTGGAGAACGGAGGAATCTATGCGCAGGTCAACCTGCGCGGAGGCGGCGAATATGGCGAAGCCTGGCATGTGGCCGGCACAAAGATGCAGAAGCAGAATGTTTTCGACGACTTTATTGCGGCGGCCGAGTATCTGATAGCTGCCAACTATACCAATAAGGACAAGATAGCTATCGTGGGAGGCTCGAACGGAGGTCTGCTGGTAGGTGCCTGCATGACGCAGCGTCCCGACCTGTTCCGTGTAGCCATTCCCGAAGTGGGCGTGATGGATATGCTTCGCTATCATAAGTTCACCATTGGCTGGAACTGGGCAAGCGATTACGGTACGAGCGAAGACAGCAAAGAAATGTTCGAGTATCTGAAAGGGTATTCGCCCTTGCACAACCTGAAACCGGGTACAAAATATCCTGCCACTATGGTTACGACGGCCGATCACGACGATCGTGTAGTGCCGGCACACTCGTTCAAGTTTGCAGCAACGCTGCAGGCTTACAATGATGGAACGAATCCGACCCTTATCCGCATCGACAGCAAGGCCGGACACGGAGCAGGAAAGCCCATGAGCAAGGTGCTGGAGGAGCAGGCAGACATATATAGCTTCATCATGTACAACCTGGGAATGGGTTTTAAGGAATAAAATACGTAGTTTTTTGTCATTTTATCATTTATTAATCAAAATATCGCTTTAAAATTTAGGAAATACGAAAAGTTTCCCTATATTTGCAGTGTTGTTCGCTGACAAATTGCTCGAATGACCTTGAATAAATAACAGAGGCAATAACCTTTTAAAAAGTAATATTATGAACATCGAACGTATCATGTCCTCTTTGGAGGCTAAGCACCCCGGCGAGTCTGAATATCTTCAAGCCGTAAAGGAAGTACTTCTTTCTATAGAAGATATATATAACCAGCATCCAGAGTTCGAAAAAGCAAAGATTATAGAACGATTGGTTGAACCTGACCGGATTTTTACGTTCCGTGTTACGTGGGTGGACGATAAGGGTGAAGTTCAGACGAATCTGGGTTACCGTGTACAGTTCAATAATGCCATTGGCCCGTACAAAGGCGGTATCCGTTTCCATGCTTCCGTCAACCTTTCCATCCTGAAATTCTTAGGATTCGAGCAGACTTTCAAGAATGCGCTGACTACGCTGCCTATGGGTGGCGGTAAGGGAGGTTCCGACTTCTCACCGCGCGGTAAGAGCGATGCCGAAATTATGCGTTTCTGCCAGGCATTCATGCTGGAATTGTGGCGTCATCTGGGACCCGATATGGATGTTCCAGCCGGTGATATCGGCGTAGGTGGCCGCGAAGTAGGCTATATGTTCGGTATGTACAAGAAGCTGACCCGTGAGTTTACCGGTACGTTTACTGGTAAGGGATTGGAATTCGGCGGTTCGCTGATCCGTCCTGAGGCTACAGGTTTCGGTGGTTTGTACTTCGTGAACCAGATGCTGCAGACGAAAGGTATTGATATTAAAGGTAAGACAGTAGCTATCTCCGGTTTCGGTAACGTGGCTTGGGGTGCTGCTACAAAAGCTACGCAACTGGGTGCCAAGGTGGTTACCATTTCCGGTCCCGACGGTTACATTTACGATCCGGATGGCATCAGTGGCGAAAAGATTGACTATATGCTGGAACTTCGTGCTTCGGGCAATGATATCGTTGAACCGTATGCCGAGCAGTTCCCGGGTGCAAAATTCGTAGCAGGCAAACGTCCGTGGGAAGTGAAGGTAGACATCGCACTGCCTTGCGCTACACAGAACGAGCTGAATGGCGAAGATGCCCGTCACCTGATAGATAATAACGTGACTTGCGTAGGCGAAATATCCAACATGGGATGTACGCCCGAAGCCATCGACCTCTTTATCGAAAACAAGATTATGTATGCACCGGGTAAAGCTGTAAATGCCGGTGGTGTGGCTACCAGCGGATTGGAAATGTCGCAGAACGCCATGCACCTGAGCTGGAGTGCTGCAGAAGTGGATGAGAAACTGCACACTATCATGCACGGCATACATGAGCAATGTGTTAAATATGGTACAGAACCTGACGGTTACATCAACTATGTGAAAGGCGCAAATATCGCCGGATTCATGAAGGAGGCTCACGCCATGATGGGTCAGGGAATAGTATAAAGAAACTTTGTTTAGTTGTATTTGTATTTGTGGTTTGTGCTGCCTGCGGCCTGTGAAGGTATGGGGCAGTACTTTTTTTTATATAGGCGTATATAATCATTTTCCGGATTGATGGAATTATGACGGGAGAATTGTATCTTTGTGTGCGAAAACGAAGAATGCTAACCAATCATAATTATAAAAGATGTTACAACCGGAATTAAAACAAAGACGTGATAAGATACGTGTACTGATGGCTCAACGTGGAATTGATGCCGCCCTTATTGCTTGCAATGTCAATCTGATATATACCTACGGAACTGTAGTTAGCGGTTACCTGTATTTGCCGCTGGAATCGCCTGCCCGCCTGTTTGTCAAGCGCCCCAATAACATTACCGGAGAACATGTACTTCCTGTACGCAAGCCCGAACAATTGCCGGAACTGATACAGGAGTGTGGCTTGCCTTTGCCCAAAAAACTGATGTTGGAAGGCGATGAATTGTCATTTACTGAGTACAATCGGCTGGCAGCCTGTTTCCCCGAAGCGGAAGTTGTGCCGTGCGGTTCGTCGCTGATTCGTCAGGCACGCAGCATCAAGACGGTGATGGAGATTGAGATTTTCCGTCGTTCGGGAGCTGCGCATGCCAAAGCTTACGAACAGATACCGTCTGTTTATCGTCCGGGCATGACCGACCGTCAGCTTTCTATCGAGATAGAACGGCTGATGCGTCTGGAAGACTGTCTGGGCATTTTCCGTGTGTTTGGGCAGAGTATGGAAATATTTATGGGCAGTCTGCTGGCAGGTGACAATGCTGCTGCTCCTTCTCCCTACGATTTTGCCTTGGGTGGTGAGGGACTCGATCCTTCGTTGCCGGGAGGTGCAAACGGTTCACTGTTGCAGGCAGGACAGAGTCTGATGGTGGATATGGGTGGTAACTTCTACGGCTATATGGGTGATATGAGTCGTGTATTCTCCATCGGTAAATTGCCGGAAAAGGCGTATGCGGCACATCAGACGTGTCTGGAAGTGCAAGAAGCCATTGCCAACATGGCGAAGCCGGGCGTAGCGTGCGAAGATTTGTACAATACGGCTGTCAAGATGGTGGAGGAAGCCGGATTTGCCGATTATTTCATGGGAGTAGGACAGAAGGCTAAGTTCATCGGTCATGGCATCGGTTTGGAAATAAACGAAGCACCTGTTATCGCTCCCCGCATGAAGCAGGAGCTGGAGCCGGGCATGGTATTTGCCTTGGAACCGAAGATTGTGTTGCCGGGTGTCGGTCCGTTAGGTATAGAGAACTCATGGGTGGTAACTACCGAAGGAGTGGAGAAACTGACCGTGTGCAACGAAGAAATTATCGAGCTTTAAGAAAAAAACTTTCGTGAGAAGGAGGGGGTGTCTAAAGGAAAACGCTTCCTTAATTTGATATACCCTCTTGTATCCTTAGAAAATAAGGGCACATAAAAAAGAAGTGCAAATATGCTGCCATTCCGTGCAGAGTTGAGGAAATGACAGTATGTTTGCACTTCTTTTATATTGTTTCGTGTGTGGTATTATATTTCTCTGCTACTTGCAGGCAGATCTTATTTTACCCTTCTGTTCAGCTGGTTGTTGGCTTTCGATGGTTTCGACTTGCCTATTCTTTTTCCTGTCGGCTTTTTTTTGCTGCTGGTCCGCCGCGGACGAGTATGTGTATTCTTATTCCCCCTCATAATATTCGTCTAAAAAGTATCGTGTTATGAAATCCCAGTTGTTCTGCAGCACTTCTTTTCCTTGCGGGAAGGGAAGTTGGGCATCAGGCAGAAGTCCGTGCTGCATACCATACTTCAACAGGTCGAACGGACAATGGCCGGGCAGGCAGAACAGCTTGTATGCTTCGGCAGCAGCCGTCGAAGCATGGTAGGCTGCATTGCGGGCATCGCAGAAGCAGGCTGCCACACCAGGAGCCATCAGCATGCCTTTGCCGTTGGCATAGATCACAAAGTTCTTTTCGTCTTTCAAGTCGGCCAGCAGACCGTCGGGATGGTCTTCCCATTTCAGTTCTTGAGTCAGGAAGGTGTGCAGTTCGCGGTAGGTGGCGAAATAAAGCAGTGGATAGCCGTTGCTGTACTTCAGGCAGCGTTCCACGTCCTTGGTCAGTCGGCTGTCGGGAGTAATTTCGGGTAAAGGAAGCGAAGGAGTTTCCAGTACTTGGCTGTTCATCATCCACGAGTCGGGTGAGGGTATTTCGCCAATAGGCGCTTCTTCGAACAGGCTGTCCATTTCATCATACAGTTTTCCGGCCAGTTCCAACAGTTCCTTGTCATAAGGATTCTGGAAATGAAAAGGAGCGTGAAGATCGGCGAAAGCTTGCAATTCCGGATGGTCTTCGTCCGGGAGGAGAGCCGGTTGCGAAAGGCTGTCCCATAACAACAGGCATACATCGGGCAGGTTGATTTCGTCGTCAATGTAATCGGTACAGTCGTAGAAGGGTAACGTCTGATGATAGAGCTGCCGGTATTTGTCACAGAAAACTTTCCAGCCGCCAGACTGGGCAATGGTATCGTAGAAGTACAGACTTACCCGGATGGCTGTTTTGGTCAGGTCGTAAAACGTATGACCGGCATACAGAGGAGAGCTGTCGATCAGGGGAAGCAGACGGTTGGCAAAGTCTGCATACCATTTGTCGGCCGGCTGTGTCTGGTTCCGGGCGTTGGCTGTCAGCCAGTCATTCATATATATTTTCTTTGTCTTCATCATGTCAGAGTCGTTTAAGTGCCAGTTTGATAACCTGTTCTACCGGAGCATCGGGCGTTTCTTTCAGAATGGCCAGAACCACTTTTTGCGAGGCAGCCTGTGCAAATCCCAGCATGGTGAGGGCTGCTACGGCTTCTTCTTGCAGTTCGCTGTTGGCCATGCCTGCTAGCGGAAGTCCCGGTTCTACACCCATGGCGGCTGCTACGGCTCCGGTCTTTATCTTGTCTTTCAGGTCTACGATGATGCGTTGGGCGGTTTTCAGTCCGATACCTTTCACTGTTTTCAGCAGATTGGCATTTTCGTTGCTGATGATGTTGATAAGTTCGGTGGGCGACAAGGCCGAGAGAATCATTCGTGCCGTATTGCCTCCGATGCCCGATACGGTGATCAGCAGCAGGAAGAGTTCGCGTTCCTGCTTGTCGGCAAAGCCGTATAGCTGGTAGGTATCTTCGCGGATGGCTTCGTAGATGTAGAGCTTGCATGTCTTCTTGCCCTGTATGGCCGAGTAGGTGTTGAGCGAAATGCTGGCTATGTAGCCTACGCCGTTGCAGTCGATGACAGCGGTTGCCGGACTAAGTTCGGCAAGTTCGCCTCGGAGGTATTCTATCATATGTTTATGAGTTTATGAGTTCTTGAGTTGTTGGTTTGGAAGCTCTTTCGTCTTCGGGGTCGGAACAAATGCCATGTCTGGTTTGTTATATGTCCGGTGCAAATGTACGAAATATCCATTGGCTATAAAATAGTCTTAATAAAGAAAAAAAGAAAATGGAAGATTGCACCGTTTTGTACGCTATTTGATGAATAATGCGTATTTTTGCACCCACTAAAAAGAAAACTGATAACTAAATTGGATAAAAGTATGAAAAAAGTAAGAGCTGCCATCGTTGGTTATGGCAATATCGGGCACTATGTGCTCCAGGCTTTGCAGGCTGTGCCTGATTTCGAAATTGCCGGTGTTGTACGCCGTGCAGGTGCCGAGAACCGTCCGGCTGAATTGAACGATTATCCTGTCGTGAAAGATATTAAAGAACTGGAAGGAGTGGACGTGGCCATTCTTTGTACGCCGACCCGCAGTGTGGAGAAATATGCCAAAGAGATTCTGGCACTGGGCATCCATACAGTAGACAGCTTTGACATCCATACAGGCATTGCCGATCTGCGCCGTACGCTCGATGCTGAGGCCAAGGCTCACAATACTGTTTCCATCATCTCGGCAGGATGGGATCCGGGAAGCGATTCTGTAGTACGTACGTTGCTCGAAGCCATTGCACCGAAAGGTATTACGTATACCAACTTCGGACCGGGCATGAGTATGGGACACACAGTAGCCGTAAAGGCCATTGAAGGTGTGAAGGCTGCATTGTCCATGACGATTCCTACCGGTACGGGCATCCATCGCCGTATGGTATACATCGAACTGAACGAAGGTTACGATTTCGACAAGGTGGCTGCTGCTATTAAGGCTGATCCTTACTTCGTGAACGACGAAACACACGTGAAACTTGTGCCCAGTGTAGACGCATTGCTCGACATGGGACACGGTGTGAACCTGACTCGTAAGGGTGTTTCGGGCAAGACGCAGAACCAGTTGTTCGAGTTCAACATGCGTATCAACAATCCGGCTTTGACTGCTCAGGTATTGGTTTGCGTGGCACGTGCAGCTATGCGTCAGCAACCGGGCTGCTACACGATGATCGAGATTCCTGTCATCGACTTGCTGCCGGGTGAGCGTGAAGAGTGGATTTCACATCTGGTATAATCTTACCTGTATTATATAGGAGAACTGCGAGGGCGCGTCCGTTTTGGATGCGCCCTCGTTTTGTATTTTCGTCTTACTTCACAGGTTTCAGCAGCAGTGTGTGGTTGTTGCTGTCACGCCATTCGGCCATCAGGGCATAGAAGTCGCGGTAGGTCTGAGGAGTGAGTAATTGTTGTGTGATGCTGAGGCTTCGTGTCACGGTTACTCCCTCTGCTCCCTGCTTATAGCTGAACGATACCTTGCCACATGGGCGGGTCAGCGTCTTATCGGCTTTCTGACTCCAGGTGGTACCTTCGGGCAGCTTGACCAATGTTTCGCAGGTCACTTCTACGGTTTGTGGAAGCAGGATGTTTTCGCGGATGCGGGTATTGGCAGCGTATGTATATAAAGGTAAGGCAGCCGATACCGGTTTCAGGGTGACAACCCGCCATCCGTCGGGCAGTGTCTGCGAGTTGTCGGCATTGATTTCCAATACGTCTTTCTGAGTGTCTTGAGCTGTGTTTACCGCCAGTTTCAGGGGCTGTGCCTGCAGGGTAGTCACCGTCATGTAGTTTTGTAGCCGGGATTCACCTGTTTCCTGTACGGCCGCTCCTTTTTGGGGGACATTTTCGGATTGGGCTATGAGGGAAACAATGGAAGCAACTCCCCGGTTATCTGCTTCTGACGGGTGGAGGGCACAGATGGCTGCTTCGGCTTTCATTCCGGCTGCTTGTTGCAAGGTGACATCCAGGTTAACCAGTTCGGCCTGTGTACCGTAGGCACTACGGATGACTTCCGATGCCGGACGCAGGCGGTATCCTGCTTCTTGCAGCGACACCTTGCACTGGCTGGAGGTGTAGAGTCTGTTCATGTAGGTGGCGATGGCTGTGCGCAGGTCGGTGCTGTCTTGCTGTGCTGCCTGCTTCAGTTCGTTCAGTTGGGCTTCAATGACTGTGCGGTCGCCGGGGGTGAACTGCTGGGCAAGTGACTTCAGTGCGTCGGCATAGCTTGCCCATGTAGAAGCCATGATAACAGGCATCATGCCGGAAGCTACCTGCTGCACCATGCCCAGACTGCCTCGCAGTGAAGGGTAAGAGTAGGGGCGCGGCTCTACGTTTTTCAGTTTCCAGGTGACGGATTTCATGCCATCTTTGTTTGCTTTTGCCGGACGGGCGGAGGCATTCAGCAATTCATAGTGCAGCGTCTTGCTTTCGGGAACTTCGATGCGGCAGGTGAACTCGTCGATGGGCGACAGTTCCTTCACCGGGCAACAGATATCCAGTTCGGGTAGATAGCCGGCACGGCTCTTGATAGAGTAATCTAAATAAATGGTGGCACCCAGCTCCAGGCCGGTATGTACTACTACCATTTCTTTCAGCCGATTGTAGGCCGGAGCATTGGCGGCTGCGGAGGGCAACACTTCGACAAAGGCGTTGTCGGGGGTACGGATGACGGTACCATCCTTCTGCCGCGTGTACGAATCGTGTATTTCGAGCTGCTGGTATTGCGGATCGTAGACGATGAACGTTTCGCCGTAAAGGCTGTTCATGGCGGCGTGGGTGTAGAGGGTCAGTTCTTTCTGCACGCGGAGTTCCTGACTGCCGTCGGCGTGCAAGGTGTATGTCTTCGACAGTTTGCCGAAGCGGGCTTCGGAGGCTGCCTGTGCAGTGAGGGTCACGGACAGGAGCAGGGCAAGTACACCTATATATAGATGGATTGTTTTCATTTGATTCACTTGGATTTATTGGTGGACATTGTTATTATCTCTTTTTGGCAACGAAGTAGCGGTTGTAACTCTTGGCCATGTTGACAGCTTTGCGGAAAGAGAACCAGTCGGATGCTTCGTACACACGTTTGTTTAGCTTGAGGGTGGTCTTTACCGTTACGAGGTTGCCCTCTCCTTTGATGTTGCCCTCGAAACTGGCGGCTGCTCCTACTGTATTCTCGGTCGTTTCTGTCGACTGCTTTCCTTTCAGCAGGTAGCGGTCGGGCAGGCGCAGTGTTTCGTTCAGTTCCACCAGGCGCGAACAGCCGTCCTTGAAGCCATATTGGCGTGTCTCCAGACTGGTGTCGATGCGCAGATAGGACATCACTTGCGTATAGAGGTTGTTCATCACAAACAGTTTGAAGACCATTCCGTCCTCGTCCGTTTTCATGGCATAGTCGGGTATTTCGTAGCGGAAGGTGATGCGGATGGGTGCCTTCTGATAGTCTTTCGGATTGCGTCCGTAGTCCACACTGAGGAGACGTGCCTTGGGCGAAACGTTGAGCAGTTGGCGTTCCATGGTGTTCTGCCATTCGCTTTGGAAGCCGGTGGTGAAGATGCGGCGTATGTTGCTGTCGCTCTGTCCTTCGGCTTCGATGGTGAAGCTGCCTCGCAGGGTGCCGTCCGCAGAAAGGCGGTTGTCGGCATTGATGCGTACGTAGTGATTCTCGGGGGCAGAGACGGGTGTCAGACAGAGGTTGGTGCCTTCGGGCGTGCCCGGCAGGTAGTTCTGCTGTTGTTCGGCACTGCTCCACAGCTCACGGCAGAAGGGTACCCATGTGGGGTCGAGGGGCATCAGTGTGCCGTCCTGCAGGCGCACCACGGCTACGCAGTGGTTGAAGTGGTCGGCAGGGATAGTCTCTACGCGGCTGCCTGCCATCGTCATGGCCGGATAGGCTTCGAAGCCCGCCATGCGCAGAAAGGCGATAAGCGTACCGGCAATGTCCTTGCACACGCCGCAGCGGTCGGTGTAGTTCATTTTCAGGTTGTGCAGGGTGAAGCCTTCGCCCTTGCCCATCGTGATGCCGGCGTAGCGGATGTTGTCGGCCACCCAGTGGGTCAGTACGGCTATCTTCTCCAGATCGGTCTTCTTGCCGCGTATCAGTTCGTCCACCTTGCGCTGGGCTTCGGGGATGGCGGTGAAGCTGCCGTAGTCTTCGTTGACGCCGTAGAACCAGCGCGACTTGTCACGCCAGTCGGCAGTGGTGGACATCATCAGTTTGGGGGCAGCGTCGTAGAAGTCCACCATGTTCGGCTCGCGCTGGAAAGGTATCAGACCGTCCGAGGCGAAGGTGTAGACTTTGCGTCCGTCCTCGTAGCGCAGTGACGAGGCACAGCTGCCCTGGTAGAACTGGAACTGCATGTCCTTGTCGGCAGGCAGGCTGACGCGGTAGACCTTACGTACGGTCGGGTCGCTGCTCCAGAAGGGCACGATGTCGTAGAACTGGCCCCGCATGGGCGGGATGAAACGTGAGTCGTCGCCCTCTTGCGGCGTATCGGCCAGCAGGGCGTAGGTGAATCCTTTCTTGTCAATCTCGTAGTCGATGACGTCGCCGGGCTTCAGTTGTCCCAGTTCGATCATAATCTGGCGGGCACCCCAGTAGATGGCACGGGCGGGTGCGGCATAGTCCTGGGTTTTCGTCACGTCCACTTCGGTCTTCGTGCCGTCGGCATGATGGATGGTGACCCGACGGAAGCGGGCGGCGGCTGTCAGCGGGTCGTAGTCGTACTTCAGTACGCGTTGGCGCAGGGCACCGGCAGGTGTCTGCACCTTGACGGCGCGGCACACGGCGAACGAGCCTTGTCCGGTGGGTTGTACTGTGACGCTGGTGCTGTCCAGCAGGTTGACGCAATCGTGTCGGGCGTAGGCTTCGTCCTGTAGAGCCGTCTGTTCGAGGGGCTTCCACGACTGGGCCTGAAGGGCCGTCGCTCCGCACAGCAGGACGGCGGCCAGGGTAGCAGTTGTCTTTTTCATGCAGTGATGAATGATTAATGGTGAATGGTTAATGATCGGTTATCCGTTTTCTTTCCGGACGTAGACTTTGTGGCTGCCTGTGCCCATGTGGCCGATGCCGCTGCCGGGCGTTTCGCTCCATCGCTTCAGCTCGCTGGCGGCGGCATTGCGCAACAGGCCGGTCAGGGCGCAATAGTCCTTTACCCGCAGCATGGGGTTCTCTTTCAAGTAGTCTTGAGCCAGTTGCAGACGTTGTTCGGCAGTATAGCGTTGCGAGGAGCGGCGTGCTTTCCATTCCGACTTGCTCAGGTGGCATTTTTGTCCGGTTTGCTGGATGAGTTCCTTGTCGGCGCGGAAGTTGATGTCGCGCAGGTAGATGCTTGCGGCGCTGATGCGGTAGTCCCTGCCTTCACTTTCGCGCAGGTCGCGTTGCTCTTCGGCCTGCGGGCGCAGCCCGAGCGAGGGGGTGAAGATGCCCAGTCCGTCTATCTTGACGGAGCGTCCTTGCGCCATTTCGTAGGCGATGGATTCGGTCAGCGCACGCACCAGCCCGATGATGTCGCCGGGGGTGAAGCTACTGGCGTAGTTGATGTGTCGGGCCAGGTACTCCAGGTTCACTTGTCCCCACAGCTTGATGCGCGGGTAGGTCACTTTCTTTCCTTCTTCGTTGGGCAGGGTCAGTTCCTGCATCTGATATTCGGCCATGGTGTTTCGTCCTTTCTTGTGATGGATTAAACTTATGCAGGGTAGGCAGTTGGTCGACCTTACTCATGGAATGCTTTGCCGGTATGCCGTGGGGTAAATAGGTCTTTCTGCTGACGCTGCTTTCATCTCGCGTGCCGGGATGTACATTTCGCGGCTTGGGATGTGTGTCCCGGCACGCGGGATGTACATCCCAGCAGCTAAGATATAACTTTTCCTTGGGAAATGCAAGTAGTCGGTACTGAATAACGAAATAAGGGCTGCACCCGAAGTGGATGCAGCCCCTGACTAGTGGTATACGTATTTATTGCAGTTGTCCGAAGAAGGTCTCGATGCGGTCCTTGTCGATGAAGAGGAAGGAAGTGCCGCATACGTCGCGTTGCTTCATCAGCTTCTCTAAGCCGTGGCGGCCGTCGCTTCCGGCAGAGAGTATCTGTTCTTCGTACTGCGGACAGGCGGTTTTCGCTTCGGGGTCGTCGGGCAGGGCGGTGTAGTTGCCCAGGTACCAGTTGCCGCTGAACGTGTTGTCTGTGGACTTGGTCAGGTCGAAGCGCGAGGGCTCGGCAGTGTAGAAGATGTTCTGGCTGAAGGTGGTGCGGGCAGCATAGCCATCCCAGCTGTCGGACACAATCATGCTGCGGTCGATGTCCTTGCCCGGCTTGACGTTGGCGTGGATGATGTTGCGCTCGATGCGCGTATCCTCTACCTGTCCGGCAATGTGGATGCTGGGTGAGAACATACCCTGACGGGTGGGCTTGGGCCGGATGCCGTCGCCGATGCTGATGTTGTAGCGCACGATGCTGCGCTGGTTGCCCAGGCTGTAGTCGCGTTCGTTGCCCGAGTCGCATATCAGTACCAGACCGCCGTAGTTGTCGTGGCTGTAGTTGTACTGGATGACGGTGTTCGTACAGTTATAATCGCAGTCGTAAGCCTGTGCGTCCCAGGGAGCCTTGTGGTCGCTGACGTGGTTGAACTGAATCGTGGTATTGTCGCAGCTCCAGGGCCAGAAACCTGCGGCGGCTTCGGTCATGGGCAGTACGTCGGGGCAGTTGCGCATCACGTTGTACTCGATGAGGGTGCTGTCGCAACCGATGGGAACGATGCCGTCGCCGGGCACTTCCTCTATAAGGTTGTAGCGCACTACGGTATGCTTGCTGGGGAACCAGTTGCGGCGGTCGTAATAGCCTTTCCAGATCATGGCGTTACGCGTGCAGCGCATGATGTGGCAGTTCTGGATGACGAGGCTGTCGAAGCACGAACGTATCTGTTCGCCTTCGTTGACGATGTAGATGCCGCTGCCTCCGCCCAGTTCCTTGACGGGCGACCCGTTGACGTCGCGGATGGTGAGTCCGTCGATGCAGATGTTGTGTGCCACGCCGTAGTCGCGGCATTCTATCTTCAGACCCGTACGCAGGGGCAGGGGATGGATTTGACATCAAAATACGGACTATTTGTTTCTTGAATCTGTGAGTCACATAATTCAAAAGTATTACTTCCTGCCCTTTTCCTGAAAATACCCTTATTGGCTCCTACCCATATCTCTCCTTTACTGGTACATTCCAAGGCCTCAATATGGCTTACTTGGAGGAGGGGAGAGATGATCTTTTTAATACTCCCCTTTTGTTTGTCAAGTACGTACAAGCCGTTGTTTGTACCTATCCATAGCTTGTGGTTGTTGTCTTCGGATACAATGTTTACAAAGCCGTTTATATTGTGTGTGGGGTCGATACCATTAGGGCGATAGACTATATTAGAGTAGCCATCAAAGCGCAGTAAGCCGTTATAGGTTGAAATCCAGATGTAACCATCATTGTCCTGATATAAATTCCGCACTTCGTTGGTTGGTAAAGATGAGGAATTCAACGGAATGAATTGTAGATCGTTGGCATGCAGGTTGTAACGGATGTTTGCCAAAAGAATCAATAGTAGAAAAAGAAAGAGTTGTTTAGGTAAGGAAATGGTGTGTATCATAGCTATTGACTTTTTTTGTTCAGATATAAGGCCACGTTTGAATAGATGTATTTTCAAAGTATGGTGAACCTAAAAGGGAGGATTGCGCGTATACATGACTCAGTCATGCATACGTGCAATTCTTTTTATTTTATACGAGATTCTTTTAGAATAAGAATCTCAGTACGTCGTTGAAGTTAGCCCAAAGAAGCAGGGCAAAGAGCAAGAACATACCCACCATCTGTGCGTGTTCCATGAACTTGTCGCTCGGTTTACGGCGTGCAATAATCTCATAGAGCAGGAACAGAACGTGTCCACCATCTAAGGCTGGGATAGGCAGAATGTTCATAAAGGCCAGAATGATACTGAGGAAAGCTGTCATGTACCAGAACTGATGCCAATCCCATGTAGCGGGGAAGATACTGCCGATGGTTCCAAAGCCACCCAGTTGTTTGGCTCCTTCCTTAGAGAAGAGATACTTCATTTGGCCTACGTAGCCTTTCAGTGTGTTGATACCTAAAGCTACTCCGGCGGGGAATGAAGAGAAGAACGAGTATTCTTTCTGTACCACTGGCAACAGGCGTGCGGTACGCATTTCAGCCGTAATTCCGATTTCGTAAAGTGAATCGGTTGTCAGGCTGAGGGTATCAGTAACGCCGTTACGTACATAGGTCAGACGGATATCGTGTGAGGCTTGTCCGTCCTTTTGGCGATTCATCATTTCTTCCTTAAAGTCGAAATAGGCAATGTTTCGTCCGTCCAGTTGGGTGATGCTGTCGCCCGGTTGAAGTCCGGCCAGTGCGGCAGGACGCCCGGCTACGACACTGTCGATAACAAACGGATAGCGGAAGTCGGCAAAGCGTGTACTGTCGGCCAGCAGTCGGTCCATCAGGTTTTCGGGGATGTAGACGGATGCTTCTTTACCGTCGCGCAATACAGTCACCTGGCGAGCATCAACAATAGCGGTCAGCAGATCGCTACCCATACGCTCGAAGGGTACGCCGTCGGCTGAGATTAATACGTCACCGTCGCGGAAGCCTGCCTGATGCATCGTTTCGTTGAAGTCCATACCGAGCGGGGCTTTCTGTACGGGAATGTAAGAGTCACCCCAGGCAAAGAGTATCATGGAGTAGATGAACAGGGCCAGCAGGAAGTTGAACAACACACCTCCCACCATGATGAGCAGTCGTTGCCATGCCGGTTTGGCGCGGAACTCCCATGGCTGCATGGGTTGCTTCATCTGTTCGGTATCCATTGACTCGTCTATCATGCCGGCTATCTTGACATAACCACCCAAAGGCAGCCAGCCGATACCGTATTCTGTTTCGCTGTTCTTAGGTTTGAACTTAAACAGCGTGAACCAGGGGTCGAAGAAGAGGCAGAACTTTTCCACTCGCGTCTTGAAGAGGCGGGCAAAGAGGAAGTGCCCCATTTCGTGTATGACGACGAGCAATGAAAGGCTCATAATCAGTTGCAGGGCACGAATCAAGAATGTTTCCATTATTTATCCAACTATTAAATTTCAACTATTAATTATTAATTTTCAATTATCCATTGATGAAGCTTTCGGCTACACGGCGCGCTTCGGCATCGGTGGCTACATAGTCTTCGTAGGTAGGTTTGCTGATGAAAGATACACGTTCCATGGTCTTTTCAATCACATCGCTCATGCCGAGGAAGGAGATGCGGTCGTGTAGGAAAGCGGCTACGCACACTTCGTTGGCTGCATTGACAATGCAGGGCATGTTTCCACCCCGGTGCAGGGCTTCGTAGGCCAAAGCCAAGTTACGGAAGCGGGTGGTATCGGGTTGCTCGAAAGTCAGTTCCGTACATTTGGTGAAGTCCAGACGTGGGAACGAGGCGTGCAGACGGTCGGGATAGGAGAATGCGTACTGAATAGGCAGGCGCATGTCGGGCATACCGAGCTGTGCTTTTACGGCACCGTCTTCAAACTGTACCATGCTGTGAATGACCGATTGCGGATGTACAACTACTTCTATCTGATCCGGGCGTACGCCGAACAACCATTTGGCTTCTATTACTTCGAATCCTTTGTTCATCATCGAAGCGGAATCAATGGTAATCTTGGCGCCCATCTCCCAATTGGGATGATGCAGAGCCTGTTCTTTAGTCACGGTTTTCAGTTGCTCGTGAGTGAACGTGCGGAAGGGACCTCCCGACGCGGTAAGAATGACTTTCTCAATAGCGTTTCCGTTTTCACCGGCCAGACACTGGAATACGGCAGAGTGTTCCGAGTCGACAGGAAGAATGGATGTGCGGTTCATGCGTGCCAGGTCGTTGATCAGTTCACCTGCTACGACGAGTGTCTCTTTGTTGGCCAAAGCGATGGTTTTACGGGCACGGATGGCGTTGATGGTAGGTTTCAGTCCGGCATAGCCCACCATCGCAGTCAGTACCATGTCAATGGGTTTCTCGGCAACAATCTGGCAAAGAGCCTCTTCGCCGGCATACACCTTGATAGGTAGGTCAGCCAGTGCTTCTTTCAGTCGCGGATATTTCGACTCGTTGGCTATGACTACGGCTTCGGGCATAAACTTGCGCGCCTGTGCGATGAGTTCCTCGACACGGTTGTTGGCCGTCAGTATGTAGGCCTCGTATTTGTCGGGGTGCTCTTCGATGACTTGCAGGGCCTGTGTCCCGATGGAGCCGGTAGAACCTAATATGGCAATCTGTTTCTTTATCATTTTCAGATTCGTTTTTTGAGTATTTCTCTATACTTATATATAATGTATATTTCAGTTGTTCGGTTTAGAATACAATGAATAATTCCGGGTCGGCGGCCCTGCCCCTGTGCCACAGCTCGAAGTGGAGATGCGGGCCAGTAGTCAATTGCCCGGTATTTCCTACCAGTGCAATGGCTTCGCCGCCTTTCACCTTATCGCCGCTTTTCTTGAGCAGCGAACCACAATGCTTATATATTGAAACGAACTCCTGGCTGTGTTGTATGGCTATCATGTACCCTGTTTCGGTGGTATAAGTGCTCAGTATGACCGTGCCGTCGAGGGTAGCCAAAACGCTTTCACCGGGATTGGCGGCAATGTCGGTGCCGAAGTGTTGCTGTTCGGCATCGAACTTGGCCGAAATCATACCACGGGTGGGGCGGTAGAAGATTAGTCCGTCGGCTTCGGTGTGAGCGGTGATGTTGGTCAGGTTGTACTTTTCGGCCTCTTCATACTGTTTGCGGAAGTCGGTTTCGCGTTGGGTGCGTTCCATCAGCGAGTCCTCGCGGAGAATGGCCAGTGAGTCCATGGAACGTACGGTGTCGGCTTTGATTTTCCCCAGAAAGATGTCCTGGATGTTCATGATGTAGAGGTTCTGCTGGTTGACCAATAGCTGTAGGGAGTCTACCCGCAAGGCGTTTTCTACGACCTGTGCACGGACCTCACTGTTCATATAACCAGGCAAATAGTTGCGCAAAGGTGTGGCAGCTATGATGAGGGCCGCAATCAGAAACAGGACAGTGAGTACGGAAAGCAGTACGGAGATGCCGTTCAGTTTGGACACGTGCAAGCCGAAGACCTCTTCCAGCGTATTCTCGTTGATGACGGTCAGTTTGTACTTGAATTTGATGTCTTTCCAAAAGGCTTTTCTTCGTTTCCTGTTTTTCTTTATCATGATTCGATCCTGTTTATTCAGTATTGTTTTTTGTAAACCAGGCTTTTCTCGTTTTATTCCTCTTCTGCTTCGTCAAGGTTCAGCAGGCCTTGTGGCAAGTCTACCGTAATGACTTTATGCTGCTGGTCGATGTCGACGATAAAGTCTTCCTGTGCAGGAATGAGCAGTTCTTCTCCCTGGCGGTCTACGATGAAGAGGGTGTTGAGGGTAGAGTCGTCCACATCGGTTACTTCACCCAAGTGTCCGTGGTGTATTTCTTCCATGCGGAAGCCTACGAAGTAGTTCCACGTCAGTTCGTCCGGCGCAACCTGCTCGGCATGTTTTATGGGGAAGTAGACCTCAACGTTGGTGAACATGCGTGCCCGTTCGGCGGTATCGATTCCTTCGAGTTTCATTAGGGCTGTGGTGTCCGAACGGAAGCGGTACTCTTCGATGAAGAAGGGTACGAGGATGCCGTCCAACAGGCAGATGATGTATTCTGCTTCTACACGGTCGAAGATGTCGTCACTGAAGGTGAACTGCAATTCGCCGTGGATGCCGTGGGGCTTGTTGAATATACCTATTTTATATACTTCTTCTCGTTTGATCATATTGTTTATATTCTCGTTATCCGTGCTCCCAGTGCATTGAGTCGTCCTTCGATGTTCTGGTAGCCGCGGTCTATCTGTTCGATGTTGTGGATGCGGCTGATGCCATCGGCACTCATGGCTGCTATCAGAAGGGCGATACCTGCCCGGATGTCGGGTGAAGTCAGATTGCCTCCGCGCAACTTAAAGTTGTGGTTGTGACCGATGACAACGGCGCGATGCGGGTCGCAAAGGATGATTTGTGCTCCCATATCTATCAGTTTGTCCACAAAGAACAAACGGCTTTCGAACATCTTCTGGTGGATGAGCACACTGCCTTTGGCCTGTGTGGCTACTACAAGCATCACACTGAGAAGGTCAGGAGTAAGTCCCGGCCACGTGGCATCGGCAATGGTCATGATGGAGCCGTCGATGAATGATTCTATTTCGTAACTGTCCTGAGCAGGAATGTAGATGTCGTCGCCCCGTTGCTCCATCTGGATGCCCAGTCGGCGGAAGCTGTAGGGAATAATGCCCAGATTCTGGTGCGACACGTTTTTGATGGTCAGTTCGCTTCCTGTCATGGCAGCCATTCCGATGAAGCTGCCCACTTCGATCATGTCGGGCAGTACGGTATGTTCCGTTCCGTGCAGCTCTTCTACGCCTTCGATGGTGAGCAGGTTCGAGGCAATGCCTTCTATCCTGGCCCCCATACGGTTCAGCATGCGGCACAGCTGTTGCACGTAAGGCTCGCATGCTGCGTTGTAAATGGTTGTTTTGCCTTTGGCCAGCACGGCAGCCATGACGATGTTGGCGGTACCGGTGACGGACGCTTCGTCGAGCAGCATGTAGGTGCCTTTCAACTCGCGGGCGGTAATCTCGAAGATTTCGCGCTTGTCGTTATAGGTGAAGTCGGCGCCCAGGTTCTGTATGCCGATGAAGTGTGTGTCCAGCCGGCGGCGTCCTATCTTGTCGCCTCCGGGTTTGGAAATCAACGCTCTGCCGAATCGTGCCACCATGGGACCTACCAGCATGACAGAGCCACGCAGACTGGAGCATTTCTTCAGAAAGGCATCACTTTCCAGATAGTCCAAGTCGACGTTCTCGGCTTTGAAGCTGTAAGTATCTATCCCTTGCTTGGACACGGTGACACCCATGTCGCGCATCAGTTGAATCAGATTGTTGACGTCCAGAATATCGGGGACGTTGTGCACGATGATTTCCTCGGGTGTGAGCAGAGTGGCGCAGATAATCTCCAGTACCTCGTTTTTGGCTCCCTGGGGATAGATGTCGCCCGAAAGTCTGTGACCTCCTTCTATTACAAATGATGCCATGGTGTTGCAGGGTATTTAGTATTTCCGTTTATTGTTGTTCCGGTTGTTATTGTTGTTCCGGTTGTTGTTATTATTAGCCTTGTTGGGACGGTAGTTCTGCTCGATGCGTTCGGCCATCAGGCGTACGATGTCGTCGGTCATTTGCAGTTTTCCGTTCGACAGTTCTAAAAGATCTTCGGCTATCTTGCGGTCGTCTACCGTGTCCTTGTTCCACGTCATGTAGTCCTTCTTCATGTGGTTGCAGATCAGGGCTACCAGATTGCGCTTCTCGTCGCCTTCGGGAAATTCGCAAGCTTTCTGGATCAGTATTTCCAGCGTGCGTCCGTAGTGGCGGTAGCGTATCTTGGTGTTGGGGTAGGGAACGGGCTCGGGTTTGTTGTCCAGCTTGTCCTTGCGGATGACTTCGAAAGGATAATCGATGTCGAGCTTGAAGTCGGACATGATGGCCAGGTGATCCCAAAGCTTGTGCTTGAAGTCGGGCACGTCGCGCAAGTGCGGGAACATACCTCCCATAATGTTGATGATGGTGTTGGCACAGCGTTGGCGCTCGGCACGGTTCTCGATGGTCAGAGCGTGGTCTACCATGTTCTGGATGCTGCGTCCGTATTCGGGAAGGGGCATCCGTTTCTGTTGAGTGTTATATTGCATTTTGTTAATGGATAATTGACGTTGGGTAATGTCTTTTTCTTTCACGGCGTCGGCTTACAGCAACTTTTTGGGCATGCTGGCCACGAACTCTTTCAGGTAGAAGGGTTCGAAGTAGGCTACGTCCTTGAAGTCCTGTTCGGCTATAGCTTTTTCGGCTAGCGGAAACATCATGCTGGCCAGCGGACGGATGTCGTCAAGGAAGTGCGCGTTGGGATGAGTTATCTTCTCCTTGCACTTGGCGGCTCCGTCGCCGAAGAAGTATACGGGATGTTCGTTCAGAAATTCCGTGTACGAGTTTTCGTCCACAATGTCGGCGGCAATGTCGCGCACGGGTCTGAGGGCGCGGTCGTAGATGGCGGCATAAACTTCCATGCGGCGGGCGTCGATCATGGGGCACAGCAGGGCATCGTCGGGCAGCTCGTCGTGATAGAGCAGCACGGGGACACTAAGTACCTTCAGCGTAGGCAGGCCGATGAGTTTCAGGTCGCGTCCGTAGCACACGCCTTTGGCCATGGACACACCGATGCGCAGGCCGGTGTACGAGCCCGGGCCACAGCTGACGGCTACCGCATCGAGCGGCATGGCATGGCTGTCGGCAAACGACAGGGCTTCTTCGACAAATACTCCCAATGAAACGGCGTGCGATGGGCCGTTCAGGTCTTCTTTTGTAAATACGTTTTGTCCGTCTTCGCTGACTGCCACCGAGCAGGCGGAAGTAGACGTCTCAATATGTAAGATACATGACATAGTTTCTAATCTTTTAATCAGCAGACAAAAATACATGATTATTTTCAGTATTTAAAATAATCGTGTAATTTTGCGCAAAACTTAAGAAGCATTATGATACAGTCAATGACGGGTTATGGCAAGGCAACAGTCGAACTGCCCGATAAAAAAGTGAACGTTGAGATAAAATCGCTTAACAGCAAGGCAATGGATTTGTCTACACGCATTGCCCCGCTTTACCGAGAGAAAGAGATGGAAATCCGTAACGAAATAGCCAAGACGCTGGAGCGCGGAAAGGTGGATTTCAGCTTATGGATTGAGAAGAAAGACGCCGAACAACTGGCTACTCCCATCAATCAGGAACTGGTGACGGCTTACTACAATCGGATAAAGGAAATATCGGCTGCGACGGGTATTCCCGAGCCCGAAGACTGGTTTGCAGCTTTGCTTCGCATGCCGGACGTGATGACCAAGAACGAGACGGTCGAGGTGACCGACGAGGAGTGGAGCGTGGTAGCTGCCGCCGTACGCGATGCCATCGGGCATCTGGTGGACTTCCGCAAGCAGGAAGGCGCCGCCCTCGAAAAGAAATTCCGTGAGAAAATAGCTAACATTACTCATCTGCTCGAAACTGTAGAGCCTTACGAGAAGGAACGGGTGGCCAAAATAAAGGACCGCATTACGGAGGCGCTGGAAAAGACGTTAAGCGTGGATTACGACAAGAACCGTCTGGAGCAGGAACTTATCTACTACATCGAAAAGCTCGACATCAACGAAGAGAAACAACGTCTGGCTAATCACCTGAAATACTTCATCAGCACACTGGAAAGTGGCAGTGGACAAGGCAAGAAGCTGGGATTCATCGCTCAGGAAATGGGACGCGAAATCAATACGCTGGGCAGCAAGTCCAACCATGCCGAGATGCAGAAGATTGTCGTTCAGATGAAGGACGAACTGGAGCAGATCAAGGAACAGGTCCTGAACGTGATGTGATGGAAAGGAAGAATTCTTCCTTTCTTAATTTAACTACTTAAATATTTTAATTCTTAATTGAATCGTTGTGGCTAAACTGATTATCTTTTCAGCCCCCTCGGGTTCGGGCAAGTCAACCATCATCAATTATCTGCTGACACAGAACCTGAATCTGGCTTTTTCCATATCGGCTACCAGCCGTCCGCCGCGCGGAGCCGAACGCGACGGTGTAGAATACTTTTTCCTGACGCCGGAAGAGTTTCGCCGTCGTATTGCAGACGATGAGTTTCTGGAGTACGAGGAGGTTTATCACGACCGCTTCTACGGCACGCTGAAAGCGCAGGTCGAAAAGCAACTGGCCGACGGACAGAACGTGGTGTTCGACGTCGACGTTGTGGGCGGATGCAACATCAAGAAGTTCTATGGCGACCGTGCCTTGTCGGTATTCATCCAGCCGCCTTCGGTGGAAGAACTTCGTCGCCGCCTTGTAGGACGGGGCACCGATACGCCCGAAGTAATCGAAGACCGCGTGGCAAAGGCCCAGTACGAGCTTTCGTTTGCTCCTAAGTTCGACAAGGTGATTGTGAATGACGACTTGGAGAAAGCCAAGGCCGAAGCGCTGGAAGTTATCACCCAATTTTTGCAGTCATGAAGTCGTTGAATAGAAGTACAGGCAACAGACCTTCGCCGATGGCGGGACGCACGAAATTGAACAAAGTGCTGTTGGTTATCAACATTGTGCTCTGCCTTGCATTGATTGGTCTGGCGGTGGGCTACTACTGTTATTCGGATTACGAACTGACGGTATGCATGTTGCTCATGGCGCTTTTCACAGGCTATAACGCCTTTTTGGTGGGTCGCACTTTGCGTGGCGGCAGGAAGAAATAGGGCATCGCGGCGGACATCCTTGTTTGAATCTTCAATCTTAGTGAAACAGATGAACATCGGCATTTTCAGCGGCTCCTTCAATCCCGTTCATATCGGACATCTGGCTTTGGCCAACTACCTTTGCGAATACGAGGGACTGGACCAGGTATGGTTTATGGTCAGCCCCCGCAATCCGCTGAAAGAGGCCGACGAACTGATGGACGACTCGTTGCGTCTGAAGCTGGTTCAGCTTGCCGTCGAGGGCTATCCTAAGTTTCGGGCGTCCGACTTCGAGTTTCGTTTGCCGCGGCCTTCGTACACGGTGCATACGCTTGACGAGCTTCGGCGTGCTTATCCTCAGCACGTCTTTCATCTGATTATCGGGTCGGACAACTGGCTGCTGTTCCCGCGCTGGCGCGAGTCGGAACGTATTCTGGCCACGACTCCGCTCATCGTATATCCGCGTCCGGGCTATCCGGTCGACCCACAGACTCTTCCTCCGACGGTGAGGATGACATCGGCTCCCGTCTTCGAAATCAGCTCCACCTTTATCAGGCAGGCTATTGCCGAGGGACGCGACATCCGTTATTTCCTCCATCTGCGGGTGTACGAGGCGTTGTGCAAAGAGGGCAATCGTACGGTTTCTCAAGTCGAGAAATCGGAGTGACAGAAGAATTCCTTCTTCGCTTGTTCTCCTTTCAAAATGATAAGATTAAGCCGTATTGGCTGACACAGTCTTTTTCTGAAACTTTCGAAATAGAAGTTGAACCGGACGAAAACTGTCCTTGAATTGCATATATATGCAGATAATAGTCGAAAATAGTGTCTTTTGGAGGTGAAAAATGCATGTCTGCTGCTTCCGGAATGCTTGTTCGGCTCTCGCAGATTGCTTGTTTCGCTCCCGTGGAATGCTTGTTTGGCTCGCCAACATTGCTTGTTGCGTTCGTCAACATGGTATTTCGGAGCCGAAATCATGGTTTTTCTCCGTCGGGCGGATTGTTTTTCTTCTATTCTGAATGTCAATATTTCGCTATCGTATTGTAGAAGAGACGGATGCGGAAAAACGCTTCGCAAAATGGAAACAAAAACACCTGCGGCCGGAAATATCGCATTCTCGCCGCAGGTGAAATACAAAGTGTCAAAATGTTAGTTACTCCAGACAGGCGTCCAGGTCGCGCGTCAGCTGTTCTTTGTCCAGATGCTGACCGATGAAGACCAGCTTCTGCATCCGGTCGCCATACTTCTCGTCCCAGTCGCGCATCAGTCCCGGTTCCTGTTTCATCAGTTCGATGAGGTCTTCTTCGGGAGCAGTGGCATACCACAGTCCGGCTTCGGTCAGCTTCTTCTGCACGCCGGCCTGTTCGAAGAGGTACGACATGTCGCGGTTGTGGCTGAAGTAGCACACGCCCTTGGTACGGATGACGTTGCGGGGCCAGCGGGTAGCGATGAACTGGTCGAGCTTGTGGATGTTGAATGCCGGTCGGCGGTAGTAGACAAACGTCTGGATGCCATATTCTTCCACCTCACCGCCTTCGTGGTCGTGATGATGGTGGTGATGGTGTCCGTGCTCGTCGGCCTCGTCATGATGATGTTCATGCTCGTCGTGGTGATGTTCATGCTCGTCGTGGTGATGTTCATGTTCTTCATCATGATGGTGCTCGTGCTCCTCGTGGTCGTAGTGGCCGTAGCTGTGGGCTTCCCGTTCTTCTTCGGGAGTGGCCTGACGTTCTATCTCGCGTATCCATCCGGCAGAAGTAGCTACGCGTTCGAAGTTGAACATACGGGTGTTGAGGATGCGGTCAAGGTCGATGCGTCCGTAGTCGCATTCGATGATTTCGGCAGCCGGCTGCAGGGTCTTGATGATTTGCTTGATGCGTCCCAGTTCTTCGGGTTTCACTTCCGAAGCCTTGTTCAGCAGAATGATGTTGCAGAATTCGATTTGCTGGATGATAAGGTTTTCGATATCCTCCTCGTCGATGTGCTTGCGCGTCAGGTTATCGCCGCAGGCAATGAACGAAACGGTTGTGACCGGCACTTTTTCCGCCGGCACATCTCCGATACATTCAGAAACTGCGCCAAAGGCATACCCGAGCACGGAAACAGCCGATTTTTTCGATTTTTCCTCGTTTTCCGGCCGCACCGTTTCGGGTTGCCCTTTTTGGGAGAGATTCTCCGTGTTATCCGTTTTTTCCGGTTTGACCGTTTCCGATGCGTCGGTTTCCGAAACGGGCACGGATACCGGTTTTTCGGGTTTGTTTGTGTCTTTTCCGGTATGCGTAAGCAACAGAACGACCGTGAACACCAATGCCACAAGCAAAGAAGCGGCAACGGCAAGTTTATTATTCATGAAATTCTTTTTAGGTATTTCCGTTTGGTCGCTTCGCCGCCTCTGATGTGCCGTTCGGATTTATTGTTTTCCAGCACTTCTCTCGCCAACTTATACAGATTCGTGTCTGCTGCTCTCAACCGGACAGTCACGTCCTTATGAACCGTAGATTTACTTATCCCGAATTGTTTTGCGGCGTCTCTGATCGTGCATCGTTTTTCGACGAGATATTCGGCGATCTTTATACATCTTGAGCTTCCGTTTAAGCTATCAAAGATCATATCCGGCCCTCATATACTGTTTTATCGGATTTCCCTGCACTATCGCGTCAGTTCCTTCCGCTAACGACAGTATATGATGACTTAAAGCCGAAGATGATCGTTCATAATTTGTTAATAATTATTCCCCATACCCGTCGGGATTCATTGACTGCCATCTCCAGGAGTCTTCGCACATCTCTTTAATACCGTACTCGGCGCGCCATCCGAGCTCCTTTGCCGCCTTTGAGGGGTCGGCGTAGCACGTCGCTATATCTCCCGGGCGTCTTCCGG
>ERZ827168.1927-NODE-1927-length-26100-cov-6.789365_pt1 | contig 26100 bp, 20 predicted proteins | sample MGYA00519868_ERZ827168 | MGnify/ENA primary metagenome ERZ827168 (study PRJEB31778, sample SAMEA3449271) | human gut metagenome | biome: human gut; feature: human-associated habitat; material: faeces | place: United Kingdom | collected 2010/2012 ...
TTGCTTCCTTTTGCAGGAGCAAAAGGAAGGCCCCCGCGGCGAGCGGTGCTAACTATGCCTTTGCAAAAGGCCCCGCGACGCCGCCAGGCTACTACAAACTGGCCCGACTATAAACCCTAACAAAAATCCACCCCAAAGAGAAAGGAGGGACCGCTGTGATCCCGGATCAATTTTTACAGGAGCTGAAATACCGCAGCGATATCGAGCAGATCATTGGCAGCTATGTGAACCTGCGGCGGCGGGGGCGGACCCTTTCCGGGCTGTGCCCCTTCCACAGCGAAAAATCGCCCTCCTTTACCGTCTACCCGGAAAATCAGTCCTTCTACTGCTTCGGCTGCGGGGCGGGCGGGGATGTCATCAGCTTTATCCGGCGGATAGAGAACCTGGACTACATGGAGTCCATCCGCTTTTTGGCCCAGCGGGCCGGGATGCAGGTGCCGGAGGAGGCGGGAGATGACCGCTCCGCCCGGCTGAGAAAACGAATATTGGAGCTAAACCGGGATGCCGCCCGCTACTTCCACCGCAACCTGATGAGCGAGGCGGGCCGGCCCGGCCGGGCTTACCTCATCGGGCGAGGGCTGACCAAGGCGACCATCACCCACTTTGGCATCGGCTACGCCAGCGAGGGCTGGAACGGCCTGACCGATGCCATGAAAAAGCTGGGCTACACCAAAGAGGAGCTGCTGGCGGCCCACCTGGCCAATGAGGGCCAGCGGGGCGGTTGTTATGATATTTTCCGCAACCGGGCCATCTTTCCCATCATCGATCTGCGGGGGAATGTTATCGCCTTTGGCGGTCGAAATTTGGGAGAAAAGGGCCCCAAGTACCTCAACAGCAGCGATACCCCGGTATTCAAAAAAAGCCGGAACCTCTTTGCCCTCAATTTCGCCAAGGGCAGCGACCGCAAGGAGCTGATCCTGTGCGAGGGGTACATGGATGTGGTCTCGATGCACCAGGCGGGCTTTACCAACGCGGTGGCCACCCTGGGCACCGCGCTGACGGAGGAGCAGAGTCGGCTCATCGCGCAGTACACCGGGGAAGTGGTGCTGAGCTACGATAGCGATGCCCCCGGCCAGGCAGCCACCCGGCGGGCCACCGGTCTGCTGGAGGCGGCAGGGGTGAAGATACGGGTGCTTTCCATCCCGGATGCCAAGGACCCCGATGAGTTTATCAAGAAATTCGGGGCAGAACGCTTTGCCCAGCTGATAGAGGGGAGCAGCTCCGCCACCGATTTTGCCATCAATAAGCTGCGGCAGGAAAACGATGTGACCACCGCCGAGGGCAAGGTTTCGTTCCTGAAGCAGTTTGCGGCGCTGATGGCCGGGCTGCCCAATCCCATCGAGCGGGAGGTATATTTGAGCAAGGTATGCCGGGAGCTGGAGGTAGATAAGGCCGCCGTGGCCGGGCAGATCGCCCGGGAGCAGAAGCGCCGGGACTACCGCGACCGCAAAAAGGAGGAGCGGGATCTCATCGCGCCGCCGATCCGGGAGGACAGCGGCAAGGACCGGGAGGACGAGCTGCTGCTGCGGCAGCACCCCCGGGAGATGAAGGCCGCCGAACGGCTGCTGCGGTACCTGCTGCGCAACCCCGACCGGGCCGAAGCGCTGCGGGACCGGCTGCCGGAGGGGTACTTCCTAAGCGAGAACGACCGGACGATGTACCGGGTGCTATTGCAGCGGGGGCTTTCCGGGCAGGAGCTGGATATCAGCGCCTTGGGAGAGAATCTCTCCCCACAGGCGGTGGACCGGCTGGCCAAATGGCAGCTGCCTGGCGCCCCGCCGGTGACCGATGAGGAAGCCGAGGACTGCTTGAAGTGTCTGCGGGACTACGCGGCCCGGATGAGCAGGGACGAGTTGGGGCAGCTTTCCGGCGAGGCGCTGCGGCAGTACATAGAGAATCTGAACCGGGAGAAAAACCGGCGAAAGGAATAAAAACGCCAAAAATGGCGCAGAACAAGGAGATGGTGCCTTTTCCGGGAGTTTTGCCGCCGGGAAGGCAAAAGCCCGCAGAACGCGAATTTGCGGCGCTGGCAGAGGGATAGCTTGCGGAAGGGACAGCCCGCGGCGACGAGCGGGCACACCAGGCCCCGCACAGACCAATCAAGATCAGTAACGAAGGGGAGCTTTCCCCATAAGGAGGAGCAACAGATGGCGACACAGGATAAAAAACAGGTACTCAAGGAGCTGCTGGAAAGCGGCAAGCAGAAGGGCCGCCTGACCACCAAGGAGATCAGCGACGCGCTGGAGGAGCTGGACTACGATGTGGAACAGGTGGACAAGCTGTACGATACCTTTGAGGCGTACAATATCGAGATCGTGGAGGACGATGGCGGCGAGAGCATAGCCCCGGCCAGCAATGAGGAGCTGGAGAGCGTGCTGAGCGCCGACGGCATCAGCATCGATGACCCGGTAAAGGTGTACCTCAAGGAGATCGGCCGGGTGCCGCTGCTTTCCGCCGAGGAGGAGGTCGAGCTGGCCATCCGGATGTCGGAGGGCGATGTGGCCGCCAAAAAGCGGCTTTCCGAGGCAAATCTGCGTTTGGTGGTTTCCATTGCCAAGCGGTATGTGGGCCGCGGCATGCAGTTCCTGGATCTGATCCAGGAGGGCAATCTGGGCCTTATCAAGGCGGTGGAAAAATTCGACCACACCAAGGGCTTTAAGTTTTCCACCTACGCCACCTGGTGGATCCGGCAGGCCATTACCCGCGCCATTGCCGATCAGGCCCGTACCATCCGCATCCCGGTGCATATGGTGGAGACCATCAACAAGGTGAAGAAGGTGAACAGCCAGCTGCTGCACGAAAACGGCCACGAGCCCACCAATGAGCAGATCGCTGAAAAGCTGGAGATGCCGGTGGAGAAGGTTCGGGAGATCATGCGGGTGGCACAGGAGCCGGTTTCCCTCGAAACGCCCATCGGTGAGGAGGAAGACAGCCATCTGGGCGATTTCATCCCCGACGAGGACGCCCCCGCCCCCAGCGATGTGGCCAGCCATACCATGCTGAAGGAGCAGCTGGCCGAGGTGCTTTCCACCCTGACCCCCCGTGAGGAAAAGGTACTGCGACTGCGCTTTGGCCTGGAGGACGGCCGCAGCCGCACGCTGGAGGAAGTAGGCAAGGAATTTAATGTGACCCGGGAACGCATCCGGCAGATAGAGGCCAAGGCCCTGCGCAAGCTGCGCCACCCCAGCCGCAGCAAAAAGCTCAAGGATTTCCTGGAATAAGGGGAGGGAGAACGGTGCATATTACGCTGGAATCCGACTACGCGGTTCGGATCGTATACTGCCTGGCGCAGAACGGCGGGCGGATGGAGGCGGCGGCTATCGCAGAGCAGACCGGCGTGACGCTGCGGTTTTCGCTGAAGATTCTGCGGAAGCTGGTGGCGGGCGAGCTGGTGAAAAGCTACAAGGGGGCCGGCGGCGGCTACGAGCTGGCCAAGGACCCGAAGGAGATCTCTCTGTACGAGGTGATAGAGCAGGTGGAGGGGCCGTATGCCATCAGCCGGTGCCTGAACGAGGACGACTACACCTGTAACCGCAACCGGCAGGCCTGCATGGTGTGCAAATTCAGCCGCATCTACGCGGATATTTCCGAGATGGTGCGCGAGAAGCTGGAGGGCATCAAGTTTGGCAACCTGCTGGACGAGCCGTAAGCGGACGATAACATAGAAGAAAGGGCCCCTACGGGGGCTCTTTTTTAGTACAGGGGGAAGGCGGGGGGCCGCAGGCCCGGCGGCGAAGCCGCCGAAACGGACCGAAGGTCCGCTTGCCCGCCCGAAAAGGGCGGGCGGCCTGCGGCCCCGCTCCGCGCCCCGCGCAGGCCGGCGGGGATAAAAAAAGCCCCCGGCCGGAAAGCCCGGTCGGGGGAGAGGCTATGTACATGGGAACAGGTGCCGTACGGCCCTTTCACCTCCCGTTATGCGGTGGGAGCGCCCGGTGGAATGCTGCTTCAGGGGGTCGGGGTTTCGCCAGATTCGGAAGCAGGGTTTTGTCCCTCACCGCCGGAGGGCTGCTGAGATGATTTCGCTGCTTCAATGGCAGCAGCCAAGTCAGCATTGGTGGGGTACTTGGAGGAATCAATGCCGAGGCCGGAAGCGGTGCTCTCCAAACTGGCACGGGTGTTGTTTACCTCGTTCAGCTTGGCGCTGACGGCATTGGCATCGGCGTCCTTCAGGGCGGCGGCGGCATCGGGATCAAGCTTGGCGATTGCGGCGAGATTGGCCTGACGCTGCGATTCTGCTTTCTTCTGCTGTAGCTCCTGATTCTTGGCAACGAGCTGATCGTAGGTCATGCCCTTAAGGGCGTTTTCATCCACGCTTTCGCCCAGTTCGGCCGCCAGCGCCTTAATATCATTGATGAGGTTCTGCTTTTGCTGCTCGGCTTCCTGCTTGGCTTTCAGGTCGGCCACCAGCTGCTCCAGCGTCTTGTTGGAACCGTCATAGCTGGGATCATATTTCTGGATCTGTTTGATGAGATCCTCGCGCTGGGCCTTCTGCTTCTCATTGATGGCCTGCTGGAGCTCCGCATTGCTGGGATACTTCTTGATCTCATCGGCGGTCATACCGGCGGCCTTGGCGGCCGCCTCCAGGGTGGCGCGCTCCTGCTGGAGGGCAGAGAGCAGCGCCTTGAGCTCATCCAGAGTCATATCGGAAAGGGCCGTGCCGTTGGAGCCGGTGGCATTGGGATTGAGCACCTTGATATCGGCGATGGTCTTTTCAATCTCGGTCTTGTTCTTGGCCTTATCCACGGCCTTTTGCAGCTCGGAAAGGCTCATCTTATCCATTTCCGCCTGGGTCAGGCCGGCCTTCAAGCCCTCGGCCTCCAGTGCCTTGCGGGTGGCCTCGGCCTTGGCTATGGCGGCGGAAAGATCATGCCAGTTATTGTACTGGCCGATCTGCTCGGGGGTGAGGTACTTCTGGGCCTTCTGCTGGTTGGCGGTCAGGGAGCTCTTCAGGGTATCACCGGAGATATTCAGGTTCTGGACATCGGTGATGGAAAGGTAGGTCTTCCAGTCCTTCTGCTTGGAGAGCAGCTCATAACGGGCCTGCAGCTGGCTCCACTTGCTGGCAAAGAGGGTGTTATCATCGAACAGCGGTTTCTTTTCGCCGTTCACGGTCACCTCCTGCTGCAGGATATCCAGACGCTCCTGGCAGAGAGCGAGCTTCTTGCTGGCGGTGTTGCCGTCGGTCTCATCCTGGGTCAGCAGCATGGCAAAGAGCTTCTGACGGTACTCGATGCGCTCCTTGATCTGCTTGGGGGTAAGACCTTCGGCCAGTTCCTCCGCCGTCATGCAGCGCTCGGCCTGGGCGGCGCGCTCCTGCGCTTTCTCATAAAGCTCGGCGGTGGTCATATTGGAGGCCGCGGCGATCTCCTCTTCGGTGAGCCACAGCTCGATGTAAGCCTTCTGTTCCTTCTCCAGCTCCTCGGCGGCCTTCTTCTCCTGCTGCTTCTTGATGTACTCATACCACTGCTTGGGCATCAGCGGGTTGGGGTTCAGGGTGGCGGCATTGACATTGACTGCTTCGCTTTCACCATCCCGCACCGCACGGCCGAATATGACCAGACGGGCGATGAGCTTATTGGTATCGGGATCACGGAAGGTATAATCGCAGGTGGAAAGGGTCAGCAGGCGGTCGCTGGCTTTTACATCCACGGTGGTCTTGATGATGGAGCGCTTCATGATCTTTTCGATATATTCATTCTTGGCGGCATCGCTGTCGCTGTCGATGAAATTGTGGTAATCGAAATCGGGGTCATCGGCCTTGCACACCACCACCGCAAAGATCTTATACATATCCTTGCGGTAGACGCTGTTGTAGCTGATGAGCGGGTGCTGCTGGTAGTAGCTGAGCTTTTTGTAGGCCTGCAGATAGCCGAACATGGTGCCATCGCCCATATTGTGGCCGTAGATGACGGTATTGTAGGAGGGCTTGGATTGGTCGACACGGAAATCAACATAGGGGATGCCCCAGTCATTGTACTTGCCGTCGATATCCGCCCGGTGGTATTTATCGTTATCCTCGGCCTGTACCACGGCGTAGTCCAGCTTGGTATCCGGAATCTTGACCCAGCCGGCGATATCGGGATTGCGTTGGTACAACGCCTCAAAGCCGCGGATGTAATCCTTGGGATAGCCATCCACTGAGATATCGGTGGTGCCATCGGGATCGTACAGGCCGGCCAGCTCATCGGAAAGGTTCTTGTTCTTGATGGACTGGAGCTTGTTATTGATGATATAGATGCCGGAGGCCAGAAACACGATGACGCAGACCGCCAACAGAATGATGCGGATCTTATCATTCTTGGTGATGGACTTCATCTTGATGCGCTGGATGAGGTTGGTGCCCTTCACGGCTTCAGCGGCGGGTTCGGCCGCAGCGGTGCGGGTCTTGGTACGGATTTTCTTTTCCATAGAGGCTTTCGGTTCCTTTCCGGAAGTATTTGCGGGGGATTTGGGAGCTTTGGCCGCGGAACAGGCAAAGAGCGAGCCGATCCCGGCACGCTTATCCAGCTCGGCGGGCTCTATGCCGCCGGGGAGCTGCTTGGGATACTGCGCGGTGTACAGCCGCAGGACATTCAGGGCCTGCCACACGGCGATCTGTTGGGTGTCCTCCCGGCGGAGCTCGGTCACCGAGAGCCGGCGGTTCCAGATGCGGTTTTTATCGGCCAGGGCCACATGCAGCTGGCCGCTTTCCGGCTGGCAGTAAAGGCCCAGGCCCAGGGCGGTGTGCCCGGCTTTGCGGCTTTGCTGGGCCAGCAGCCCCGCAATGAGCGCGGCGTTTTCGGCGGGGTTCTGCAGCACCCGGCGGGGGAGCTCCAGCTCCTGCCCGATGTGGGTGTCATCGTAGGAGGCACGGTAGCAGCTGTTTGCACCGATGACGGCGGAGAGCTGCTCCCGCAGCAGGTCGCCGGTGCCCCATTCCGCGGTGGAAAGGGTGAGCCCATGGCGGGTCATGCCGTCCACGGCGATCTGGGGGAGGGGACGATCGCCGATGCAGTACAGGTAGATGCCGAAAGTCTGCTGCATATGGGTGATGGCCCGCTGCAGATATTCCTCGGCCTCCTGCTGGGTAGCGCCGGTGGCCTCCACAAAGATGGTATAATCACCGCACTGGTGGCGGGAGGTGAGCTTGAGGTGGGGATTCTGGCTTAGGCGGGTGATCTCCTGCGGGACCGAGAACTGGTCCAGCTCCAGCACCCGCACGGTGGCGTAGCTGACCGCGAGCCCTGCCAGCTTGCCCAGCAGGGGGCGCACTGCGGAAGGATAAAGGGCGGAGAGCTCACCCGGCAGGGCGGGCAGCGCCATTAGCAGCTGCCGGCGCGCGGCGATAGCATAGCCCTGCACCAGGCCCTGCGCATTGGGCAGCTGGGTGGCCCCAGAGGGACAGGAGGCGAAATCTGCCAGCTGCTCATACCCCAGGGTAAGGCCCATGCGGGCGGCGCGGGCTTCCAGCTGCTTTTGCAGGGCGGCATCGGTTTGGGCGGTGCGCTCCAGCCCGCCGCAGACCACCCGCAGCGCCGTGGAAACGGCGGCGGGCTCCGGCGAAAGCAGCAGCACGACCGCTTCGCTTTGGCCCATGGCGTTGCGCAGGGCCGCAAACAGCTCGGCGGCATCCGGGCGACAGATGGCGTAGGAAAGCTCCGCCGAAAGGGCGGCGGTTTCTTTTTTAAGATACTGGTAGGCGGTATCAAAGGTGGGCTGATACTGCGCCTCGCTGCCGACGGCAAGAATAGTGATCTTCATGGGACGGCGTTCCCCTCCTATGTATGGACACAATTAGTTAAAAATAGCATACCGCAAAGTTTTTTCGCGGCTGCAAATAGAATACGAATAAGCTGTGAATTTTGTCGGATGGAAAATATTTTTTCTGCAGCCGGGTGGCCGGGGCGCAGCCCAAACCACCCTGCGGGCGGTTTCTGCGGCCTTCGGCCGCAGCGGCGGCTTTGCCGCCAGGGGCTGCGCCTCGTGCCTGCCCCTTGTAGTCATTTATAAATTTAGTAGCGGATGATATTGAGCTCGGCCTGCTCGGCGGCCTCGGCCACCAGCTCCTCCGGAATGGCCATTTCAGCCTCGATGGCCTCCACGGCGGCTACGGTGGGCTTGGTCTTGGGATGGCGGGGAGTAAATACGGTGCAGCAGTCCTCGTAGGGCAGGATGGAGGTCTCAAAGGTCTCAATCTTGCGGCTGATGCGCACGATCTCCTCCTTGTCCATGCCGATGCAGGGACGCAGTACCGGCAGCTTGCAGGCTAGGTCGGTGCAGCCGATGGCCTGCATGGTCTGGCTGGCCACCTGCCCCAGGCTTTCGCCGGTGATCAGCGCGCCGCAGTCCTCCCGCAGGGCAATTCGCTCGGCCACCCGCATCATGTAGCGCCGCATCAGGATGGTGAAGTAATCCTCCGGGCAGCGCTCCCGCAGCAGCTCCTGCAATTTGGTGAACGGCACCACAAACAGCCGGATGCGGCCGGTATAGGGGGTCAGTTCCTGGGCCAGGTCCAGCACCTTCTGCCGGGCACGGTCACTGGTGTAGGGGGGTGAGGCAAAATGCACTGCCGCGATCTCCAGGCCGCGCTTGGCCATCATGTAGCCGGCCACCGGGCTGTCTATGCCGCCGGAGAGCAGCAGCATGGCCCGTCCGCCGGTCCCGACGGGGATACCGCCCGCACCGGGCAGCTGGTTGGCGTGAATGTAGGCGCCCTGCTCCCGGATCTCCACGGTAATGGTGATCTCGGGCTGCTCCACCTTTACCTTGAGGTGATGGAAGCGGGAAAGCAGGTACCCGCCCAGCTCCCGGCTGATCTCCGGGCTTTTCATCGGGAAGGATTTATCGCTGCGCTTGGCCTCCACCTTAAAGCTGCGGGCAGCGGTAAGCTGTTCGGCAAAGTATTCGGCGGCGGCGGGGCAGATGACCGAAAAATCCTTTTCCACCACGCAGCTCTTGGTCACGGCCACAATGCCGAATACCGTCTGCAGGCGGCGAACCGCCTCATCCATGTCCACGCCCTCGGTGAGGGGCTGCACATAGGTGGTGGATTGGGCATGCCAGATTTTGAACTCCCCCAGCGGCTGCAGGCGGCGGCGGGCGTTTTTGGCCATGATATCTTCAAAGGTGCTGCGGTTGAGGCCCTTGAGGGCGATCTCACCGCTCTTCAGCAGAATGATCTCTTTCATGCAGGAAAAAACTCCTTATCTTCGTTTGGTCAGGGTGGCCTCGCCTTCCAGCAGGCGGCGGCAGAATTCGTCGATCTCTTCCGGGGTGGTGGTGTCGGTCATGCTCACCCGCACGGCGGAGTCGATACGGTCACGGGAAAGCCCCATGGCGGTCAGCACATGGCTGCGTTCCCCCTTGGCGCAGGCGCTGCCGCTGGAAACATAGATGCCGAATTGCTCCAGATAGTGGATCATCACCTCGCTGCGAATGCCCTGAACCGAGCAGTTCACAATGTAAGGTGCGGCGTCGGCGGGGGAATTGATGCAGACGGCCGGGGATTGTGATAATTTTGTAATCATTCGCTGCCGCAGCGCAGTAAAATGCGCAAAATTTTCCGCGCAGCGGTCGTTCATCAGCTGGGCAGCCAGCCCCATGGCGGCGATGCCGGGGACATTTTCGGTGCCGGGGCGCAGCCCCTTTTCCTGCCCGGAGCCATAAAGGGGCGGCAGCAGCCGGGTGCCCTTGGCGATGTAGAGAGCGCCGGTGCCTTTGGGAGCGTGGATTTTGTGTCCGCTGACGCTGACAAGCTGTATCCCCCATTTGACGGGATCTATAGGCAGGCGGCAGAAGGACTGCACGCAGTCAGCGTGGAAGATGAGGTTAGGGCTTTTGCGGCGGCAGGCGGCGGCAATGGCGGGCAGGTCATGGATGGCGCCGGTCTCGCTGTTCACCATCATGCAGGAGGCCAGGATGGTCTTTTCATTGCAGGCGGCAGCCATCGCCTCCGGGGTGATATGCCCGCTTTCATCGGGCGCCACGGTAATGACCTCAAAGCCCTCATTTTCCAGCGCCTTGCAGATGGCAAGAACGGAATGGTGCTCCACGGCGGTGGTGACGATGCGGTTGCCCCGGCGCTTCATGGCACGGGCGGCCCCCAGCAGGGCAATATTATTGCTTTCCGTCCCCCCCGCGGTAAAGATGATCTCCTCGGGGCGGCAGTGCAGCACGGCGGCCACCTGCCCCCGGGCCTCGGTCATGGCACGCTCCGCCAAAAAGCCCCGGCGGTGCAGCGAGGAGGGGTTGCCGTATTCTTCGGTCATTATGTGCAGCGCCAGGGCGGCCGCTTCGGGGGAAACGGCGGTGGTGGCGCTGTTATCCAGGTAACATTCCACGGGGTGCCTCCTACAAGGTGATGGTTTTCGGGCGGGCCGACCGCTGCGGCCCCTCATAGGGCCCCTGCAGGGTGCGGGTTCGGGGCGCAGCCCGCCCCGGCTGCGCCGGGGCAAAGCAGGCATCACCTGCTTTCGCCGCCTGCGGCGGCGGGGCTGCGCCCGCCGTCCGGCTGCTGCCGGGCCCTGTGGAGGAGGAGCAAAAAAGCCTCCCCCGGATAAGCGCAAACCGGCAGTCTATCTATCAAATAATTATAGCGCCGAATGAGGATAAAAGCAACGAATTAGGCGTTTTGTAATAGAATCGTAAATGGATTTGGGACTTCCCGTGGCTGGAATTATTTATGACAGGACAGGAAAAATGTTCCCAGCGGGCAAGATGAGACCGGACCCCCTTTTCAAATGCCGGGAAATGCGGTATACTGGGGGAAAAATCTACCCCGATACGGAGGACGAGCGATGAAGAAAATAATAGCGCTGCTGCTGGCTCTCACCCTGGTGCTTACCATGGTGGGCTGCGGCGGCAAAAAGGAATATCTGGCCGGTACGGTAAGCGATACCGGCGTGGTGGCCATCGGTGTACCGGGCCAGCCGGCCAATACCGACCCGGCCCTGTACGATGGCAGCCTGGCGGCCCGCGCCGTGCTGGGCATGCTGTACCAGGGACTGACCGCTGTGGATGAAAACGGCCAGGCGGTGGGCGCCGCGGCCGAAAGCTGGGAGATCTCCGCCACCGATGACGCCGCCAAGCGCCCGGTGTATACCTTTACCCTGCGGGAGGGTGCCTGCTGGAGTGATGGCACTCCTGTAAAGGCCGAGGACTTTATCACCGCCTGGACCCGCGTGATCAGCGGCGCGGTGGATAGCCCCTGCCGGTATCTCTTTGATGTTATCCTGGGCGCCAGGGATTACGAGAACGAGGAAAGCGAGCTGGGCCTGGAAGCGACCGAGGACGGCAAGCTGGTGGTAACGCTGGAGGGCGATTATTCCGGCTTTGCCCACATGCTGGCAGCCCCGGCGTTCTGGCCCATCAAGGAGGGCGAGATGGCCTATAATGGCCGCTACGCGCTTGCCGATATCACCGAAAATGTGGCTACGCTGAAGCCCAATACCGGCTACCGCGGGGAGAAACCCGCCGCCGGCCTCGCCCTAAAATACTACTACGGCGATCTGGCCGCGCTGGAGACTCTGGCCGCCGATGGCACCCTGCAGGCGACCTTTGGCTACGCCGGGGATGCTATTACCCCGGTGACAGGCAGTAATGGCGTGACCGGCTATTATGTGCTGAATACCGAAAAACTGTCCGAAGCGGAGACCCGCATGGCCGTAAAGCGTCTGCTGGCCGGGGAGGAGGGGACCGGTACCCTGCCGGAGAACATGACCCTACTGACCTTGAAGGACGCCCCAGCGGTGCCAGAAGCGCTGGCCAATGCCACGAACCTGACCGTAAATGCCCTGGATTATGAGGACTACAAGGCTGCCCGCGATGCCGGGGAATACGACCTGCTGTACCTGGCGGTAAGCCTGGACTACCCGGATGAGGCAGTGCTGCTCCATTGGTTCGCCAGTGCAAGCGAAAGCAACTACGCTAAGTATAATAGCGAAGAATTTGACGAAATGTTGTCAAAAATCGACACAGAAACCGAAGAATCCGCCCGAATCGGGCTGGTGAAGGGCGCCATGCAGCTGCTGGCCGAAGAGGCGGTGCTGCTGCCGCAGGATACGGGCAAGACTCCGCTGTACTGCCATGCCGCCCTTTCCGGCATCACCTGTGATGCCCAGGGCCTGTGGGACTTCGGCGATGCGAAATACACAGCATAATCGATAACAGCAAAATGAACTCCCGGCGGGCACCAACCTGCCGGGAGTTTTTCGTGGCATCAATTATGACAAGTTGTCATAATTACATATTTTTCCGCTATCGTATGCTCCAGCATCCCCTGTGATGCCCAGGGCTTATTGGCCTTTGGCAGCGCGAAATATACGGCATGACCAATCATGATGAAGCAAGCTCCGGGGAACATCCATCATAGCGCCATATCCTTGGCAGGATGCTCTGTATGCCAAAACCCTGCTTTGGCTGCGGTAGGGCAAAGCCCCTACAAGGCGCAGGTACGGGCCGCCTGCGGCGGGCGCCGCAGCTTCGCTGCGGAACCGTCCTTCGGACGGCTGGCCTGCGGCCCGAACCCGCGCCTTGCGAAGGCTCAGTCAAGGAGCTGCTGACGCATGGATTGGAGAATGCGCTTTTCCCGCCGGGAGACCTGTACTTGCGTCATCCCCAGGCGGCGGGCCACCTCAGTCTGGGTCTTTCTGCGATAGTACCGCAGAAAGATCAGCTGCCGGTCCCGTTCCTCCAGGGAGGAAAGCAGCTGCTGCAGCGAAAGCAGATCGCTCAGCCGCTCCTCCGGGCCCTCCTCCGGCAGGTCTATCTGCCCGCTGCCATCCTCCTCACCCCCCGTCAGGGAAAGCGGCGGCGTGGTGGCGGCCAGGGCCTGGGCCACATCCTCCGGGGCTCGGCCCATGCGTTCGGCTACCTCATTCACGGTGGCCTCCCGGCCCAGCTCGCTGCCCAGCAGCTCTCGGGTGCGCCCGGCGGCCAGTCCCAGCTCCTTCAGGCTGCGGCTCACCTTTACGGTGCCCCCATCCCGGAACAGCCGGCGGATCTCCCCCAGGATGACCGGTACGGCATAGGTGGAAAACATCACCCCACGGCCGGCATCAAAGGCCGCGGAGGCCTTCACCAGCCCCATGCACCCGGCTTGGTACAGGTCATCGTATTCTATGCCCCGCCCCTTAAAGCGATGGGCGCAGGCGTGCACCAGCCCCAGGTTGTTTTCCACGCTGGTATCCTGTATGGCGGTCGCCTTTGGTTCGGCGGTAACAGGCATTTTGGTCAAACCTCCCTTGTTACCGGGCTTTTTGGCTCAGGCGGCGGCGCAGACGCACGGTGGTGCCGCCCCCCGCGCGGGAGGTGACCCGCACCTCATCCATCAGCTCCTGCATCACCGCAAAGCCCAGCCCGGCCCGTTCGCTGCCGCCGGTGGTAAACAGCGGCTCCATCGCCTTTTGCACATCGGCGATGCCGCACCCGTGGTCCCGCACCTTGATGGTGACGAGATTGCTTTCCGAAAGGCTGGCAGCTATGTAGATCTCCCCAATGCGGTCCGGGTAGGCGTGAACGATGCAGTTGGTCACCGCCTCCGAAACAGCCGTTTTGATATCGCACAGCTCCTCCACGGTGGGGTCCGCCTCTGTGATGAAGGCGGCGACCAGCATCCGGGCCAAGCCCTCATTGGCGCCCCTGCTGGGAAAACTGACTTTCATGGTGTTTTTCGGCTTATTCATACGCGGCTTTCCTCCTCTATCTCCAGGCTGGCTATCCCGGCCACCCGCATTACCCGGCGGATGTGCGGCGGCATGGCCCGCAGCACCAGCTTTCCGTTCATTTCCTGCATCAGGCGGTAGCGCCCCAGCACCAGCCCTATCCCGCTGGAATCCATAAATTCCACCCCGGCAAAATCCAGCGCCAGCCGGGCGGGGCGCTCTTTTTGCACATTGCGGTCGATCTCCTCCCGCAGCTTTTGGGTGTGGTGGTGGTCCAGCTCGCCGCTCAGGCGCGCCACCATGGTATCGCCGTTGATTTCTATTGTGACCGGCATTTTAACAGCCTCCTTTGGAGTAATTTGTTTGTAGTTTATTTTGGCCTCCTTTTCTATGGAAAAAGGAGCAAAAGAATTTTTAGACCAAGTCGGTAATCGCCTGTCGGCGTCGCGGAGCCTTTTGCAAAGGCATAACCTGCACGCCTGCCCGGCGGGGGCCTCCTTTTGCACCGCCAAAAGGAGGCAAAAGCGGGTCAAGGGGGACAGATTCCCCCTTGACAAACCCCTTTCTGTCGCTTGCAGTGCTGGATACGAACGATGCGAAGCATCGTCCGTACTGCGCACAGATACGCTCCAAAAGTAGCCGCTGGCGCATCTGCCCCCTCCCCGTCCCCCTCCCCCGTGGCGGGGGAGGGGCCGTCTGGGCAAATAGATTCTTATTCAAATTTTAGGCTCGGCAGCGTGACTCTCTGCGGAACTCTCCTCGGCAAAATATAGTCCCGCACCTGCGCACCGCGACCCCTTCGTCCCTTAAAAATCACATAATAAATCCCAGTTGCACTTTCCCAGCAAAACCCATTATTTATGCAATCTTCACCCAACATTTTCATATGTTGTAAATCTTCCGTAAATAAAAGTGAAATATTAACCTTTCAACTGCAAAAAAGGCTCGATTTTGCCGTATTAGTGAAAGGACTTTTTCTCACCGGCAAAAAAATTCTTTCCCTTCTGCATCTCTCACAGAACTAAAACTGAGAGCCTTTTTGCCCCACCGGTCAAACAGGGGCGCCGGCCTAAAATTTATTCAGCAGACCTCATCGGGCAATTTGGGGGTCTGCCTTAAGCGGGAACCCGCCTCCCACCAGCACCTTGAAAACTGAATAAGACCCCGCCAAAGGCCCCCGCATAAAAGAGGGCCCGGCCGAATATAGTTCCATTGAAACGATGGGACGGCACCCCCTGCCGCCCAACTGCGGAGAGGAGAATGAAAATGGAGCTTGAACTGCGCCGGCAAACCGTCCCGAGCTTTGAAACCATCCTGGAGGAAACCGTGGAGCAGCCGGTGGAATGTGATGCCCTGCTGCCGGATTACTGCCCCGATATCCGCCGGATCCTCAAGTGCACCCTCATCCCAGTTCCGGTGGGCAAAACCATTACCGCCGGCCGGCTGGAGGTGGAGGGTCTGGCTACCCTCAATATCCTGTATATTTCCGCCGGGGGAGAACCCGCCCGCGGCGAGTACAAGGTCCCCTTCACCCGGATGCTGGAGCTACACGGCGAAGCCGAGGACCCCATCATCACCGTGGGGATGCTGCCGGGACCGGTCAGCTGCCGGGCGGTCAACCAGCGCCGGCTGGAGATCCGCGGCTCAGTGGTCGTTTCGGCTTCGGTCATCAGCTGCCATGGGCAGCAGATCTTGGCCGGCAGCGAGGAAAAAACCATCCAGCTGCGCATGGCCCAGCAAAAGGGCATCCGCCTCAGCGGCGCCTTTGACCGGGAACAGCGCCTGGCCAAAACCACCACGCTGGAGGGCAGCGCCGCCCCCTTGACCAGGGTCCTGCGGTGCGATGCTGCGGTAAGCCGCCGGGAGGAAAAATGGCTGGATGGCCGGCTGCTCATCACCGGGGAGGTGCTGGCCGCCGCCCACTGCGCTGACCAGAACGGCGGCTGGCAGACCGCCGAATGCACCCTCCCCTTTGAACTGACGATCGACTGCCCCGAGGGCGCCGATGCCGAGTTTGATATCCGGTGCAGGGCCCTGGCCCCCACCGCCGAGCCCATGCAGGATGCCGATGGGGAATACCGGGCCCTGGAATGGGGCGTGACCATCAGCGTCGATGGAAAAATTTACCGCGCGTATGCGCTGGACTGCTGCACCGATGGCTACTCCACCCGGTACCAGTCCGCCTGCAAGGGCAGGACCCTGCAAACGGTGGAGCTGGTGAACCTGTGCCGGGAGAGCGAGACCCGCCGGGAAACGCTGCCCCTGCCGGAAGCCACCGGCGAAGTGGTGGCCCTTTGGGCCAGGGTGGAGGGCTGCACCGCCGCCCCCGAAGGGGACGGCCTGCTGGCGGAGGGCCGCCTGGGCCTGACCCTGCTGACCAAAATGGGGGATGGGGAGTATTACAGCTTTGATAGGACGATGGAGCTACAGCGGCAGCTCCCCGGCGGAGAGGACTGCCGCTGGGAGGCTGGGTTGGAATGCCGCGGCTGCCGCTGGGAGCAGACCGGGAACGAGCTTTCCCTGACCTGTGAGCTGGTGTGGCAGGGGGCCATCTGCCGCACCCGGCGGCTGGCCGTCCTGGAGGACATTACGGTGGACGAAGCGGCCCCCAAGGAAAACCGGATGCCGAGAGGGCTTTATATCTACATGGCGGAAGAGGGCGAAAGCCTGTGGGAGGTGGCCCGCCGCTACAATACCAGCGAGGCGAGGATCCGGGAGGACAACGGCGAAATGGGCGAATGCTGCCCGGCCGGTCCCCTGCTGATCCCGGTGTAAGAGGGGAGCCCCGGCCGGGCGGCGGCGCCGGGGCGCGGGAGCGCCCCGGGACCGCCGCGCCCCCCAAAAAAATAAAAGGGGGCGCGGTGGCCTGGCCGGCCGGAGGCCGGTCGCGCCGCCGCCCGGCTCCCGGCCCCATGCACCCAACCTAAGATGTAAACGGAGGGAATGAAAATGGCAGCACAAAGCGAGCTGTACCGAGATATAGCAACCAGAACCGGAGGAGATATCTACATCGGGGTGGTGGGGCCGGTGCGCACCGGCAAATCCACCCTCATCAAGCGTTTTATGGAAACGATGGTGCTGCCCCGCATCGAAAGCGAGCCCCGCCGCAGCCGGGCCGCCGATGAGCTGCCGCAATCGGCAGCCGGGCGCACCATTATGACCACCGAACCGAAGTTTATTCCGGAGGAGGCGGTCAGCATCACACTGGAGGGGAACATCAGCCTGCGGGTGCGGATGATCGACTGTGTGGGGTATATTGTGCCCAGCGCGCTGGGCTACATTGAAAACCAGCAGCCCCGCATGGTGATGACCCCCTGGTACGATAAGGAGGTCCCCTTCAACATGGCGGCGGAGGTGGGTACCCGCAAGGTCATCAATGAGCATTCCACCATCGGGCTGGTGGTCACCACCGACGGCAGCATTTCAGAGATCCCACGGACGGAGTACGAGGAAGCCGAGGCCCGGGTGGTGCGGGAATTGCAGGCCATCAATAAGCCCTTTGTGGTGGTGCTGAACTGCCAAAGCCCCAAAAGCCCGGCGGCAAAGGCCCTGCGGGCCGAGCTGGAGGAACGCTATGGGGTGCCGGTGGCGGCGGTGAACTGCCTGGAGCTGGATGAGGAGGACATCGCGGCTATCCTGGGGAAGGTGCTGGTGCGCTTCCCGCTGAAGGAGGCGGCGCTGGAGATCCCCGCCTGGGTGATGAACCTGGCGGCCGACCACTGGCTGAAGGAGGCCCTGTACCGGCAGATCCGGCAGGTGGCTGGAGAGCTGGGCGCGGTAGGCAGCGCCGGGGCCACCCTGCAAAAGCTGGAGGACTGCGACTATGTGAAGGAGAGCCGGGTGCTTGCCGCCGACCTGGGCAGCGGCACGGTGCGGTGCCGGGTGGAGCTGGGCGACGGGCTGTTCTACCGGATACTGGGCGAGGCGACCGGCCTGGAGATCGCCGATGAGGAGGGCCTGCTGCCCTGCATGGTGGAGCTGGCCGGCATCAAGAAGAAGTACGAGAAATTTGCCGGGGCGCTGGATGAGGTGGCGGCCACCGGCTACGGGATTGTTATGCCGACGATGGAGGAGCTGCACCTGGAGGAGCCGGAGATTATGAAGCAGGGCGGGCGCTACGGGATCCGGCTGCGGGCCTCCGCGCCGTCCATCCACCTGATGCAGGCGAACATTACCACCGAGGTGGCGCCCATAGTGGGCAGCGAGCGGCAGAGCGAGGAGCTGGTTCATTATCTTTTGCAGGAGTTCGAGGAAAATCCGGCAAAGATTTGGGAGAGCAATATTTTTGGAAAGTCGCTGCACGAGCTGGTGAACGAGGGCCTGCACAATAAGCTGTACCGCATGCCGGCCGATGCCCGCATGAAGCTGCAGGAGACCATCGAGCGGGTCATCAATGAGGGGTGCTCGGGGCTGATCTGCATTATCCTGTAATTATGTACCCGCTGCCGGGGGAGAGCCCACCGGCGCGGCGGCGCCGCCCGGCCCCCCATGGGGGCCGGGCGAACTGCCGCTCCCCGCAGGGGAGCGGCAGAGGCCGGCGGCGCAGCCGCCGGCCGCGCCGCCGCGCCGGGTCCCGGTTTTTTTGCAAGGTGGAAAAAGGGGACAAGCCCATTTACACCGGGCCGGGCGGCGGGGGAGGGGTCTGCGGCTCCGGCAGGATGGGGGCGGCATCCACCTCCGGGCGGTGCAGCGGGACAGCCTCCGGGGCAGGGACGGGGAGCTTCTTTTTCTCGGCCATCAATTATTCCTCCGCCTCTATCACGCTGACCGGGCAGTTTTCCGCCGAAAGCCGGGCGCCGTCCTTCTCCTCCTCGGAGATGGGGGTCTGCACCACCTCCGCTTTGCCATCCGCCGCCAGGCCGAAAACCGCCGGGCAGGTGGAAACGCACAGCCCGCAGCCGATGCAGCCCTCGTGATCCAATGTTACCTTCATCATACTCGCTCCTTTGCGTGGAATTTGGGATGTTAAGATCCAATTTTATTTTGTGGAGAAAGCACAAGGAATATACAATGAAACCCCGCTAAAACCGCCGAATCCGGGCCGCCGTGTAGAAAATGCGCAACCAAAAGGGAATTCGATAAAAAGAATGTTGATTTTTGTCACAGGGCTTGTTACAATATTTTGTGTTACTAAAATAAGGGGGAGTGCGCTTGCAGGAGCTTTCGCTCAACATCCTGGATATCGCCGAAAACTCGGTGAAAGCCGGGGCTTCCCTGATCACGGTGGCGGTGTGCTACCGCCCGGCCGCGGACAGGCTGACGGTGACCATCACCGATGACGGCTGCGGCATGGACGCCGAAACGGTGCGGAAGGTGACCGATCCCTTTTATACCACCCGCACCACCCGCCGGGTGGGCATGGGCCTGCCACTGTGGAAAATGGCGGCCGAAATGACCGGCGGCGCCATGACGGTGGAGAGCGCGCCGGGGGTGGGCACCACGGTGACGGCGGTCTTTGGACTGAGCCACATAGACCGGCTGCCGCTGGGCGATCTGCCGCAGACCATGGCCACCCTCATCGGGGGCAGCCCGGAAAAGGATTTCCGGCTGGAATTTGACTATGATGGGGCGCGGTTCGCGGCCGATACCCGGGAGTACCGCGCGGTGCTGGGGGAGGAGATCTCCCTGGCGGAGCCGGAGGTGCTGGCGTTTATTACCGGGCAGGTGGCCGAAGGGATCGCCGAGTGCTGCCCCGCCCCGGAGAAGCTGTAAATTCGCGAAAGGCGCCGGCGGCCCCGCAGGGGCTGCGGCACAGCCGCAGAGGCGGGCCGGAGGCCCGACCACATCGGCCGCAGGCCGATGCCCTGCGGGGCCGGACCTGCGCCTTGCAGGGGCCGGCGGGAAGAGTATGGCAGAGACTACGCCACCTTCACCTGACAAGAGCGCATATGTTTTTGTGGGCGTGAATACCGCTCGACATGGAGTGCAGTCCGCAACGACAGGATGACACAAGTCAGCACAGGTTTTCACCGCCAAGGTGTGTGTCCTTGTCAAATGAAGGTGCTGGTAGTTGACGATATAGAGGAACAATTCCGGAAGGAAATAAGGAGGAACCATTCTCATGGCAAAAAGAAAGACCGTCGTGCCGTTCCACGGGACGGCCGAGCAGGAAAAGGCGCTGCGGGAGCTGATAGCGGCCCACAAGGAGCAGCAGGGCGCGCTGATGCCGGTGCTGCAGGGGGCGCAGGAAATTTACGGCTACCTGCCCATCGAGGTGCAGACCATCATCGCCGAAGAACTGAATATACCGCTGGCGGAGGTTTACGGTGTTGTGACCTTCTATGCGCAGTTTACCCTCAATCCCCGCGGGACCTACAACATTGGCGTGTGCATGGGCACGGCCTGCTATGTAAAGGGCGCCGGCGATGTGCTGGAGCGTATCCAGAAGCGGCTGGGCATAGAGCCCGGCGGCACCACCCCGGACGGCCGCTTCTCGCTGGAGGCGACCCGCTGCATCGGCGCGTGCGGCCTGGCCCCGGTCATGACCATCAATGAGGATGTGTACGGCCGCCTGACCCCCGATGAGGTGGACAAGATCCTGGATAAATACCTGTGAGAGAGGGAGGAATGAGCGATGAAATCTCTGGAAGAGCTGGCCGCCCTGCGGGAGCGGATGAAAAATAATGTAGCCATGCGGCAGGATAACAGCACCGCCACCCGTGTAGTGGTAGGCATGGCTACCTGCGGCATCGCCGCCGGGGCCCGCCCGGTGCTGACTGCCTTTGTGGAGGAAGTGAACCGCCGCGGACTGAAGGATGTGGTAGTGACCCAGGCCGGATGCATCGGCATGTGCAAGCTGGAGCCCATTGTGGAGGTGTTCCAGCCCGGCAAGGAAAAGGTGACCTATGTGAAGATGACCCCCGAGAAGGTCTCCCGCATTGTGACCGAACATCTGGTAAACGGCAGCCCGGTGACCGAGTACACCGTGGGCGCCTACATGGAATAAGGAGGACAAAAACCAATGGCGATAGCAAGAACACACATCCTGGTGTGCGGCGGTACCGGCTGCAGCTCCTCCCATTCCCAGGCACTCATTGATGAGCTGAACCGGGAGCTGGAGGAAAAGGGCCTGTTGGGCGAGGTGCAGGTCATTAAGACCGGCTGCTTTGGCCTGTGCGCCCTGGGCCCCGTGGTGGTAGTGTACCCCGAGGGCTGCTTTTACAGCCATGTGACCGAGGCGGATATCCCCGAGATCGTGGAGGAGCATATCCTCAAGGGCCGCATCGTCACCCGCCTGCTGTACCAGGAGACTGTGGTGGATGATAAGACCATCAAGAACCTAAACCACACCAAATTCTACGAAAAGCAGCACCGCGTGGCCCTGCGCAACTGCGGTGTCATTAACCCCGAAAATATCGACGAGTATATTGCCATGGACGGCTACGAGGCACTGGGCCGTGTGCTGACGGGGATGACCCCCGATGAGGTCATCCAGACCATCAAGGACAGCGGCCTGCGCGGGCGCGGCGGCGGCGGCTTCCCCACCGGGCAGAAGTGGTTCTTTGCCCGGCAGAGCAAGGGCGATGTGAAGTATGTCTGCTGCAACGCCGATGAGGGCGACCCCGGCGCGTTCATGGACCGCTCCGTGCTGGAGGGCGACCCCCATGTGGTGCTGGAGGCCATGACCATTGCCGGCTACGCCATCGGCGCGCACCAGGGCTATATCTATGTCCGTGCCGAGTACCCCATCGCCATCCACCGTTTGCAGATCGCCATTAAGCAGGCCCGTGAATACGGCTTTTTGGGTGACGATATCTTCGGCACCGGCTTTGCCTTTGATATTGAGCTGCGCCTGGGCTCCGGCGCCTTCGTCTGCGGCGAGGAGACTGCGCTGATGACCTCCATCGAAGGCCACCGCGGCGAGCCCCGTCCCCGTCCGCCGTTCCCGGCGGTCAAGGGCCTCTTTGGCGTGCCCACCATCCTGAATAATGTGGAGACCTGGGCCAATATTCCCCGCATTATCCTGAACGGCGCCGACTGGTTTGCCAGCATGGGCACCGAGCGCAGCAAGGGCACCAAGGTTTTCTGCCTGGTGGGTAAGATCAACAACACCGGCCTGGTGGAGATCCCCATGGGCACCACTCTGCGGGAGATCGTCGAGGATATCGGCGGCGGCATCCCCAACGGCAAGAAGTTTAAGGCGGCGCAGACCGGCGGCCCCTCCGGCGGCTGTATTCCCGCTTCCCTTATTGATACCCCCATCGACTATGATAACCTCATCGCCATCGGCTCCATGATGGGCTCCGGCGGTCTGATTGTGATGGACGAGGATACCTGCATGGTGGATATCGCGAAGTTCTTCCTGGAATTTACCGTGGACGAGAGCTGCGGCAAGTGCACGCCCTGCCGTGTGGGCACCCGGCGCCTGCTGGAGATGCTGGAGCAGATCACGGCCGGCAACGGCACCGTGGAGCTACTGCGCGAGATGGAGGAGCTGTGCTACTACATCAAGGCCAACAGCCTGTGCGCGCTGGGACAGTCTGCCCCCAACCCCGTTCTTTCCACCCTGCACTACTTCCGGGATGAATATGAGGCCCACTGCATCGATAAGCGCTGCCCCGCCGGCGTTTGCAAGCGGCTGGTGCAGTTCGTCATCGAGGAGGACAAGTGCAAGGGCTGCACCGCCTGCGCCCGTGCCTGCCCCGTCAATGCGATCTCCGGCGAGGTAAGAAAGCCTCACCAGATTGATACCCGTAAGTGCATCAAGTGCGGCGCCTGCATGGAGACCTGCCGCTTTAACGCCATTGTAAAACGATAAGAAAGGAGTGACCGACAATGAATACCGTAAATCTCAAGATCAATAACATTCCCGTGGTCGCTCCCGAGGGCGCCACCATACTGGAGGCCGCGCATCTGGTCGGCATCCGCATCCCCACTTTGTGCTATCTCAAGGAGATCAACGCCATCGGCGCCTGCCGCATCTGCGTATGCGAGGTAAAGGGTGCCCGCGGCCTGGCCGCCGCCTGCGTGATGCCGGTGGGCGAGGGCATGGAGGTTTTTACTAACACCCCCGCCCTGCAAAGGTACCGCCGCACCACGCTGGAGCTGATCCTTTCCACCCACCGCACCGACTGCCTTTCCTGCACCCGCAGCACCGACTGCGAGCTGCAGCAACTGTGCCGGGAATACGGCGTGGATATGAACCGCTTTACCAAGAAGGACCAGGGCTACCACACCGACGCCTCCATGCCCCACCTGGTACGGGATAACAGCAAGTGTATCCTGTGCCGCCGCTGTGTGGCCGTGTGCCAAAAGAACCAGTATGCGGGTGTGATAGAGACCTGCGAGCGCGGCTATGACACCCACATCGCCTGCGCCTTTGATATGCCCCTTTCCGAGACGGCCTGCGTGGCCTGCGGCCAGTGCACCGCCGTGTGCCCCACCGCTGCCCTGCGGGAGCGGGACGACACCGACAAGGTGTGGGCTGCGCTGAACGACCCGACCAAGACGGTCATCGTGGGACCGGCGCCCAGCGTGCGCGCCCAGCTGGGCGAGTGCTTCGGGATGCCGATAGGCACCAATGTGGAGGGCAAGCTGGTGGCCGCCCTGCGCCGGTTGGGCTTCGACCAGGTATTTGATGTGGATACCGCCGCCGATGTGACCATCATGGAGGAGGGCACCGAGCTGCTGCACCGACTGAAGGAAGGAGGCCCCCTGCCGCTCATCACCAGCTGCTCTCCCGGCTGGATCAAGTTCTGCGAGCACTATTACCCCGAATTTGTGGATAACCTTTCCTCCTGCAAGAGCCCGCAGCAGATGTTCGGCGCACTGATCAAGACCTATTACGCCCAGAAGGCGGGGCTGGACCCCAAGAACATCGTGGTGGTGAGCGTGATGCCCTGCACCGCCAAGAAATTCGAGATCGGACGCGACGGACAGAGTGCCGTAGGACTGCCCGATGTAGATGTATCCATTACCACCCGCGAGCTGGCGGATATGATCCGTCGTGCCGGCATTATGTTCCCCGAGCTGCCCGATGAAGAGTTTGACCCCATCTTCGGCATTGCCTCCGGTGCGGGACATATCTTCGGCGCCACCGGCGGCGTAATGGAGGCCGCACTGCGTACCGTTGCCGAGATCGTGACCGGCAAGGAGCTGGCACGGCCCGAATTCCAGGAGGTCCGCGGCATTGCGGGCATCAAGGAGGCGGAGTACGACCTGGCCGGCACCAAGGTAAGGGTTGCCGTGACCAGCGGACTTGCCAACGCGGCGAAGCTCTTAGACCGCATCAAGAGCGGCGAGGCGGAGTATCACTTTGTGGAAGTGATGGCTTGCCCCGGCGGGTGCGTCAACGGCGGCGGCCAGCCCCATCAGAGCGGCGATGTGCGCAATTTCACCGATCTGCGTTCCTTGCGCGCGGCGGCCCTGTATAGCGAAGATGAGGCCATGACCCTGCGCAAGAGCCACGAGAACCCCGTGGTGAAGGAGCTGTACGCGGAGTATTTGGGCGAGCCGGGCAGCCACCTGGCGCACCACATCCTGCACACCCACTATGTAAAGCGCGGGCTGTACGGGAAGAACTGATCACATATGCAAAAACAGCTCCCCCTGCCGGAATGGTCGGGGGAGTTTTTGTGCGCCGAACGGGGGAAATAGGGGAAAGGCTTGTAGTTTCCTGCGGCGGAGCCGCCGACGGGCGCAGCCCGTCGCCGCAAGCGCAGCTTGCGGGTTTCGCCGCAGGCGAAACGCGGCTCCGCCGTAGTTTTCCCGCTGCACAGATTCAGAGGGCGGTAGGCTCCTCCGCCGGGGGAAGCGGCGGCTGGGCGGCGAGGGCCAGGCCGAGGACGAGAATGCCGAGGTTATCGGCGTAGATCTCATCGAACTGGGAAAGGGGCAGGGGGCTGACACCCTGGCCCACCTCGATGGTGTAGCCGGGGCGGTCGTAGGTCTGGATGAACCAATCCTTGTAGCCCGCGTAGCCGCTGAGGGAGGGAGTTTCCTCCACCGAGTAGCCGCTGGCTTCCCCCATGGCCTGGGCGATCTCCTCGCTGTGGGGTGGGAGGTAATCGAGGTAGCGCCAGTAGATGAGCTTGCCCTGCGCATGGTAGGAAAGGGTAAGGCGGAAGTCATTGCGGAGGGTGTGGCGGTAGACCGCCAGCGCCTCCGGCTGGGTGAGCGGGGCGGTGCCGACATAATCCCGCGGGGCGGGGGAGGTGAAGCCCATGCTTTCCTTGATACGCTTTGCTTCCTCCCAGCCGGCGGGGTATTGCAGGTTGAGATCGACGCCATTGAGGTTGGCTTTCCAGCCCTCCGGGAAGGGAATGGCGGGGTAATTTTCCGCCCACTGCTTTGCGCACTCGTACCAGGGACCGCTGCTTAAGTAGCCGGTGACGAGATCGACGCCATCGGGATCCACCATGGGGACAATGGAGAGGGTGGTGCGGCGGAACAGCTCGGCGGCATCGTAGCCGTAGAGGGTATCGCCATCCAGCAGGGCCAGGCAGTATTCCTCCAGGAAGGCCAGCAGCACCGGGGTGGTGATCCATTCATTGGCGTGGTGGGCGGCATTGTAAAAGACCTGGGTTTCGCCCTCCCCGATGGAAACCGACCAGATGGGCAGTCCCCGCGCGCTGCTGCCGATGGCGCCGGAGCCGAGGTAGGGGTAGCGCAGCAGCAGTCCGGTCAAAACAAGCTCCAGCACCTGCGAGGTGAAGGCGATGCCGGTGGGGACCACGGGGAAGTCCAGCGGAATGGCGACAGTCTGCCCGGGGCGGAGATCGCGGGGGTCCAGTTCGGGGTTGGCGGCAGAAATGGCGGCGACGCTGGTATCGTACTGCTGGGAAAGCCGCCAGAAGGTATCCCCCTGCCGGAGCTGCACAAACCGGGTGCCGATGAGCCAGGGCATCATGGCCTGCCAGGTGGCGGCATCGCTGCGGCCGGTGGTGGGCAGGCCCTGTGCCTGCTGGAACTGCCGCAGGGCGTTTTCAGTCCCCCTGCCAAAGCTGCCATCGATGCGGCCGGGCTGATAGCCCGCGCGGGATAAGCCAAGCTGTAATAGCTGCACGCCGGGGCCCCGGCTGCCGAATCCGTATTCATCCATGATAAAAACCTCCTATTTGCGGATGGTTCATTGTATGATGGAGGGAGGTGGGGAAGACACCGGCAACGGAGTTTTTTGCGGGAGGGACTGCCGCGAAAAAGGAAAAGTAAAAAACCTATTGCAAAATGGCAAGAAGGTGTTGACAAGCGAGGGGGATTTGTGTATAATCTTGTTTGTTGGCACTGAATGGATACGCCTTCAAAGCGTGATATAGGGGTATAGCTCAGCTGGTAGAGCAGTGGTCTCCAAAACCACGTGCCGAGGGTTCGAATCCTTCTGCCCCTGCCAATTCGCTGATGTAGCTCAGTAGGTAGAGCGCGTCCTTGGTAAGGACGAGGTAGTCAGTTCGAATCTGATCATCAGCTCCATAAAGAATTACCGGTATAGATGCGTCTGGCGCAAAGCCAGGCGCATCAACCG
>ERZ827168.1933-NODE-1933-length-26035-cov-5.720400_pt1 | contig 26035 bp, 28 predicted proteins | sample MGYA00519868_ERZ827168 | MGnify/ENA primary metagenome ERZ827168 (study PRJEB31778, sample SAMEA3449271) | human gut metagenome | biome: human gut; feature: human-associated habitat; material: faeces | place: United Kingdom | collected 2010/2012 ...
CGCTCCTTACTTCCGATGCTCAACCCCAGGCAACGGTATTTCAAATCCGCATACAATTGTTGCACCACGAAAGTCGAAGTAAAATTATAAGCGACAGCCAGATCCGCCCCGAAAGCATACGAGAAAGGTTTATCCTTTTCCAACTCCCGAAAAACACCGGCACGCAGATACCCGTTATTCTTTTCAATAGACGAAAGCCCCTGCTTGTTTGCCGTCAGCCAGAAAGGGGTATGTTCGCCTCCGCTGAAGCTGACACCAGTCTCCGCCCGATAACTCAGCCCTTTCGTAAACTGAGCATAAGAGGTTAAAGGAAGCATACACATGCTTCCCAAAAGGATTAAGTTAGATACAATTTTCATTTATTTCAGATATAAAATAAAAAGCAGATCATCTCCTGCCCAGTTCGCGGGAGACGCTGCTTAAATAATTTCGTTGATACTGTAAATCAGATAACAAAAGGACACGCGACTCTTCATCGGCAAAAGTTCGGGATAAACGGTGGAGATTTTGCCGGACACGGTCGACCAGGCGTACCTCCAGATAACCCAGAAAAAGATAACGGACCAACTCACTTCGACGTACCCGGTCACTATGCGATGAATCGGTATGCAAAGCATAAAGGTTATCCAGTTCTTTCGTTTCCGGTCGGTCCTTTTGCGGTCCTGCGTCGAGCGCGGGAACAAGGCTGTCAGCTGGCAACAAATCGTCAGAAGATAATATTTTCCGGATATTATCCACATAAAGGGCCTCTTCCCCTTCTTCCGTCAGGCATAAAGTATCCGGCCAACGGTGGCAGGCAGCAACCAAGAGCGACTCCACTTTCCGTCTCGCCGGAGGGATCATCGCCTTTTCTACCCAATGAATAAACGCTTCGCGCCCCAACGAACGGAACATCTCATCCGCATCCTTACCGCCTTCCGGTAATATATCCACCACCCGGAGACCGGCACTACGCAGTTTGGGCATTACCCCCGCAACCGTTTCCCGCCCCACCTCATCGGCATCCAGAAAAAGACAAACCGTAACGGCCTCTTTCCGGATCATAGCGATATGATGTTCCGACAAATTCGTGCCACAAAGGGCAACCGTATTGCTAAAACCAGCCGCATGCATCGCCAGCGTATCTTTGTATCCTTCGGTTAAAAAAACGATTCCCGTCTCACGAACCTTCGACACAGCCCGGTGCCAGCCGTAAAGCAGTTCATCTTTCTTATAAATCGCACTGGTCAAACTATTTATGTATTTGGGGATTTTCTTAGCAGGCAAATCCCCTTGATAACGTGCTGCAAATGCAACCAACTCGCCCGCCGCATTACGGATCGGAAAAACAATCCGGCCACGGGTAAATTTCCAGGCTTCAGGCACGATAGCCGGAGCAATCCCAACCTCAAAAGCAGCATAGGTCTCCCGCAATTCTTCCATCCCCGGATCATACGGAAGCAACGTCTGCCCGTAACGTTCATTCATTTCAACCGTCGGAGCAGGTACCTGTTCCCGCACTTGATGTAGGACTGCAAGGGAACTATCCTTTTCAACCGGTTGCTTATCCGGCCTGTGTTTTTGCGATCCCGCATCGAGTGCAGGAACAGGCAAGTGGCAGATATCCGCACAAAGACGGACCGCTTCACCAAAACCGCATCCCTCCTTCTCCTGTACAAAGCGGAAGACATCTCCTCCGGCCCCGCAACTAAAACAGTGGTATACCCTTTTTGCCGGATCCACCCGCAGCGAAGGATGATGATCGTCATGGAAAGGGCACAAACCCAGATAAGCCGCCCCTTTCCTTTCGAGCGTCAAGTAATGACCGACCACCTTTACCAGATCGACCCGTTCCTTGAATGATGTGATCTCCAGCCTGTTCATCAGTCCTCAAAATGTAAATTACCACCCGGATTCACAAAAGACGTATAAGTATCATTCCTGTATACCTCGGCAATACCTGTCGATCCGTTACGATTTTTCAGGACATACAACTTGATCAGACGGGAGGCATTCGACCCGCATTGGGCCGTATTCTTCCCGAAACGTTCCGGACAACCGATAATCACCACACAGTCCGCTACAAATTCAATGGCACCCGAATCACGCAAATCGCTCATTATCGGGACAAACCCATTCTCGGAACGCTTCAACACCTCACGATTCAACTGCGAAACCACCAGCATGGCACAATTAGCCTCTACGGCAATACGTTTCAATACCGTAATCGTATGACGGATCACAGACTCTTGTGTCTCACCCCTTTTCGTCAATGGAGCAAGTGTATGCAAGTAATCGATCACTACAACATCGCATTCACCTTTACGGCTCCGGAGCATAATCTCCGCCCGCAACGCATCCAGGCTCATAGAAGAAACATTCGTAAAATAATAAGGCGTTTTTTCCATACCGGCAGCATACCGTCTCATCCGATCGATATCCCCCTCACGAAGTCCCCCTATACGCAGGCGGGCAGCCTCCACACCGGCATAACCGGCAAAAAAACGGGCAGCAGTCTGTTCGCCCGTCATTTCAAAACTGAAATGAAGCACATGTTTACCCTGGCGAGCCATATTCATTGCCATAAACATCGCCAGCGCCGTCTTACCGTCACTCGGAAGACCGCCCAGCACCAGCACTTCCTTCCGGTAAAGTCCTCCCGTCAGTCCGTCCAACCCGTTAATTCCGGTCAGCATACGCACCGAATCATCCTTACGGCTCATCCGGTCGAGATGATCGTCTATAGACAACTTCATCACTTCACTAAGCGGCAGAAGCGAATCCGATTCCGAATTATCCATACGCAAGCGTAGCAAATCGCGCTCGCAGTCTTCTATCACCTTCAGGTAGTCCATACCGTATTGCAGGCATTCCGATGCTTTTTGCACAAACAGCTTATGCATACACCCCAGCAGATAATGATGAAGGATTTCGCGGGCATACTCTACAGCGTTATGTTCCAGGCGAACCGTCTCCATTCCATCCGACAAGTACGCCATGCCTCCCATCTTCACGTAACGCTCCGGATCTTTCTTTTTCATTTCCTCTTCCACCAGGATCAGGTCAGGACGTTTATTCCGATTAAACAAATCGGTAAAAGCTTCGTAAATAAACCCATGATCCGGATCGGAAAACATCTCCGGACGCAACAACCCGACCACCTCAAGAATCGCCACCTGGTCCAGAAACAACGAACAGAGCAAAGCTCTTTCAATTACATTCTTTTCCATACTCATAGCAACTTTTTAACAGGTCGGTACGGGGTACGTTCCCATGACTTATCTTCAACTCAGCTTCCTCTCTCCGCAAAGCTATCGCATCCGGCTCAACCGTTTTTTTAGTCACTCTGGTTCTCTTACTCTTTTGCGGTATTTCCGCAGGGACATCCGAAGCCGTAAAAGAGTCATAACCACAAACACGGAAGCAGATACAGTTTGCTACCCGTTTCACTTCTATCAAAGATTCCTTTTCCAGCGAGTGGACATACCTTCTGACCGAACGGCTATCTACCATCATTAACCGGGCCAACTTTTCGTAAGAGATGATGCATTCTCCTCTATGGCAAACTTCTTGTTTTCCTTTGATCGACACATAGCCGTCGGCATAATTGCACAAACAAAATAACAACCAATGCACTATTCCGATCATACGTTCACTATTATCGGATGCAAACATCCGTTCTATTATTACACGAGGTACTTTCAAATAGGATTTTCCAAAATACATCAAGGCCTTAACATCCGTGTAAATATTCTCATTTTCAGCCATTTCCATAATGCCGTTTGTTTGTCACGCATAAAACACAGTAAATCAGCCCTATACACTACCTCCTGCCGGATGGTTGTCAAATCCCTACATTATATATAAAGAATAAAAGAAAAGAGAGTCTTTCTTTTTATGCGTTTCGATTATTAAAATTGATTGGTTAAACAAAATACAATTGTATTCAGTTACAAAAACAATTGTATTTGCAAGTAAAAACAGTTGTTTTTGAAATCAGAAACAATTGTTTTTTTACATATGCAAACATCATGGTTCGCCCAGAAAATCCACAATAATTGCGACCTGTAAAGGAGACAAGATACGGGTTCCTTTAATCCATCCTGAACGAATCAGACGATCGTACAATTCTTTGTTTATTATTACCCAACGTGTAAGTCTTCTCGAGGCTGAATGGGGTGTTAATCCTGGAGCATAAAGGATAGCCAATTCCTGCCATCCAAAAGTTTTTTGTTGAAATAGTTCTTCCATAACAAGATGATTTTAAGTTGTTTTATTACCCTATAAATATACACATAAATTCGGATATAACAACTATATAATCAAATAAATTCAACAAAAAATGCATCTAAATGCCCGTTCGGTCCCATTCGGATCATTCAGCCTATGTCCCCACCGTATCTTTGTAATGAATTCAAGGGAAAACACCGGTTAATCCCCTCCTGAATCCACCAATAATTTTCAATTAAAAAGCTATGCCATTAAAGTATCGAATCGTCCTCAAAAAGGACATGAGCAAAGGGGCCGCCCAAGGCGCTCAATTGTATTACGGTCAGATCCGCTCGATGGAAAAGACCTCTTTCAAAAAACTGTGTAAACTGGTATCCGGTTACTGCACCGCCAAAGCCGGTGAAGTAGAGCTGGTTATCGACGGTCTGATTTATGTTCTCTGCATGCTGCTCGAGAGCGGTAATGTGATCCAGATGGGCGAATTCGGCAATTTCCGTATGGTAGCCGGCAGCAAAGGATCCAAAACCCTGAAAGATTTCGACCCTATGATGTTCAAGAAACCTCGCATCGTCTTCACTCCCGGTGCCATGTTACGCCAGCTGATCTCCGAAGCCAGTTACGACCGTCTCGACCCGTTCTCCGACCCGGAAGAAAAGAACGGAGAAGGTGGCAGCGACAGACCGGAAATCGAATAATCCCCTACTGCCATGACCAAAAAGGATTTTATCACCAAGTATCTTCCCCTGGCCCAAAAGGCCGGGGAAGCTTTCCGGATCAATCCGGTTGTTATCCTGGCACAAGCGGCTATCGAAACCGGTTGGGCACAAAGTGATCTTTGCCTGCTGCATCATAACTTTTTCGGTATCACCGCTTACGGGAAAAAGAACGTCTGGTGGACCGGGGCCTCCGTGCAACTAAGCACCAACTCCCTCTCCTTCCGTACCTATCCCGACCCGTTACACTCTTTCATGGACTATGCCCGCCTGATCCGCCACGCCTACACCGATGCGGCCGATGTCAGCTACCAACCAGCTGCCTTTGCCCTCAAAATCGGTTACAGCAAATACATCAGCGAAGTAAACGGCGACAACCGCGAAGCCTATCGGCGAATGCTGGTCTCGATCAGTCGGACAATCGAAAAGTTAATCGGTTCCTCCCTTTAATTTTCAATTTATAATTTTCAATTAACATGAAGTACCTTGAAACGATCCTCGCCTTCCTCACCCAGCTTGCCCGGATCATTTTTCCCCGCAAGCAAAAACCGGCAGCCGGTGACTGCCCCTGTCCTGATCCTATGCCTGCTCCTCCTGAGCCTTCTCTCCCTTCTGATGCGGGAGACAGAAGTGACCCTGACTTGTATCGGAGCGATACTATCACTCTCACCCAGGGAGACTGGGGAGACAAACACCACGTCGAACCCATAGAGATTGCCGGTTACAGCCTGATGACCGCAGGAGTGATCGGCGGTCTGTACAAATTATTCACCGCATAAGCACCGCAAATACGTCATAGCTTATGTAAATATTATCTATTATTGTTTAATCGTGTAAAGTCTGTTATTTTCTCTAATACAAAAAGGGGGAATAACAGGCTTTTTGTGTATAAAGTTAATTTAAGTCCTCTCCTACATTATTGACTAGATATTCAAGAAGGATCTTACATTGATTTTTCCGAGTATATTGCTTAATCTTTTCCCAGTCACGAGGTAATACTTCCTTGTTTTTCCATATTGAATAACAGCGAAGTATCATTTTCTTTATACCGTCAATATCGGCATTGTCTACTGTAAAACCGGCTTTGGTTTCATTCAGCAACTGAGCGATCACATCCTCCGGATCACAAAGTGCCAATATAGGTTTGTTTGTAGCCAGATAGTCAAACAGTTTCCCCGTATACACGCCTTTTCTCCCTGTCGGATGAATCACAACAAGCGTATCCACATCCAACGACATCCGTATCGCTTCGGAATGAATTACGGAATCCAACTGAAAGACATTGGAAGCAATATTTTGGGGTATATCCAACTTCGAATTATTACCAATGATTTTTATCAAACAATTCGTAGGTAACTTTCCTTCGCGTATAAGTTCTGAAAAAGCTTTAAACCAATTATTGGGATTTATGCCCCAATAAAAACGACCAATAAACGCCATGGTAAATTGAGACTGAAAACGAACGTCATATACTTCTTCATAATCATACCCATTCTTGATCTCCAAGAAATGGTCATGCTTGCATAAACGCTTAAAATCCTTCAGTAAAGGCTCAGAAACAGATACGACCAAATCCGATGAGTTCACGATCTTACGTTCATACGGTATAAGACGTTTAGTGCGATAACGTGATATTAAGATATTCTTTGACATTTCGTCACGCATATCAGCGATCCAATAAAATTTATATCCGTTTCTTCGCAATCGAAGTGCGATCAGGTGAGGAGCCAATGGATCAAATGTGGTTAAAACCACATTAAAAGAATTCGTCTTATACAACGAAATAATCTTTTGATAAGCTTTGAAACGCCATATAAACCAGGAATCTGATGTTATGCGCCCCAATAAAGCGATCAGTATCCGGCTCAGACTCCATCTTGAACCTTTCTTTATGCAATAATTCATAAAAGAAGGCGCAGTCAAAGGATCTGTTATATAATGAATTTCACATCCGTTCCATAATGCAGTCTTATTTACTTTACCTTCTGTAACTACTGTAACTGAATGCCCTGCCAATTGGAAATATTTAGCGAAAGCTTCAATTCTAAATGAAGCTATATGATTGCACGGATAAAATAAATTACTAATAATAAGTACTTTCACAATACTAATATATTGAACAAAGATATAGAAGTAATATTATCTATTTTAAATATGCAACTTTAAGCGAGAAATTTCATCCACCACCCTGCAAATATCATCATCCGTCAGTGTAGGACCGGAAGGTAGACAAAGTCCTTTATCAAACAATCTCTCCGATGTCCCGTCCCCATAAAAAGGTGATTGCTTAAACACCGGTTGCAGATGCATCGGTTTCCACAAAGGGCGTGTTTCTATATTTTTATCAGCCAGATGTAACCGGAGATCCTCACGGCTAAACCCTGCCTTTTCCGGATCTATCAGAATACAAGTCAGCCAGAAGTTCGAATTGAAATCTTCCGAAGGATTCTGTTGTACCTCGATACCCGGCATATCCTTCAGCAACTCCGTATACAGCCGGTGTATTGCCCTGCGTCGTGCAATATGTTCATCCAATACAAACATCTGTCCCCTACCGATACCCGCACAAATATTACTCATGCGGTAATTATATCCGATACATTCATGTTGGTAATGCGGAGCATTCTCCCTGGCTTGGGTAGCATAGAACATAGTCCGTTTGGCCTGCTCTTCCGTCCGGCAAACCAAAGCGCCGCCACCGGAAGTCGTAATCATCTTATTTCCATTGAATGATAAGGCGGCAAACTCTCCGAAGGTACCACATTTCTGTCCCTTATACTCTGAACCCAAAGCTTCTGCTGCATCTTCTAATACGGGTATTCCATACCGAGAAGCAATAGCCATAATTTCATCCATCTTTGCAGGCATGCCGTATAGATGAACCGGGATAATTGCTTTCGGGAATTTTCCTGTTTTACGCAAACGGTCTTTGATCGCTTCTTCCAAAAATAAGGGACTCATATTCCAGGTATCCTGTTCGCTATCTACATAGACCGGCGTAGCTGACTGGTATGCTATCGGATTGGCTGAAGCGGCAAAAGTAAAGGACTGGCAGATGACTTCGTCACCTGTTTGCGCACCTAATTCGATAAGACCCAGGTGAAGGGCGGCTGTACCGGCAGACAATGCGACTACGTGTCGGTCTTCTTTAAGATAGTCCGCTAATTCTTTTTCAAATGCATTTACGTTGGGGCCTAAAGGGACAACCCAGTTGGTATCGAAAGCTTCTTTTATGAAGTCTTGCTCCCTGCCCGACATATGAGCAAGGGAAAGGTAAATTCGTTCATTCATAAGACTCTTGTAAATTATATAGTTCCGGCATCCACATGAATATTTTGTCCCGTTATACTATTGGCTTTTTCTGATAATAAAAAAGCAACTGTTTCAGCAACAGAGATAATAGATGTAGCTGTCTTTAATGATGTTCTTTTATAAATTCGTTCCTTTTGTTCTTCTGTCAAAGTTGAACTCATTGCTGTTTCCATAAATCCGGGAACAACTACATTTGAACGGATACCTAAACCACCCCATTCTCTGGCTGTATCTTTTGAAAATGCCTCCAATGCTCCTTTACTCGATGCATACATAGCCAACCCTTTATACCCAGTATGCACACTAATAGAAGATATATGAATAATACAGCCTTTCGTATGATATAGTAACATATTGCGTAAAACATATTTAGTAAACATCATAGGAGTAAAAACATTGACTGCATACATTTTTTCCAATCTGTCAAGATTCAGATTAGTTACAATATCATCATAAGCCATAGCTGCATTGTTCACATACCCATGTAGTTGGATTTTATTATGGACAAATTCTTTGAAAACTAATTTATAAGCATTATCTGCATCTGAAAGGTCGGCACTTAAAAAAAATACCTTCCCTTGATATTTTTTCTCTAGTTCTTCAAACTCCGAAGTATAAGTACGTGAAATTCCATACACCATATGACCTTCAGCTAAAAGCACGCGACATATCTCCAGTCCCACACCACGTGAGCATCCCGTTACTAATATATTCATGAGCGTTTTAATTTACCTGTTCGTGTTAATGAAAAATTTTCCACAAATTTGATTTTCCGCGGAATTTTAAAATCCTGTAGTTTTCCTGAAAGATATTTCCGGATATCCATTTCCGTCAAATTACTTTCAGGATTCTTTTTTACCTCGGCACATAAAATATTGCCTAAAACTGAGTTTGGTTTACCAATAACAAGAGCCTGCTCTATATCCGGAATTTGAACTATATACTCCTCTACTTCCCCAGGATTCACTTTGTATCCACCAACGTTTATCAACTCATTCTTCCGGCTAATAAATCTGAACAAACCGTCAGTTTCATTTACCCATTCAACTAAATCTCCTGTGGAATAAAAATCATTTTTATAAACAAAGCTATCCGACTGACCTAATAAAGACTTATGAATCAAAAGTTCGCCCTCAACAATTTTACATTTATCCATTAGCGATACCGGTATTTGAAAATTTTCTCCCTTTGCTACAAACAAGGTTCCAGCCTCAGTTGATGCATAAATATTATTTAGCTTCGCACCAGGAAACATCTTCATAATAGATTCATATAACCTGTTTTCAGACTTCTCACCACCTAACGTCACTCTTTGGACTGTTTCAAAAAATTGATCGACAGGAAATAACAAACGATAAAAAGTTGGTGTTGCAGAAATATGAGTTACATGATATCTCTTGATCATCTCAAAGACAGTATTCCTCGCTTTATTAAAAACATTAACCAATACATTCTGATTAAAAAAGGCTTGAAAGAATACTTGTAACCCAGCCATATGTGTTGGATTATAGGCAAACAACCAAATTTGTTTCTCATATTTGGCATTACACCGAACAGAACGAGTTAACGAAGAGACAGTATGAATCACCTTTTTAGGTTGTCCCGTCGTCCCTGAGGTAAAAATTGTTATTTCTGATCGGGATGATCGAACTGCCAGCAAAAGTTCTTCAATATTCAATAAATCCTCTTTCTTTATTTCAACCGACTCATTCACTTTACCGATCGCCAATCCTGTTATTTCTTCTTCCGACATATCGGAATCAATCAAAATCAAAGGTTTGTTTGAAACCAAAGCGGTCAACAAATTGATAAAATAATCATATAAAGCATCAGTTTTTAATAAAGGCATATAATAAGATGAAGTATTAATCCTATTCAATAAATCCTCATATTCAAAACCTGTATCTTCATCGACAAGAAATAATCCCATTATTTATTTAGTTTAGCATATATTTCACCGATTGTTGTAATTAGTCCGTCTTCAAAGATGTCTATATCAAATTCATCTTCTATACGGACTGTCAATTCAGCCAGATCAAAAGAGGTAAAACCGATCTGATCGCGCAAGTCATCCGTTCCATCTATTTGTTCCAACGGTTTTAAATCCTTACTTTCTCTGATAAAATTGATTATTTCTAATATTCTTTTTTCCATATATTTATACATTAATAGGTTTATAAAAATGAGTATCTGACATTTCGATAGCTATACTACCCCAGGAAAGACCTACTCCGAATCCGGACATAATCACTCTTTGAACATTTTCTGCCTCAGGAGCTAAATCGGAAAACAATAACGGAATTGTTGCAGGTCCTGTATTACCAAAATTCTGAACATTTATAGGGACTTTACTTTCATCCACTTTTAATTTTTTACGAATATAATTAATTATAAAACGGTTTGCCTGATGCAAAGCGAACATATCTATTTCACTTTTTCCCCAATCTATATAATCTAATAATCCTTGTATATTCTTATGAACATTACTAATTGCGAAATTAAAAATAGCCATACCATCCATATATAAATTTTCCAATGTACGACCGTTATTATCCACATCAAATTCTATTTTGTTTGTCAAACCGGATACAGGTATTCTAAATCCACCTGCCGGAACAATCAAACGGTCGTAACCACTTCCGTCAGAGCAAATAGAAACTCCCATTTGTTTTGTTCCGGTACTTACTAATGTCGCTGTTCCCGCATCACCAAAAACCATTTTCAACGAACGGTCTAAAGGATGAATCATACGGCTTGTTGTATCACCAGCCAAAATCAATACATTTTTGCACGAGCCCGAATTTATCCATAAAGCGGCTTGATAAAGACCATATATGAATCCGGAACAACCATAATGAATATCCAAGCAAACAGTTTCTTTAGACAAATTCAATCTATCTTGCAAAATAATTGAAGTAGCAGGAAGAATATAGTCTGTTGTTTGAGACACAAATATCAATCCATCTATTTCTTCTCTGTTTATCCCCTCTTTATGCAATAGATATTCAGCTGCTTTATAACACATATCCGAAGAAGTCTCACCACACTTTGCAATTCGAACACGTTCTACTCCTGTAGCACGTATAATACTAACTACTTCTTTTTCTCCATAACTATTGGCTAAAGAAGACATTTCAAAGTTCTCTTCCGGCAAATAAGAGCTTATAGCTCTTATGCAAATATTATTTATTAATACTTTCATAAGATTTGTTGTAATATATACCAGAATCCTCTAACACCTGTTTCATAAATTATTACAATAAACTGAACCCTCCGTCTACGACCAAACTGGCTCCAGTCGTAAAAGAGCTCGCGTCCGATAACAAATAAATAACAGCCAATGCTATTTCTCGAGGTTCTGCATACCGTTTCAATGGGTATAACTTCATATCTTCATTCAGTTGTTCCTGCGTAATAACACCACCGTGTATAAGAGGTGTTTCTGTCATACCTGGTAAAACAGCATTGACCCGAATTGATTTTGCAGCCAATTCGACAGCCATATTCTTCATAATGGCCGATACAGCTCCTTTAGTTGCTGAATACATGGAATTACTCACATGTGCAGTCAATGGTCCATCAATAGAGGAAAGAAAAACAATAGATCCACCTTTGGCCAGCAGTTTATTTTTCAATAGAAACTGCGATAACAGAACCGGTGCAAAGAAATTCACATTAAAAAGATTCATTAATTTATTCCTTTTTATAAACTGGAATAAAATCCTTTCAGAAATACCGGCAGCATGAACGATACCATTAAGTAGAGGGATATGCTTTACTAATTCCTGAATACCTGAATCTTCACTCAAATCGGCAATAATCATTAAATGCCCATCCCCATTCAACTCACAAAAGGTTTCTTTCAAACGCTCCTCATTCCGGCCGGTAATTATCACCTTAGCTCCCAACTTCGCACACTCAATAGCTGTAGCCCGACCTATACCGGAAGAAGCACCAGTCACAAGTATTCTTTTTTCTTGTAATGAATACGGATTATAACCCATACCGTTTCAAATACGCGATTTAACAATCATAAAAAGATCATTAACAGTTTGAGATTTTCGGATATCATCCCCTTTTACCTTTACATCATACTCTTCATCTACCATAGCAATGACGGATAATGCTGTCAAAGAAGACCATTCTTCCAATTCTTTAAAAACGGTTTCCGCTTTAATTTCACTTGCATCCGTGTCATCGAACTGGGCTGCAAAATTTTCGATAAAATCTTTCAATTCCATAATATTATTATATTGATTAATACTTTACTATACAAGCAGGATTTCCTACATAAGTATTTCTATCTTTAGTACTTCTAATAACCACACTATTCGCACCAATGACAGTGTCACTTCCGACCTTAATTTGTTGTAGAATCGCAGAGCCGACTCCTAAAAAATTTCGTTTCCCAATTTTAACTTCCCCCGACACTCGTACAGCAGGCATAATTGAGTTAAAATTTTCAATACGAGTATCATGTCCAACAGTTATGAAACCGTTGAAACAATTAAAATTCCCTATTTGTACATTCGTGGAAAACAAACATCCTGGGCAAACCAAATTTCCTTGTCCTATAAAAAATTGAGATTTATCTAGAAAAATAGTATCCGGAGCAATAATATTCGGATAATCAATGTTAGAATTATGAATGCCATTTACTATTTTCTCCACTATATATGGTGTCCCTATCGCTATCACAATAGAAAGTGGAACAGTCCATGCATTTACATCTGCCATCCCTCCAAGAATCTCACCATATTTATTGCAATATCCTTTTTCCTTTCCATCATCAAAAAAGCCTACCAAATTCCAGGTTGGTTCTTTTTCATTTATAATATTCAACAAACAAGCGACCTCACGTCCAAAGCCACCTGCTCCATAAATTGCTATATTCTTCATATCTTAATTATATCCATTAAAAGCTTCCATTGTAGCCTGTCCTTTTTGAGAAATCCCTTCACGAACAAACACTTTCTTTATCGTCAAAAATAGAATCTTCACATCCAAGCGGAACGAACAATGCTCCACATACCAAACATCCAATTCAAACTTCTTTGTCCACGAAATTGCGTTACGCCCATTTACCTGTGCCCAACCTGTAATCCCAGGACGAACTTCATGTCGACGTGTCTGCTCTTTTGAATATAAAGGGAGATATTGCACCAACAACGGACGAGGACCAATTAATGCCATATCACCTTTAAGAACATTAATCAATTGTGGCAATTCGTCGATCGAAGTAGAACGAACAAATTTCCCGACCTTCGTCAAACGTTTCTCGTCTGGTAAAAGATTTCCATCAGTATCACGCTCGTCCGTCATGGTTTTGAATTTGATTACCTTAAAAATCTCGCCGTCCTTGCCGGGACGCTCTTGCAGAAAGAAAACACTCGCTCCCTTATTAGCAAAATGTAACCAAATGATCATAACAAGTAGTATCGGCCCCAATATAGCCAATGCGAAAAACGAGAGGATAAAATCAATTAACCTCTTAAAAAAATGTTTATACATAAATTTATCGATTAATCATCGGATTTACCTGGTGCTTTCAGCCTTTTCCCATGTTGGTCTTTGCAATCCATTTACAGAACGCCACAAAGCAACATATTGAGTTGTTATAGTCATCCCATAGTAACCAATCATTCTCAAAAGTTTACCTTCAAACGGATTATATAAATGTACAACAATTATAAAGATGGCAAATAGTTGCACAATAGTCAAAAATATACCACAAACACAACCGTAAAAAGCCATAGCGACTGTACTAACAAAAGCAATCAGATGTGCTAACCACAAAAAATACCGACACGTGCGATGTCCAAAATAAAACAAGGTAAACCAACCATACTTAAATACATTTAAAAAACGAAGAGATAATCGCCATGCATGCAGTAAATTCCTATTCATACGAACCTTACGTTTAAACTCATCGGTATCCTTTTCTCCTGATTTTTCATAAGCAATTGCGTCCGGATTAAACAATGACAACATATTCATCCCAATATAATACTGTGGCATGGCACTATCATGGCAAGAAATCGCAGGGAAATCCACATACAAGTTATTCCGGCAAGCATAAATAGCTCCATTACCAGCTGTTATTGAGTAAATACGAGACTCTATATCTCGCATCTTTAAATCCAAGTTCCAATAAGTAGATTCTGAATCACTCGTTAATGAAGGAAATCCATTCCTATATATCAATTTACCACAAACATATGCAATCCGCTTCATTGAAAAAGAGGAAACTAGTTCCTTGATCGCATTTTTTTCCAATAGAGAGTTGGCATCCGTCATAACTAGAATCTCACTATTCACCGTCTTCTGAGCTTCATTTTGTGCATTCGTCTTACCTTTGTGCTCTTTTGTCACATAGAGCCGAATATGACGTGATGGATGCTTCTTTATAAAATTCTCCACGATAAAATTTGTTTGATCCGTACTATTATCAGATGTCACCAAAATATCTAACTTATCAGTAGGATAGTCTAAAATCAACGCATTTTCTAATTTATATCCGATCACCTTTTCCTCATTATGTGCAACAATCATATAGGTAACCGTTGGTTCATATGTACCATCCTTTCGAATAGGTACAGGTTTCAGCAGCTTGTCAAGCACTACCAAGGTTAAAGGATAGCCTATCATTCCGTAAAAAATAATAAACGAGGCTATCGCAAAAACAACAATAAAAATTATCATAGATGCTACGAGTATCAGATTACCATTTATAAGTTTATCATACTCCCAACTAATAATTGGAACTCATCGGTATAATAATCCATCATTCCACCAAAAGAGGTAAATGTCATTTCACTAAAATAGATTGTTCCATCCAGGTTATACAAATCCACTCGCACACAAGGAAAGTCCCTTGACAGGATTCTGCAAATCCGAAGCATCGCTTCATAATTCTTGGGTTTTGGCATTGGCTTGCCAATACAATGTTCCTTACTAGCCACCAAGTACTCTGGATGAACATTCCAGGCTACATCATACACCAATAATTCTATTGATGTTTTAGTACGGTTAGAACATACCATACAATAGTGTGGCTCGCCATTAAAACACCAAAACTTGTAATCAATAATCGAAGAAGAATACTTATTTTCTTCTACACTGTTCTTTATCAGCTTTTCAGCCACTAATCCCGGTATAATACGCATATAATGTTTACCTCCTTCCAATGCTCCATAGGATCGTTTTAAGTTAGGTGCGAAAGAACACATCGCTTCATCTACATCGAACTTCGACTTATCCTGATAAATCATTACATCGCCACAACCATGTGTCGTTTTCAATACAAAACCTTCATCTGGAAGCAATTCCGGATTCAACCGCTCTCCAGCCTTGATATAAAGATATTGAGGTATCAAAATTTCTTCGAGTCCTTTCTCCTTGATCCAACCCCGAACTGCATGCTTATCGGTTAAGCGAGTCCAAAGGGTGGTATCTGTTCTTAAAGAGAGATAAAGTATCTTCTCGTTCAATGTCTTCGGATGGTCTAAATTAAGTGACTTATGAAAACGAACGTAATAACGAATGTGCATCAATGTTTCAGGAAAATGCGCCCCGAACCAATGGGCAAAGACAATAATGGGCTTAAAAAATATCTTAGCCAGACCTGTAGCTTGAGTTGGATGTTCCATAATTTATAATTTCCTTAAAATAAAGCTTGAAATAATGGATAACGAATCTTTGGGATTCATTTTCAAAAAAGATTTCAGAATATGACGACGATTATACTTATGGTAAAGCTTTGTGCGAACCGCCAAGAAAGAATAATACTCTTCATTGTTCATATCGTACTTAATCAATGAATTCAAGTAATTGAAGCGGTGAGCTTCCGGCACCTCTTTCTCATCAACTACTACAGGGAAATAATCCTTTTCGATATGTACATACGAGTGATTCACTACCAGTTCGTTCTGTTCATTCCAGTCCAAATGTACCATTGCCCCATATCGCAAAGGCTCCCAACCCATATCGAACACAAAGTTTCCGATGGAATAATAAATACGTTTTCCTTTATAGATCTCGTAGCCTTGCAATAGATGTGGGTGCATACCTACCACCAAGTCAAAACCTATATCAATCAAGGCATGGGCAAACAGACGCTGATCATTGTAAGGACGGTCTATAAACTCATTTCCCCAATGAATGTAGATAATCTTTAAGTCATTGTTCGCCACGGTCTCAAACTCCTTCTCGATATCGTTCAAACCCGGGTTATACCAATACAGCGGTTTATTATGAGTTACTTCCATCCGTTGACAGAATCCAGTGACACTACACTTTTTCCCTCTGTGGCTGAATATACAAGAAGGTGTACTCGCTAATCCAAATACTTGACAACCTAATTTTTGCAGATTACCTACAGTCTCCTTAAAAGCCTCTGCCCCATGTTCCATACAGTGATTATTGGCTATATTATACACATCTAAATGCCTCAGTTTCTTCAAGTATTCAGGTGCTATATTGAACATCTCCGCTTCCATACCACTATTATCAGAAACAGAAGAAGAAACTCCCTCAAAATTGCCAATCCACACATCTTCCTCCTTCCGCTCAATCTTCGCGAAAGGGTCATTTCCCTTGGCAATGGAAGAGCCTACACCAATACCTCTGTTGAAATAAGCATCAGTTAAATTTATATCACCAACTATGTTTAGCATAAAGATTCTATCTTGTCGAAATATTCATCATTAATATTCAAACAACTAGACCTTGGAATTTTTTCACACGACTCAACTTTTCTTTGATAATCAAGACATGATAATGTTTGAATAAATTTGTATATATCTTTTTCATCCAAAGCATCTACAACATATCCCACATCTATTTTTTTTACTTTTTCAGCAAGAAATGTTTGGGCATTTACAATTATAGGACATCTAAAATAGATAGCTTCATACAATTTATTAGGTTCCGCATACCTGACCCCTAATGTTGGAGGATATGTACACAACAATAAATCTATTTGAGAATAGATAGAAGGCAAATCTTCTGGATTTTTAAATCTTCCATGAAAATAAATCGAACTGGTATTTGCTACTATTTTTTTTATTTTCTCTGCATATATATCACCTTCGCTATATATACCAAACAAATGTAATTCATACCCATTATTGATTTCAGAACAAACTTTAATAAAATTGTATACAGTTTCAAATCTTATTACACCAACAAATCCTATTTTCAATCTATTTGTCTGAGATAAAATCTGTTTTGGTATTGGTAAAGGACATCTTGGATCAACCTTATTTGGTATCAAGCAAAACTTCTCTTTATCTATTGTATTAAAAAAATCTATAAATCCTTCTGAAGTTACAATAGTATTAATTGACTTTTTAATAATTGATTTATTTATCAAAATCAAAATGTTTCTAATAATACTATTATTGAATACTAATTCTGTCAAGTCGCATACCTCATACAGGTATCTAGACTTAATATATATTGTAGCAAAAATAGCAATATCCAAACTACCATAAAAGCAAATTTTACCATTACAATCTTTTGATATGCTTTTTATAGCTTTTCTAAACACCCCCAAACGAGATAAAAAATTTCTATTCTCTATTTCACCAAGAATTATGAAATTGTATCCTATACCAGAAGGTTTTGATTGATTTTTTCTTTTAAACCCATAGACCTCCACATGATAACCCTTGTCAATGAATTCTTTCACTCTTTTTTGATAGTGTACATCATTTAAAGAGCTTAATATAAAAACTATTTTTTTCATCGTCTTATCTTTTCAAAAACGTAGAAATCCGTTCGCAAGCCGCCCCATCTCCATACGGATTCACCGCCTGACTCATCTTGTCATAATTAGTTTCATCATCCAATAAAGCAGAAACCTCAGATACGATCTTATCATAATTAGTACCGACTAATTTCACTGTACCCGCCTCCAAAGCCTCCGGTCGCTCTGTAGTATCACGCATCACAAGCACAGGCTTGCCCAAACCGGGTGCTTCTTCTTGAATGCCCCCGCTATCCGTCAATACTATATTTGATTTCTCCATCAAATACACAAAACTCAGATACTCCAAAGGCTCGATGAAGAACATATTGCCTAGATTGTTCAGATCATCTCCAAACACCTCGTGAATAGGTTTTCGCACGTTCGGATTCAAGTGCATAGGATATACAAAATCCACCTTTGAATATTTCTCACTTAAATCCCTGATTGCCCTACATATACTGATAAAACCATTCCCAAAATTCTCCCGACGATGTCCCGTTATTAACACCAACTTCCTTCCATCAACCAAGCGATTTACATCGTAGCCAACGTTTTGGAGCAACACCTTTAATTCCTTCTCTAAAACTATATCCGTCTCGATTTTACGTACCACTTGACGCAAAGCATCAATCACTGTATTTCCTGTCACCAATATTGAATCAGGTCTTACTCCCTCCTTCATCAAATTTTGCTTGCTCAATAAAGTAGGAGCCAAATGATAAGTAGCTATACGCCCTGTGATCTGACGGTTCATCTCTTCTGGCCATGGACTATATATATTATTAGTACGCAAACCCGCCTCAATATGGCCTACCGGTATCTGTTGGTAAAATGCAGCTAAAGCAGCAGCCATACTTGTCGTCGTATCACCATGCACAAGCACCACATCGGGCTGTGCATTTTTGAGTACATCACGCATACCAGTAAGTACTCGAGCTGTTACATCGTAAAGATCCTGACCTTGTTGCATAATGTTGAGATCATAATCTGGTTTAATCTCAAAAATATTAAGCACCTGATCTAGCATCTGACGATGCTGCCCTGTTACACACACGATCGTTTGGAAATTTTCGGAATTCTTTTGAAACTCCCTCACCAATGGAGCCATCTTAATTGCTTCGGGACGAGTGCCGAAAACAAGCATAATCTTTTTCATAAAAAATGCTGTATAGTATATTTACCATAAGAACATACCCTTTATTTATTAAAAGATAAGTTCATCTATTTTCTTTATTTTTACATTATTTTACTTATACGATATTTATACACCTTCATAAATACCATCTTTACAGTCCATCTCCACAACAGCGTTCCCCTGTTTATCAATAAATAGACAGGCGTGATTGTCTGAAATTTTTCTATTATTTTTATTTTGTGATTAAAATAGATATTATGACATGTCCTTTTATTCTGCAACCAATGACTTATAAGTACAGAGGATCATGGAGAGAAATCAGTATATCCATTCATCATGCGAGTAAGTACATCTTCTATATAACAGCCAAAGTTTAGATCAAACTCTTGTCGTAACCCAATACATCAATAAGCAGTTTTAAATATTACGATCTACTCATCGGCCAACACCAATTTTCTACGCCACCAGCCATTATTGTCCATTACTACCAAAATCTCATTTAAAATCAACAATATCCAGATCAAGAGTCCTCAAATAATACTCCCTTAATTGACTCATTTGTACGTCATTTTGATTCTCTACCACATTTACTTTAGTAAGCGTTATATTCTCCTTGATATAAACCGGAATATTTTGAGCCACGTCAAACGATGTCTTAATCACCCTCCTCCCCGCCAACACGACCTGTGCATAAAGCCAAAGATCATCGGCCAAATAAGAAAGTTCTTTCGCCAATTCAAAGTCCAAAGCATCTTTATAAAGCACTGAAGGAGGATAAAGCACACCACCTACCCCCATAGGTAATAAATAATCAAGCGTACAATACCCTGTACGGTAATCCGTAACCGCTATTGTTTTCCAATCATTATACGTCTTGACGCTTCCATCCGTATTCAGCTGTATCTGATACGTGCAATTCGTAATTACCTCCTTCGGGAAAATCCTATGCCCTTCCAATAAGGCTTGTAACATGGTAGGAGCATAAACAACATCATCATCCACCGTCACGATATTTTTATCCGGAAAATCCAACATAGCGAAATGATATTTCCCATGCGCCCGCAATTTTCCATCCTTAAAACGAATCTCAAAAAGATCATCTTCCTCTTCCAATAGAGAAGAAGGAATCTCCTCTCTCCCCTTCACCTCTTGGTTGGAAAGATAGAGAACAATCTTTTCTGGTTTGATCGTTTGATGTTTTAAACTCTCAATCACAAGCCAAAGCGTTGAAAATCGTTTTGGAAATGAAGTTAACGAGACGACCGTATTCTCAGCGGTTTGTTCCGCCAACTCACGATGCTTTCTGAAATAATGAGGAAGGGTCCACTGTGTATAGATCCGTCTCATTACATATCTTCGAGGTGAATAAAGTAATCTGTCATGTACATATCGCTCCTTAGATACCGGAGGAATACTGGCATATCGCTCAAATAATTTCGTATAGTTCATATTGAATAGTTATAATATCATATCAAAATATTTCCTTAAGAACGATACTTGGTTACCAAAACTATAGCAAACAAAGAACCAAAATAGACCCAAGTCATTAAATCTCGTAAATATCCACTATTAATAACCATAATAAATACAAAAGACAATATAGATGCTTTAACAACAAAACCAAGATCTTTAGGTACATAATTTTCCCTACTCCACAGATACAAATTAATGATAAAAAATACGACCATTAGAGTTATGACAAGACCAAATTGTATTAATAATTCCAGCACAAAATTATGAGTTGCAGTTCCTCCTCCTCCTAATGCCTTTTCCATACTACCTATCCCATTTCCCAAAAAAAAGCTATTGAGTGTTGCCTCCAAAGACAATACTATCAATTGAGATCTTCCATCATCTTCCATAATACTGGATTTTCCTTCAACTCTAGCCTGCAATTGCAAAAAAATATCTGCTCCATATTCCCATAAAAGGAAACACGCACCCAATAGGACTAACACAAATATATATTTTGTTGATTTTCGACTGTATTTTTTTTGATACATCAAAAAAATAACAATCATGATACTCAAAGATAAAAATGCTCCCCTTGATCCATTTATTATTGATATGTATACAATTGAAAAAAAAATAGCATACGAAAATATTTGTCCAATAAAGGATTTCAAATGAATAATCAATCCTAATATAAAAGGAGAAGCAAAACACAAAAATGTACCATACGAATTATAATTACCAAAAGTAACCGCTGCATATTGTTGTTGTATAGCCAAATCTCCCAGCTTAATCATTCTATTCTCTTCATGATATTGATAAGTACTAGGCAAATGAATATTTGTAAAAATTTCCGTAAATGCAATCGGAAAAGTAATTAACAAAGCAGCTACCCATCCTTTCATCATTGATTCTACAGGTCGCTGACTCCTAAAGGTAAATACTGCAATTTCCAAAAAAGTAAACATGTGAATAGGATAATAAACAATATCTTTTCCCGCTTGTTCCTTATCCAAACACCACAATAATGAAATAAAGCTATAAGCCATCCAGAACAAGAAAAACAGAAGTACTCTATTTATAGTCCTACATTTCAAAATCAATCTCCTATTCTTCAATAAATAGGGAATGAAAAGAATTGTAAGTAAGCGTCCTGGCTGTAAAGAACCTCCCACATTACCTGCAGCCAAAGACGCGATAAGAAGAAACACAAAACAATCATACTTATTGATATTATGACGCAATAACATAAATCTATTTTATTATGATTCAAACCATATTATTTGTACAGAAATCAAACTCTTAACATAATCTTCCACGGCAAAATCATTGTTATTCCACATAGTTTCTTAATTGTTCATTAGTAACAAAAAACTAATGCTTTTTTTAATAGATTACTTAATGTCAAATTGACAGTTAACTTATTTTTCGTAAGGTGATACAGGGTAACTTAAACGTAAAGATTTCCCTATTTTACCTAAAACGGAATAAGCAATTTTTTGTTTTAACTGTTTGTATCTACCTTTCCATCCTCCCTTATATCCAATCTTCATACTTTTCCATTCCGTCATGTTGAGATATTTCATCCATTCATCACGATAAGGTAGATAATCGCCCTTAAACCAAGGTTTCTCTCCGGCAAAGTGCACGACTACCGGATTCTTTACGGCTTCACGGATAGCTTCCATGTCATCATACCAAACACGCACACTTAGATATTCTTCCTTTGCAAAAAGGAAACTCATCGTGTTGTACTTTGGGTGTAGATATTTTACTTTTCCTACAGACACGGCATTCAAGGCCTCTTGATCTGCGATTAAAATACGTTCCGGATATGTGCAGATGTAGTCTACACATTGTTTTCCCACTTCGTGTTTTCTCCAATAATTAAGGTTTATCAACAATACACCCGCATTAAAATAAGTGTGCTTTTCTTTGTAAATCCTTAACCGGTGATAATCATTGATGCGTACAAAATCATGAGTTGCACACAAAGCAGTGTTATCATCTAAATAGACATTCCACAAAGGCTGTACATCCCCCGTAACAATTAAATCACAATCCAAATAAATAACTCGATCCATGTACTTAGGTAGCCATTCAGACGCAAAAAGACGGTAATATGTAGAAACATGATATTTATTGGGCATCCGGTCTTTTACGTCCACAATCGCTTGGAATTTTTCTAAATCGGGATAGATTAAATCTAATTCTTGCCTATATTGATCAACCAAACTCATCAACCGCCTCTTATTATCCGACGTTAAGTCCGCACAAATGATATGTACGCAAAAATAATTACCCTTATTATTTTCGAATATAGAAACTAAGGTGACGGCACAATAAGCCGTATAAGAGTCGGTTATTGCTAATAGAATGTGAATCTTATCATCCATTATTTATTTCTTTTTTATCAAATTATATACTCTGATAAGTGTATTGAAAAGCCACTTTTGATGAAACAATGCCAGCCACACTAAAATTTTCTTTTTAATAGGTAATGAAAGCTGTTTCAGCAGAAAACCACGGTTAGCATCGGGCCATACGTTATAAAATTCAGGAATAAGACCAAATCTACACCAACCAAACTTAATCAATAATTTAGCAACATTCAAATCTGTTTCGTAACGTAGTCCATATTTCTGATGTAGAAAATTTGTAATCCAGTCATAGGCTATACAATGCATTTCCATTCGGAATTTTTGCTTTGCATAAGTTGTCACACCTTGTCCTTGGCTTCGATAATGATACAAAGCTTCCGCAATATAGGTATAACTAGGTGTATTACATAAAACCTGACAAGCTCGAACGCAATCTTCAACATATCCACAAGGAATATATTCTAGTATATCAATCAAACTACGATGTACCATCGTAGCCCATGAATATGCAGCATATTCTCGTCTAATCCAAGCTCGTATACGGTCATCAGATGATCCTTCAAAATGACTTATACCATACGTTCTGGTTTTCGATTTTTCCAAATAGTAATCACAACAGATCACTTCCGCTTTTGTTTCTTCTGCTTTTTGGTACATCTTTTCATACATATCCAATTCCACCCAATCGTCAGAATCACAAGTTATCACATATTTTCCTGATGCATTTGTCAACAATGTTTTAAATACGCCACAATGCCCTTGATTTTTTTCATGGCGTATAAGTTTTATTTGCTCTAAGCGTTGAGGATAGTCTTTTATGATCCGTTCCAAAACATCAACACTTTTATCAGGACTACAATCGTCCACAAAAACAAATTCAATATCATTCAATGTTTGTTCGAAAAGAGACCTAGCACATTGTTCTATATATTTCTCAACACAATAAATAGGTACACATACAGAAACTTTAGGCATATTATAGACTTTTTATTAGTAGATTAATGAAGTCATCTTGATTCAATACTGATAGTAAAATACACTCCACCCACAAAGCCACATTGTATATCGACATGGATAAGGTTATTTTATCATTCTATATAAACTTTTTTATTATCAATACTATTTGATCTATTTCACGTATTCTAAAAATAAGACAGAATAATATGTAAACCAATATACCTATAAGGCTTCCTATCGCTAATTGTCCAAATAAGTTTCCATTAAAAAATTGTATACTTAAATAAACTATACCTCCAGTTAGTAATGAGACAAAAAACAGAGGCATTATATTATATATTTGCTCCCAATATTTTACAAATACAACCTTTTTCGAAAAATAGATAATAATTACCATATCAAAGAAATTGTACACAACAATTCCCCAACATAGCATACACACTCCAAAGGGTAAAGTAATAAACAGTATAGCAATCGCTATCACTTTCTTGAGTATCTCTGCATAAAAAAAATAATCTGAACGCCCTTTTACATTCAATATCTGATTATTGACAACCATGACTGGGTACCACATATAAGCAAAACACAATATGGGTAGTAATTCAGCAGCCGGAAGCCATTTCTCTGTCAATAACAATAAAATTAACGGCTTAGACAAAACTGCCACAATAATCATCAACGGAAATATAATAAAGCAAGATATTCTTAAATACTTAAGAAAAGATTTTTTTAGGCGTTCATTGTCATCTTGTATTTCGCATTGTATCGGGAAAATTACTCTATTAATAATCCCTACTATATTTATAGAAGGAAAACTAGCAAACTGATAAGCCCTGTTATAAAAGCCTACATCAATAGAAGTATATCGCCGTCCTATCACTAAACTATACAAGTTTATATAAACTGTATGTAATAATCCGGACAAAAGTAATTTGGAGCCAAAAGAAAATAATGTATTAAACGATTCTCTTGAAAACACCCACTTTGGAATCCACTTGGCAAATATCCATAATAACAATGTATTCAACAGACTATTCGATAAAGTCTGAGTTACCAATGCCCATACACCCCAACCCTTATATGCCAATAAAATCCCCATTATTCCACTAATCAATACGGCACTCAAAGAGGCTTTTGCTTGTCTTTTAAAGTCAACATTGATTGTCAATTTAGCCCGTTGGACAATAGAAAAACCAGCTATGATAATATTTAATCCTATCCAACGTGTTACCGATGATAAATCCGGTTCTTTATAAAAAGACGCAATATAAGGTGCACTAAAATACAGGAACAAATAAAAAACTACCGAAATAATGATATTGAAATAAAAAACCGTAGAAAAATCTGTTTCCGTACGATCCTTTTTCTGTATCAACGCATTCGAAAAACCACTATCCACAAAGACTTGGGCTATAGCCAAAAAGATACTTAACATGGCTATCAACCCATAATCGGATGGCAACACCAAACGGGCTATGATAATAGTCAACACGAACTGTATCCCTTGCACAGAAAACCGTTCAACAGCACTCCACATCACACCTTTTACGGCTTGATGTTTTATAGAATCACTCATGTTGTTTAATAAAAATAGGTATAGGGTTATATCTGTATAAATAGTTTCTTTAGATCAAAAGTATAACCCTTTTTATTTTGTTTTGAAATACTCAATCGTCTTTACCAACCCTTCTTCCAATTGGATAGTTGGTTCCCAATTTAACATCTCTTTTGCCAACATGATATCCGGTTTACGTTGTTTCGGATCATCACCCGGTAACGGGCAAAAAACTATCTTTGATGTCGAATGTGTTAATTCAATCACTTTCTCTGCCAGTTCCAGCATGGTGAACTCTCCCGGGTTTCCCGTATTCACCGGACCGATAAAGTCATCCCCGGTAGCCATCATTCGGATCATGGCTTCAATCAAATCATCTACGTATTGGAAGCTTCTGGTTTGAGTTCCATCTCCATAGATTGTAATATCTTCCCCTTTTAACGCCTGTACAATAAAATTGGAAACAACACGCCCGTCGTTCGGATTCATCCTCGGTCCGTAGGTATTGAAGATGCGGATGATTTTAATCCGTACACCATTCTGACGATGATAATCCATAAACAAAGTTTC
>ERZ827168.1934-NODE-1934-length-26029-cov-7.737391_pt1 | contig 26029 bp, 23 predicted proteins | sample MGYA00519868_ERZ827168 | MGnify/ENA primary metagenome ERZ827168 (study PRJEB31778, sample SAMEA3449271) | human gut metagenome | biome: human gut; feature: human-associated habitat; material: faeces | place: United Kingdom | collected 2010/2012 ...
AATTAGACTTAATTCCGTTATTTTATTAAAACGGACATTCAAATAAAAATTTACGCTTTTACTTTATCACTTCAAAATAAATTATTTTATTCTTTTTTTGTGTTATACTCTTAGGTGGTGAAGAATATGAGAAAAAAAGATATTTTAGAAAGATTAGAGAATTTTTCTTTAGATAAAGATAAATATATTATTGTTGGAGGTGCATCTCTTGTTTTAAATGGGGTAAAAAGAGATTGTTCTAATATTGATATATGTTGTAGTGTTGATACTTTTAATTCTATTAAAGATAATTTTTTATTAGAAAAGAGTATTTTTAATACAGATATAAAAATAGATAATGATATCATTGTTGGATGTGATTTTTTTGATTTAGATAGGGTTGTTTTAGTTGATGGATATAATGTTGCTAATTTAGAGGCTGCTCTTTTATTAAGAATTAAAGAAAATAGGGAAGAAGATAAGAAACTTATTAAGAAAATTCAATTAATAATAGATTCATCTGATAATTATAAATATGAAAGAGAACTTATAGAAAAAGGAGTTAACTTTATTGCAGGAGTTGATGAAGTTGGTCGTGGTCCTTTGATTGGTCCTGTTGTTACTGCATGTGTTGTTCTTCCTCATGAATTTAGTTTAGATGGACTTACTGATAGTAAAAAACTTAATGAAAAGAAAAGAGATTATTTTTATGAAGAAATAAAAAAACAAGCTCTTGGTATTGGAATTGGAATGTGTTCTGCAGAAGAAATTGATAAATATAATATATATGAGGCTACTAAGATAGCAATGAAAAGAGCAATTGAAGATTGTTCTAAGAAGTGTAAGATAGAACATGTTTTGATAGACGCGATGAAGCTTGATTTAGATATTCCTACAACATCAATAATAAAAGGTGATTTAAAAAGTATTTCGATAAGTGCTGCTAGTGTTATTGCCAAAGTTACAAGGGATGAAATGTTATATGAATTAGATAAGAAGTATCCAATGTATGGTTTTAGAGAAAATGTTGGTTATCCTACAAAGAAACATATGGAAGCAATAGAGGAGTATGGAATACTTAAAGAACATAGAAAGTCATTTGGACCGGTAAAAGATTATATTTTACGTCATGGTGATAAAACAATTGATTAATTTTTAATATTTTTGTAAATAAATAAAATATTTTAATATAATATAAGTGTAAGAGTTGACAAAAAAATAATTTATATTGTATAAGTTAATAAGTAACTGGAGGGATTATATGGCAAAGAATTTAGTTATAGTGGAAAGTCCTAGTAAAAGTAAAACAATTGAAAAATATTTAGGTAGTGACTATAAAGTTGTATCTTCTAAAGGACATATTCGTGATTTGGCAACTTCAGGACAATATGGTCTTGGTGTTGATATTGAAAATGGATTTAAACCTAGTTATGTTGCTATTAAAGGAAAAGGTAATGTAATTAAAGAATTGAAAAAAGATGTTAAATCATCAGATATGGTTTATTTAGCAAGCGACCCTGATCGTGAGGGAGAAGCTATTGCTTGGCATTTGAAAGATGCTTTAGGAATAAAAGATGATAATTATAAGAGAGTTTTATTTAATGAGATTACTCATGATAAAGTACTTGATGCGATAAATCATCCTACTGTAATTGATGAAAATTTAGTTAAGAGTCAAGAAACTCGTAGAATACTTGATAGAATTATAGGATTTAGACTTTCAAAATTATTACAAAGTAAGATTGGGGCTAAAAGTGCTGGTCGTGTACAAAGTGTTGCTTTAAAGTTGATTGTTGATAGAGAACGTGAGATAGAAGCGTTTAAACCGGAAGAGTATTGGACAATTACAGCAATTTTTAAAGATTATGAAGCAGAACTTTTTAAATATAAAAAGGATGATATAGAGCTTCATAGTGAAAGTGAGGCCAATGCTGTTTTAGATAAATTGTCTGATAAATATGTTGTTGAGTCAATTGAAAAGAAAGCAAAGGCTCGTAAGAGTAAGGCTCCATTTATTACGTCAACTCTACAACAAGAAGCATCAACTAAGTTAGGTTTCCCTGCTCGTAAGACTATGAGTATTGCTCAAAAGTTATATGAAGGAATTGATCTTGGAAGTGAGACTGTCGGACTTATAACTTACATGAGAACAGACTCAGTTCGTTTAAGTGATGATTTTGTAAAGCCAGCAATGAAGTATATAGAAGAAAATTATGGTAAAAAGTATGTTGGACATGTTAAGAGTTCTAAAAAGAAAGATAATGTACAAGATGCTCATGAAGGTATTAGACCTACAAGTGTTCTAAGAGAACCTTTAAAAGTAAAAGAGTATTTATCAAGTGATGAGTTTAAATTATATAGTTTAATTTATAAAAGAACACTTGCTTCTTTAATGGCAGATGCGAGTGTTAATCAAACTACTATTATTTTTGATAATAATGATTATAAATTTAAGACAGTTGGTTCTATTTTAATATTTGATGGTTATTTAAAAATATATAAGGATTATGAATCAAGTGAAGATAAGATTCTTCCAGAAGTTGGAGAAAGTGAAGTTGCAACTACTAATAATGTTGATTGTAGTCAACACTTTACAAAACCACCAGCAAGATATACTGAAGCAAAACTAATTAAAACTTTAGAAGAATTAGGTATTGGAAGACCTTCTACTTATGCAACTATAATTGATACAATTAAGAGTCGTGGGTATGTTGATTTAGAAGAGAAAAAATTTAAACCAACTGAGATTGGAATTGAAACAACTGATAAATTACAAGAATTCTTTAGTGATTTAATTAATACTGATTACACAAGAGATATGGAAAATGATTTAGATGAGGTTGCTGATGGTAAACTTATTTGGAATGAAGTTTTAAAGAAGTTTTATAATTTATTTGAACCTCGTGTTAAAGATGCATTCTCTGATATGGAAAAGAAGGCTCCTCAAGAAACTGGAGAAATATGCCCTGAGTGTGGTAATCCTTTAGTTGTACGTAAGGGAAGATATGGAGAATTTGTTGCCTGTTCTAATTATCCTGAATGTAAATATATAAAGAAGGAAGAAACAGAAGAAAAAGAGATTTGCGATTGCCCTAACTGTGGTGGCAAAATAATTGAAAAGAAGAGTAGGCGTGGGAAAATATTCTATGGTTGTAACAATTACCCAAAATGTAAGACTGCATATTGGGATATGCCTATAGGTGAAGTATGTCCAGAATGCGGTAAAATGTTAGTTGAGAAAAATGAAAAAATAAAATGTAGCGAATGTAGTTATGAGAAGTAGAAATACTTCTTTTTTTCTGCTATAATTTTTTTAAGGTGATACAGTGAATGATTTTAAAAAGAAAATGTATGAGAAAATAAATTTATATTCTAATGATAAATATTTAGAAAAGTTTTTTAAAAATGAATTTGAAATGAGTGAGGGAGAAGCTCATGTATATATGTATTTAAATGATAAAAGTGAATTATTTGATTATAGAACTATGGGAGATCAATTATCATTAAATTTGGATGTTTATGCATATATTGAAGATAAAACATCTATGTTAGAAAATGATGTTAAAATTAATTTTCATGTAAGATGTCCTGATATTTCTAAAAAAGAACAAGAGATTGTAAGACATATAATTAAAGAACATTATGCTATTGAACTTTATAAGATACAAAAAATTTATACAAGATATAGAAATAAAGCAATTTCTTTAATATTTATTGGGGTTATTTCCTTTATTATGTATATATTTTTATTCTTTCAAGATGGTTTTGATATGTTTCAAGAAATATTTGCCTTTTTATTTTCGTTTTCTCTATGGGAAGGATTTGACTCACTTATATATAATTTAAGTGATACTAGATATGAGGTAGGAAATGTTACACAAAATTTATTATTAGAAGTAGTATTTATGGAAGATATAAAAGAAAGTGAAGAAAATATTGAAAATATTATTTGATTTTCTTCTTTTTTTTTAATATTATATAGGTGATTAGGGGTGATGTTATGGGAAAAAGTAAATATTATTTAATTGCTAAGAAAAAAAATAGTAGTGATTATAAAATCATTAATTTAGAAGATAATGAATCATTTAAATATATTGATGAGAAAGAACGATTAAGTTTAGAAAGACTCGATTATTTTACTATGAAATTTAATAATAGTTCAGAATTAACTGAGTATTTAATTAGCAAGGGTAGAATTGATAATGAAGATAATGACTATTTTATTGCTCGTAGAAAAGGAGAAGAACTTACATTTTTTAACCCAGTTTATAGTTCTTGTAGTAGAAGATTATCTAAAGTTACTTATGATAGTTTTAGAGGAAGTATTAATAATGCTTATAGAGAAATTAATGAAATATTTGATAAATTTTTATCTAATTTATTTTATGAAGATGACTTTGAAGAATATGTAATGAATGGTTGTACTAATATTTATGAGAAGTTTTGTGATTACTTTAGAGAAAATGTTGGTAGTATTGATGAGTACTTTGAATTACTAAAAAAATGTAGATGGTCATTTAGTTCATATACTCTAATAAGAAATGTAGAAGAGGCAATAGATTCATACAAAAAAGGAAAATGTGTTATTAATAGATATAATCTTGATAGAAGAGGTAACGATATTTCTAGTATCATAAATAAATTATTAGTTGAGACAGATGAGAGTCATTTTGACGGACAACTTAATTTATTTGACTTTATGGATTCGAAAGGCAAAGTATATGAAAAGAAAGATAATTAATGAGTATTTAGATTATTTAAAATATGAAAAACATTATTCTAAATATACTATTACTAGTTACCGAGATGACATAGTTGAATATTTTGATTATATTGAGAGTGAAGGACTTGAATATAAAAGTATTGAGTATAGTGATATAAGATTTTATTTAATGTATTTAAAAGATACAAAAAAAGATAATAATTCATCAATTGATAGAAAACTTAGTGCACTTCGTGGATTTTATAAGTATCTTGCGAATAATGGAGTTGTTAAAACTAATGTTTTTTCTCTTATTAATGGTCCTAAAAAAGGAAAAAAATTACCTAGATTTTTTGAATATAATGAGTTAGAAGAATTATTTAATGCGTGTGATTTAAGTACTTCTCTTGGGCAAAGAGATAGACTTATATTAGAGATGCTTTATGCAACTGGTGTTAGAGTTGGTGAACTTGTAAGTATTAAGCTAAGTGATATTGATGAGTCTAGTAAAAGTATATTAATACTTGGAAAAGGTAATAAAGAAAGATATGTTACTTATGGAGAGTATTGTAGTGATACATTAGATTTATATTTAAGTGATGGATATAATAAATTAAATAAGTATTCTTCTTCATTTTTATTTTTAAATAATAATGGTGAAAGATTAACTGATAGAGGAGTTCGTTATATACTAGATAGAATTATTAAAAGAACTAGTTTAAATAAAAATATTTCTCCTCATATGATAAGACATTCTTTTGCTACACATTTGCTTAATGAAGGAGCAGATTTGTTATCAGTACAAAAATTACTTGGACATGAGAGTATTAAGGCAACACAGATTTATACTCATGTAACGACAGATAGATTAAAAGAGGTTTATTTCAAGAGTTTTCCTAGGGCAAAAAAGGATGATTAATTCTTTTTTTCTTTATAAATACTTTAATTTTTAAGATTATTTAGATATAATAATATTAGTTCGTTGTAAGGTTGTGATTTTCTATGGATTATGAATTTAGTTCTTTAGAAGAGTTATATAAGAGAGTAAGACCTGCTTTAAAGTCTAAAGTAGATGAACTTCAAAAATATGGTAATCTTTCTATTTCTGAGTATGATTTATGGAAATGTTTGGTTATTAATAAGTGGAGATGCGGAACTGGTCTTATGCTTTCTGATATTGTTGATGATATTTTAAATACATCATTTGATGAGATAAATTCATATTATATGAAAATGATTAATGACGAAGAAATTTTGTAGAGGTGGAATTATGAAGAAGAAAAACGGAAAGAAAAAGGTTATTATAACTTCTATCGTTTTAGTTTTACTTACTGTTCTTATTTGCTTTTCATTTATTCCTCTTTTTAGTAACTTAAAGTTCGGTTTAGATTTACAAGGTGGGTTTGAAATACTTTATAAAGCTGAATCAATTGATGGTTCTAAGATGACTAATGAAAAGTTAACAGCAACTTATAAAACTTTAAGTAAAAGAATTGATAGTTTAGGTGTAAGTGAGCCTGAAATTACAATTGAAGGTAGTGATAAGATTCGTGTAAAACTTGCTGGTGTAAAAGATCCTGATGAGGCACGTAATCAATTAGCTACAGTTGCAACATTATCTTTTAGAGATACAGAAGATAATTTACTTATGAGTAGTGATGTATTAAAAGCAGGTGGTGCGAAAATTAGTCAAGATTCAAGTGGAAAACCTGCAGTACTTCTAACAATAAAAGATAAAGATAAATTTTATGAAGTAACTAAAAAGATTAGTGAACAAAAAAATAACTCTATAGTTATTTGGTTAGATTTTAATGAATTAACTGATAGTTATGAAAAAAAAGGTAGTATGTGTGGTACAAGTGAGTCTAATTGTTTAAGTGCTGCTACTGTATCACAAGGATTTGCTAGTGATGTTATTATTCAAGGAAGTTTTACTGATGATGAAGTTAGTAACTTAGTTGATTTAATTAATAGTGGTTCACTTCCAGCTAAATTAAGTGAAGTATCTTCACAAACTGTTGGAGCATCATTTGGTGATGAAACACTTCATACTACTTTAATAGCAGGAATAATTGCTATTATTGCTATAGTATTAATTTTAATTTTTATTTATCATTTTGCTGGATTTATTTCATCAATTTCTATGATGATTTATACATTCCTAGTATTTGGAATATTTTGGTTAGTAGGTGGAGTTTTAACGTTACCAGGAATTGCTGCGTTAGTTCTAGGTATTGGTATGGCAGTTGATTCTAATGTTATTACTTTTGCAAGAATTAAAGATGAATTACTAAAGGGTAAGAGTTTACCTACAGCATTTAAAGAGGGTTCTAAATCAAGTTTTAGTGCTATAGTTGACTCAAATATTACAACTTTAATAGTTGCAATTATAATGTTTATGTTTGGTGAATCTAGTATTAAAGGATTTGCTACTATGTTAATTATTACTGTACTTGTTACTATGGTAACTATGGTATTCTTAACTAGATCTTTATTAAAAATATTTGTAAATAGTAATTTCTTTAATGATAAGACTAAGTTATTTATAAATATTAAGAAAGAAGATATACCTGATGTTTCTAAGAATGAAGAAGCAAAGCCTAATATGTTTAATAAAGTTAATTTCTTTAAACATAAAAAAATTGCTATTGCAATATCATTAATTATTATAATTATTGGTTCAATTATGATTGGTGTTAAAGGATTAAATCTTGGTATTGATTATCGTGCTGGTACTGATGTTACTATTGTTACTGATAAAGATGTTAGTAAGAAAGCACTTGAAGCAGATCTTTCTAAATTAAAATTAAAAGACAGCAGTATAGATATTGGTACAGATGAGATAAGTATTAGAATTGATGATGCATTAGATGGAGATAAAGTAAAAGAGACTAATAATTATTTTGAAGAAAAATATGATGCTAAAGTAAATATTGGTGTTGTTTCTAACTTAGTTCAAAAAGAACTTATTAAGAATGCAATATTATCAGTATTAATTGCGTTAATTGGAATTATTTTATATGTATCTATTAGATTTAAATTTAGTTATGCAGTAGGTGGAGTTGTTGCTTTAATTCACGATGTATGTATTATATTTGCTTTATTTGCATTAACAAGATTCGAAGTGTCTTCTATGTTTATTGCAGCAGTTCTTGCTATTATTGGTTATTCTATTAATGATACAATTGTTTTATTTGATAGAATACGTGAAAATATTAATGAATATGGTAATAGTAAAAAGATGACTCCTGAGAAATTAGAAGAACTTGCTAATTTAAGTGTACAAGAGACATTTACTAGAACAATTTATACAAGTTTAACTACATTAATTCCAGTAGTTGTACTATTAATTCTTGGTTCAAGTGGTATATTTACATTTAATATGGCTATGTTATTTGGATTAATTGCTGGTACATATTCATCTATTTTTATAGCAACAATTATTTTCTTAAGTATTGAAAAGAAAAATATTGGTAAGAAAGTAAAACCTAAAAAAGTATATAAAGATGATTATGAAGAATTAGAGGTAAAAGGAGTAAATTGTTAATTGAGGGGAGATGAGTTCTTTGTCAAAAACTAAGAATTTAGATGATGTTAAGATAGAGGATATACTTAGTAAGGTACATGAGTATATTGAAGATGAAGAACAAGTTAAAGTTATAGAACGTGCATATTCTTTTGCTTTGAAAAAGCATAATGGACAATATAGAAAGAGTGGAGAGGCTTACATTTATCATCCGATGAATGTAGCCTTAATTCTTACTACAGTTTATGCTGACTATCAAACAATAGCAGCTGGATTTATGCATGATGTTTTGGAGGATTGTGATTGTACTCCAGAAGAGATGGAAGAAGAATTTGGACGAGAAATTACGAAACTTGTTCAAGGTGTTACAAAGCTTGGTAAAATTCATTTTTCTACTGAGAATGAATATTTAATAGATTATTATAAAAAGATAATTGTTGGTATGAGTGAAGATGTTCGTGTAATAATTATTAAACTTGCAGATAGACTTCATAATATGCGTACTCTTTGGGCAATACCAGAAGATAGACAAAAGATTAAAGCTAAAGAAGCATTAGAAATACTTGCGCCTATTGCAGATCACTTAGGTATTCATAAAATTAAAAGTGAACTTGAAGATTTATCACTTAGATATTTAAAACCAGATGTATTTTATGATATTGCTGAAAGGCTTAATAAGACTAAAATTGAACGTGATAAGTATGTTTTAGATATGGAACATGAGGTTACTGATTTATTAAATGAGCATCATATTCCTCATGAAATTAAGGGACGTTCTAAGTGTATTTATAGTATTTATAATAAATTAAATAAAGGTAAAAAGTTTAGTGATATATATGATTTACTTGCTCTTAGAATTATTGTCAATACTGAACAAGAATGTTATTTAGCTCTTGGTTTAATTCATTCTAAGTTTAGACCATTACCTAAGAGATTTAAAGATTATATAGCAATGCCTAAACCTAATATGTATCAGTCTTTACATACAACTGTATTTGGTATAGGTGGAGATTTATTTGAAATACAAATTCGTACACATGAGATGGATGAAGTGGCAGAAAATGGTATTGCTGCTCACTGGTCATATAAAGAAAATAATGGAAGTAATACCGCTGCTAACTTACAAAACACTACAGAACAAAAACTTCAATTCTTTAAGTCTATTATTGATTTAAGTCATGAAAATATGAATAGTGAAGAGTTTGTTAATAGTGTTAGAGACGAAGTTTTAAATAATAATATTTATTGCTATACTCCAAAGGGAGATGTAATTGAACTTCCAAGAGGAGCAACTCCAATTGATTTTGCATATCATATTCATACAAGAGTTGGAGAAACTACAGTTGGAGCAATAGTTAATAATAATATAGTTCCTTTAAACTATGAATTAAAAGATAATGATATAGTTAAAATTAATACTAATAAGAGTTCGACTCCATCAAAAGAATGGATAAATTTTGTTAAGTCTACCCAAGTTAGAAATAAGATACGTTCATTTTTTACTAAAAATGATAGGGAAATTTATATTGAACGTGGAAAGTATACTTTAGAAAAAGAATTACGTAAGAGAAAGTTATCTATTTCAGAATTTACTAGTGATGAAAATGTTAAAAAAATTTGTGAAGAAATTAAAGTTGATAATCTAGAAGAAATTTATTTAGCAATTGGAAATGGTAAATCTACGGTTAATGGAGTTATTAATATAATTGATAAGCCTATTGAAAATGTTCCTGCTCCTAAAGTTATTAAAGTAACTGAGAAGAGTAAGGATGCAGATATTATTGTTAGTGGTATAGATAAAGTTAAAGTTAATTTAGCTAATTGTTGTAATCCAGTATATGGTGATGAAATAGTTGGATACATTACTAAAGGAAATGGTATTTCAGTCCATTTAATGCATTGTCATAATTTGTCTATGCTTGAAAATCGTACAGTAGATGTAAAATGGAATACTAATGTTAAAAAGAGATACTTAACTAGTTTATTAGTATACTCAAATGATAGTGATAATCATATGCTTGATTTAGTACAAATTATTTCTATGATGAATGTTAGTGTTGATGGAATTAAAACAATGAATAAGGGTGGAAATTCTGTTTATGAAGTAAATTGCTATGTAACTGGAATTGAACAATTAAATAAGTTAATTGCAAATATTAATAAAAATTCTTATATAGAAAAAGTTGAGAGGGAAATGCGATGAAAGTACTTGTGCAAAGAAGTGGAAAATCAAGTGTTAGTGTTTCTTCCAAAGTAGTTGGTAAGATTGATTCAGGACTTGTACTTTTTGTAGGATTTACTGAAGGTGATGATATATCAAATATCAATTATCTTGTAAAAAAAGTTCTTAATCTTAGAATTTTTCCAGATGAAAATGGTGTTATGAATAAAAGCATTTTAGATTATGGGGGGAGTATTTTATCAATATCTCAATTTACTTTATATGCTGATACTAAAAAAGGAAATAGACCAAGTTATATAAATGCTTTAAGTGGTGAATATTCATCTAAGTTATATGATGAATTTAATAAAGTTTTAAGTGAAAGTATTCATGTTGAAACTGGTATATTTGGGGCTGATATGGAAGTAGATATTACAAATATTGGTCCTACAACTATAATGTTAGAGAGATGATTTTATGCATAATAATAAATTAAATTATAAAATTATTAATATAACAGCTTTGATGTTACTTTTATATATTACGTTTTCTAATATAGGACTTTGGTGGGGATTGTTTGTTAAATGTATAAGTGTTCTTGCTCCATTTATTGTAGCTTTTGCGTTTGCTTATGCATTTACTCCATTAGTCAGATGGTTAAATAAAAAAGGACTAAGTAAAGGATTTTCTATAGTTATTGTTTTACTTGGAATAATACTTTTAGTTGCTGGTATACTAGCAATAACACTTCCACTTATTTATGAGCAACTATCATTACTTGTAAAAATGATTGTTGAAGTAATGAATAATTTTGATAGTAAGTTTGATATTAATTTAGGTAATTTCGAAATAAAAGTTACTGATTATTTAAATACAATGATAAAAAATATCGGACCAACAGCTTCATCAACTACAATGGATCTTTTAAATGGTTCATTTAATTTTATTGGTAAGTTTATTGTTGGATTTGTTGGTTTTATTTATTTTTTAGCCGATATGGATAAGATTAGGAGTTATGTAAAAGAGTTATTGTTTTCAATTAGTAAAAGATTTTTTGAATATTTTAAAATTATGGATACTGAAATTACTAATTATTTAAAAGGACTTGAAATATTTATGGTAATTCAATTGTTTGAATATAGTATTTTATTCTTTATAGTTGGACATCCAAACTGGTTAATACTTGGAATTCTTGCTTGTGTTACAACAGTTATTCCATATTTTGGAGGACTAATTACTAATATTATTGCGATTATTTTAGCAAGTGTAGTATCAGTTCCTTTAATGATAGCAACAACAGTTATTTGTCTTATTTTCCCACAATTAGATGGATATTTAATTTCACCTAAAGTTTATGGTAAGACTAACGATGTAAATCCACTTATAACAATAATGGCAGTTTCTGTAGGAGGTACTCTTGCTGGAATGACTGGAATTATTGTAGCATTACCAGTATATTTACTAATTAGAACAACATATAGATTTTTTAGAAGAGATTTAAAAAAGGGTATGGTTATTGTAAAGGAAACTATTTAATAGTTTCTTTTTGCATATGATGAGGTGAATTATGCTTGGTAGTGAAAAAGAAATTATAAATGAATTAAAATTTTGTCTCAAAATGTTAGAGACTGAAAAAAATAGAGATATAAAATTTGCTTTATATAGCTATATTGAAAATCTTGAAGGAGTTTTAAAAAATCTTGGTAGTGATTTTAAAATTAAAAGAAAAGATATTTTTAAAAATAAAAGAGAGTATCAGAAGTTTAAAAATAGATTCAATTTATATGAAAAAAACTTTGTTAGTGATTTTTGCTATTATAAAGATGTTCATAGTGACTATTTAAACGAAATTTTAGTAAGAATAGAACCATTATTTTATGGAAAAATAGAAGGGTGTCAATATTCGCAGCAAAGTAATGTCTTTAGTAAAGATGAATTTATAACTATATTTCATGATTTTTGTGAAGAGTTGGGAATTGCTTATTTATTCAATAGTTTAATTGATAAAAAAATAATTTCTTTTGATATGAAAAATTGTGATAGTAAGTATTATGGTTTAATGTTACATAATCCATTAAATGGTAATTCACATGTCTTGGTAAATAATTTTTCATACAATGTAGATAGTATGTTTACATTAGTCCATGAAATGGGTCATGTTTATGATACTGAGTGTTTTGATTCAGCGAGTTCTGTTTCTAAATATAATAAATACATGTATAATTCATTAAATATAGAAGTTATTTCTAAATTATTTGAGAATTTATTATTAGATTATTTAATAAAAAATGATATAAAAAAAGAAGTTGCGATAGATAAATTGATTGATGATTTAATTATTGGACATGATAATATGTTTTCTACTTATATTATATCTTTATTGGATGATGAGTATATAGAAAAAGATAGATATAAAGATATATCTAATGATCATTTTTCTTCTTTAGTTAGTAAATATATTAATTCTAAAAGTGAAGAGTTAAATAATATTAGTAACTATAATTTAGATTTAATAGATGATATAGTGTATACATATGGAGATATTATTTCTTTATTCTTAAAAGAATATGTTAGTTCTTGTAAATTAAGTAATTCTTTAGAATTTAATAAATTTATGAAAGAAAGATTTGATGATTTTAGTGATGAATTTATTATAAGTAATGGATTTTCTCCTAAAAAATATGAAAAATTATACAAAAAAAGACTTGAATTAGTAAAAAAATAATTGTTTTAGAAATAATTTTGTTTTATAATATAGATAACTTCTTTGGAAAGAGTAGTTTTATTGATATTTATAGAGATAGTATGTTTGGTGGAAATGCTAATTTAGATAAAATGAAGACATCCAGTTAATTGGAAGCGCTTACTGCGATAAAAGTATTATGAGAAAAAAATAAGGTGGCACCACGAAGATAATTCGTCCTTAGGGGTGTCATCTTTTTATTTTTAGGAGGGATAAGATGATACAAAGACAAAAAGGTTGTAATGATATTATAGGACGTGATGCGAAGGTTTGGAAATATGTTGGTACTGTAATTGATGCTTTAATGGAAAAGTATAATTATAATTATATTCGTACACCTATTATTGAAGCGACAGAATTATTTCATAGAGGAATAGGTGATACTACTGATATTGTTACTAAGGAAAGCTATGATTTTCAAGATAAAGGTGGAAGAAATATTACTTTAAGACCTGAAGGAACTGCAGGAGTTGTTAGAAGTTATATTGAAAATAAGATGTATGGTGATCCTAATCAACCAGTAAAAGTTTACTATAATGGAACAATGTATAGATATGAAAGACCACAATCTGGAAGAGATAGAGAATTAACTCAATTTGGTATGGAAATTCTTGGTAGTGATGATCCACTTAGTGATGCTGAAATTATTAGCGCAGCAGTAAATTTATATAAAATGTTAGGATTAAAAGAAATTAAAGTAAACTTAAATAGTTTAGGTGATAATGAAAGTAGAGCAAATTATCGTGAAGCATTAATTGAATATTTTAAACCACATATTAATGATTTTTGTGAAGATTGCCAAGCAAGATTATTAAAGAATCCATTAAGAATATTAGATTGTAAAGTAGATGCAGAAAATGAAATATTAAAGAATGCTCCAACTACACTTGATTTCTTAAATGAAGATAGTCGTGATAGATTTGAAAAGGTTCAAGAATATTTAGATATTATGCAAATAAAATATGAAATTAATCCAAGAATTGTTCGTGGACTTGATTACTATAATCATACTGTTTTTGAAATTGAAGCAAAGGTAGATGGCTTTGGCTCTAATAACGTTTTAGGCGGTGGAGGAAGATATAATGGTCTTGTTAATCAATTAGGTGGACCAGAAACTCCATGTGTTGGTTTTGCAAGTGGTATAGGTAGACTTGTAATGGCTCTTGAACTTGAAAAAGTTAAATTACCAATAGTTGAAGACATTGATTTATTCTTAATGTATGTAAATGATGATGAGAAAAAGTATGCTGCATATCTTTCACAAGAGTTAAGACTTGCAGGATTCATTGTTGATACAGAATATACTGGTCGTGGACTAAAAGGTCAATTTAAACAAGCAGATAGATTAAATGCTAAGTTTACTTGTGTTTTAAATAGTGAAGATTTAAATAACAATGAAGTTAAAATTAAAAATAATATAACTAAAGAAGAGGAAATTATTAGTTTAGATGTTTTAATTTATTACTTAGATGAAAAAATAAATGCAATGGAAGATGATGGGGAAGAATATGATATGACAGATAATGGATGCTGTTGTGGAACTCACTCTGAAGGTCATGAGTGTTGTGGTCATTGTCATCATGAGGAGGAAGAATAATTATGAAGAGTATTGCACTTAGTGAATTAAAAAATCATTTTGATGAAGAAGTTACAGTAAGTGGATTTGTAGATGAAGTTAGAAATTTAAAATGGGTACAATTTGTAGTTTTAAGAGATGCTACTGGAAAAGTACAAATAACTATAGAAAAAAGTGAAGAAAAAAATAAAGAATTAGTAGAAATAGTTGATAATTTAGCAGTTGAGTCTACTATTAAAGTTACTGGTACTATTATGGAAAGTCCTAAAGTTAAATTAAATGGAATGGAGCTAATTCCAAGTACTATTGAAGTTACTAGTAAAAATGAAGGTGAACTTCCATTTAATTATAAAGATTTAAGTACAGTAAATTTAGATACAAGACTTGATTATAGATATATTGATCTTAGAAGTGATAAGAATATTTTAATGTTCAAGGTTCAAAGTACATTAGTTAGATATATGAGAGAGTATTTATATAATAATGGATTTACTGAAATTCATACTCCTAAAATGATTGGTGCTGCTAGTGAATCTGGTTCTGAAGTATTTGAAGTAAAATATTTTGATAGAAAAGCATATCTTGCTCAAAGTCCACAATTTTATAAACAAATGGCACTTGCATCAGGATTTGGAAAAGTATTTGAAGTTGCTCCTTGTTTTAGAGCTGAAAATTCCAATACTTCCCGTCATGCTACTGAATTTACATCTTTTGATGTAGAGTTTGCCTATATTGATGACTTTAATGATGTTATGAATTTAGAGGCTGAAATGTTAAAATATGCATTAGAAAAAACTAATGAAATATATGGGGAAGAAGTAAAAGAATTATTTGATAGTGAAATAGTTGTTCCTACTGTACCATTTCCTAAGATGAGATTAGCTGACATTTATAAAGAATTAGAAGAAAGATATGATTATAAAGTTGAAGATAGTGAAAAGAATGATTTAACAACAGAAGCTGAAAGATTAACTTATAAACTTGCTAAAGAAAAGTTTAATTCAGAGTTTTTATTTGTTACAGATTTTCCAGCTGAGAAAAGAGCTTTTTATCATATGAGAGATAAAGATGGAATTCTTCAAGGATATGATTTAATTTGGAGAGGTGTTGAAATTACAACAGGTGCTCAAAGAGAACATAGATATGAAGAAATAGTTAAGAATGCAAAAGAAAAAGGTTTAGGAGAAGATGTTAAATTCTATTTAGATTTCTTTAAGCATGGATGTCCTCCACATGGTGGATTTGCAATAGGAGTTGATAGACTTACAATGTTATTACTTGGAATTCCTAGTGTTAAAGAATCACAATTCTTATTCCGTGGACCAAATAGATTAAATCCATAATTTAAAATACACTTTTCGGAGTGTATTTTTTTTGAATTAAATATTTATAATTAGCACACATATAAATATTGCTAATAAAAAGCGTTGACAATTATAATTTTTTTTGATAGTCTATAGGCAATGAAGGAGATGAGTATTATGTTAAAAATTAATTTTATTCAAAAAATGCATCATCATAATATTCAGCACTTGTTAATACGACATTAGTTTTGTTGTAGGTACAAGTGCTATTGGTGGTGCTTGTATCTAGAATATTCATTATAAATTTAATTGAATGCTATACAGGTACTACTGCATAGCATTTTTTGTTATTAAAATGAATTATTATGAAGGAGAATAAGTATGAAAAGAATAGGTAATGGAATTGTGATAAGCAATGATATAAAAAGAATTTTAGATGGGGTAAACGCTTTTAATTATAATTATAATGTTAAAGTAGATGATTGTGTTATAAATAATATGAGGGATGAATTTAAAAGTGATTTATTAAAAATATTTGATGGTAATGTATCTATTATTTCTGAAGATGAAATGTTTGAGGTCGTTGATTTGATTGGTGGTGAATATCCCCATTGTAACTCTAGATAAAATTTATATTAGTCCTGATGATAACAATATTTATTTTTTAGATTGTACAAGAGTAAATGGCAGTAATGAGTTAATAGCAAGAAATAGTGAATCAGTTGAAGAGCAAATTGAAAATATTTCTAATAATTTAACTTCTAAAAAAATAATTCTTGCAGATGATGTTATTTTTACAGGGAGTGTTTTAAAAAAAATAATTGGTATGTTTAAAAAATATAATATTGAAGTGGTTGGAGTTGTTTCGTCAATATGTACTGAAGATGCATTTAATTATTTTAATGAAAAATTAGATGGTGGTGTAAAGACTAATTACATTTTAGAAAACAAAGTAATTGATCAAGTTTGTGAAAGAGATTTTTATTTTGGAATTGCTGGATCAGGAATATTGATTAAAACTGATGAAGGATTTAGTAAGGCACCATATTTTAAACCATTTGGTGATCCTTGTGAAAGAGCATCTATTCCAAGAGAATATGAAACATATTTTTCTAATGGTTGCTCAGAAAGAAGTCTGTATTTGTGGGAAAATATAGATAAAAATAAAGGTAGATATTCACTTATTTCTGAGTTACCTGAAAAAATTATAAATACTAGTAAAGATGATTATGTTGTAAAGACATTGAGAAAGGTGGTTAATAAATAATGAAAAAATTACAAATAGGTATTATGGGTTCTGCTGCAGATTTAAACTATAGCGATGAGGCATTGAATTTTTCTAGAAAGTTAGGTGCTTTAATTGGTGAGTCTGGTAATATACTTGTCTATGGAGCTGAAAAGGAATATACTTCACTTTCAACAGAAGCAGCAAAAGAAGCAAATAAAAATGGGGGCATAACAGTTGGTGTTCTTGGTGGTAAGAAGAGAGAGGTTTTTGGAAGTTTTAAACCAACTATTATGATTAATTCAGGATTAGAAATAGGGGGAGGAAGAGAATTTACTTTAGTACTTTCTTGCGATGTAATTATTGCAATATCAGGTGGTTCTGGTACCCTTACAGAGATGGCTATTGCATATCAAGCTGGAATTCCAATTATTGTTGTAGATAAATTTGGTGGCTGGGCGGAGTCATTATCTAATAAATTTATTGACAATAGGAAAAGATTAAAATGTATTGTAGCAAATAATGAAGAGGATGCTTTACAAAAAGCAATAAAAGAGGGGAAAAAGAAAAATGTATAGAAAATTATTTTATAAATTAGAATATAAAAAATATAAGATATTTACTTGTTATTAACGAACTCTTACGTATAATTTGTCTTATATTATTAATTATTGAAAAAATAACTTTCTTATTATTAATTTTATATTTGTAGTGGAAAATTTAATTGGATATGGTAACATTAACTTATTCGATTCTATGATAAATTATTTATGAATAAATGCTTTTTATAAATATTATTATGACAGATTTGATTATTAATTAGTTTTTATAGGAAAACAAATTAAATTCATTTATTAAATTTATAATTATACTTTAATTCAAATAATTTATTTGTTATACTATTAGTATAAATAATAATAGTAGGTGTCAATAATGGGAAAGATAATCGGAATTAATAAGAAGAAAAAAAATAAGTTAAAAATAGAAAATGTTAATAGAAATTCGTCTAAAAATGTTTCACATACAATTAATAAAATTAAGTCTAATGAAAGAAAATATATTGTTATTTTAGTATTTATATTTATGATTTTATTTATTGTTATTTGTTTCTTTTTATTTAGAGTTAATGGTAATAAATTATATAGTAGTGTTGATTCTGCAAAAAATGAGATGCTTGAGTCTTCTAGTAGAGTTATAACACTTACGAATGATTATATACTAAGCGATAAAGTTGGTTTAAAAACAGATAAGTATGTTGTTACTATAAATAATGATATTCCAGAGATTTTGAATTATAAGATTAAATTAGTAAGGGACGATATTATTACTTCTAAATGTAAGTGTGATACTACTTCTCTCTTACTTAATAACATTAAATATAGTTTAGATGGAAAGAATATTTCTACATTAGTAGAAAATAATAATAAAGAAATAATAATAACAACAGGTAGTTTAAAGAGTGGGGAGAATAAAAAAGTAAATATTAATTTATGGATTGATGAGAATGTTTCAAAAGATAAAGAACATCATTTTCATGGATATTTTAAAGTTGAAAGAATAGAGGATATAAATGAAAATTAGTCCTCTTTTTTTATTAGTTCGTAAATAATTTTATTAGTTAAAAAAGGTTCTTCTAAGTATGAAAAGTGTGTTCTATTTTTATAAATTATTAGAGAGGAATTTTTAATAATCTTGTTTAAGTATTTTCCATCTTTTAATGGAGTATCATTGTCTTTTTCTCCCCATATTATTAGTGTTTCAGTATTTATTTTCTTATAATATTTTCGTAAGTCTTCATTTACAATATTTATAAATGTTTTTCTCATTGATAATTGTAAATTATTGTAGTCAGTGGATGCAAAATACTTATTTAGTTTTTCTTTAAATTTATTTTTTGTTAATTTATTTATTAATTTATATGTTTTTTCTTTTAAAAATTGTTTTAATGTTTTTCTTCTTTTTATACCTGCAACGTCAATTAAAATTATTTTATCTACTTTTAAGTTATATTTTCCAAGAAGTATGGCACTTAGTCTTCCTCCAAATGAATGGGCTATTATTATAGGATTTATTATTTTTTCTTTTTTAATAAGTTTATTTATTATTTGGGCATAATCATAGATTGTTAGTTCCTTATTAATAGTTGGACTGTTACCAAATCCAGGATAATCTATAATATATATCGTGTAATCTTTACTGAAATATGATGTTATATATTTGAATGTTTCTCTTGTGTTTCCCCAACCAGGTAATATTAGAATAGTTTTATTACTATTTCCTATTTTTTCAAAGTAAATTTTATCTGTTTTATTTAAATTAAAATACATTATAATCACCTAGATTATTTTATGTATAATATTTTTTTATGTGTAAAGTAGTGTAATTTGCTTGTTAATGGTATGGTGGTATGCTATAATTAAGTTGTCAGATAGATATGTGTAGGCCTTTTTAAAACCGACTAAAATGACGATACGGGAGTTCGGATCAGTTATCGGTGTTGAATACTTAGTATTTTATTAAGGATCCTAATGATAACGTATGGACACCCACCTGTAAAAACATGCAGGTTTTATCGTTGCCAGCATTCTATTCTGACTTTTTTTTATGCTATTTTTATTGATAAAGTGTTGCTACTATGTTATAATATGCGGTATACAGGGGTGATGTATTATGTTAGTATTACCTATAGTCAACAAAAGACGTGTTATGAATGTTCAGATAAGACTTAAAAATGCTGAAAAAATACGTAAAGGTGTTGCATATGATGATGCAGTTGAGAGTGAAATAATTGTTAATAGAGAAAAATTTAGTGAATCTAGTTATAGTACTTCAAAGGATGAAAATGCACCTATTGATTTTATTAGAAGTAAGTCAATTTTATATCCAAGAAATTTTTTAGTAACAACAAAAGAAGAAAATGATTCTAATTTATATGATGTATATGAAGTTTCACAACCTCCAAAGAGTGTTAGTAGAAGTTTAGATACTTTGTATAGTAAAGCAATTAATGATATGAGAAAAGAAATTCCTGGAGTACAGACTAGAGGAAGATATGTTTCTTTTGAAGAATTAGGATTGGATGAACACTTAACAGAAGAAAAAATCGCTAGTTTACAAAAAATAGTAAAAGAAGTTAGAGATACTTCGATGTGGCCTAAATTATTTGAAGAAGCAGGATTATCTGATTTAAGTAATATGATAGATTTTATAAATAATTTTGAATGTATTGTGTTATCAGATAGTACTATACCAGAGGCTAGTTTACAAGATACACTTAACGCTATGAAAGTTATTAATAGTCGTGATTATAGAAATTTAAAAAAATATTATAATACTGCAAGAAGTAATACAGATATATATACTAAGATTAGTTATGTTAATAAGATAATTTATGATAAGCCTTTAACTTTATTGCAACAAAGAGAAAAACCAAAACAATTAGTTAAGACAATGGATGAGGTGTATGATGGAAGAAAGATTGCATAGATTTGCAAGATTTAGAAAACTTATTAATAATGATGAGATGAAATCTCTTACTGAAAAAAGTGTTCTAGTAGTTGGATGTGGCGGAGTAGGTGGCTATGTTATTGAGTCACTTGCTAGAAGTGGTATTGGAACACTTATTTTAGTGGATTTTGATACTATAGATGAGACAAATATAAACAGACAAATTATTGCTTTAAAGTCTACTATTGGTATGAAAAAAGTTGATGCTTTTGAAAGCAGAATTAAAGATATTAATGAATATTGTAATGTTATAAAAATAGATAAGTTTTTAGATGTAGATAATATTTCTGAAATATTTAATTATAAAATAGACTATCTAGTTGATGCTTGTGATACTACAACTACTAAGAAAGTACTTATTAGTGAGTGCTTAAAAAGAAATATTCCTTTTATTTCAAGCATGGGTACTGGAAATAAGTTTGATCCTTCTAAACTTGAAATATGTGATGTTAGAAAAACAATTAATGACCCTCTTGCTAGGATGATTAGAAAATTTGTTAAAGATAATAAAATAAATAAAAAAGTTATGGTATTATCATCTTGCGAATTGCCAGTAAAAACAGGTGATAGAACTCCGGGGTCTACGGCTTTTGTGCCTAGTAGTGCCGGACTTTTAATATCTAGTTATATAATTAGAGAGTTTCTTGGTAAGTTAAAATAGATATATTAACTATTTTGATAATTCTTGTAATTGATAATATTTTAAATTTGTAGAACAAAGATGTTCTTTTATAAAGTATAAAAATAAGTAATAATTTTAATTTATGCAGTTTCTTGAAGAGACTGTTTTTTTATAAAAAAAGATTGCTTTATGATATTTTATGATATTTTTAGCAATCTTTTTACTTAATTTTTACAATTTTCTGTATAGACCTATTACTTTTCCTAAAATTGTAACTTCTTTTAGAATTATTGGATCCATTGAATCGTTTTCTGGTTGAAGTCTATAGTATCCATCTTCTTTATAAAAAGTTTTTACTGTTGCTTCATTATCTTGATTCATAGCAACTACAGTTTCACCATTTCTTGCAGTATTTCTTTTTTCAACAATTATGATATCTCCATCATATATTCCTACATTAATCATTGAATCTCCACTTACTTTTAAAGTAAAAACTTCACTTGATTTAGGAATAAGACTTGCTGGTAGTGAAAAATATTCATTAGGCATTTCTATTGCTTCTATTGGAATACCAGCAGTTACTTTTCCAAGAAATGGAACATCTACTATTTCTTTTGCATTATCAATGTATTCATTTGGAACTAATATTTCTAATGTACGGTTCTTGTTATTTCCTTTTTTTATATATCCTTTTTCTTCTAATTTAGTTAAGTGAAAATGAATGGTTGCTGGAGAAGATAAATTAGCTGCTTCGCCAATTTCTCTTACTGTTGGTGGATAGCCATTTTTTGCAACTAATTTTTTAATAACATCAAGAATATATTTTTGTCTATCTGTTAATTTTTCCATGTTTTCCTCCTTTATAAATTTAGTTTATCATTATAATTCAGTGATGTCAAACAAATGTTTTAGGAGTGGCATTTGTTGTTATATGTAGAAAAATAGTTAATATAGGTAGTTTTGTGGTATACTATTTGCAGGTGAAGAAAATGAAAAAAATAATATTAGTAGATGGTAATAACTTACTATTTAGAAGTTTTTATGCGACAGCTTACCAAGGTGTTATTATGAGAAACTCTAAAGGTTTTCCAACAAATGCTTTGTATGGTTTTATAAATATGATGAATAAAATAATAAAAGAAGAAAATCCTAATTATATAATGGTTGCTTTTGATAAAGGAAAAACATTTAGACATGAAAAATATGATGAATATAAAGCAGGTCGTGCTGCAATGCCGGAAGACTTAGGGCTTCAGTTTCCAAAAGCAAAAGAAGTACTTGATGCAATGGGAATAAAACATTTTGAAATAGAAAACTATGAAGCAGATGATATAATTGGTACACTTTCCAAAAAAGTTGATGAAGAAAGTGACTTTGTTGGTACTATAATTAGTAGTGATAAAGATTTATTGCAATTAATAAGTGATGAAGTAGTTGTAAAATTATTAAAACAAAGTGGACATATTTTAATGGATAAGATTGAATTTAGAAATACTTATAAAGTTGATCCAATTAAAATGATAGATTTAAAAGCATTAATGGGAGATGCAAGTGATCATATTCCGGGCGTTAAAGGAATTGGAGAAAAGACAGCTATTAATTTACTTGAAAAGTATGGTAGTTTAGATGGGGTATATGAAAATTTAGAAAGTATTTCTCCTAAAATGAGAGAAAAACTTATTCTTGATAAAGAAAATGCTTATATGAGTTATGATTTAGCAACAATTTATAGAGAAGTTCCATTAGGATTTGACTTAGAAGATTGTGTATATAATGGATGTGATTTAAAGAGATTAAAAGAAATGTTAGAAGAATTTGAGTTTCATTCATTAATTAAGAAAATGGATTTTAGTGAAGTAGAAAGTAAAGAAGAAAGTGTTGATAATGATATTTTTATAGATGATATTAGTAAATTTAATTATAATGATAAAGAATTTTCTTTTTATGTAGAAACTAGAGGAGAAGTATATAGTAAAAGTACAATACTTGGAGTAGGTATTTATGATGGAGAAAAAGGATATTTTATAGATAGTGATAATTTGTCTAATTATAAAGATTTATTTAATTCTAATGTTAATAAGATGACATATGATTTAAAGAAAAATATTGTTGTTTTAAATAACTTAGATATTAATATAAATAATTGTAATTATGATTCTATGATTGGTATGTATTTACTTGATTATACTGTGAAGGATGATATTAGTTTTGTTGCGAAGAGTTTTTCTTATGATATTACTCCTTATGAAGATTTATATGGTACAGAGAAAAGACCTAAAGAAATATCAAATGATGAACTTTCTAAAATATGTGCTTTAAAAGCTAAATTTATTTATGATACTAAGAGTAGAGTTATTGATTTATTAAATGAAAATGAAATGATAGATTTATTTTCTAATATTGAGATGCCTCTTACTCATGTTTTAGCAGATATGGAACTTACTGGTATAAGAGTTGATAAAGAATATTTAAAAGAAGTAGAAGTTGAATTAAAAAAGAAAATGGATGATTTAGAAGAAGAAATTTATAATGATGCTATGTGTAAATTTAATATTATGAGTCCATCTCAACTTGCAAAAGTTTTATTTGAAGACTTAGGAATAAAATATCCTAAGAGAACGAAAGATAATAAGTATTCTACTAGTAAAGATATTCTTGATAAGATAATTGATTGTCATCCTATAGTTAGTAAAGTACTTGAATATAGAACTTTATCAAAATTATATACTAATTATGCAGTTGGTCTTGCTAGTGAAGTAAGAGATGATGGTAGGATTCATACTATTTTTACTCAGACATTAACTCGTACAGGAAGACTTTCTAGTATTAGCCCTAATCTTCAAAATATTCCTGCAAGGAGTGACTTTTCTAAATTAATAAGAAAGGCTTTTATTCCAGATGAGGATTCAGTATTACTTTCTAGTGATTATTCACAAGTAGAACTTCGGGTTTTTGCATCTATTTCTAATGAGGCTAATTTAATAGAGGCATTTAGAGAGGGAAAAGATATTCATGCTAAGACTGCTTCTGAAATATTTCATGTTCCAATTGATAAAGTTACTAAAGATATGAGAAGAAATGCTAAAGCAGTTAATTTTGGTATTTTATATGGAATTAGTAGTTTTGGTTTATCAGAAGATTTAGGAATAGATATAAAAGATGCTAAAACGTTTATTGATAATTATTTAGAGACTTTTCCTGGTATTCAAGAATTTATGGATAATTTGAAGAGTGATGCTTATAAAAATGGATATGTTAAGACTTTGATGAATAGAAAAAGAGTAGTGGAAGAGTTAAAAAGTAAGAATTATATGATTAGAAGTAGTGGAGAGAGAATGGCTTTAAATACGCCTATTCAGGGTACTGCTGCTGATATTTTGAAGAAGGCTATGGTTGAGATATATGATGAGTTTAATAAGCGTGGTTTAAAGAGTAAAATGTTAATTCAAGTACATGATGAACTTGTATTTAATGTTTTAAAGTGTGAACTTGATGAAGTTAGTGATATTGTTAAAAATATAATGGAGAATACTTTTACTTTACAAGTTCCTTTAAAAGTAGATATAGAAGTTGGAAACAACTGGTATGAAGCAAAATGATTAAGAAAAGAGTGATAGTATGCCTGAAAAGCCTGAGGTAATGACGGTTGTTAAAAATTTAATTCCTAGAATAGTTGGAAAAAGAATTACTGGATGTAATGTTTATTGGGATAATATAATTGCTAGTCCTACAACTGATGAGTTTAAGAAAAAGATAATTGGTGAGAAGATAAATTATATAGTAACTCGAGGTAAGTTTATTGTGGTAGGACTAGATCATTATTCTTTATTAATTCATCTTCGTATGGAAGGAAAATTCTTTTTCAGAAAAAAGGGAGATAGTATTGCGAAGCATGAACATGTTGAGTTTATTTTAGATGATGATATTAGTTTTAGATATCATGATGTTAGAAAGTTTGGTAAGATGTATCTTATTAATAAAGAAGACACTTATCTTGTGAAGCCTCTTTCTGAACTTGGACTTGAGTTTTATGATGATATTAAAAAAGAATATTTATACGAAAAGATTCATAAATTAAGATTACCAATCAAGACTATTTTACTTGATCAAAGTATTATTTGTGGTATTGGAAATATTTATGATGATGAGATACTATTCATGAGTGGTATTTCTCCTATGAGACGTGGGTGTGATGTTAGTGTTTCTGAGTGTCAAAAAATAATTGATAATACAAAAGAAGTGTTAAGTCATGCTGTTAAGCTTGGTGGAACGACAATAAAAAGCTTTACGTCAAGTGAAGGAGTTCATGGGTTATTTCAAAATGAATTATTAGTTCATGGGAAGGGTGGAAGTCCTTGTCCAAAATGTGGTAAGATACTTGAAAAAACAAAGATTGGTGGTAGAGGAACTCACTATTGTACTAATTGTCAAAAATAAGAATAAATTTTATTCTTTTTTTTTCGATTTTGTATATTAGTCAATGATGTGAAACACAATTTTTATAAATAACTTGGTCGTAAGATTGAGTTATTTTTTATTGATTGAGTAGTTTTTGTCTCATTTCTATTGGTGTTAAATAGTTAAGTACTTGCATTGGAATATTATTAGATCTTTTTAAATATTTAGTTCCTTGTTTTATTAAGTCTTCTAGTGAATAAAAACTTAGGAATGAATAAAATCTTTC
>ERZ827168.1937-NODE-1937-length-25998-cov-4.353544_pt1 | contig 25998 bp, 19 predicted proteins | sample MGYA00519868_ERZ827168 | MGnify/ENA primary metagenome ERZ827168 (study PRJEB31778, sample SAMEA3449271) | human gut metagenome | biome: human gut; feature: human-associated habitat; material: faeces | place: United Kingdom | collected 2010/2012 ...
GCAAGCCGCAAAAACGGGAAAGCCGCGGCGGCCGGTACGGCAGGATTGGTTTGAAAAAAAAATCGACGGGTGGGCCGGCAATACACCGGAAAATCGGACGTTTAAGGGAAATCGACCGCCGAAAATTTTGGAAGGGAAGCAAAGCGCCTGTAATCGCGTTTTGCAATGCCTGAAAATTCTTCGGGCCCTATAAACACTTTATTATCCTCCGACGCATAATTGCAAATGCCCGCAAAAAAGGAATGCAAGCGCGGCTTGCAGACTCCGGGAAACAACCCCGGGAAATTCCGGCAAGCTATTTTGCATGGGGGGGAAACCGCTCATTATCAAGTTCGGATACGGCATTCGTGGGCACCCATCCGGATTTTTGAACCGCCGCATGCCTTGCACCGCGCCGCAAAGGCGCACGCAAATGCACCTCTGCCGGCCTCCGAATGAAAGACGGCGCTTTCATGAATAAGGATAGCGAGCCGTAAACCGAAGGACTTTACCGATACGCAAAATACTCCCGCACAAAAAACGGAAACGGACAATAACTTTCCGTGAAAAAGAAGAAGCGCGCTACCAACGCCTCCGGAGAACCGAAAACGCGTCAGGCCCGAAGCGCGCCGAATATCGACGCCAGTCTCGGGCCGATCTTGTCCGCGCCGAGAATCTCCGAAGCCGCGCCCGTTTCGGCGGCGGTTTTCGGCATTCCGTAAACCGCGCTCGTGGCCTCGTCCTGCGCGATAGTCCGCCAGCCCGCCCCCCGCAGCGCGAGCATTCCCGCCGCCCCGTCGCAGCCCATTCCGGTGAGGAGTACGGCGCAGCCCGGGCGCCCGTAGCCGACCAGGCTTTTGAAAAAAAAGTCAATCGACGGGCAGAACGGATCCCCTCCCGAGCCGCGGTATCCGAAAGCCCCCGCCGGCGACATGAACAAATCGGCGTCGGCCCTCGATACGTACGCCCTGCCCGCCTTCGGAACCGCCGAATCTTCGGCCATTTCGACCGGAATCGACGAACGCTTTGCGAGCCAGTCGGCGAGGCTTTCGGAAAATTCGGAATCCATGTGCTGCACTATCGCGCACGCGCCGGCGAAACCGGAGGGAAGCGACGACAGGATTTCTGCGAGAACGCCGGGGCCGCCGGTGGAGGCGCCGATTGCGGCTATCGGAACCGCCGCGGGAATTTCGCGCGCCCCAAATCCGGAAAAAACGGAGCGCGCGTCGGCCGCGAGGGAAAGCTTCCACGCGAGTTCGTCAAAGCCGCCGTCGCCGAACGGGTCGATTTCCGCCGCCCCGAAAGCGCCGGCGCGCACGCCTTCGTACACGGCCGGATTCGGAATCCCCGCCGGCACCGCTATCACAGACGGGATAGGGCACGCGGAGACCGCCGCCGCAACCCGTCCGCCCGCCGTTCCGTCCGGCAGGAAAAATACCGCGGCCTCCGCGCCGCGGAAATCCGCAAGATTTTGGAATTCGCGCACCGAATGGACTGAAAAAACCGTTTCAAAACCCCTTTTGCCGAGCGCCTCCAAAATGCGCGCGGCCATTCTCCCGCCGGCGGCTATGCAGATTTTCCTCATTCCGATATAAGGCTGCGAACAGTCTCGATGAAAGTGTCGTCCTGGAAGCTGCTCTTCGTGAGATAGGCGTCGGCACCCGCCTCGAGACCCTTTGCCCTGTCTTCCTGCCTGTCTTTATAGGAAACTATTATTATCGGCGTAGACTTGGCAGATTCCTTGGACCTCACCTTTTCGATGAACTCAAACCCGTTGAGGCGCGGCATGTCGATGTCCGAGACGATGAGGTCGTACCTGTTGAGGCGCACGCTGTTCCAGCCGTCCATGCCGTCCACCGCCGTATCGACGCGGTATCCCGCGCCTTCGAGAATCTGCCTCTGGGTCTCGCGGACGGTTATGGAGTCGTCCACCACAAGTATCCTGCCGAGCTCTTTCGCCTCAGCCTCCGCGGGCCGACGCATGAGGAGGTCGCCGCTGGAAAGGAATTTGTCTATGGAGCTCACAAGGTCGTCGACGTCGAGTATGAGTATCGGAAGCCCGTCCTCGGAGAGGGAAGCGGAGGATACGCACGGGATTTTCCCGAGGCGCTCGTGCAGCGGCCTTACCACGAGCTCCGACTCCGCCGGCAGCGAGTCTATTTCTATCCCATACAGGTTATCCCTGTCCGCAACGACAACCGCGTAAACCGATTTGGACGGATTCCCCGACTCCTCGAATCCGAGGGCGCGCGCGCCGCTCACAAGCCCCACGGACTTGCCGTCGAGGTCGAAATACTGCCTTCCCTCGACCGAGCGTATCTGCGACGCGTCGAGCTTTACCGTGCGGTAAACGCGCGCGAGAGCGAACGCGTACGGCTGTCCGGCGATTTCCACGACTAACGACTTCAAGACCGATCGCGTAATCGGAAGTTTGAGCTCGAACGTCGAGCCCGCGCCCGCGCGCGAGCTTATGGAAATAGTCCCGCCGACTTCGTGGAGCATCGTCTGCACAACGTCGAGCCCCACGCCCCTGCCGCTGATTTCGCTTATGTCCGGCTTTGTGGTAAAGCCCGGGAGCAGGAGGAACGAATATAGTTCGTCCTCCGAAATGTTTTCGAGCATCTCGGGAGCAGCGAGCCGCTTTTCGAGAATTTTTTCCCTGACGGCGGCATCGGAAATTCCGCGCCCGTCGTCTGAAACCGATATTTTGAGAAAGCCCGCCGAGTGCCACGCGCGCATCGTTATTTTGCCGCACGGCGGCTTTCCGGCCGCCTCGCGCTCTTCGGGCGCCTCTATTCCATGGTCGCACGCGTTGCGCACGATGTGCATCAGCGCGGACTCGAGCTTTTCGAGCACGTCCCTGTCAACGGGGGTCTTGGCGCCCTCTATTTCAAAGTCTATCTTTTTGCCGAAAGATTTCGCTATGTCGCGCACCATTCTCGGCAGCGACGCCGCGCCGTCGGAAAACGGCCTCATGCGGCTGGAAAGCACCTCCGAATACAGGCGGCCGGCAATGAGCACGTTCCTGCGCGAATACTCCCCGAAAGACTCTATCTGCGCCCGCATGTCCGCAACCGTCTTGTGCACGGCCCTTCGCGCGAGCTCCAAATGCGCCTGGGCCGCCTCCGCGCCGGGGGAACCTTCAAGCGCGTATATCGCGTTTTCAAGATGGCGGGCGATCTGCTCCTGCTCGTTCTTGACGGCTATCATAGCCTCGCGGTAGGGCTCTATGCGCCCGTTTTCGACAAGGCTCTCGGCGGCGAGCTCCATCAGGCTGCTCAGGCTCTTGGCGGAAACTTTCACGGACGAGCCGGAGGTCTTCGGCGCGGGCCCGGAATGCGGCGCCGGAGCCTCCCGCGCTTGGACGGGCTTGTACGAACCGGAGAGCAGCGCCGAAATGTCGGCGGCAAGGCGGGCGGCGGCGGACTCGTCCGCGCCCTCGAAGCGCGCGGCAACGGCGGAGGCGATAAAATCGGCGCAGTCGAAAAGCAGGTCGAAAAACGCGGAATCGGCCTTCACCCTGCCCTCGCGCGCGGCGGAAAAGCAGTCCTCCATCTTGTGCGCCAGATTTACGAGCCATTCGAGCCCCACGACGCGCGCCGCGCCTTTCAGGCTGTGGCTCGCGCGCATAAGCGAATCCGCGGCGGGCATGTCGCCCGGGGAGCGTTCGAGCCGCAAAAGCCCCTCGCTGAGAGCCGCCGACTGCGTCTGCGCGTCCTCGATAAACACTCCGAACATTTCGGAGTCGCGCGGGCCGGATTTTGCGCGCGGAGCGGGAATCGCGGGCGAAGGAGCCGGCGCAGGCGCGGGCTTACCCCGAGAAAAACCGGCTTCAAGGGCGGCGGATATTTCCGGCTCCTTTTCCGAAACGGCGCCCGGAATGCGCTCCGGAGGGACATCGGCGCAGTCGGACAGGATTCCGACCGCCCGCGCGACATCGGGATTCGATGACGCCGCGGAGACGTCCTCCGAAAACGCAGCCTCGAGCTTTGCCGCAAGAGCGGCGTATTTTTCGAAGCCGAGCATCTTGGCGGCGGAGCGGAGAGACTTGGCCGCCGAAGCCGCGCGCGCCCCGTCGAGCGACGGGAGCGCCGCGCGGATTTTCGCGACCGCCCCGCGGGCCTCTCCGGCGAAGAGCGAAAGCATGGACGGATCCGCGCTCATAGGTGGTTCCTTATTATCGCGTGGACGAACAGCCCGAAGTCTATCACGCCGTATCTGGCACCCCCGAGATCGAAAATTTTGTCGACAAAACCGCCGAGCGACTTTTCGAGGGTCACGGGAACGTCGCGCAGCGACGACGGCTCGACGAGCGCCATTCCCGATATTTTTTCGACGCGGAAAGCGAACCTGTCGCCGCCGCTCGAACACACCACCATTCTCACGGAATCCCCCGAAGCGGCGCGCGGGGAAATCCCCAGAAGCCGCGCAACGTCCACGGCTATGACGAGCTCGCCGTTCACGTTTGCGAGCCCCGAAACAACGCCATCTCCCCTGTGGGGGATTTTGTGGATGAACCTGTCCCTGCCGACCTCCGACACCGCGCCCATTTCGAGCGCGAGATTTTCCCCGCCGCATTTGAAGAGAAAATACGGGATTTTCTCCCGTCCGGAATCCGCGCGGGCTCCGGATATTTCCCCAGACCACTCGTCCGCGTACTCGACCGGCGCGCGCCGGTCGAAAAGTCTTTTGCCGGCCTCCGAATACGCGGGGCAGTTGTAGCAATGGATTCTATCGGCGAGCTCGGGGCACGACGAGTCGCCCCAAAGGCCCTCCTTCGTCCAGCAGTGGCGCGCTATTTTGTCTTCCAAATCCATCTTCCGAAATATTGCACGCTCAGTCGCGGACATTCAAGCCAATTAAGACCCTCCCGCAAGCCTCCTCCTGACAAGTTTCAGACCGAGGGAGGCGTCGGCGTTCCCGGGGGCGAGATACATGGCGCGCCTGAAATATTTTTCGGCGTTTTTCAAATCGGAAGAAGCCGAAAATATCTGGGCGGCGAGCAGGTTCAGGTCCGGAGAATCCGGATGGGACAATAGAAGCGCCGCGCACTTCTCCCGCGCCGCTGAAATGAGCCCCCTGTCCGCCAACACGCGCAGCGAGCGTATGTCGGAGCCGAAATCCGCGCTTCCCTCCCCCGCGCGGCCGCGCGTGGAAGTTTCCGCGGCGGCGGGGGGATTTCCCGCAGCCGCGCGGCCCGGAAGTTTCCGAAGCTTGCGCGCAGGAGGCGTGCGGGCGCCCGCAACGCGCACAGCGAAAGCCCGCGCCGGCCCCGCCCTCTCGAAGCGCGGGTCGGAACCGGCGAAACCGTCCGCATGGCCGCAAAATATGACGGCGTCCGCGGCGGCGAGCGACAGCAGCCTGTCGAAAAGCCGCCTCTTCGCGCCGGCGGTAAGGTATATGGCGAGATTGCGGCAGAATATTACGTCGTACCTTCCGCCCGCGGAGCCGTCCCGAAGGATGTCGGCGGCGTAAAACCTTATCCGGCGCGAAAGCGATTCCGGCATTTTTACGCGCCCGCCGCCCCCCGCAAAATATCCGAAGTCCGCCGCGCGCTTCGAGCGGAAACAGCCCTTGCCGAACTCCCCTGACTTCGCGGCCTCGATGAATTTCTCCGAGAAGTCCACGGCGTCTATTTCAAAATCCACCCCCGCGCGTTCGAGCACGGCGGCTATCGAATACGCCTCGCAGCCGACGGAGCACGGCGCGCACAGCACGCGCAAAAACTTTCCGGAAGCCGCGGCGGCGAGTTCCGCGAGCATGTCGAAACTTTCCGGCTGCCTGAAAAACCATGTCTCGGGGACGCAGAGCGCCCCGCAGAACGCCCGCAACTCCTCAGGATTTTCGAGAAGCGCGCGGGCGAGGCCGCCCATGCTCCCGACCCCGAGCCTCGCCATAGCCTCCCGCGCGGCGGACTCCACGCAAGCCGCCCCGAAGGCGTCCGCGCGCGCCCCGCACCCGAGCTCTATCGCGTCCGCCAAAACTGGGGGTATTTCCGTCACGGATAGAAGAGCCCCAGTATTTCGGCGGCGGCCTCCGAGCGCGCGAGCCTGTCGATTTCCACAATCTGCGCGATTCTCCCGCCGGCTGAAAACACGCCTCCTGCAAACGAATTTCCCGCGGACGGGCCTATCTCGGCGTCGTCGATTTCCGCCACGCCCGTCACGCGTTCCGCTACGAGCGCCACAAGGCCCTCGCGGCCTCCGGCGGACATTTTTACGAGCATGTAGCGGGTGCTGAAAACGCGCTCCGAAGGGCGGGAACAAACGATGGCGGAAAGGTCCGCGGCCGGAACGGCCATGCCCTTGTAATTGAAAGCTCCGGCGATCCAATCCGGCGCCCCCTGGACGGGGCGGAGCCTCACCGCGGGAATGACGGTCTCTATCAGGAGCGCGTCCGCGCCCCACAGCCGCCCGTCCATCTCAAAGAGAACCGCGAGCATCAGCGGCGCTCCCCGAGTTTGAATTTGGATATTTCCGCCTCCAAGGACACCATTGCCTCGCGCATTTGCGAGCGGCTGTCCGAGACCTGCCTGAGCAGAGCGCCCGCCTGCCGCACGCCGTCGTTGAGCGAGCTCATCGCCTCGCTTATCTGCGACACCCCCGCCGTCTGCGAGTTCATGCCCTCGGTCAGGCTTTCGAGTTGCGGGGCGATCGACTGCATTTTGGTTATGATGGTGTCCATGCCGCCGATAATCCGCTCGACATCGGAAACTCCTATGCGCACGTCCTCGGCGAACTTGTCCATTTCCGAGACACCCGCCGTCACCGCGTTCTGCATATCCCTTACGATGGTTTCGATGTCGCTCGTGGCGAGGGCGGTCTGGTCGGCGAGCCTGCCTATTTCGCGCGCAACCACAGAAAACCCGAGCCCGTAGGCGCCCGCCTTTTCGGCCTCTATGGAGGCGTTGAGGGAGAGCATATTGGTCTCGTCGGCGACTTTCGAAATCGCCACAACCACCGCGTTTATGTTGTTGGCCCTCTCGCTTATTATCGCGAGCCTCTTGGCTATGGACGCCGTGCTCGCCGAAAGCGTCTGCATCGTCTTTTCCACCGCGGAGAGCTGCGCCCTGCCGTCCTCCGCCGTCTCGGAGCTCTTGGCCGCGCCGTCGTAGAGCGTTTCCACGGTTTTTGCGAGCTCCGCGCTCGTGGAGGTTATCTGCTTTACGGCGGCGGAAATTTCGCCCGTGGAAGAGCAGAAATTCTGTATGCTCTCCTCGTACTCCGCGGAGGCCTTGTCGACGCCCGACGAATATTCCGAAAGCCTGCGCGCCGAACGCGAAACCCCCGATACGAGCGAACGCAGGCTGGACGCCATATGGGACATGGAAGTCATCAGCCTGCGCGTTTCATCGGAGGAGTTCTCCGACACGGGGATTTCGAGGTCGAGCCTGCCGGCGGCGATTTCTTCGGCGACTTCGCCGGCCTTGGACACCCTCGAAAGCGTCCTTCCGGAGAGCGCGAGGGCAGCTATCATTGCGAGCGTAAAAACCCCGAGCCCCGCGGCCTCGCCCGCAATCGCCGAATACGCCGGGGCCATGAGCTCCGAGCGCGGCGCTATCTGGACCATCACCCAGTTGCCCGGCCGTATCACGGCGTGGGCGACGCAATAGACCTTTCCGCTCTGCGGGTCGGTAAAATACGCCGCCTGCCGGTCGGCGCCGCCGACTTCCATCGAACTCTTGGACATCTCGACAGCGGATTTTAGCAGATCCCGATACACCGTGCCGTATTTTGAAAGGTCGCCCTTGGCGGCGGAGGACGGGTCGCGCGCAAACTGGCCGTCCCTCGAACGCAGAAGCCCCAAGACGAACGCGCCGTTTTCGTCGGTATACAGATCGTCTATGTGCGCGGTGCGCAGGGCGCTGTTCTTCGTGGCGGCGATTATCCGCGACTGCGAGCTTATCAGAAAAATCTCGCTGCCCGGAAAAGTTTTGAGCGACGACACCAAATCGGAAATTCTCGCGAGGTCGCGGTCGAACGCCATCTGGCCGGAAAAATTGCCCTCGAACATTATCGGGGCGGAGTACTCCACCATCAGCGTCCTGTTGTTGTAAAGGTACGGCTCGGTGATGACATAACCCTCCTTGTCGCCGGCCTCTATCTTTCTTTTCAAGCCCGCATAGTACATGGAAGTCTCCATGTCCCTCAATGGCTCGATGGAGAGGTCAGACGCCTCCGACCTGTTCCAGTAGGCTAGAAACCTTCCGCCCTCCGTCCTGCCGAGCCACTCGTCAACCGTGACCTTTGTCGGGTTTGCCCTGAGCCCGTAGGCGTCTATGCCGCCGCCCTCGGAGATTTCCGCGGCGTCGCGCATATTTTTGAGGCCCCTCTCGGTCTTGGCGTCGTTGAAGTCCGCGTTGGGCTCGTACCCGACGCTCGCGCCGGCGAAAGACGGGAAAATTTCGAGGAGGTCGCGTACGTACGCGACGTTTTCCGGACGGTTGCCGAACCAGACCTCCCCCGCGGCGGCCGCCGCACGCGCTATCGAAACCCCCTGGACGTTCTCCTTGGAAACCTGCTCGGCGGCAAGCCTCGTGTCCGCGAGAAACTTCGCCTCGGAAAGCGACTTGAACGCGGAATAGTTGTCGATGCAGTTGAACGCCGTCATCGCCAGATCCGCGAGGAAAACCGGCAGAACCACAAAAACCAGTATTTTCGTCCTTATCTTCATATTCGCCATGCGCGTGGGTTAGGGCGCGCAACCCCTACGGGCGGGGTTCCGCTGGCCGCGCCGCCCCCGTTTATTTCGCGTTTAAATCTAATTCCGAACCCGCGCCTTGCAAGATTTTTCGCATATGCGCGGCTTTCGCGGGCCGCATTCAGCGCGGCCATGCGGCGGCGGCTTTCTTCCAGTCCGAGAAATACCCCTCGTAGTCCGGGCGCCTGGGCTTTTTGATTTTGGCGGCTATTTCGTCGAGAGACGGGCACTTCGCGTCGAATCCCCCATCGGGTATGTCGATTTTGGCGAGCCACGCTATGGAGTTCAGCACGAGCTTCCGGAAGTCGGGGTGGGCGAGGGTCCACACCGCGTGCCCGCCCGTGCAGCCGAAGCCGCGCGTGGAGTTCGGGTTTTCGCAAAGCCAGAAAATCGCCTCCTCCCTGCCGAGGTTTTTGCGCACGAACTCGTTGCCGGAATTCGGCCCGAACCTGCGCTTCCGCACTTTGTCGGGCGGAACGACGACCGCGAGGTTCGTTATCTTCTGCCCGGGGTATTCGGAAAACTTCATGTTGAAATGCCATTCGTCGTATATTTCGAACGGGCGGACGCCGCGCGCGGCGTCGCTAGCGGCAAACTTTTCAAACTTGGCGTCGTAGTAGGGGTTTACCGACCAGTGCGTCTGGTAGTGCCCGCCTATGAGAGAATCGAGAATCGCGGCGTTTTGCGCTCCGCCCTCGCCGTCGCCGAACATCAGGGCGTAGTGGAACACCCCGAAGGACGCGCCCCCGTCGTTCAGGCTTTTCAGGTATTCCATTTTCCCTTTCAGGGGGTGGGACGCCTCGCCCTCGCCGAAGACTACGACGGCGTCGCTGCCGGCGACTTCCTCTATTTTGCCTCCGGCTGCGAGGTTGACGAACTTCACGTCCGCCTTGCCGGCAAGCGACTCGCGGAGCATTCCGGAGACGAGCTCGCCCATTATCTCGTTTTCGTGGTCCCCCCAATAGTGGACGGAACCGCCGGAGACAACGGATATTTTTTTCTTAGGGGACGGAGCGCACGCGCACAGCGCGGCGCAGACCAAAAAACAGACAACTGATTTTACGGAAAATTTCATGGGAATAGGCTTTGGATTTTCCGGAATCCGCGCGAGTTTGCGAGAAAATTTCTCGGGAAAAAGCGCGTCCGCGGGCGCGCTCCGCGGCTGCGCGCGGCGAACCGGAATTTCGTTGCCATTTGCGGGCGGCGGATTCTATTATGGGGGCGCTTATGAAAATCATAGTAGCAGGCGCCGGAGACGTCGGGCATTACCTATGCCAGGTTTTGAGCGAGGACGGCCACGCCGTCACGCTGATAGAGTCGGAAGACTCCACCGCAGACGAAGTCGAGGAGCGCCTCGACGTGCGCGTGGTGCGCGGCAACGGGGCGTCAGCATTGTGCCTCTCGAAGGCGGGGGTTGGGTCGTGCGACTTCTTCATGGCCATGACCGCCCACGACCAGTTAAATATCGTCGCCTGCTCCCTCGCCGCGAGCCTCGGTGCCGGAACGACCGTCGCGCGGGTGCACGACCAGGTGTACGCCGACGCGTCGGTTGTAAACTACCAAAAGCACTTCAATATAGGAGTCCTCATAAATCCGGAGGCGCTGACCGCGGTCGAGCTCGCAAAGCACGTGCGCAATCCTGAAAGGATGGCGTTCGAGGACTTTGCCAGGGGGGCGATAGAGCTTCAAGAAATGGAGATTTCGCCCGACGCAAAGGCGGCGGGCGTCGCCCTTAAAGACCTGTCGCTCGACCCGGGGATAAGGATAGGGTACGTCGAGCGCGGCGGGGAGCTAATCGTGCCGCGCGCCGACACCGTCCTGCGCGCCGGAGACAAGGCGACGGTAATAGGCATCCCCGAAACGCTCCTAAAATGCCGCAAGATATTTTCGAGCATTTCCCCCAATTCGCGCAGGATAGTAATCTACGGGGCGACCGAAACCACGGTATCCGTAATAAGGCGCCTCAGCGACCGCCGTTTCAAAATCCGCGTGATAGAGCCCGACATGGGAAAGTGCAGGGATCTCGCCGAGGCGTTTCCGAACGTGACCGTGATAAACGGCAGCGCGACGAGCCTGCGCCTGCTCGAAGAGGAGCAGATAGGCGACGCCGACTATTTCATGGCGTGCACAAAGGACGACGAGGAAAACGTCATGACGTGCCTGCAAGCCAAAAAGCTCGGGGTCGCGCACGTGGAGCTCGTCATAAACAAGCCCGACTACGAGCAGGTTTTGCAGAACATAAGCGGCTTTCTGAATTTCGAGTCGATAGTATCCCCGCGGAGGGTGACGGTTTCGGAAATCAAAAAACTCGTCACCGACAAAGACTATTCAGTCATAGGGTCGCTGCGCGGGGGTTCGATAGAGTTCGTGGAATTGAAAGTCGGCGCCAATTCCCCGGCCGCGGGGCGCCCGCTGCGCGACCTCCGGCTGCCGCCCGCGTGCATCATTGCCGCCATCGTAAACGGCACGGGCTCGAAAGTCCCGGGGGCGTCGGATTCCGTCTCCGCCGGAGACAGGCTAATCGTCATTCTCGAAAAGCGGATGGCGCCGGAAGTTGTCGAAATGTTCGTGAAATAGCCGAATGAATTATCCCGTCATACTGAAAATCCTTTCGATGCTGTTCGCGATAATGGCGGCCGCGTTTTCGCTGAGCGCCGGAGTTTCGCTCTTTTACTATGCGGACTCCCCGTTGGAGGGCGAGGCCATGCCGGCGTGGATTTCCATAATCGCGCTTTCGGTGCTGCTGGCGTTCGCGTTTTTCCTCCCGAGCCGCACGGCGTCGGGAAAGATTTTCAAGAAGGAGGCGATGTGCATAGTGGGCGTCGGCTGGACGCTCGCCTCGCTGCTCGGCGCAGTGCCATACATAATGATTGCAGGCGCCCCGTTCCCCGACGCGTTTTTCGAGTCCGCAAGCGGGCTGACCACCACGGGGGCGTCCGTTTTCGGCGACTATTCCGATTTCCCGCGAAGCCTGATGTTCTGGCGGTGTTTCTCCCACTGGATAGGCGGCCTCGGCGTCGTCGTGTTCTTCGTGGCGATACTGTCGTTTCTCGGACCGGACGGAAGAGTTCTCTACTCCCGCGAGGCAAGCGCGTCTTCCGGAGGGGGAATGGAGACGGAGAGGATACAGTCGGCGGCCCTGAAAATCATGGGGGTGTACGCCGCGATTTCGCTGGCGTGCGCCGCCAGTTTCAGGCTCTGCGGCATGGGGTGGTACGACGCCGTATGCCACATGCTCTCGACCGTGGCAACCGGAGGATTCAGCGTGTACGAGGACAGCATCGCGCACTACGGCAGCCTGACGGTGTACTGGGTGGTGGCGTTCTTTATGTTCGTCGGCGGAGTGGGCTTTTCAGTGCCGATGTTCCTTGCCGCAGGGCAATTCCGGCGCGCCCTTCAAAATACGGAGCTGAAGCTCTACGCCGCGATTCTCGCAACCGCGTCCGTCGGAATGGCGGTTTTCATGTTCGCCCGTTCCGGCTCCGAGGACTCGCTGTGGAGGACGTTCACTTACAGCGCGTTCAACGCAATCTCCGTAATGACGACAACGGGCTTCATGTGCGACGACTACCAGAAGTGGCCGCCGATGACCCATTCGGTATTCTTCGCGCTGATGCTGATAGGCGGGTGCTCCGGCTCGACGTCGGGCGGGATAAAGGTCTCCCGCTTCGCGCTCTCTTTCGCGCTGTGCCGCAACCATATTGAAAAATCCTTCCGGCCGAGGGTCGTGCGCCCAGTGAAAATCAACGGCAAAATCATAGGCGAAAGGGACGCCTTCGAGGTGCTCTCCTACATAGCGCTCTACTGCCTCATAGCCGTCGCCTCGATTCTGGCGCTGTCGTTTTTGGAAACCGACCTCCAACTGTCGGAATCCATAACATCGGTCATAAGCTCGCTCAATAATGTCGGCCCGGGATTCGGCAGGGTCGGCCCCTCCGAAAACTACGGCTTTATGCACGGGGCGTCGAAAATATTTCTGGGAGTCCTGATGATAATGGGGCGCCTGGAATTATATGCGATACTCGCGCTGTTTATGCCCTCGCTATGGAAAAAATTTCAATGACCCCAAACATGACGAAACTCGGCGTGAACATAGACCACTCCGCGACGCTAAGACAGGCCCGCTACCGCGGGACGCCCGCGGATTCCAAAATAATAGTGGAGCCCGACCCCGCGGAGATAGCGCTCGCCGCGGAAGGCGCCGGAGCGGACTCGATAACCGCCCACCTGCGCGAGGACAGGCGCCATATCCGCGACGCCGACATGTTCGCCCTGCGCGAAAGGATACGCACAAAGTTAAACATGGAAATGGCGTGCTCCGAGGGCGTGATTTCGGTCGCCCTGAAAGTCCGCCCCGACTACGTGTGCCTCGTGCCTGAAAACAGGGCGGAAGTGACGACCGAGGGAGGGCTCGACGTGGCGGGCGAAACCGGAAAAGTCGCCTCCGCGATAGCGAGGCTGTCGGCGGCGGGCGCGGTGTGCTCCGCGTTCATAGACCCCGACGAGCGCCAGGTCGAAGCCGCGAAAGCCGCCGGAGCCGCCGTCGTGGAGCTCCACACGGGCGCATACGCAAACGCATGGGGAGACGCCGCCGAGACGCGCAGGCAGCTCGAAAGGCTCGCGCGGGCGGCGGAGTTCGCAAAGTCGCTGGGGCTTACGGTAAACTCGGGGCACGGGATAAACTACTCGAACATAGCAGCGCTGCTCCAAACCGCCGGCTTCAACGAGCTCAACATAGGCCACAGCATAATCTGCCGCGCGCTGCTCGTCGGGATAGGCCGCGCGGTGGAAGAGATGAAGGAGCTTATCGCGAAATATGGGAAGTGAGCCGCAGTTTTCGGGGGAAGTCGTCGGGATCGGGATAGACCTCGCGGACGTGGCGCGCATACGCGGGCTGCTCGAAAAATACGGGAAATCGTTTTTAAGCAGAACTTTTGCGGAGGCGGAAGCCGCCCATTGCATGGCGCGCGCCAACCCCGCCGAGGCGCTCGCCGCGAGGTTTGCGGCAAAAGAGGCGGTGGCGAAGGCCCTCGGCACGGGGTTTTCCGACGGCGTCTCCCCCAGGGGGATAGCGATAGAAAACGCGCCGTCGGGCGCGCCGCTTGCGAGGCTCGACGAAGCCGCGCAAAGGGCGATGGAAAAGATCGGCGGCAAGAGGGTTTTGGTAAGCCTCACGCACCTCAAAGACTACGCGCAGGCGGTGGCGGTCATAACGAAATAAAATGGAATACCGCGCCCCCATAATGTCCTGCGCCGAGGCCTCCGAATTTGAAAGGCGGTTTTTCGCCCGCGGCGGATTCGGCGAGCGCGAGGCCATAAGGCGCGCCGGCCGCGGAATCGCCGAAGAGTTTTTAAGGGAGTTCGACATCGGCAATTCCCCGCGCATAATCGCGATTGCCGGCGGCGGACACAACGGCGCGGACGCCATCGCCGCCGCGTCTAAAATATGCGGGGATATCCCGGGCGCCTCCCTCTGCGTCGCGGCCGCCCCGCGCGAAAAGCAAAGGCCCAACACCGCGCTCGAGCTCGACGCCCTGCTCTCGGGCGGCGCGAGAATCGAAAAAATATTTCCGCTCTCCGAGCTTCCGAATGTCCGCGGCAAATTCGACCTGGCGATAGAGGGCCTCGTAGGAATGACTTTCAGGCCGCCCGCGCGGGCGGAGCTGGGCGCGGCGATAGAGGCGGCAAACGCGTTGGACGCGCGGATAAAAATCAGCGCGGACATTCCAGCGGGGATATCCGCCGACGCGCCGCAAACCCCCGCATTCCGCGCCGACGCCACATACGCCGCCGGAATCGCAAAGGACGCTATCTTCAAGCCCTTCAACAGGCCGTTTGCCGGCAGAATCCGATTTGTGGACATCGGGTTCTTCGACGCCGGCGCTCCCGATTCCGCAAGGGCCGTCGTCCGTCCGTCGATTTCCGAACCCCTGAAAGCTCTGCGCCCCGCGCTCTCTGACAAGAGATCCTACGGGCACGCATTCGTCATCGCGGGGTCGCGGCGGTACCCGGGGGCGGCGCTCATGAACGCCAAAGCCGCGCTGCGCGGGGGCGCAGGGCTTGTGACCGCCTTCGTGCCGGAAACTTTCGCGGCGCAATTCGCCGCCGCCGAACCCTCCGCGATCTGGGTCGGCTGCCCCGAGGACGAAAACGGGGCGATAGCGCTCGAATCCTACGGGTTGATGCGCTCGCTGCTGCCGCGCGCGTCGGCGTTTCTCGCGGGCAGCGGCATGACGGGCTCCGCGGAGGCGGCGGCGCTCGTCGCCCAAATCCTGAAAGATTTTCCGGACCTTCCCGCCATTCTCGACGCCGACGCGATTTCCGAATCCTCCGCCTCCCTGCTGCGCTCCCGCCCTTCCCCGTCGCTCTTGACGCCCCACGAAGGCGAATTTCTGAGAATTGCCCCCGACGCCTCCGACGAATCCCTGATTGAGGCGTCCGAAAAATTCGGGTGCGCGATCCTCCTGAAATCCTCCGCGACGCGCGCGTGCGAGCGCGGGCGGATAACCTATTCCGTCCGCGGCGGCCCCGCCCTGTCGCGCGCGGGCAGCGGGGATCTGCTCGCGGGACTGTGCTGCTCGCTTGCGGCGTCAAAAAAGTTTGAAAGCGTTTCCCTCGCCGCCCTCTGCGCCTCCGACTGGCTCGGGCGCGCCTCGGAGCTCGCCGCGAGGGACCTCACCGAGACCGCGATGGCAACTTCCGACATAGCGGCGTATCTGCCGAAGGCGCTTTCCCGATTTTAATTGGCTTGATAATCGCGCAGGCGCGGTAAAATCGTATGCCGAAATAATGCGAATTTTTGCCCGCCGCCGCGGGCGGTTTTTTTTGAAGAAATGGAAACGGGATTCAATCCGTCGCTCACGCTCGCGACCCTTCCGATCTACGCGATGATATTCGCGGGGTGGCTCGCGCGGAAGGCAGGCTGGCTCACACCCGAGAGCGACCGCTCTCTGATGAGGCTTGCGATAGACGTGTCCCTGCCGTGCTTTATATTCTACAATATGCTCGGCAACGGGAAGCTCGCCGACGCAGGATACGCGCTCTGCGCGATGTCGCTCGGGGCGTTCGGGATATGCATGTGCCTTTTTATGGCGTATCTGGCGGCAAAGGCGCTCGGGCTGAAAACGGGAGAGGGGAAAAGGACTTTCGTCGTCACGACGGGAGTCCACAATTACGGCTTTTTCATAGTCGCCCTCGCCGCAATTCTCAGCCCGGGCGGAGATATGATAGGCCTGATACTGACGCACAACGTGGGGTGCGATCTGGTGTTCTGGTCGGCGGGGCTCGCGCTCATATCTTCCTCCGAAAAATTTTCCCTGAAAGTCCTGCTCAAAGGCCCCGTGATAGCCGTGCTCGTCGCGCTGTTTTTCATCTGGACGGGGCTTGCCAAACACATTCCCGAATTCGCCGTAACCTCCGCGAAAATGATAGGCGGCGCGGCTATCCCGCTGAACCTCATGATACTCGGAACCCTGATGTTCGACATGTTCGGCTGCGAAAAATTCAACCTGAAAATCGTGGGGACGGCGGTGCTGCTCAGGGCGGCGGTGATGCCGTGCGCGTTCGTCGCGCTGGCGGCGGCGCTGCCGCTGGACATGTCGCTCAAAAAGCTCCTCGTGTACCAGGCGCTCGCGCCGTGCGGGGTGACGGCGGCGGTGCTCGCCAAACACTTCGGCGGGCACCCGCAGATGGCGGTTCAAATCACGGTCGCAACACTCGTCGCCGCCCTCGCTGCCGTGCCGTTCTGGATGTGGGCGGGAATGTCGCTCATCGGGGCGTAGGCGGCGCCCCGAAACTGAAATACGCAAAGCGCGCGCCATATTTTCAGCAGGGCAAACCGCACTAACTGAAAACATCGCGCGCGCTGCGTTTCCCGCGCAATACCCCGCGGGGAACCGGCAAGCCGGCGCCTTTTCCCCGCGCCTATTTCCTTCTTCTGCGCGCGGCAAGCGCAATGGCGACCGCGCCGATTGCGGCGGCTGCCGCCGCGGGTTCGGGAAGCTGCGCAAAACCGACTTGGAGGGAATACCCCCCATTCTGCGATTCCGCCCAGCGGAAAAACGTCGTGGCGTTTTCCACATTCTCGGCGCGGAAATCGCCGTTTGCGTCGTAAATTCCCTCGCCTATTTTGGACTCCAAATCGAAACCGGAGAGTTCGCCGGCAAACATGATTTCAACCCAGTTATCTATCAATTCAACGGTCTGCGCTATTTCGTACCCCTGGAGATCGAGCGCGTTGCCGTTGCGGTCGGCAAAGTCCACCGTAATTATTCCATCGCCCGTTTTTGAAAGCGTTTCTTCCACCAGGATTTTGTCCGTAGTTGCGGTCTCGAAAGCGTTGTGGTTCGCAAAATTCTCGAAAGCCAATCCGCCGCCCTTTATCTCCGCGGACTTGAAGTAAACCGCTCCGGCCTGCGAAGTGTCGTCGCTCGCGGACGCCCCGAACACGCCGCCTTCGAGTATAAGCGAACCGTTGCGGTTTCCCTCCTTAATATTCGAATTGTCGAAGAAAAATTTTCCGCTTCTCACGGTCACGGTCCCGTTTTGCGAAGCCTCTTGCATTCCGCCGTTGCGGTATATGAAAATGCGCTGCGTTCCCCCGCCCTCCATTAACATATCTACACTGTACTCGTTATTGCCCGCGGTAATTCCGTTATCGCAAAGCGCGCCCCGAAACGAATAGTCCGCGCCCGCCGCGTTTGCAAAAACCAGCGTCCCGACTCCCCCTCTGGATTCTACGAAAAAATTATAGGAGGAAGAATCTTTGGCCGAAACCAGCCCGCCCAATTTTACGGCCATTCCGTCTTTTTTCAGTTGCAAAACGTCCCAGGCGCCGGACATTTTCAAAACCCCGCCTATTTCAACCTCGTCTAAATACAACCTCAGTTGGCTGTTCTTCCCCGTGCCAGCTCCATCGCCAATTTCCACGTCGCCCGTCACCGCGAGCTTTGTGTTTGACCATACGGGGGGAATCCATTAGTATCTCCAATATCGCGGAACCGTATGAATCATACTGCCTCCCCCCGTATGTTTCCATGCCGACTTCTATCCTCCCTACGGTCACTTCAAGAGCCGCGTTGCCTGTGTTGCCCGTCCAATTAAAAAACTGGAAGTAAGATTCCTCGTCGCATTTCTGTACGCTTATCTTTCCGGGAACCTGAAAATTTATTGGGACATCTTTATTTACCAATTCGGCGCCGAAGGCAAGATTCACCATGCCGCTGGATCCGTTTGTCTGGCTTCCGGACAGGACCAGATTGCCAACGTATGTGTCTATTTGGGTAATCGACGTCCATCCGGTTTTATAAAAGACAGCGGTGTCTTTATAGTTGGGAGCCCTGCCGGCGGGCTCGCTAAGCGCCTCGTCCAAATACCAAGGCCATGTGTATTGAAATTGGGCATTGCCGCTGTAATATAATGTCTCGGCACAAGCGGCGGCGGAAAGGAACAAAACCGACGCGCCGAACGCAGCGCGGAGGGGAAATTTAACATCCAATATTTTCGTGTTTATATAATCATTTAATGGGGAAGGCATTAAACATGTCAAGTTTTAAAGAAAATTATTTTTAACACCTCCCCCGTCCTACATTGCCTTCCCTTGCCCCCCCCCTATCTTTTCCGCCCCGTCCGGCAATTCCAAAGGCGGATGCCCTCAACAGATGGAGATTTCACCCCCGCCCGACGATAAAAAATCCCCCTTTGCGCATGGGTGGGCGCCCACCCGACCATAACCCCCTGCGCGCTTAGAATGAAAATTCACCCCCTTAAAAAACAAATATTCCCAAACGGGCCCAAAAAACCTCCGCCGCCCTTCGGCATTTTGCGCCATCGCCTTTCCGCCTCCCGCGGCGCCTTTCCGCCCGCCGAGCCAATGCGGCGGACTCCCCGAGAGGGCGCCCCCGCTCCTTCCGCGCGGAAAAAATTCCGCATGGCGAGAAAAAACCCTTGCAATTTTCAAAATAATAGTATTGTAGTACCATAATTCTATTAAAGGAAACCGGCGTGCCGACAAAAGTCCTCAACATATCCGAATGCTCGTCGCTCGCCCTCCACGCCGCAAGGGCGGTGGCGCGCTCCGGCTCGCCCATGACGGCCGAGCGCATCGCGGGCGCGGCGGGCGTCTCCAAGCACCACCTCTCGAAGGCGCTGCGCAAGATGGTCGAGGCGGGGATAATATCCTCATCGCGCGGCCCGAACGGCGGGTTCTTTTTTACGGACGAACAAAAAAAACTGCCGCTTATGAGCATAATGGGCGCAACCGGCTCCGGCGAGGCGAAATGCCCGTGCATGTTCGACACCCCGCGTTGCGGCGGGAACGACTGCCTGTTCGGCACGCTGCTCAAAGACGCAAACAGGCTTTACAACAGCTATTTTTCAAAAACCAGAATTTCGGATCTGGCAAGAAAACGAAAACAGACTAAACAAAGGAAAACATCATGGCAAAAAAAGTGATATGCTCGGTATGCGGCTATGTCTTTGAAGACGCCGACAACCTCCCCGACGTCTGCCCCCAGTGCAAGGCGCCCAAATCCAAATTCGCCGTCAAGGACGACGCCCCCGCCGCCTCGTGGGCCGATGAACACAAAATCGGCGTCGCCGCCGGCCTCGACAAGGAAGTCGTCGAAGGGCTGCGCGCGAATTTCACGGGCGAGTGCACAGAAGTCGGAATGTATCTGGCGATGAGCAGGCAAGCCGACAGGGAGGGATATCCGGAAGTCGCGGAAGCATACAAGAGAATCGCGTTTGAAGAGGCCGAACACGCGGCGAAGTTCGCCGAACTCCTCGGCGAATGCGTCTGCGCCGACACGAAAAAGAACCTCGAACTGCGCGTTGAAGCGGAGCGCGGGGCGACGGAAGGCAAACTTATGCTCGCAAAGAGGGCGAAAGAACTCGGGTACGACGCCGTCCACGACACGGTGCACGAAATGTGCAAAGACGAAGCCCGCCACGGTTCGGCTTTTCAGGGACTCCTCTCCCGCTACTTCTGATTTGGCCCGGGCGCGCGAAACTGCCGCCGATGTTCAGTTTTGAAAGAGTCCGCCTCTGGTCTCGTACGCCGGTACGCTCCCGCCGGCAGACTCTTTCAAATTGAACCCGCCCGCACAGCAGCGTTTCGTCCCGGCGGCAGCTCCGCGTCCGTTCTTTCGCCACGCTCGGGGTCTTTTTGACTATGGCGTTAGCGTTGTTCTTGCGGCGCATATCATATGCCGCCGCAATTCATTTTCTCAAAATTCCGCTACGCGGACCTTTGTATTTTCGCCCGAACGGCAATTTGACGCACCCCAAAATAAAAAACGTTTCTTCGGATAAGCCGCACACTAACACACTGAAAGTACACTTCGGCCGCGACTTTTCCTTTATATTATAAAGGGATAGACGCACTGCAAAGACAATCGCCACAAGGGGCGCAGCCCCTTACATGGCCGGCGCACCTTGCGCCCGTATTCTCCCGCCTCCAAAATGGATTCGCTCGCTTAGTTGCGCCGCGCGGACGCGGGAAGCGCCAACCTAAAAGGGGACATGCCCCCTGCGGCGATTGGCAAAGCCAATGCGCCTGCCTCCAAAACTTCCGATAGTAAGTTTGATTCCCTGCGGGGTAAAATGGCAGCATATTTTATCGCTCCCGGGAACCTTGGTCTTTTAAACGAACTCCGGAAGTTTGTACGAACCTCTCATGGGAGGTTCGTTTTTTGTTGGGGGAATGGAAAGGGGATAGAAGCATTGGCAAAGCCAATCTTCGTAAGAGCGCAGCCCTTCAATGTCCGGCATGCCTCATGCCCCTTGCGCCTTTATTGGGGGAACGAAAAGGGGATAGAAGCATTGGCAAAGCCAATCTTCGTAAGGGCGCAGCCCTTCCATGGCCGGCGCACCTCGCACCCTGCGCAGGAAGTGCCGCCTGATAACGCCCCTCTATCGGTGTGTCGCGGTATTATTTGCCGAATTGCGGGAGGAAAGGTTTCAGTATCTGGACTTGGGAAGAGAGCGGCAGACCGGAATTTGCCACGTTCCACGCCAATATAACGGCGTCCTCCCCCGTATTTACGAGACCGGCGGCGATTTCAAAACCCTTTTTGGCGGCTTGGGGATTAGACTTGGCCACTTCCGCGGAAAGCGCGCAAAGCCTGCCGCGGGGGAAATCCGCGGCGCGGTAGATGTTCTCCGCGACGAAGTCTATCGCAGCGGCCGCATTGCCCGCCTCGGCAAAGTTGCGCGCGACCGCTATCGCCACGGGGGAAATCTCACGGGCGTCTTTTAGCTCGGCGATTGCGGCGCCGTTTATCTTTTCGCAGAGCGCCTTGTCAGCGGAGGCGGCGAGATATGCGAAATCCGCGAGAGCCGCGGCGCGGTAGAGCTCCGGATTTTCGGCGCGGGCGTATTTTGATTTTGCAAGGTGCGCGCAGGTCGGCGAAATTTTTTCGAGAACCTCCGGATGGGCGAGCGAAACTTTCGACGCCGCCCGCGCGAGAGCCTTGGGATTTTTCCCGAAAGCGGCGGCGGCTATCCTCGCGTGGGAATAATCGCGAGCCGCGGGGTCTTTTATGGTTTCGGCGATGGAAAATGCGGCCTCGAAATACCCGCGCCGCGCGACGCCGGCGGCGAGATCGGACAGAAAATCATTCTTCCGGCGCCCGTCCGGCATACGGGAGGCAAGCGCAATCGCGTCCATGTAGTTTTCGGAATTGCCCGCGGTGCTGGCGATTTTCGCGAACGTTCCCTCAAAGAGCCTGGCTTCGGACACTTTTCTCGCGAGCTCTATGGCCTTGTTTTCCATTCCGACGTCGGCAAAGAGCGCTGACATGTCCGCGTAGGCCTTGTCGCGTATCTGGGGGGCGTTTATTTTGGAGACATTATCGAGCGCGCCGTCGAGGATTTTCACGAACTCCGCAAAGAGTTCCGGCGAGTCTGCCCTGGCGGAGACCGCCTTTGCCCGCAATGCAGGAATAACGCTTATGTCGTAGGCGACCATAGCCGCCTGCGTCCTCGTCTCGGAGATGAAGAGCTTTTTGTCGGCGATTTTCTCCGCGCGCGGCAAAGGTTTCGGGGTGGAGCGCGCAAAAAGCTCGGAGGAGCCTGCGGGCGGCTCAACGCGGAGCGCGGCGAAATCGGAAAAATCCCCGCGCTCTATCCTGCTCTTGTCAAACACGTCCGAAACGGCTTTCGCGAGCTCGGCCGAAATACGCTTTTGGGCCTCTTCGGAAATTTTTCCGTCGGCGGCCGCCGCCTGCACAAGGGCGGCGAGGGCGCAGACGTCCCCGCCCCTTAGACCGCCGTTTACGGCCACCGGCCACGCGATGCCAACCTCCGCAAGGTTCGGGTTGTAAAGCAGGCCGAGCTTGGGAATAATTTTCGAAACGAGGTCGAAATACGCGACGGGGCCTATACGGGTATCCGAATCGGTCATGACTTTGAGCGCTATTGTCGATTCCGGATATTTTTCGACGATTTTTCTGACGGACGCCACGGCGGCGTCGCAAAGAGCTTTGGCCGTTTTGTAGTCGGCTTCCGCAAACGCCTTTTCCGCCCGCTCGACGTTGGCGGAAGCCACGACGTATTCGCGGTTCGCGCTTTTTTCGGAAGATGCCGAACACGCCGAAACGAATGCGGCGCTCGCCGCTACAATCGCTGTAAAAATTTTCTGCATACGCGTTAAATTAACACTGCTTTCCCCCTTGTAAAGCCTATCTTTGGAATCCCCGAAAGCGCAAATCAGCAAGCCGCCGCAAAAAAACGCGGCCGGCGCAAGAGCGCCGAGCCGCGGTCCGCAATCAGAAAGAAACGAAAATATCAGTCGAACTTGGCCTTGCGCATGTCCTTTTCGCGCAGGAAAGCCTCGTGGAGCGCGTAGGCTTTCGAGAGCGTGAGCGGCGTGTGGCCGCACGGCACCGATTTGAGGAAGTCGCGCAGAATCGGCTTATAGTCTTCGTGCGCGCAATTTTCGATGAGGATATGCGCGCGCTCAATCGGGGTCTTTCCGCGCAGGTCCGCCACGCCGTTTTCCGTGACGATGACGTTGACGCTGTGCTCGGTGTGGTCGCAGTGCGAAACGCTGGGGACTATCGCGCTTATCATTCCGCCTTTCGCGACGGACGGGCAGGTATATATCGAGAGGTAAGCCGCCCTCGTGAAGTCGCCGCTGCCGCCGATTCCGTTCATTATGTTTTTGCCCATAATGTGGGAACTGTTGACGTTGCCGGAGAGGTCGACCTCAATGGCGGTGTTCATAGATATGACGCCTATCCTGCGCGCGACCTCCGGACTGTTGGAGATCTCCTGCGGGCGGAGGACGAGCTTGTCCTTAAAGAATTTGATGTTTTTGTAAACCTCGTCGATTTTTCCGGCCGTACACGTGAGCGACGTGGCCGACGCGCACTTGATGTGGCCGTGCTCGATGAGGTCGATGACGGAGTCCTGCAAAACCTCCGAATACATGGAGAACTGCGGTATGTCGGGGTTGTCTCCGAGGGCGCCGAGGACGGCGTTTGCGATGTTGCCGACGCCGCTTTGTATCGGGAGAAACTGCGGGGGTATTCTGCCCGCCTTCATCTCGGCGGCGAGAAAGTCGGCCACATTGTGGCCTATTTTCTGCGTGACGGGGTCGCTGGGCTTGAACGGGGCGACCTGGTCGGGCATGTCGGTTCTGACAATGCCGACGATTTTCCTGGGGTCGACCTTTACGACGGGGCTGCCTATCCGGTCGCCGGCGGAGTAAATGGGAATCTCGCGGCGGAACGGGGGATTGGCTGTCTCGTATATATCATGGATGCCGTAAATCTCCTTCGACTGGTGCGCGTTGAGCTCTATCAGAATTTTGTCGGCAAGCTTCAAGCCGGTGGGCGATATGCCGACGGAAGTGGTGAGGAGAATCTCGCCGCTGTCGCTGACGTCGGCGGCTTCGACTATCGCCCAGTCGAACTTGCCCATGAAGCCGTAGTTCATGTACTGGGGAGTCATCGAAAGGTGGAGGTCGGTATAACGGATCTCGCCCGAATTTGCGCCGGCGCGGATGTCGGCGTTGGTCTGGTATGGCGCGCGGTAGCTTATCGCCTTGGCGCGTGCGAGCACGCCCTCGCACAAGTCGCCCGAAGAGGCGCCGGTGACGACGGCTACTTTAAATTCCTTGCCCTCCGCATGCTCCTTTTCGGCCTTGGCCGCAATGGCGGAGGGAATCGCCTTTGTCGCGCCCGCGGGGGTGAATCCGCTGAACGCGATCTGTTGACCGTTTTGGACGAGGCTCGCGGCCTCCTCCGGAGTGAGATATTGATAACTCATTTTTCGATTGCGTAATTTGTTGAAATAACGGGCACAAAAAAGGACGGCGCGCGGGGGCCCCATCCGATTTTGCGGCAAGCCGCATTAGTGGCTTGCAAGGGTAGCTATGAAAAATCCGGCGACCATCGCAGTGCCTATGACGCCCGCGACATTCGGGCCCATTGCATGCATGAGCAGGAAGTTTGAGGGGTCCGCCTTCGCGCCCTCGACCTGCGAGACGCGCGCTGCCATCGGGACGGCCGAAACGCCCGCGGAACCTATGAGCGGGTTGATTTTTTCCCTGAGGAAAAGATTCATTCCCTTGGCCATCAAAAGACCCGCCGCGGTAGAGAAGCCGAAAGCGACCACCCCGAGGGCGAGAATGGACAGGGTGTCGACGCGGATAAACCTGTCGCCGGTCATCGTGATGCCGACCGAAGTGCCGAGGAATACGGTGACGATATTTATGGTCTCGTTCTGGGCGGCCTTGCTGAGGCGCTCGCAGACGCCGCACTCGCGTATGAAATTGCCGAGCATCAGCATGCCTATGAGCGCGGATACGTCGGGGACGAGCAGAATGCAGAATATCGTGACAACGAGCGCAAATATCAGCTTTTCGAGGCGGCCTACCTTGCGGAGGCTCTTCATGCGGATTTTGCGTTCGGCTTCCGTCGTGAGCGCGCGCATGATGGGCGGCTGGATTATCGGCACGAGCGCCATGTAGCTGTACGCGGCAACTGCAATCGGCGCAAGAATATGCGGCGCGAGCTTGTTTGAAATAAATATGGAAGTCGGGCCGTCGGCGCCGCCGATGATGCCGATTGAGGCGGCTTCCTGCGACGTGAAGCCGAGGTATATGGCGCCCATAAAGGTCGCGAACACGCCGAACTGCGCCGCTCCGCCCAAGAGGAGCATTTTGGGATTGGCGATGAGCGGGCCGAAGTCGGTGAGCGCGCCCACGCCAAGGAATATGAGCGGGGGGAAGATTTCGAGCAAAACGCCCATCTGTATGTAATAATACAGGCCGCCCGTGCGCGCGCTGTACACATCGACGAGCTTCTGCCCGTTCGCCACGCTCTCTCCGGGTCTTGCGAGCACGGCGTCCACATCGCCGGTTGCGGTCGCCCAGACGAGCCTGTCCTCGCCTTTGAGCAAGAGCTCCCTGCCCTTGTAGCGCACGCTGAATACGGCGCCGGCCTCGGCGGCTTCAAGCTCCGTCTGCGGGTTGCCCGACGCGGGTCGGACGACGCAAACCAAGTCCGGAATTCCCTTGGACTTTTTAAACACATCGGCCCGCGACTCCGACGACGTGACGTCTTCAAGCATGGCAAAATACTTAGCCACGTCGGCCTGCGCCGTCTCCTTTGAGGCCGCGATATCGGAAACCTTTGCGGGAATCTGGCGGACGACGCGCGGGACGAAGACCTTTCCGCCCTTCTCGGCAAAGACCGAAACGACCGTGCCCTTCGCGGGGGAAACCAAATAGGAAGCGGGCTTGTTTACAACACCCTCCGTGGGAAGGTTTGCGAGCAGCGCGCCGAAAGCGATGGGAACGAGCAAAAGCGGCTCGAACTGCTTGAAAACCGCCAGATACAGCAGAACGCACACGACGACCCACATGACTATCATGCGCCAGTCGACGTAAAAGAATCCCGTATCGAGAACCAAGTCGATTAAACTTTGCAACATAGGAAAGGAGTTTTGCAGTAAAAATTATGAAACGGGCATGGGGGGGGAGAAGAGCCGCCCGCCAATGCCGCGAAATATACGAATTATCAGCTGAGGCTCAGAAGAACTTCGCCCTCGTTCACGCTCTGGCCCGCGCTCACGCAAATCTTGGCTACGGTGCCGTCGGCGGGGGAATTTACGGGGGTGTTCATCTTCATGGCTTCAAGGGTGACGAGCAAATCGCCGGCCTTGACCTTCTGGCCCTCCTTGACGTTTACCGCCACAACGACCGCCGCGAGCGGACAGGCGACGTCGTTGGCGCCTGCGGGCGCGGGAGCGGCCTTTTTGGGCGCGGGGGCCGCAGGGGCGGCGACGGGCGCCGAAACCGCGGGAGCGGCGGGG